>Ga0255055_10000304_pt1 | contig 38565 bp, 35 predicted proteins | sample JV7_2_27_MG_FD_188633 | JGI IMG/M metagenome (GOLD analysis project Ga0255055, IMG submission 188633) | Seawater microbial communities from Jervis Inlet, British Columbia, Canada - JV7_2_27 | ecosystem: Environmental > Aquatic > Marine > Inlet | place: Canada: British Columbia | collected... | reverse complement strand
AATGACGGAATTGCGGCATAAGGGGTTATAGAAAAAAAACGTTTGAATACCGGAACGTTTTTTTGACAACCACTATATGTGTCCTTAAGCCATGATGTTCCCTTCAGCTCATATTGGGATATCGCGGCTAATATAAAATACGATACTTGCAATCGCATAAGCATTTCTGATATGCACATCTCTTGCATTTAATACCTGAATCTTGCATGAAAATTAATGAGAAGTTGGGATTATGTTTATGGTCTCAAAAAAAACCCCCGCATCTTCCCTTATTTTCTACGGCTGGTATATATTGGCCGCCAGTTTTTTACTCCTTTTTTTCCAATCCGGTGCCCGGTTTTCTTTCGGGATCATGTTTAAGCCCATGATGACCGAATTGGGCTGGAATCGGGCGTCGATCTCATCGGTGTTCTTTCTAAACATGATTTTCTTCGCGCTGACCCTCAGTGTCGCCGGCAGACTCTATGATCGCTACGGACCGAGATGGGTTATTTTTATTTCAACCCTACTGCTGGCAGCCGGCTATATGTGCACATCATTGGTTCGTTCCCTGTGGCAATTTCATCTTTTTTACGGGGTGTTGACAGCGATCGGAACCGGCGGTGCTTCCGTGCCGCTGATCGCCGCATTGATGAGCAAATGGTTTGAAAAACGAAGAGGCCTGGCCATCAGCCTGGCTCTTTCCGGTGCCTGTTTGGGTCAGTTTATCCTGGTGCCGGTTTTCAATCGGATTATTTTAACTTATAACTGGCGGATTTCTTACCTTCTCATCGGTTTGATTATTCTGGGAGTCAATACCATTCTGGCATTTACGGTTATTAAAGGCGATCCCGAAGATCTGGGCTGTAAACCTTATGGACAGGCGGATGCCGAAAATAATACCGCGCCGATCGATACAGGCAATCTGGTAACCGGCGAAAAAGATTTGAATCTGCGGCAGGCCATGAAAACCTATTCGTTCTGGTTTTTTCTGGCATTTATGTTTGTCTGCGGTGGCGGTGATTTTCTGGTTGCCACCCATCTGGTTCCATTTGTAACCGACTACGGCGTCTCCCCGACCACCGCCGCCAACATGCTGGCCCTTTTCGGCTTGATGAGTTTGGGCGGCATCCTGATTGCCGGACCGGCCTCGGACCTCATCGGAAACAAAATCCCCATCGCTGCCACTTTTGTGCTGCGTCTGCTGTTGTACGCTATGATCATAAAATATCGTAACCCGATCTCGTTTTATATTTTCGCCGGGGGCTTTGGATTTACCTTTCTGATCACCGCTCCGTTGACTGCGACACTGGCCGGCAGGCTTTACGGATTCGCTCACGTGGGTCTAATTTCCGGATTTATTACGACGATACACCATTTAGGAGGGGGTTTCTGGGCCTATATGGGCGGGTTGCTCTTTGTCAAAACCGGAAGTTATCAACTCATCTTTGTATTCTCGGCAATCCTGGTGGTCATCGCAATGTTCTGCACCATGGCCGTGAAGGAAAAGAGGCATATCATAACCTGAATCTTGCATGAAAATTAATGAGAAACTTGTTTTACCATTAAATACGATGGATTGCCTAATTTCACAACGTTACGTTTTATACGCATCTGTTAAAGCGGATGATAATCTATTTTTCTCATTACTTTTCACCCTTCGGGCGAGCCGGAGGCTTCCATCTGCTGCGTTATTAAGGGCTCGCAATAGTTCACTATGGCTTCGCCCATAAGTGCCTTGCATATGAAAGCCTCCGACTCGTGCAAAATTAAGGTACAAAGTAACCTGATAGTCTAAAGCAGGATTGCTCATTTTCAACTCAATACCCTGCCACAAGACCGTCTGAATTTTAAACCCGGCCCCGATTAGTGGTCCATTGTTGAGGGTATCCAGCACCTGGTTCTGGTGGAACAGGAAATGGTGGAGCAGCACGGCTGCGTATTGGTTGAAATTGATTTGGAAAATAAGACACTCAATTTGGAAGGGCCCGAAGCGTCTAAAGTCAAATGCGCCACGGAGCTTGGTAGGGTCCTTAGTTAATCCAACCGTGACTGGAGACGTGTCAAAGAGGAAGGTTTGTTTGCTGTGAAAAAGCCGCCTGTCCGGCCGAGATACCGACAGAATCAAAGTCCGTCGGGAAGAAATGATCATTTTTTACAAATTTTTAAGCTTTTTGTCAGAGTCTTGCTGACGCCTTTTTTTCGCATTGAGGTTGCCGGTGTAGAGCATCTACCCGGCGACCGCGCATTTGTCCTTTTAACCAAACATCAGCGCTGGGAGGACATCCCCCTGATAAGCCTCGCCACACCGCGGCCGCTTTATTATATCGCCAAATATGAATTGTTCAAAAATGTACTCAGTAACCGGTTTTTCAACTCTCTGGGGGGCATTCCCATAAACAGGCAGCGGCCACTTGAAAGCCGGCGCTTTCTGCAAGCGACAATTGAACTGCTTAAAAAAGGAGAAGGGGTTGTGATATTCCCGGAGGGCACCTATTATCGCAATAAAATGGGGCCCGGACAGATTGGCATGGTCCGATTTGTGCTCTCGCGTTTAACGTTGCCTTTTATTCCGGTCGGTATCAACTATGCGACCGGCGGATGGCGAATCCGGGTCCGCGTACACTTCGGCAAAGCATTTCATGCAGAGCCTGCTTTACCCGCAAACATATTTGTTAATCGCATGATGAAACAAATCGCAGACCTATCAGGATTGGCGATGAATTGAAATTTAATATGGCCTCAAAGCCGAAGATACCGATCATCGCCTGAGCGGTTCAAATTTTTGCGGACACTAACCTGACATTATCCCCCACTTGAATTAAATAAGTACTAGTAGCTGTTTTTGTGAGCATTTTAAAGACAGCTTCTAAAAGATGAATGAAAATTAGTAAATAAGTTATTATTTCATTCACTAAAGAGCAATTCTATGAACTTAATTTTAATTTAAAAAATAAATTAAAAAAACTGTTGATTCGCCTAAAATACTACTATATGGAAATACTAGCGGACAAAGGCCCTCTACTCACCTGCTGAAAGTAGTAAATCCCACCGAGCGTTTTTATAGTCAAGAAACGAAGGAATTTAAATTTTAAAACGACTAACCTCTATCCAGATGGTGAGAAAATGGATAACAGATTTAAGCCGCTAGGCGATGCGCCTCTGGCAATAAAGTATTTTCATGACAATTGGGGAACACGGTCAGGCATTGATCGGCGACATAAAAATGGCGTATATCTGGGACCCGAAAGAAGACGACGAACCGAACGCAGAAGTGGATTTGACCGCAGAAGGCTTTCTTTCGTACAGAGAAGAACGGTGTTTGACTTAAGAGAGGCTTACAGAGACTTATAAAGATAACGGCTTACAAATTCGAAGCTACACAAAAGGCAGGGTTTACAAAAACTCTGCCTTTTGTTTTTACTTATCTTTACTTCATTTTACTACATTTTACTATACTTTACAGTATTTGACTTTATTTAGGCACTTTTTCGGACTTCCCCAAAAGAAATATAGGGCCTGGCGATCATTTCTGCCCGGATTTCAAAACCGCTTCTATACGATCCAGGGCCCAGTCAATTTCGTCTTTGGTGATCACCAACGGCGGCGCAAAACGAATCGTATTTTCATGGGTTTCCTTGCAAAGCAATCCCCGCGCCATCAAAGCCTCGCAGTAGTTGCGGGCGCCCCCGGCATCGGCAGTCAGCTCAACCGCAAGCATAAGCCCTTTTCCCCGCACATCCTTAATGTGAGGCGTCTGGATTTGCGAAAGACTCGACAAAAAATAGTCCCCCATGACCGCAGCGTTTTCAATCATATTTTCTTCAACCAGTACCTTAAGCGCCGTTCGGGCGATAGCGCAGGCCAGCGGGTTGCCTCCAAAAGTACTGCCGTGTTCACCGGGTCGCAGGACATCCATGACTTCTCTGTTTGAAAGCACCGCTGAAACAGGATAAAATCCCCCGGAAAGGGCTTTGCCGATGAGCGTCAGATCGGCCTCAATACCATCATGTTCCTCGGCCAGCAATTTGCCGGTGCGTCCCAGGCCGGTCTGAATCTCGTCCAAAATTAAGACGACATCGTTCTCCGTACAAATCGCCCTGGCCTTTTTCAGATAGCCTGCCGGAGGGATAATCACGCCGGCCTCGCCCTGAATAGGTTCGGCCATAAAGGCCACTGTGTTGGGCGTGATTGCAGCCTTAAGTGCGTCCGCTTCGCCATAGGGGATAATCTTAAAACCCGGAGAGAAAGGACCGAAGCCATCCCGCGAAGCCTCATCGGTACTGAATCCGACGATGGCGATGGTTCGGCCATGAAAATTGTTCTCGCAAACGATGATTTCAGCCTTATCCTTCGGAACTCCTTTGACCTGATAACCCCACTTGCGAACGGCTTTAATGACCGTCTCCACCGCTTCGGCGCCGCTGTTCATCGGCAATACTTTATGGGAGTTGGTCAGTTCACAAAGTTCTTTATAAAGCAGACCCAATTGATCATTGCGAAACGCCCGGGACGTGAGGGTCAGTATCTGTGCCTGTTCGATCATGGTCCCCATGATTTTCGGGTGGCAGTGGCCCTGATTGACAGCGGAATACGCCGACAGGCAGTCCATATATTTGTTGCCCTCTACATCCCATACCCAGATACCCTCGCCGCGGTTTAAAACAACATCCAGCGGCTTATAATTATGGGCCCCCAACTCGTCTTCCAGGTTGATGTAGTCTTGCGGTTTCATCGTATGTCCTCCTTATTGGCCTTCTCGCAATTGTGTATTATTTCATAATAATATTTCCGGGTCAATATCATGCCATGGCTGCATGAGGTATCATTGACGTAAAAGGCGGCAATGGTTTGGATCCCTTTTTACAACACAACGGTAACTTTTTTATTGTGGATTCATATCCGGAAGGTTAAGTTAGAATAGCTAGTGAAGAAAACATCAACGCAGATCAACTGCCGGCATCATAAGAAAGGAAATATTAGACTATGGCTGGCCGATTCGGAAAATACGGTGATGCGAAACGAAAGACCCATCTGCGCCGAAAAGGTAAAACGGGGAATACAATGCCAAAAACCAAAAAAGATCGGAGACAGCGCTCCCCTAAAAAGAATAGAAAGGATTTGGAGGAAAATCGAACGGGAGCTAAATCAGATATCACTGAAAATAAACGCAAGAGATTAGACAGGATGTTTCAGGAGAAGGGGTACACGGATTACAAATGGATTGGCTTGAGCAAATTAAGCGACTCGCACGAGATTTACCTACCACCATTTTTTTATTCAGAGTGAGTTTGAGCTATTGAAAATTTAATCGCAGTGTTTTATAATAGATAAAAGTTTATGGCTCATAATTCAGGATCGATTCATGCCGAAGCGATCCGCAAATTTCAGAGTGAAGTTTTTTTTATTAAAAAAACTTGATTTTACTTAAAAGAAAGGGGCTCGTAGGAGTCCCTTTTTTTAGACTTCAATTCAAAGGAGATCTTTCTATGAATTCAAATAAAATCAGGCTCGCGGGTAAGGTAGCTGTTGCGTTGGCACTTATTCTGGTATCCGCTGTCGGTTTTGCCGCGGACAAAAAAGCCCCCGGTGATAGGGTTGCCGCGGTCAACGGTACCATCATTACCCAGGCAGAATTTGATCGTGTGCTGGGTTACGAACTCAGGCGGGCTGCTCAGAGTGGACAGCAGATTCCTGGTGCTCAAATGGCGAAAGTTGAAAATAGTATCCTGGATAGCCTCATTGTCGGTGAACTGCTCTTTCAGGAAAGTAAGAAAAAGGGAATCCAGGTAAAACCCGAGACAGTCACAGAGCAATTGATGACCATCAAACAACGATTTCCGAGCGAGGCTGAATTTAAAAAAGCGCTCGAAGCAAACAATATGACAGAATCAAAAATAAGCGCTGATATCAAGCGCGACATGGCCATCCAGCAGCTGCTCGACAAAGAGGTTGATCAAAAGGTGAAGATCACCGATGAAGAAAGCAAAACCTTTTATGATAAAAATCCGCAGCTTTTCCAGCAGCCCGAACGGGTGAAGGCCAGCCATATCTTAATCAAAGTGGATGAAGGCGCACCCGAAGAAAAGAAGGCTGAAGCCCGGAAAAAAATCAAAGAGATCCAGCAAAAAGCACAGAATGGGGAAGATTTTGCGACCCTTGCAAAAACCTATTCCGAGGGCCCCAGTGGCCCAAAAGGTGGGGACCTGGGCTCCTTCGGACGTGGACAAATGGTCAAACCTTTCGAAGATACGGCCTTTAGTTTAAAGCCAAACGAGACCAGCGACATTGTCGAAACCAAATTCGGCTACCACCTGATTAAAGTCGTTGATAAGCAGCCCGCAAAAAAGATAGCCTATGCAGACGCCAAAGACAGGATTAATAAACGTCTAAAAGATCAGAAGCTGAGGACCGAACGCCAACTTTACTTTAATAAGCTAAAAAAAGACGCCAAGATAGAAAAATTCCTGTAATCCTTTTTGAAAAAAAGGAGGATCAAAATGACAATCAAAATTACCTGGTATAGTCATGCGTGCTTTTTAATTGAAACCGGCCAAACCAGATTGCTGATTGATCCTTTCCTCAGCGATAACCCCCTGTCAACGGTGAAAGCGGATGCAATTGAAACAGACTACATCCTTGTATCTCACGGGCATGGTGACCACCTGGGTGACACCGTGGACATCGCCAAACGAACCGGCGCAACCGTCATCTCAAATTATGAGATCCAAACCTGGCTGGTAAATCAGGGGATCGAAAAAGCGCACCCGCAGCATATCGGTGGCGGTTTTGATTACCCCTGGGGCCGGGTCAAGCTCACCATCGCCCAGCATGGGTCGGCTCTTCCGGACGGATCCTATGGCGGAAACCCCTGCGGATTTTTGCTCTACATCGAGGGCAAAAAAATCTATCACGCCTGTGACACCGGTCTTTTCTACGATATGAAGCTGATCGGCGAGGAAGGCATTGATCTGGCAATCTTGCCCATCGGTGATAATTTCACCATGGGCCCCGACGATGCGCTCAGGGCGGTTAAACTGATCGAACCCAAACAGGTGGTCCCGATACACTACAATACGTTTGATATCATCAAACAGGATCCGCACGCCTGGGCCGAGCGGGTACAAAAGGAAACTTCTGCAAAAGTAACTGTCATGAGCCCCGGAGAATCTTTAGAACTGTAATGCCGAAGATGAACGCGCTTCTGCTTTCGGAAACGCCGGATGGCGGATTGCCGTTCTCTTTGAAGATGCCTGCGAATTTCTCTCAGTCCCATCTTAATAAAACCTTTTCCGGTTATCCAGAAAGAACAAGTGGTATTGAATGTGGGAGCGGCTTCCAGCCGCGACAGTTGATTTCGCGGCTGGAAGCCGCTCCCACAGAGGGTTTATCTAATGAAACTTGAACTTTCCAGATAAGCAGAAAACCTTTTATTGACTTGAAACCAAGCTAAAGGATACTAATCATATATATTACAAGCCTTCAAGTGCAAAACCTGCCTGCGACGACATGCAGGCCTGCTTTTTCTTCCGAAAAATCTATAGGAAGGAGGAGAGAGAATGAATCGCAAATTAGAAGCAAAAATCCGAAAAGATTTTCGCAAGCGCGCTTTTGAACACTCAGACAGGCTGTGGCAGGAAAAGCAGCACCTGCAAAGCACAAAACATACCCTGGATGCTTTACATGAGGTAACGGGACTGCCGCGACCGGAATTGGAAGCTATTTCCAATGAAGTGTTGCTTTCCTTCAAAGTGAGTAGAGATGAATTTTTCTCTATCAGGAATCAAATTCTTGTGGCATTCGGCGTATCAGGTTTCGTTACAATTTTAGGTTGCCTTTTGTTTATGATTTGACTGTCATATTCGATATGCGATGAATCCCAAATGCGCTGACTGAGAAAGGAGCATGTGATGCAAAAGTCCTTATCCAGTATGAGACCTCATTTTAAAATAAAAAGGTTGCGATTGAAACTATCACGCCGATGTTAGACACAGATGGTCAATGGCGATTGTCAGGTTATTTTATTAAATAAACAATCTTACGATATCTAATAAGTGTTTTATCCATAGTCCATCCAGATCATATCTGCAATTTTGACCAATTATCGATTTTGGCAAGGAATCCATAAAATCAGTCCCCAAATAGTGACCACAATATGTTGAGTATCCATCCAATTGACACTTTACCCTAATTACGTTATTCCACTTTAAATCGCAAAAATCTCTTACCTGATCATCCAAACTGCTTAAAAAAGTGGAGGGCACAACTATGGTTTGCCCAAAGTGTCAGTTTGAGAATCGTGAAGGGGCTAAGTTTTGTAAAGAATGTGGAGCAAAATTAGAGCTTGCATGTCCAAAGTGCGGCGCCATAATTATATCTGACAGCAAATTCTGTGATGAATGCGGACAAGCCTTAAGTAAATCTGCGATAGCCACACCAGTCGATTATTCTGAACCTCAAGCATACACGCCTAGCTTTTTAGCAAAAAAAATCCTCAATACCAGAAGTTCCATCGAAGGTGAGCGCAAGTTGGTTACCGTGCTGTTTGCGGATGTAGCCAACTATACCCCTATGTCGGAGAAACTCGATCCGGAAGAAGTCCACCAGATCATGGACGGGTGTTTTAAGATTCTGATGGATGAAATCCACAAATATGAAGGTACCATCAATCAATTTACTGGCGATGGTGTCATGGCTCTTTTTGGCGCTCCTTTAGCTCATGAAGACCATGCTCAGCGTGCTTGTTATGCAGCATTGGCAATACAGAAAGGCTTGGACGAATATGGCGAAGAATTAAAAGATGAGTTTGGAGTAGACTTTAAAATGAGGATCGGACTCAACTCAGGCAATGTGGTAGTCGGGTCCATTGGTGATAACCTGCGCATGGATTATACAGCTGTAGGGGATACAACAAATTTGGCGTCCAGGATGCAAAGCAACGCAAAGCCCGGCACAGTTTTGATATCAGAGAATACGTATAGACTTGCCAGAGATTTCTTTAAATTTAGGTCCCTGGGGAAAGTCGAGGTGAAAGGGAAAACGGAGCTTCAGGAAATTTATGAGCTTATAAGAACCAGTGATGTGGAAACAAGATTAGATGCTGCAGTTACAAAGGGTCTTACAAAGTTTGTTGGCCGAAAAAACTCAATGGCCTCCCTTATGGACGCCTTTGATAGAGTGAAGTCAGGATTGGGCAAAGTCGTGGGGCTCGTGGGCGAGGCCGGTGTGGGGAAATCCAGACTGCTTCTTGAGTTGAGAAAAATGCTACCTCGAGGAGAATATATTTATCTTGAGGGGCGGTGTATTCATTACGGGAGTTCTATGACCTATCTGCCCATACTGGACATTTTGAGGACCTATTTTGAAATTAATGAGGAAGATCGAAAGATTGTTATCAAGAAAAAAATGGAGAAAAAGATTCTTGATATTGATGAGAAACTAAAAAGTATTATACCACCCTTCCAGGAACTCTTTTCTCTTAAGGTAGATGATGAAAATTTTATTAACCTTGATCCTAAGGAAAAAAGGGAGAGAATCTTTGAAGCTATTCGTGACTTACTGATACGGCTGAGTCACGTGAAACCGTTGGTTTTGGCCATTGAGGATCTCCACTGGATCGACAAGACTTCAGAGGAATTTTTAAATTATCTTATCGGAAGGCTGGCCGGCACTCCTATCCTGCTGATCCTTCTCTATCGGCCAGTGTATGACCATCAATGGGGGAGCAAATCCTATTACGCCGAAGTCAGGGTGGATCAACTCGGTTTTTCTTCAAGTACCCAAATGGTGCAAGCCATTTTGGATGAGGCTGCAATTATTTTGGATCTTCAAAATTTTATCATTAAGCGCGCAGCAGGAAATCCTCTTTTTATAGAGGAGTTTACGCACACATTGCTTGAAAACGGCGCCATTGAGAGAAAAAACGATGAATATGTCTTAAGCCGGAAAGCAGATGATATTCAAGTCCCCAATACCATCCAAGGAATTATAGCAGCCAGAATGGACCGGTTAGAGAACAACCTAAAGCGAACCATGCAAATAGCGTCAGTTATTGGGAGAGATTTTGCCTTCCGAATCCTTGAGACCATCACAAACCTAGGAGAGGAGCTCAAATCCTATTTGTTAGAGCTTCAGGGTCTCGAGTTCATCTATGAAAAAGAGCTTTTTCCAGAGTTGGAATACATTTTCAAGCATGCCCTTATACAGGAGGTCGCTTATAACAGTTTATTGCTCAAAAGAAGAAGTGAGATTCATGAAAAAATCGGCAATGCTGTCGAATCGTTATATTCAGAAAAACTGGAAGAGTTCTATGAGATACTTGCCTATCATTATTCCAAGGGCGAGAACCCTGAAAAGGCTTGCCAATATCTGAAGTTATCCGGGAATAAGGCAACAAGGAATCATTCCGTATGGGAGGCTTTTAGTTTTTACAAAGACGCCATAGATAAACTCAACCAACTTCCTGAGACTCAGGAGACTAAAAAAGAAAGGCTCGAAATTCTTTATTTAATAATAACTCCCATGTATCTTTTAGGCTTCCCCGAAAATTCCCTCGAGATACTCAAGGATGGCGAGATGCTCTCAAAAGAGCTTGGTGATAGCAAGCGTCTTGCTATTTTTTATAGTAGAATTGGCAGTTATTATTCATATAAAGGCGAACCCCTAATAGCAATGAAGTATTCCGAAGACGCCTTTGAAGAGGCCCGAATACAACGCGATCTTCAATTGATAGCCCCACTTGCATTTCAGCTTTGTACTCCCTACCAGGGAGCAGGTCAATTCTATAAAATTGTTGATATGGTGCCTGGCGTTATTGACCTAATTGAAAAATCAGAAAGAGAATCTGAGTTTTTTGCTTTACCCTGGAATCCGTATTCAGCTCTCTGCGGTTATAATGGAATGAGCATGGGGTGGTTAGGGGATTTTGAAGAAGGAAAGGTAGCTATAGAGAAAGGCCTTCGCAATGCCATCCAGATTGATGATATAAGAACATTAGGATATGTTCATTTTTTTTATGGCACTTTTTTCTTTGTAAAGGGTGATTGGCCGCATGCAAAAGAGCATTTCCAAAATAGTATAAAATATTATGAAGAAGTGAAATGGCTGCTTATATTGGCTATGAGCGAGACTTTGTTGGGACTCTCGTACTATTTTCTTGGAGATTCGGAAACCGGGAAAAAGCATTCAGAGAAAGGCCTTAAAATCATCCGTGAAACCGGGGTTGAAATGTATATGTCCTTCTTTCATTGGATTTTAGGCTTGATTCACATGGAATTAGGAGACCCAAAAAGTGCCAGAAGTTTTTTGGAAGAGTCGTTAAGATTATCGAAAAGGAATCATGAAAAACATTCTGAAGGACTTTCATGGATTTGGCTTGGGAGGATATTGGGGAGAGCAGAACCAAAACAAATCGACAAAGCCAAGCAGTGTATCATGAAAGGAATGGAGATTTTGCAGGAATTAAAGATAAAACCATTCTATTCTCAAGGACATCTATTCTTGAGCGAGCTCTATCTTAAAACGAGTGAAAAGGAAAAGGCCATTCAAAATCTTGAAAAGGCAGAAAAAATGTTTCAAGAGATGCGCATGGATTATTGGCTGACCCAGACAAAGGAGGTTATGGCAAAATTATAAATTCTTACAGCAACCAGCATATTATGGTTAATGTGTTTATTTTATACTATGGATTTCTGCTATACATCTGCAATTAAGTACTAACCCAAAAACATCATAAATCTAAACGACATCTGAATCTTTTGGGAGACGAAGCATTTAGGTATTAGAATTTGCCCAGTTGAGGGCCTTACCCACATAATCATCCGGCATGGTCAACAATAGCCAGCGCTTTTGCAGCAACACATCCGCAAAACTGATAAGCGGAATATCTTCAGCATGTCCGGCAAAACGATCCTGCCACATTTCAATTTCACCAACTGAGCGGGCCATATCAATTAGAATCCCGTCTAAAGCAGACAGTTCTGCTAAATCTTCCATCTCCGGAAAACGATTGTTCTTCCACCAAAACACCTGACGCTCCATATCTCCGGTGAATCGACGGGTTGTGTCCTGCGTGACGAATGAAAACAGGACCGCACGATTGCCTTCTCTGGGAAACAGATAGCGCAGGTCCTGATCCAGAAAATGGGGACGCTGCAGTTTTACGGCAGACAAAAACGATGCGGTATCCGGTGTCCCCTTCGGTTCAAGGAAAATTATCTCAAGGGGAGCAAACGGGTTAATGGTAGATAATACCTTCAGCGTTTTTTTGATGAAGTCCGGATCCCGGAGTTTAGAATGGATAATAACTTGATAGGGATGCGTCAGCCGCTTGGCCAGGGATTCCAATTCAGAAAGCGGTCGTTTGGAATCCAGTTGAAGTTTGGCGACATAGTTTTCTTTTCCGATCTGCACGGCGAGGTCTTGCGGAGTTGCCGTCATGCGATCGCTGCCAAGCTTCCAGGAAACATCCAGATCCGGCATGGGGTATAGTACAACATCAAAGCGGACCTCCGCATAATCAAAGGCCAGAAGCATATCTTCATTAGAAAACTCCGAGCTTTCAATAAGTGTATAGGGTGGTGATTTATTAAAACGCAAGCCCAGTTTATTGCTGTTTAAGCGAAAATCGGTTCCCGGTAGAACCGACAATGGGAAAACCTGGATGTCATCCTGAAGATTGTTTTGAGCCACAAATGCAACCGAACGGCTAAACCCCTGCAGGTCATCGCCGGGAAGCCCCACAATCAGATCAATTGCCGGCACAATACCTCTTTCTTTTACAAGTTTGGCTCCCTGTGCGAATCGCTTTATGTCGGTCGGCCGGTTCATGATCTCCAGTGCCCGCGAGTTGGTGCTTTGAAGGCCGATTTCAAACCAGGAAAAACCCGCGGCGGCGAATAGGTCGGCCATTTCCGCATCAATGGCTTCTGCCCGAATTTCGCTGATGATTTCAAGACGCCGGCCTTTGTTTATCAGACTGATCTTTTTTAACAGATCTTTAAGTCCGGGACGCACATTTAAAGACGGATCCAGCAGATAAAGCTCCTTGACATCGTAATCGAGCGCCCATTTGACTCCCTGAAGCAAATAGTCTTCATCGGCAAAGGACAGGCCAGCATTGGATTTGTTATAGTAACAATAGCCGCAACGGTAAGGACAACCCCGCTGGGTCTCAAGAAGCATCACATTTTCAATCTCCGGCTCCAGCACATTTTGTAAATAGGGGCTGGGGCTTTTCCTGAATATTGCCCCGGCTGGCTCAGCGGCATTCCTTTTTTTCCAGAAGGTTTGATCCTGCAACAGTTTAAGGAAGACCGCTTCGCCTTCACCATAGACATAAAAATCAACATGCCGGGAATCGATCAAGGGGTTATCCGCCGTAATCTCCGGTCCACCAAAGATAATTTGCGCCGCATAGCTTTCTTTTATTTTTTTTGCAAAATAAAGGGAACGCTCCAGATTCCAGCAGTAAACCGTAAATCCCACGATATCCGGCTTGCGAGCAAGGATTATGTCAATTAAAGCCGCATCGCCAAGGTAGGACGCAATGCTTTGCGGTAATATATCAACCTGTACCTCCGGTAATATACCGGCTGCCTGTTTGAGATAGGCCGCGCCCAGAGGAATATTGCCGGTCTGCACCCCATAGTTCAGGCGCGGTACCGGAAGTTGGAGTAACAAAACACGGGTCATATTATAAAACCAACCTTTTGAATCGTAATACGGTGAAAGCACAAAATGGGCCAGGAGGCTGTAAGGCTTGAAGTTATGCAAACAAATTAGCGTTGCCTCCTGGCTTCATAGCTTTCTGGCATCCTGGCCCTATCGCTTCCCAGCTTCCCAGCCTAACTGCTTCGGCGATAGATAGACGATCGGACAGCTTCAGTATATGGGCCAGTTCACCCACAGCAACGGCATTGATGCCTCTGAGCGTATCGTTGATACTGCCCAGGTCAATAATGGCATCGTCGGGGATGGAGGACATATCTTTGAAGTTGTAACGGCAATAGCCAATCGATTTCGACAGCGCTTTTCAATTTATCCCTGCTTAAAGTTAGAACCCATGCTAAAGGACGCGGCAAACTCCGATTCTAAAGATTTCGATGCCCGGCGTTTACCTTACACCATTAGCAGCCGTTGTCACAACCCCGGTTTCCGAATCCGAATAGGGTTTTACAATTGGCTTTCATCCTGATAAAGCTAAAAGCGTTTTAAATCCCCTCAAGATTAAACCAATAGCTTATGGAAAAAATCCCACAAGACAACCATATGCCTTTCAACCGGAAATTGCTTGAGAGTGAATCCTTCATTTTTGAGTGCCATCCCGGCACGGATTGTTTTACACGCTGCTGCCGGGATGCCGACATGTACCTGTACCCCTACGATATTATCCGGTTAAAAAGCCGGCTGGCTTTGTCTTCGGAGCAGTTTTTGGAACAGCATACGACCACCGCCTTCAGAGACAATCCGTATTTTCCCAGTGTTATGCTAAAGATGTCGGATAAGGAAGACAAGTCCTGTCCGTTTCTGTCCTCAGATGGGTGCAGGGTTTATGAGGATCGACCTTTTTCATGCCGGGCCTATCCGCTGGAACGTGCGGTGCCCAGAGTGGCTGATGGAAACCGGCCAAAAGAAATGTATTTCATTGTGCGGCACTCTCACTGCCACGGGCATCAGGAGACCCACAGATGGACTGTGGCGGAATGGCTTGAAGATCAACAAATCAAAGATTATAACGAAATCAATGACCGCTGGGTTGAAATCGACACCCTATTTCGACACAATCCATGGGGATCTGAAGGACCCGAAAATCCCAAACTGAAAATGGCGTTTATGGCCTGCTTCAATGTGGACCGACTGAGAACTTTCATCATGGAGAGCAGCTTTTTAGAGCGGTTCGATGTGACGCCGGGCAAAATCGATAAACAAAGGGAATCTGATACGGATCTTTTAAAATTTGGATTTGACTGGGTTGAATTTTTCCTGACGGGTAAGGGACCGCTTAAAATAAAATCATAAATTAAAAAAAGGGTTTCAAAACGAAATTGTTTGAAACCCTTTTTTTAATTTCCTTTTCCCCGGACCGGGGATCACTTAGATCCCTCAGCCGCTGGGCTTGCAGGCCGGGGCATCAAATCCGCCGGAACCGGTGGCAATGCCCCGGGGCCGCACACAGCCCGCCGACATCAGCTTCTCGACATCCCCGCACTGACATTCCGGGCATTTTGGGGCCGGATCATTGGAAGACAACACCAGCTCTTCAAAGCAGTGACAGCAACCTTTACATTGATATTCGTAAATCGGCATATACGACTCCTCCAAGATCAAATTTTCTTACATAATAGGCGCTGTCTTTCAAAAGTCAAGATACAACAAAAAAGATTAAATAAAGTTCCCATGCAATTACGGTGCTAAAGGCACCGATGATATAGGAGAAGACATGCTGGGTATGCGTTATCGATCTTTTTCGTAAAACATTTCTAAATAATAACAGAATGATAACTCCAACACAGGTAAAACAATACTTTGCCCCCATAAATACAAAGGGGCCGTATTTAAGGAAATAGGACATGACGGGATTCAGCTCCGTTGAACCATTGTCTAACAAATACAGCGTTAAAAGTGCGTCGAGTACGCTTAGAAGCAGGATGGCTACAATGGCCGCAAAAATATTTGAGCTGTAACGATCAAAGAAAAATGTCCGATGCAAATCTTCCTGCCGGCGCGCCTTGGCCCGTCTGCCGGAAAATAACAGGTATTTTAATTTCGGGAACCGATGGGTGCGCCGATCTTTCCCGGAGCGTTTTTCAGCGCAACTCGATGATTCCGAAATGGAACTTGAATTGTATTTGAAATCAAATAACCTGGCCATTACACCCCTTTTTAGATTCTTAGTTGTGAATTCTTTGCATTTTGTGGCAAAACATTTACGCCACCAAGACACAAAGACGCAAAGATGAATATTAACCAAAGATTTCGCTTTGTGTCTTGGTGCCTTTGTGGCAACTTGTTCCGGCTTGTCCGGGTTGGGAATGAAAATTCGAACTCTGTAAATCAGATATAAAGATAACATCTTTTCCTAAATTGAGCGAGAACCACTCGAACTTCCAATGGTATATCGGCATTACAGAGGCAAAACTTTAGAAAAGGCAGGTGCTTTGACAGTGCTGATCATTTAATATAATATGACATCCGCGCGCACTTGCATAGGGCGGTTATGTTCGTTTGCATAACCAAATTATTAAATTCGAAACCGGGAAAAGAAGATGCAGGAAATCCGTTTTCACGGCCGTGGCGGCCAGGGCACTGTTGTGGCCTCGATTCTGCTGGCAAAGGCTTTTTTCAAAGCCGGTTACGATGTTCAGACATTTCCGCTGTTCGGTGTGGAAAGGAGAGGCGCACCGGTTGAAGCCTATTTAAGACTGGACAAACAAAAAATCCTGGCGCGCAACAATGTGTACACACCGGATCATGTCGTCGTCCAGGATGCCAAGCTGCTGCAAAGTGTGGATGTGACCAGGGGACTTAAACCGGGCGGATGGATTTTACTGAACATCCCTAACCCACCGGAAAAGTTGAACCCATTTTCAGGCTTTCGCCTGGCTTTTGTAGATGCCACGCAGATTGCGGTCAAATGCGACCTGGGAACCCGCACGCATCCCATCATTAACACTGCCATGATCGGAGCTTTTGCCCGCATCATGGATATGCCGCCGCTGGATATCGTTTCAGAAGCCATTCAAGCTGAAATTTCGACCCAACCGGATAAAAATATCCAGGCTTCGAAAGAAGCCTATGAACAGGTCAAGGTATTCAAATTGGCTAAGTGATTAATCTTGTGTTTAAAGAAGCGCACATGCAAGCACACAAGGATTCGAAATTAAGCTTTATGCAAAAGTAGGGCTAATATGACAGATTATAAGACTCCGGATAATAAAATCCCTTTATTTTTGCCGCATTCATCTGCGTCGACCGACCTTAATAAGACCGGCTCCTGGCGCTATGTCCGCCCCTTATATGATGAAAAAACTTCCGCATGCAGCGCCGCCTGTCCGGTAGGTGAGGATATTGCGCGCATTGAAATGCTTGTATCCCAGCAATTGATCCCGGAGGCCTTGGAAACGATATTAAAAGAAAATCCATTTCCGGCAGTGTGCGGACGTGTCTGTTTTCAGAATTGTGAAGATGCCTGTAACCGCAGTCAGATGGATGATGCGGTTGCCATTCACCATCTGGAAAGATTCGTCGGAGACAGGGCGATTTCCAGCGAGCAAACCCCGAAAATCAAGGCCCTTCCCGACAATGGCAAAAAAGTGGCCATTGCCGGGTCGGGCCCGGCAGGCTTAGGGGCAGCTTATTTTTTAACACGGCTGGGATATGGTTGCGAGGTATTCGAAGCACAGTCTGAACCCGGCGGTATTTTGCGCTGGGGCATACCGACCTATCGACTGCCCCAGGAAGTACTTGAAAAAGAAATCAACAGGATTGAAAAACTCGGGGTAACCATACACTGCCGCACCCCGGTCACCACCGAAATGCTTGAAACCTTCAAAACCCAATATGATGCGGTCTTCATCGGTTGCGGCTACGGGCGTACCATTGATCTGAAAATTAAAGGGGCGCAAAAGGCAATCAACGGCCTGCAATTTCTTTACAACATAAGAGCCGAGCATGATGTGGAGGTCAAAACAAAGGGCACGGCGGCGGTGATCGGCGGGGGCAATACCGCTATTGATGTGGCCCGCACGCTGGTGCGGCTCGGGGGCGATCCCATCATTGTATACCGCCGGCGGCGAAAGGATATGCCGGCTTTTGATCCTGAAGTGCAAATGGCCTTGAATGAGGGCGTCAAGCTAAAAGAGCTTTTAACCCCGATACGTATTGAAGACGCCGGCAGCGCTTCTGAGGACCACCCGGCCCCATATGTGATAACATTGCAGAAGATGAAAGTCAGCGCCACGGAAATCAAAGGCCGGGCGCGGGTGGTCCCGAACGGTGACAAAACAGAAAAGCTTCAGGTTGACCATATCTTTACCGCCATCGGCGCTGAACCGACTGAGTCCTGGCATCATGTGCCGACTGCTGAACACCCGTCTCTTACCTTAAGCCATTGCAAGTTAATTGATGCCGATATACCGATCGCTTACGGCGGCGACCTCACCAACCGGGTTAAAAGCGTAGCCGATGCTATCGCTTCCGGGAAACAGGCTGCCATGGCCCTGGATACGTACTTCAAATCAGGATGGGATGCCGTAAACGTGGCAGTCACCGGCTGTCAGGTCGGCCCCGGACCGGTGGTCTCCATGGCGATGTATCTGGGCGAAGAACGCAAAGATAGAAACCCTCATATTGTGTCCTATAGCGAAATCAACACGCATTATTTTAAAAGCGCTCCCCGAACGATTGTGCCTGTACTACCGCCCAATGATCGTAATCAGTCCTTTATCCCGGTTGAGTCCATGCTTTCAATGGAAGCGGCCCTGGAGGAATCCCAACGCTGTTTTAATTGCGGCATCTGCAACGCTTGTGACTACTGCCGCCTGTATTGCCCCGATATGTCTGTGATTGTGGAAAATTCCGGTCGCGGAATCAATCTGGACTACTGTAAGGGATGCGGCCTTTGCGTTGCGGAGTGCCCCCGCAATGCCATGGCACTGAAGGAGGAAGACGGATGAGACAGGTCGCTGAAGGAAGTCAGGCAGTATCGGAAGCTGTTCGACTCGCAAAAGTTCAGGTGATCGCTGCCTATCCCATCACACCGCAAACTCATATAGTGGAGAACATTTCGGAGTATTGCTCAAAAGGAACCCTGAAAGCGCGTTTTATTTGTGTAGAAAGTGAGCACTCGGCCATGGCGGCGATCATCGGTGCCGCCAGCAGCGGTGTCCGAACGTTTACCGCTTCTTCTTCCCATGGTTTGGCCTATATGCATGAACTTTTGCACTGGGCATCGGGGGCCCGCCTGCCGATTGTCATGGCAGATGTCAACCGCGCCCTGGGACCGGGGTGGAACATATGGCTGGATCAAACCGACAGCCTCAGCCAGCGCGATACCGGCTGGATTCAATTGTATTGTGAGGACAGCCAGGATGTCCTTGATACAACCCTGATCGCCTATCGGCTGGCCGAGTCGGTCAATCTGCCGGTCATGGTGGTTTTAGACGCCTTTTTCCTGTCGCATACCTATGAGCCTGTCGACGTGCCCGATCAGAAACCGGTGGATAAGTTTCTTCCGCCGTTGTTGCCCCGCTTTCAGCTCGATACCGGCAATCCGCGCGCCTTTAATCAATTTGTGGCCCCGCAAGCCTACATGGAAATGCGCTATAACATTCAAACGGCAATGGAACAGGTGCCTGAAAATTATGTGCGCATTGCTCAAGAATTTGAGACCATCTTTGGCCGTCCTTACAGCCTTGCAGAAGCCGTACAGTGCGAAGATGCCGAAATCGTTTTCGTAACCGCCGGGACGACGGTCAGCACCTGTCGCCAGGCGGTAAACCGTCTGCGTGCGCAAGGCGAAAAAGCAGGCCTGCTAAAACTAAAAATGTTTCGCCCCTTTCCCATCGATTTTTTCCGACAGGTTCTGAGCGGCACGCAAAAAGTTGCGGTAATTGATCGCAACTGTTCCTTTGGTGCCTCGGGCATATTTGCCCAGGAACTCAGGGCCGCGCTGTATAATGCCGAATCTCCGCCCCGAATCTTTGGCTATATTGCCGGCCTGGGCGGTCGGGATGTAACCCCGCAAACAATTGAAGATATCTACTGGCAAACCCAAAAAGAGAACAACCCCCAAACCGAAAGCATTTGGATCGGGTTGGATCAAGAGACGGTCGAATCATGGCAAAACTAAATGTGACCGATCGAGATTATATGAAACCGGGACATCTGGGGTGCCCCGGTTGCGGTGCCGCCATTGCGATCAAATTTGCACTCAAGGCGTTGGGTGAAAAGATCATCATGGTCATACCGGCTAGCTGTGCATCGATTATTGTGGGTCCTTACCCGCAGTCAGCACTGAACATTCCGATTCTGCACACGGCGTTTGCAACAGCCGGTGCTGCAGCCAGCGGTGTTCGAGCGGCTTTAGACATGAAAGGCGACACCGAAACGACAGTACTGTCATGGGCCGGTGATGGGGGCACATTCGACATCGGTTTTCAGTCCCTTAGCGGTGCCGTTGAGCGCAATGAAGATTGTATTTTTGTGTGTTATGACAACGAAGCTTATATGAATACCGGCGTGCAGCGCAGTTCAGCGACCCCATATGGGGTGCGCACAACCACCACCCCCGGTCAGGACTGGAAAAGAACCCGCAAAAAAAATATTATGGAAACCATGGCGGCCCATCGGATTCCTTACGCGGCTACGGCCAGCATTGCCTTTCCGGAGGACATGATTGCCAAGTTCCAAAAGGCCAAAGAAAAAAAGGAGGAGGCGCGATTTATTCATATTTTTGCTTCCTGTGCCACCGGATGGGGAGCGCCCTCAGACATGTCCGTTAAAATCGCCCGCTTGGCCGTGAAGACCAATATTTTCCCGCTGTATGAGATCGAAAACGGAACTCAATACACCCTGAATTATAGAGGAGACCGTCCGGTAGAAGACTATTTGCAAACCCAGGGACGATTTAAACACCTCGGTACGGAAGATATTTCAAGCATTCAAAACATGGTGACACAAGACTGGAACAATCTGCTCCGCAAAGCAGATGAGGTGCTATCCTAAGCGGTACGCTGCCCGATGTCTCAGGGCTATCCTAAAATCCTGTTGATTTTGCCTGCATAAGACAATCTCAAGCGCTAAAACCGTTTAAAGACTCTAAAATTGCACGAAGAGGTACCATGATACAAATTAAGGATTTCAAGAAGCTGACCGATGAAAAGTGGTTAAATCTGTTCGGTGTCAGATATGTCGCCAGAAGCGGTGATGAAAAATCCTGGAAAATTGCGACCCGGCAAAAAGAACCCAAATGCGTAACTGGCAGCTACGAGCGGCCCGATGCTGTGGTCATCGTACCGTTTCACAAAGTAAAAGATAAAATGGTGATCACCCGGGAATATCGGGTACCGTTAAATGATTATGAATATGGATTCCCCGCGGGGTTGGTCGACGACGGTGAATCCGTTGAGCAGGCCACGCGCCGCGAATTAAGGGAGGAAACCGGGTTAACCGTCACCCGGATAATTAAGAGCAGCCCGCCGATCTACTCTTCTGCCGGAATGACCGACGAATCCGTAGCGATGGTTTATGTGGAATGTGAAGGCGAGCCATCCAACAGCGCCAACACAGAATCTGAACTGATAGAAACCCTGTTCATCTCACCCGATGAGGCTTTGCGCCTGCTAAGCGATCCAACGCTTAAGTTTGATGCCAAAGCCTGGCTGGCAATCTCTCAATTTGCTGAAAATAACCGCTGATATTGCACCATTTAGGCATATGATGAGCACGAATTTTTCAAACTCCAACGCAGCGAATTTAATTCCGACCTCTGCAATTGTCGTTGTTTCAGTTTACATTGCCGCCCAGCTACTGTCGGATATTGGAAGCCTCAAAATCGCCTGGGTTGCCGGATTCAGTGTGGATGCCGGCACATTTATTTATCCCCTCACATTTACGATACGGGACCTGATCCATAAACAGCTGGGAAAGACGGCCGCACGCACCGTAATCTTTCTGGCGGCAGTTATTAATCTTTTTATGGTCGTTTTCTTTCAATTTGCCGCCTGGCTGCCGCAGGACCCATCATGGGGAATGGGTAAGGAATTTGCGACCATTCTTGGGCCGGTGTGGCGGATCGTGATCGCCAGTATTATTGCCGAAGTGATCAGTGAGCTGATCGATACCGAAGTATACCACTTTTGGGTCAGCCGTATCACCCGGAAGTATCAGTGGGCCAGGGTGCTCACCAGCAATGCGGTCAGTATCCCGGTCGATAGTCTGATTTTTTGCTGGGGGGCGTTCGGTTTTGCGCTTCCGAATTCGGTTGTCTGGTCCATATTTTTTGCCAACGTTATTGTGAAAGGATTGGTAACGATGGTCAGCCTGCCCGGCATTTATCTGGTAAAAGAAAAGGAAGATCCTGATGTTGCCCGACAGCCGAAAACATCTGAGCATTTTGAATAAAGACAGCGGTTATTTTTAGTGTTATATTTCATTTGCTGTCCTATATTTAATTTATAAAACCAGGAATAAGTAGGTTTCGGGTGTCAGGTGTCAGGCCAAATGGGTTTCAGGTGTCAGTGTTCAGGTGTCAGAGATCAGTCAACAGATAACAGAAAACAGACGACAGATGACTGATGACTGATAATGTGTTTCATCTTCCAGTTTTTACCATCTGTCTTCTGTCCTCTGATATCTGACCTCTGTAACGTGACACCTGACACCTGAACGCTGAAACCTGAAACCATGTTATTGTGTTTTTGATGTAAGGAGACTGATATGAAGTTCATATGTCCGGTGTGCAAAACAGCCGGCGAGATCGCCGAAGATGATTCGGACCAGCCGGAGGTGCAGACAACCTGCCAAAAATGCGGTACGGCCTTCTCTATTGAGCGCGGGACGGACCAGGTGCGAACCCCGGCAGCCGGCACTAAACCATCAGGCCCCCGACCGAAGAATGAAACACCATCCGTATTGTCCATGCGATCACAGGCTAAGGCGAAAAAGGATTATACGGCCATTGGTATATTTGCTGTCGTATTAACCGTTCTGATTGGGGCCGGGGTGTATTTGACCCTGAACATTGACCGCGGTATTTTGAACCAACCGCTTCAAAAGTTTTCCAAACTGGCTGAAGACGTTTCCCAGTATGGCAAAGCCATTTTTGACGAATTTCAGAAAGTGCGCCAGCCCAAAAGCCAAGAAACCCGACTCGCAAAAAAGCATGTGCGTGAAGGTTACGACCATTATAAGGCGAACCGACAAAAACAAGCCATAGAGGAGCTGAGCCAGGCAATTAAAATCGACCCGCAAAATACCGAAGCATATTTCTGGCGTGCCCGTGCATTTATTCGACTGGGGCAATTTGACAATGCGATCGCTGATTTGAATGAGGTGGTGGAACTAAACCCCCGTTACAGTCCGGCCTATGAAAACCTCGGATGGTTGCTGATGCGCCGCAATAAATATGATGAAAGCCTTATTCACCTGAACAAATCGATCGAGTTGAAACCGGACAACGGATGGAGCCACTATATGCGAAGCCGCATCTTTTTCAAGAAGGGGGACCTGCAAAAAGCATTAGAAAATGCCAAAACCGCTTGCAAATTGGGTTATAAAGATGCCTGCCGGGATGCCAAGAGTTATCAATCCCAACTCGCAGAATAAGAATGAATCTATCACCACGAAGGACACGAAGTTCACGAAGTTTTAACTAAAATTCATTAATGCCATTCTTGGTGTTCTTCGTGATCTTCGTGGTTTAATTTCTATTTGGTTGCAGCTGGTTCAACTAAAGGATGAATAAAATCAATGTCCCAAAATGACTATTATCAGATTTTAGATGTGGATCAAAAGGCGGGCTCACGGCAAATCAAAGAGGCTTACCGCAAGCTCGCATTTAAATATCATCCGGATCGAAACAGCAAAAATCCGGATGCATCTGAAAAAATGAAAAGGGTCAATGAAGCCTATGCGGTTTTGTCGGATGCCACCAAACGTCGTGAATATGACGCTCTGAGACAGCAATTCGGTTCATCGGCCTACAGCCAGTTCAGACAAAACTACTCCGAGCAGGATATTTTCAGTGGTTCAGATATAAACCAAATTTTGGAGCAGATGGCCCGGGCGTTCGGCTTAAGAGGATTTGATGAAATCTTTAAGGAGTTTTACGGCCAGGGGTATCAACATTATGAATTCCGCAAACCCGGATTTTTTGCGAAGAGCTATTATTTTTCAGGTCCCCGACAAACCCGGGGGATGAATCATACCGGCCTCCCCTTGCAAGGAAGCATCGGCAAACTCACCCGGTTTTTCTTAAAACAGTTCAGCGGGATTGAATTGCCCGAAGAGGGTACCGATATTAATGACACGATCTCACTTAGCCCGGAACACGCCCGGCAGGGGGGACCTTATGCCTACTATTTGCGGAAAAAAGATAAAAAGCTGGTCGTGCAAATTCCGCCGGGTGTCAAACACGATCAATCCATTCGGCTCACGGGAATGGGCGAGGATGGAAAAGGCGGTGGTCCAGCAGGAGATCTGTACCTCAAGGTTCGCATCCGCAGGCCGATGCTGAAAACCGTAAAGGATTTTATTGCGCAGCTTCGCAAAAGATGAACCCAACTACCGCTTTGAGTGATTCTTTTGGATAGACGGTTTAAGGCCTGCTCAAGCCCCTGCAAATTCTGATAAGAACCTAGAAGTTGTTTCAAAACCCCATCTAATCAGTCTTCGCGTATCATAACCGGAATCATCGCCCGTAAACGCTCGGGGAGCATTGCCCCGGAGGTAAGCAAAATATCATACACGCGTGAAATAAACCCACAAAGGATCAAATTGACATGCACGGATTGCGTGTTAATATAGGGGTTACACAAAAAGCGGATTTGGATCAAACGGTTTATTCAAAAGAAGCCTGCTGAATGTTTGGTTTCAATATATGATCTTAAAGCAAGGTATTTTAAGTCCAGCAGCGCGGAGGGAAAGGATCCAGCAGATGCAATTCCTACAAGCCGACATGTTCAGAAAAATACTCATATTCGCAGGTATTCTTATTGTCCTGCCCGCATTTTCCGATGCGCTCGATATTCCAGGTCTAAAATTTAAATACGGCACCCTGGAACGAAGCCGGGAGGTCACCAAAACGTTTGAAACGCCCCGAATTTTGCCGAATCATAAATATTACATCCATGGCTGGGGTTCGGTGCCCTATGCGATTATCGGTGTCAGGAATAAATATAAACTCCGCAAGGGTTTGTGGAAAGAGGTTGAGATCACTGTCCCGCTGCTTAGAAGTTGGATCAGCCAGATGGACATTGTCTACGATTATCCGCCTTATGGATCGCGCATATTAGACCATAAGGGCAACCAGCTCGGTGTGTGGTACTCGAGCAAGCAATGGACGACGATTGTTATCGAGGACGAAACTCAGTTCGCCATCTTTACACCGGAGCCTCCGGGATTTCGGGGAGGTAACTAATGGACTGTATCGCGGTTTTGCAATAAAAACAGGGGTGGTTATGATAACCACCCCTGTTACAGGAGGATAATATTGAACACCTAGTCAAACCGGGTGAAGCCGGTCCCACTCGTCCGTTGGTTGCGGAGCGATCAACCCGAACAAGTCGATAATCCTCAACTCGCTATCGCAATGACAATCAGCCGATCCAAAACCGAAAAACGACATCGATCGTTGCTGCAAAAGGCGGTCAGACGCGGGAATGTCGATCTGGTCTTGACGGCCAGCGCCTTACTGGAATCACTCGGTTCAAAAGATAGAAACTGGTATCGAATACGAACAGGCATCATCACATTTGAAGAATGCTGGCCGCTGGGAACAGAATTAATTTTCAATAAAAAGTTCCACAGCAAAGTTGCGGCCTTAACACGTATCGCACGCTCCGTTAAAGCCCGGGATGCCACCGGACTTGGATATTTAGCCTATGCATACTCCCAGGGGGACACATCGGTTCTGGATGATACTGCGGACGATAAAGCCGTCAGGATTGTGGCCAATGCCATCCAGCGCCCCGATGACTTCTGGCAATGGATCGCCTGGCAAAAAACATCCACCCGCCAAAAAATTCTGATCGAGAACGCCATCCGGTTCAAAAAGACCGGTCTGCCACATGATAAAGCCGTCATTCAAGCAGCCGCTTATCTGGCGGCCACCGGTGACTTGCCGAAAATAAAGGAAGGACAGCCCTCGGGCTCGAAATTTCCATACTGGGTTGCCTTTGACCACCATACCATCGAGGGCCGGCGGACCCTGCGGGATATCGCTCGGGATCTACATATTTCGCTTCCGCAGCTGGAATGGACTTTTTTTTATTTTGAAGGCGCCTTAACAAATGGCGAAATCCCTTCAAAATGGTGGGACCGATACTGCCACTGGCATTTTCAAAAGATAGACCTGCCCGCCGATGAAGCCCACTTGCTCTGGGAACCCGCCAAGGTACAGGTGGTGGAAGCGCTGGCGCAAGAAGGCCGTCAATTGCAAAATGAGCTTTACCGCTGGAAATTGTCCAATCGAGAGCGCGTTGAGTCGCTTAAAAGACAGGTTCAACTCTATATCGACCATGTAGATGAAATCCAACGGGACCAGAGAGATTTATTTTAAGGAGGTTAAATTGGCGCAACAGGATCCAGGCAAATTTTATAAAGAGCTTTTTGACCTTGAAAGCAGGGTCGCAGTCGTAATTGGTGGTACAGGCGTACTGTGCGGTGAAATGGCATGGGGACTTCTGCAAGCCGGCACGCGGGTCGTTTTGATCGGAAGGAATGAAAAGAAGGCGGAACGTCATTTTCAGCGGTGGGGCAGCTCTGCCAAGGAGGCCCGCTTTTTCAAAGCGGATGTGACCAAAAGAAATCAAATCGCACAGATTATACCCCAGGTATTGGATTGGTATGGGGGGAACTTGTCGGGGCAACTTTATTACTGGCTTCAGAGAGAGCGGGCAGCTTTATCACAGGGTCCAATCTCGTGGTAGATGGGGGGTTTTCCGTAACGGCCATTTAATTTTAGGTGAATTATGGAAGGATCATTATTAATCCAGGCAGAAAAATTGCGGGAATTTGGTCAGGCGATATTTAAAAAAGTCGGGGTACCGGATCAACATGCGAAGGAAACAGCAGAGATCCTGGTCGATGCCAACCTGAGAGGAATCGACACCCACGGCATATATTTGAGCAATCTCTATGCTCGTCGGCTGCAGAAACAGCTGATTAATCCCAGCCCCGAATTCCATTTCGAAAAAAGGAGAGCCGGGGTGGGGATACTGGATGCTGATTTCTCGCTGGGCCAGCCGGCCACATTGGAAGCTGCACGCCAGGCGGTTGCGCTGGCCAAGGATGCGGGGGTGGGAATTGTAGCCGTAAAGAATTCCAATCATTTCGGAACGGCGGCTTATTATGCAGAATATATTGCCGGACAGGATTGCATCGGTTTGGTGATGTGCGACGGCGAATGCGACGTCATTCCCTTCGGTGGCCGCGAAAAATTTTTCGGCACGGATCCGATATGCTGTTGCGTCCCTTCCCCAAATCAACCCTGGTTTTGCATGGATATGGCTACCAGCGAAGTGGCTTTTGGCAAAGTCCGCGCTGCGGCAGAAGCGGGTCAATCCATTCCACCCAACTGGGCTGTTGATCGCGAAGGGAATCCGGTCACCGATGCGCAGCAGGCATATGCGGTGGTCCCCATGAGCGGTGCCAAGGGATTTGCGCTGGGAATGATGATTGAAATTTTATCGAGTCGTTTAACGGGAATGCCGTATGGCGCCCATATTATACGCAAATTTGATGACTGGGAAAACAGGGCATTTATGGGACACTACATTCAGGCTGTCGATATTGAGGCCTTCTGTCCGATGGAAGAATTTAAAAAAAGCATGCATGAATTGATGACCGACCTAAAGCGTCAACCAACTGCTCCCGGTGTAAACGAAATTCTAATCCCGGGCGAGCCTGAATGGCGAACTAAAATTAAGCGGGCAAAACAAGGATGTCCCATAAGAAAGGAAGATGCACAGCTGCTTCACCAACTCGGTGTCGATTTAGGGGTATCGTTTCCAATACAATAGATTTAGGCTATGAATAGGGCGCAGATCATCAGGAGACTCAGCGAATGAACGAACATAAAGATGCGGAAAAAATCCATAGCGCTGCAATGGCGCTATTGAAGGACCCGGGAATTAAATTGGATCATGATGACATATGCAAAGCGCTTCTGGACGCCGGCGCCCAAAAGGGAGTTTCCGCAAATGTCATCAGGTTCCCGGAAGAATTGATCACAGAAAAACTTGCGCTTTGCCCCCAGGAGTTCGTGTTTGCCGATAAAGAAGGAAACGGTTTGCCCGTCAGTGCAAAAAGTGATGCCGTCATCTGGTCGGTTCCGGGGTTGAAAATGTATGAAAACAATGCCATCCGCCCATTCACCAAAGATGATATGGCAAGAGTGACGCGGTTACTCGACCAGCTGGAAAATGTTGACGGCGTATTCGGATTTGCTCTGGATGATGTCCCGCCTGCAGCGCGTGATGTGGTGGGGCTTCGCACCATGGCTGCAAATACAAAAAAACATATTCGAGTTCTGTGCTTTACACCCCAGGGATCGGATATGATGGTTGAAATGAAAAAAGTGGTCGGCGATTACCCCTGGTTCAGTGTCGGGTTTACAGCCCACGGCCCCTTACGCTGGACCAACCTGGCGTTGGAAATTTTTAAGCGTTCGGCCGGTCACGGTATCCCCACCACCATTAACGGCGAGCCCATGGCCGGCGTGTCCGGTCCGGTGACCCTGGCCGGTTCAGCGGCGGTGGGAACAGCGGAGATCCTGGCCGGCATTGTCATCAACCAGATCCTTGAGCCGGGTCGCCCCTGCGTCTTTAATCTCGGGCTGGCGCACACCTTTGATATGCGTACCAGCATTGCGGTTACCGGCGGGCCTGAAAATCATCTTTTTGCTCAGATTGCCGCAATGATGGGTCGTTTTTATAACCTGCCTTCGGCCAGCTGGGTTTCAACCGAGTCTATGTGTCCGGATGCGCAAACAGCCCTGGAAAAGACATGCGGTTTTATGGCCCATTTGCAAAGCAGAGTGTCCAACATCTGGTCTGTCGGCCAGCTGGAATCCGAGCTTACCTTTTCACCGGCCCAGGCGGTGATCGACGATGAAATCATTGCCTACGTAAAGCGCTATTTGCAAGGTGTGACGGTAAACGATGAAACCCTGGCCGTGGATTTGATCAAACAGGTCGGGATTTCGGGATCGTTTCTGGAACAACCCCATACGGCCAATCATTTTCGAACCGAACTCTTTATGCCCAAGCTGCTTTTCCGCCAACCGCGGGAGGAGTGGGAAAGCCAGGGATCCAAGGATCTTGCAGAAAGAGCCGAAGAAAGGGCCCAGGCGTTGATGCAAAATACGGTTGATCCCAAACTGACTGATAATCAGTTAAAAGAGCTGGACGTATTGGCCAACCGGTTTTTGCAGCAACTCACAGGCAGGTAATCCATGGAAGCCCATAAAAGATTTAAATTTTCATCTCTTGAAGATTTGCAAACCGAATTAAATAAAATGGGAATCGATCTTCCGCTTGTGGAAGACACAAACGCGCTGAAACAACCGCTTCGGATCGGAAAAAACATCATACCGAATCGAATGGTGATTCACCCCATGGAAGGATGCGATGGAGACAAAGAAGGCCGGCCGGGAGAGTTGACGAGCAGGCGCTACAAGCGCTTTGCGGAGGGCGGCGCCGGGTTGTTATGGTTTGAGGCCACTGCCGTTGTTGAAGAAGGCAAGGCCAATCCGAGACAACTGCTGATTACCCAAGATACCTTAAAAGACTTAGCGGCCCTTTTAAAGGAAGCAATAAACGCAGCTGTGAATAAAAACGGTTCCGACCGCAAACCCTATACCGTTCTTCAGCTAACCCATTCGGGAAGGTACAGCAAGCCGGTCTCAAAACCACAGCCGATCATCGCAGCCACCAATCCCTATCTTGACGGTAAGAATCCTGCTCCAAAGCAGATCATAACCGATGCGCAGTTGGAGCAACTTGAAGATCGGTATGTCGAGGCGGCTGCCATGGCTGCCGAAATCGGGTTTGATGCGGTCGATATCAAAAGCTGCCACAAGTATCTCATTTCCGAACTATTTGCGGCCCATACCCGGGAGGGCGCATATGGGGGAAGCTTCGAGAATCGAACCCGATTTCTGCTCAATATTATCGATAAAATTCGAACAAAGCTGTCCGATGACATCGATGTTGCCGTGCGCATGAATGCCTACGATGGAATTCCGTATCCCTATGGGTGGGGTGTGGACGAGGGAGACTGCCACCGGGTTGACCCCTCAGAACCCGTCAGGCTCGTTAAGCTCTTGGGGGAAAGGGGCGTAAACCTGGCAAATATCAGCTCCGGCAATCCTTATTATAATCCCCATATCGGCCGTCCATACGACTTCGGCCCCTATGTGCCGAAAGAAAACCAGCTGTATGCTGTTGAAAGAATGTTGAAAATCGCCCGTGACATCCAAAAGGCGGTTCCGGAGATGGCGATTGTGGCCACCGGTTTTTCCTGGCTGAGAGAATACGGGGCGGCCTGTGCAGCCGGGGGGATACGGGACGGTTGGTTTCAGCTGGCCGGATTTGGCCGTCAGTCTTTCGCCTATCCGAATTTTGCGGAAGACATTATCCAGACGGGGACACTGGAGCGCAAAAAATGTTGCATTGCCTGCGGCAAATGTACCGAACTGATGCGCCTGAACAGCGTCACCGGTTGCGTCATACAGGACGCCGAGGTTTATCGGCCGATTTATAAAAAATTGACACAAGGCCAACCCTCTCTGGTCGGAAAGGAGATCGCTGATCATGTCTGATTCAACACCGGTTATCCTCGTCACCGGAGCCAGCCGCGGTCTGGGACGCGGTATCGCTCTGAAGCTATCGGAGAGCGGTTATTCGGTTATCATTAATTTTGTCGGCAATGCCGAAGCTGCCGAAAAAACGGCAGCCGAATGTCAGAATCGGAAAACCCGCAGCGGCCAAAAATTCCTTACGCTACAGGCCGATATCGGCAAAAAAGATGACCGCCGGAACCTGATTGAAAGTGGCCTGGAGCAACTGGGAAGAATCGATGCGCTGGTCAATAACGCCGGGATCGCACCTAAAGACCGTGTGGACATTCTGGATGCCACCGAAGCGTCATTTGAGGAGATTATGCGGATCAACCTGCAAGGGCCTTACTTCTTGACGCAGCAGATTGCCAAATACTGGTTAACGCAAAAACCGAAACCGCTTTTGAAAGCCGGATTCACCATCATTTTTATCACCTCCATTTCGGCCGAAACTGCTTCTACAAACCGCGGCGACTACTGCATCTCCAAGGCCGGTCTCTCCATGGCCAGCAGTCTGTGGGCGGCCCGGCTGGCAGATAGCAATATTCACGTTTTTGAGCTGCGCCCCGGCATTATGCGTACCGACATGACCGCCGTTGTTAAAGAAAAATACGACAGTTTGATTGCCGCAGGCCTGGTCCCGCAACCCAGATGGGGGACACCGGATGATCTTGGCCTGGCCGCTGCTGCCCTGTTAAATGGCAACTTTCCTTTCTCAACCGGCAGCGTGATTGATATTGATGGCGGTTTTCACATCAAACGCCTGTAACGCATGTGAGCTTTCGGTAAAAAAAGGATCGTTTATGATAAAAATCAATGAAAATATCTCCCCGCAGGATCTTCAGCCCAAAATAAACGCGCTGTTTGAATGTGCCGGGCAAAAAATTGAGGCGATCAAAGCAAGCCAGGATGATTCCCGCCCCGGCCCGGTTTTTACAATCGAGGGCAAATACACCTCCCGCGGGTGGACCGAATGGACCCGGGGTTTTCAATTTGGTTGTGCCATTTTGGAGTACGATGCCACCGGGGAAAAGCAATTTCTGGAATACGGTCGCCGGCAGACGCTTGAACGAATGGCCCCTCACCTCAGCCACACCGGGGTCCATGACCACGGATTCAACAATATCTCCACCTACGGCAATCTGCTGCGGCTGATGCTCGAGGGCCGCATTGCGGAAAACGAATGGGAGAAAAATTTTTACGAGCTGGCACTCAAACTATCCGGCGCCGTTCAGGCTTCGCGCTGGACAGAGCTTGCAGATGGACTGGGCTACATCTATTCGTTTAATGGTCCCCATTCTCTTTTCGCCGATACGATTCGATCCCTGCGGACGCTGGTTGTCAGTCACCAGCTCGGGCATGTGCTGATGGCCGAACAGGATCGCAAGATCAATCTTCTGCAAAGAGCTCTGCAGCATGCTGAAACCACCGCCCGCTATAATGTCTACTTTGGCAAAGGCCGCGATGCCTATGACGCCCGCGGACGGGTGGTGCACGAATCGATCTTTAACGTCAATAACGGCTCTTACCGCTGCCCCAGCACCCAGCAAGGTTACTCCCCTTTTTCCACCTGGACCCGCGGCCACGCATGGATTCTGCTGGGGTACGCAGAACAGCTTGAATTTATGGAATCCCTGGCTCCAGCGGACGTCGATGGGATCGTTCCGCAGTTGTTTGCTTCAAAAGAGTCGATTCTGCATCGTTTTCTTGAAGTTGCCACTGCCGTCGCCGATTATTACCTGGAGCAGACACCGGCAGACGGAATTCCCTACTGGGATACGGCTGCACCCGGGTTGGCAAAGCTGGGGGATTACCGCGCGCGGCCGGCTGACCCCTTCAATGACCACGAGCCGGTGGACAGCTCAGCCGCCGCCATTTCAGCCCAGGGATTGATTCGGTTGGGGAGATACCTCGAACTGAAGGAAAAAAGTCCATTGGCCGGACGATATTTCCAGGCCGGCTTGACAATTGCCGGTTGCCTGTTTGATGCGCCTTACCTTTCTACGGATCCTGATCATCAGGGAATCCTGTTGCATTCCGTTTACCACCGCCCCAATGTCTGGGATCATATCCCCAGGGGTCAGAAAGTGCCCTGCGGTGAATCCTCAATGTGGGGAGATTATCATGCTATGGAACTGGGCTTGATGATTTTGCGGTTGGCCACCGACAAACCGTACTATACGTTTTTTTTATAATTGACAGAAAATTATCATCAGGTTAGAAAAAATCAGCACCAATGCTTATCTTTGACAATGGATCGTTTGAAAAGAGGCAATACCAACAAAGGAGGTTAATATGAAATATTGTAAATTGTTATTGGCAGTGGCTTTAGTTTTTTCAATGCTTTTCGGAACCGGCACAGCCATAGCTGCAGAAAAGGTCGAGTTCATTCTAAATTGGATAGCAGGTGGTGATCACGCCCCCTATTATTATGCTTTACAGAAGGGGTGGTACAAAGATGCGGGTATTGATCTTGTCATCCAGCAGGGCAAAGGCTCGAGCATGTCCGCGAAACGTACCGGTATTGGCAAAAATCCGATCGGACTGGCTGACCTGGGAACAGCGCTGGTGGCTAAAGGTGTAGGGGCAGATATCGTTGCGGTCATGAATGTTTATGCCAATTCCCCCTATGGCATGTATTGGCTCAAATCTTCCGGCATCAAAGGACCCAAAGACATGGTCGGCAAAAAAATCGGCAACCCCTCCTGGGACGCAGCCCGTCAAATGTGGCCGGCCCTGGCAAAATCGGTCGGCATCGACCCCAAATCGGTAACCTGGGTCAATGTGCAGCCCAATGCCAAATTGGGAGCCCTCATGAGTGGGAATATTGATGTCACCACCAGCTTTTACAATATCCATCATATTTTCAAAGCAAAACTTGCCGATAACATGGGATTCTTTCGCTGGAAAAAATATGGCGTCAATCCTTATGGGAATTCGATTATCGTCAATGGGGATTACCTCAAGAAAAAGCCGGAGGTTGTGAAATCCTTTGTGCGAGTCAGCCAAAAGGCGTTTAAGATATGTGTTGACAGTCCTGATCCGTGTATTGAAGCCCTGGTGAGTGCCAACACGGGATTGAAATTTGATAATGAAAAAACGAACTGGGGACTGGTAAACGAGTTGATGCGCGATGAGTTCTCCACAACGGTTGCACTGGGTTATTTTGATCCGACGCGTATGGACAGTGATTATCAGCTGATCGAGACCTATTTCAACCTTAAAACGCCCTATGACATCAAAACCACCTTTACCAACGACATGCTGGATCGCAGCATCAAAATGCCGAAATAGGCGGTTTTTGTTATCACCCTTATAGGGGTTGAGTGATCCCGCCGGCGAGACGAAAAAAAGCCCACCCGCCATAGGCGGATGGGCTTTTTAATCGATGCGGCACTCCTCAACAATATCAGAACCGTCTGCATCCATTCCGAGATGCTTATAGAGATGGCGGGCATATTTGCCGAATTCTTCGTGGGTCATCATATCCAGTGTTCGTGGATACGGGAGGTCGATGGCAATGTTATCGGCCATGCGGGCCGGGCCGCAGGTTAATACGATCACCCGGCTTCCCAGAAATACGGCTTCCTGAATACCGTGGGTTACAAACAAAATGGTTTTCTGACTTTCTTTCCAGATGCGCAGGAGCTCCAGATTCATTTTTTCGCGCGTCAGGGCATCCAGGGCACCAAAGGGTTCATCCATCAAAACGAGTTTAGGGTCATGAATTAACGCACGGGCAATGGCGGTGCGCTGCTGCATGCCGCCGGAAAGCTCATGGGGGTATTTATCTTCAAAACCCTGCAAACCGACCATTTCGAGAAGATAGTGCGCCCGATCCAGGCTTTCCTTGCGTGGCAGACCGAGAATCTCGGCAGGTAGAAGAACATTCTGGAGGACCTTGCGCCATTTCAACAGCAGCGGTTGTTGAAACACCATTCCAATGTCCTTTGAAGGATCAAAAGGATTGGCCTCGCTTCCGATTCTTACCGTACCGCCTTCATAGGAATGGATCCCTGCCAGGATCTTTAGAATCGTCGTCTTACCGCAGCCGGATGGACCCACAATCGAAACCAATTCGCCGGCCTTCACATCAAAAGTGACTTCAGAAACAGCCAGGAACTCCTCGTTGCGCGTCTTGAAGATTTTGCGGACGTCTGAGAGATGAATAAACGATTCACTCATTTTATGTCCCCTTCGTTTTAGATTTCTTTGGGGGCCTGACCAATGAATAAATACTCCAGCAACAGCACAAGGCCATAAAGAACGACCCCAATAGCCGTAATGATCAGCACCGCCATAAACATGGCAGCGGTGTCCAGAGTGACCTGGACCTGCAGCATGAGATAACCCAGCCCTTCCTGCGAGGCGATAAACTCCCCGACGATGGCGCCGGCAACCGCAAGAACCACAGCGACTTTCATACCCGAAAAGAGGTAAGGCAGTGAGCCGGGAAGCTGGATCTTGGTGAATATCTGCCAGCGTGAAGCGCGCAGTGTGCGGACAAGATCCAGAAGATCGGGATCACTCTCCCTGAGGCCACGCTCCATCGTTAGCAAAATGGGCAAAAAGCATATGCTGAATGATATCAAAATATTGGGCCCAACTCCATAGGACAGCCAAACAATAAACAGGGGCCCCAGCGCCACCTTGGGTATCATGTTCAAACTGACCATGAGCGGCATGAACATCGTTTCCATTATCTTGAACCAGTTGAATATGAGCGCCAGACCCACCCCCGCGATTACGGCCAGGAAATAGCCGCCAAATACTTCGACCGCCGTAATATAGGTATTGTGAAGCCAGCCGTACTCTTCACCCAATGAAAGCAGTGTAGCACCTGGACTCGGCATAACATAATCAGGAATATTGCTCATGGTAACCCATAGATGCCAGATAATAACGACGCCCAGATGAATCAGGATGATCAAAACATAACGGCGCGCCTGTTTGTATATGTCATTCATGAGTTCTCACCTTTACAGTTTATAAACGATAGATAATAGTCAATTCAAAACCTCTTTCAGGGCTTCCTCAAAAACGTCTAACCCCTCCCGCAGTGCCTCTTCAGTGATGGTCAATGGCGGAGCGATTTTAACGCATTCACCACTGGATCCCACCGGTGCGAACATCAGCAAGCCTTTTTGGTAGCAGGCCGTATTTATTTTAAGGGCGGTTTCACCATCCGGCTTTTTGGTTTTTGGATCTGTCACCCGGATTCCGGCCACCAATCCTTGGCCGTGGACGACCGCCAGAATTTTTGGATATTTATTGCGGATGCGCTCCAATTCGGGGATCAGGATTTCACCCATGCGGGCGGCATTGGCGATTAAATCCTCTCCTTGCAAAATCTTCAGGCTGGCAAGGGCCGCCGCCACACAAAGCGGTGAGGCCGAATGGGTTGAGGTCATTGACCCCGGGGCATATAAATCCATAATGTCCGCTCTGCCGATAACCGCGGCAATCGGCAAAGATGAACTGATGCCCTTGCCGCAGGCAATCAGATCCGGTTGGACGCCGTAATGCTCATAGCAAAACATTTTCCCGGTGCGCCCGAAACCGGCCTGAACCTCATCGTAAATCGTGACAATATCATGCGACCGGCAAAAGGTTTCGAGGTCCCGGGCGTAGGTAACCGGTAAAAAATCCGTACAGCCGCCCTGATATGATTCTGTCAGCACACCGGCAATCTGCGTTGCCTGAAGCCCTCGGTCTGCTATCGATTTTCGAAAAAGGTCAAAGGAAGTATCGGTAACATGATAGCCGTCCGGGAACGGAACTTGAACGAAAGTGGGATCTCCGGTTCCGATCCACTTTTTGAGCCTGGGATTGCCGCCCACCAGCTGGGCACCCAGCGTGCGGCCATGGAAGGCATTCTCGAACGAAATGATGTATTTCTTGTCGGGGCCGTGTTTTTCGAGGGCATAGGTTTTGGCTAATTTAATACAGTTTTCAATCGCCTCACTGCCGGTGCTCAGTAAAAAAGCCTCATAATTGGCAGGATCCGGAGAAAGGTCCTGGAGCGCTTTGGTAAGTTTGGCTCGCTTTTCATGCACAAATACATAAGTGGCCAGCAAGCCCTGATCGATTTGTTCTTTTAAGGCGGCTTTGATTTCCTCCCGGCCGTGTCCGGCATTCGCCAGAAGGACACAGGACGACCAGTCAATCCAACGGTTGCCCCATTTGTCGTAAACCGTAAAATTTTCGGCCCGATCCCAGACAACCGGCGGCATACCCAGCATGGAGCGCGGTTCGGACTTTTTCAAGGACTCAAAGATCGCCAGAGATTCCGGAACCGGTATCTGGGTTTGAATGGTTCGATAGCGGGTGGACACTTTTTTTACATCAACAGGTTCAAGCGAATATTCAGCCACGAAACAAGCTCCTATCAAATGATTGACTATTTTCTATTGTCTATTTCCATTTTATACTGCTAATCGTGCTTTAACCTGACACAGGGCTCCGGTTTATAGGTGATCAGGGCAATATCGCCATCATTTATAATTGACAGCCGCGCCGCCTCATGAACCAGCTCGTTGATATAGGAATTCTGCGGTGTGGCCATCAGGCCTTTTTTGTCAGCCTCTTCTATCGCTTTAAGCCTCAGCGAATGGTCGTTGTGCGGGTCTTTGTCTACCCGGGCCTCAATTTGGCTCATATATTTAATATGGGTCATTACGGAATCCGGACCGTAGCCGATGGGCTTATCGCCCTCTCCTTCCCAGGGTATGAGTTGGAAAAAGTCCGGATTGATATAATGGAAGCGCTTATTGGCCGGGCCCCGGCCTTTAATAAAACTGTATTCGACACCTCTGAACTGATCATTATGCTTGAATATAGCGCCTTTTTCACTGCCCTCGAAAAACATGGAAAGGCCCTGTTCATTCGGACCGGCACCCTCATCCGGGTATCCCAGACCAGCGGTTACGGATAACAGTGCTCCGTTTTCAAACCGCACGCGGCCATTGGCCCACATATAGGCTTCATTACCGTTCGGAAATTTGCCTTTTACACCGGAAACCGAGACCTCCACGGGTTTGAGTCCGGTAATGAAATAGACCTGGTCAACGTAATGGCTCCCCACGTAGACAAAGGGATCGGTGAAATCCGTGGTAAACCAGTTTTGAAAGTTGGAAAAGCGATAATAGTAAGGTTCAATCATTTTGGCTTCACCGATGACAAATTCACCCAAATCACCGCTCAGGTAATTTTTGCGGGCCATCAGCGATCGCCGGTCAAATCGCTTGTGATATTCAACACCGACAAAAAGCCCTTTTTGCTTGGCTTTTTTGGCAATCGCGACACCGTGTTGATGCGTCAGGACCAGCGGTTTAACGCATAAAATATGCTGATTGTGGTCAAGGACATCCACAACCACCTGATAATGAAGCTGGTCCGGTAACGCAATCACAACAGCCTGATAAGGCGCCATTTGGTCCAGAACCTCTTTATAAAGTTCCTGGTTGTCGGAAACTGTGGAATCCAAGGCAGGGTAAGGGGTAAAATCCTGCCCCGGAAAAGCCTCTTTGATCAGGGTGCTATCTTTAAGCGCCTGAAGGGAAGTTACGCGGGTGCCGCAAACCGAGATATCTTTGATACATCCCAGGCGCTGAAGGTGATATGCCGCCGGCAGGATGAGATCATGAACAATCATTCCAGCGCCAATGATCAAAAGATCCAAAGGTTTATAATCGTTCAATTTAGTGTTCTCCTGATAAAGCTGTTTCTGGTGATTGAGTTTTATTCTTCCAAACCTAAAAGCCAATCGATGAAAAAGGAATAAATTCGCTTTTAGCGGTCAACTCTGGCAGTCGTGCTTTTCATCACTTTTTCCACTTCGGCCAGGGTTGCCATGGTGGTATCACCCGGTGTGGACATGGCCAGGGCACCGTGAGCGGCACCGTAATTTACAGCCTCTGCAGGTTCTTTGCCGCTAAGGAATGCATAAATCAGCCCGGAGGCAAAACTATCACCGCCGCCGACCCGGTCGTAAATTTCGAGATTCTCACGCAACAAGGCGTCATAAA
>Ga0255055_10000303_pt1 | contig 38641 bp, 39 predicted proteins | sample JV7_2_27_MG_FD_188633 | JGI IMG/M metagenome (GOLD analysis project Ga0255055, IMG submission 188633) | Seawater microbial communities from Jervis Inlet, British Columbia, Canada - JV7_2_27 | ecosystem: Environmental > Aquatic > Marine > Inlet | place: Canada: British Columbia | collected... | reverse complement strand
AGTTTTTGCTGATGAGATAGACGATCCCCACAGCGTCGTTCTCCACAACGGTGCGTGGTACGTCGGAGTGCCAACCGGCGTGATCCGACTCGCGGATGATGATGGAGATGGCCGGGCGGATGAGCGAGTCACATTGATCGATAGTTATCCGACGTCAGGCCATAACACGCGTACCGTTGAATTTCTGCCGGATGGACGGATGGTGGTTTCAGTCGGCTCAAGCTGCAATGTTTGCGCGGAACAAGATCCGCGGCGAGCAGCCGTATTGGTCTACGAAAACGAGGCAGCGGAGGGCGAGCACCTATTTGCAAGCGGCCTGCGAAATGCGGTTGGACTGACATTGCACACATCGACTGGAGAGCTCTGGGCGACGAACAACGGACGGGATCTTATGGGGGATGACGTTCCCCCGGAGACCGTGTATCTTGTCCGGGAAGGCGCTGACTACGGCTGGCCGCGATGCCACGCCAGCATCGTTGATCCCGATTACGGATATGAGGGGGCCTGCGAAGAAATTGAAGCGCCAATTGTAGAAATGCAGGCGCATTCGGCACCGCTCGGCCTGGTCTTCTACGAGGGCGATGCTTTCCCGGAGCCGTATCGAGACGACCTTTTCATTGCTTTCCATGGTTCATGGAATCGCAGTGTCCCGACAGGCTACAAGATCGTGAGGCTGCCATTCGAGGGGACAGAACCCGGCATGGAAGTAGTAGATTTTGCGACCGGATGGCTTGAAGATGATCTGACGACGGTGACCGGCCGCCCGGTGGGCCTCGCAATTGGTCCGGATGGGGCGCTTTACATGAGCGACGATACCGGCGGCTTCATCTACCGGATAGCTTACGAGGAAGATTCAAATCAGGAGGGAATTCAAGTGCCAGAGTCATCAGACGTACTCGAGGTACAAGCGGCCGGTGAACCGAATGGGTATAGCTTCTCCGTTGAGATATCTAGCCCGGATACTGGATGCGACCAATATACTGACTGGTGGGAAGTTGTCTCAGAAGATGGGGAGCTAATATACCGCCGCACATTGCTTCATAGCCATGTCAACGAGCAGCCGTTCACCCGGTCTGGAGGACCAGTAGCTATTGATCCTGATGCGGTGGTTGTTGTGCGAGCGCACATGCACCCAGGAGGCTACGGCGGCCAGGCGATGAGGGGAAGTGTTGGGGGCGGCTTTCAAGTGTGGGATTCGGGCGTGGATTTTGCGCTGGCACTGGAGAATGTCCCGCCTCAACCCCCCGATTGTGGCTTTTAGGGTCCAATTACGGTGCAGCGACCAATCGCCTGACAGGGCCTCCCACCGCACAGTTCTATTGTGCTGGCGTCTATTTCTCGCTATATGTATGCTGCATGCGGACTGAAAGCGACGAACTTTACATAAAGCACCCCGTAAGGAGGCTTTGGCGATGGCAGTAGCAGAGCAGGAACTAGAACAAGCCAAAGTACTAGCTGAACAGGGAAAGCCCGAGGCAGCGGTAGCTTTGCTTAGCCAGCTCATCCAACGCGATGCGAGCAACGTTGAAGCCTGGTTGGCATTGTCGGATGTTGTCGATGATCCGGAACGTGCAGAGTATTGCCTGCAGAAAGTGCTAGCTCTCGATCCCGGAAACGCGACCGCGCTTGAAAAGCTGGCGAGTTCCAAAGGCGGAAGTTTGTCGGTTGGTGCGGTGGGAGGGCTCGATCAAGCTGAACGCTCGATCGAGGATGATCCGGCCCCTGCCCAGGATTCGCACGATTTGGATAGTGACCTAATGGAGCGCCTGAAGGCGATTCCCCAAGCCCCTGCTGATCCGCCGGAGCAGCACGAAGAAGTACCTGCTCCGGAAGTTCTCGCTGATGCTACATTTGGGGATGCGGCGGAGCCTGAGAGTGCTCAGGACCGGGAAGCGGAACTTGAACCTGCGCCTCCAACTCCTGAGATTCCTGCCGAGGCATCGGTCGATGATCCAGTGGAGCTTGATGGAGCTCAGGCCAATGAAGCGAAATTCGCGCCTGCAGCTGCTGCTCCAGAGGCGATTGCGCAAGAGCCTGCGAAGCGATCCTCAGCCAGCCGGACAGACCTGATTCTCATAGGTCTGACGGTACTGGCTGGAATCGTGCTCTGCGCTCTGGTAAGCGCAGCGCTCTTTACCTGATCGAAACTTAACTGGGCTCTTTATGCGGAGCTCCGGTACCCGTCTCCAGATAATCCTTCAAACTCTGCAAGTAAATTGCCCAGGAGAAGTTGATGCTGGGAAATGGGCCGTCGATCGATGGCCAGCCTCGATGGCCAAACAGCAGCTTGGTCCTACTTTCTTCCTCGGCCAGATCCCACGTAACTGTCGTCCCTGGCCACCCGGGAACCGGGGAGTCAAGCGCAGACCACACCACGCGTTCGCCCCGGCTCAGCTCATCAATCTTCATCTTAAAGACGATCTGGCCGCCCTCAAAAACGAAGTCTGCCTCGGATCCCACCTCTGGCGAGGCCGTATTTGTGTCCGTCCACCAACTTGCTAGTCCCTGCTGCTCCGTCAGAGCTGCATACACTGCTTTTCGATCAGCTTCAATCATTACTTCATGAACCATGTCAGGCATTTGCTATCCTCCAAAGAATATTCAACCGAACGGTTGAATAATATTCGATGATCCAAGGGTTGTCAAGGGAAGATGGGTTGAAGTGTTAGCTAGTCGAGGAGCGGAACAAAGGCGTCGAAGCAACCTACCCAGCCTTGTTCATGAGCCGCACGTACGTCTACGTCTAAGAAACCTTCGTGGACGATGACTATTTCTGTTTCATCGCCTAAATCCAGAAATTCAATAGAGACGGTGGTTTCAGGTGAACGCCCAGCGTCATTCTCGACAATCCAGGTATAGATAAGCTGCTCAGGTTTTTGGACCGCCAGAAAGGTGCCAAGGATACGAGAGTTGATGCCTTCTGGGCTCAAGAGTTTGTATTCATATTCTCCACCCACACGAAGATCGATAGATGCATGGGGAACGTTCATCGCTGACCCGCCTAGCCAGTGCCGAACCTGTTCCGGATCCGTCCAGGTGTCGAACACTACTGTTGGGGGGGCCGGCACCCGTCGTCTGACCTCAAGCGCAGGGATCGTCGATGGGCTCTCAGCGCTCACGATCGCGTCTCCAATAGCCCTACCAGCGAATCCAGACTCTCGTCCCAGAAGTCCTGGTAGGCGGCCAGCCAACTAAATGCATCCAGCATCGGTGATGCCTCGAGCGAAATGTAGTGCGTTCGGCCCTCTTTGCGTCGATGTACCAACCCGGCGCGCTCAAGGATCTGAATATGCTTCGAGACTGCAGCAAGAGAGATCTCATGCGGTTGGGCGAGCTCGCTGACGGTGGCCTCTCCAAGAGATAACGCTGCGAGAACAGCGCGGCGGGTTGGGTCGGAGAGTGCGCCAAACGTAGAATCCAACTCGGAGATGGAATATTCAACCATATGGTTAACAATAAAGCTGGGACGGAAGTCTGTCAAGGCAGTGGAGAGCTTCACTATAATCTTCCTACCGTCTTTTTCGGCATCGCTGTGTGATTGCCGACGAGTCGACACGACCGAATGTGAGGATCAATGCCCCAGACCGCAGAACACCTGAACCTGTTCACAGAATCTGTTATACGTGAAATGACCCGCATTGCTGACGAGCATGGCGCGATCAATCTCTCGCAAGGATTTCCAGATTTCTCTCCTCCAGCGGAACTGGTGGCCGCTGCAGAACATGCCATTCAAGGCGATCATCATCAATACGCCGTAACTTGGGGAGCGCCACGTTTTCGGCAGGCGCTTGCTCGTAAACAGTCGCGATTTATGGAATTAGAAATTGATCCGGAGGCCCACATTACGGTTACCTGCGGCAGCACTGAGGCGATGATGACGGCCATGATGACCGTATGTGATCCTGGCGATAAGGTGATCGTATTCTCACCTTTCTACGAAAACTACGGCCCAGATACCATCCTCTCCGGTGCCGAGCCAATTCTTGTCCCATTGCGACCACCTGATTTCCGCTTCGACCAAAACGAACAGCGGACTGCCTTCGAAAAGGGCGTAAAAGCTCTAGTGCTCTGCAATCCTTCAAACCCGACCGGAAGAGTCTTCAGCCGGGAGGAGCTACAGGTCATTGCCGATCTGGCACAAGAGCACGATGCCTTCGTCATCACAGATGAAGTCTACGAACACATCGTGTACTCCCCACATCAGCGCACGTACATAGCTTCCCTGCCCGGAATGTTTGAGCGCACGCTCTCTTGCAGCTCGCTATCCAAGACCTACGCGATTGCCGGCTGGCGAATTGGCTACGTGATTGCTTCAGCAAAGTTCACCGCGGGGATCCGCAAGGTTCATGACTTCTTGACCGTGGGCGCCCCAGCACCGCTCCAAGAAGCGGCGGTAACCGCCCTCGAGTTCTCCGACGACTACTATGAGGGGCTTCGAGCGGCATATACACGCCGGCGAGATGTGTTCCTGAGTTTTCTTGAGAGGGCCAATCTAAAGTTCACCCGACCTGAAGGTGCCTACTATGTGTTGGTGGACATCGAAGAATTTGATCACGAAAGTGACACTGCATTTTGCGCGTGGCTGGCGAAAGAAGTCGGCGTCGCCGCCGTCCCTGGCTCTAGTTTCTTTCGTGAACCGGTAAATAATCTCATCCGTTTTCACTTTGCGAAGAGCGAAAGTACTCTTTCCGACGCAGGTGAGCGGTTGCTAAGATTGACGCGATAACGCTCAAATGGGAGGTGCCCGTGACTAACGGTGAGGCAAGCCCAAGTGATGAGAGAACTATCGAACCGGACGAAGGCAGCATTACATCTGAATTAGCCTGGGTAGGACGTGGGTTCTTCCAGCCCCTGTATAGCCTGCAGTTCTACCGGGCCGCTGTGCAAAAATCGCTGATCGATGCGATTTTGTTCTTCGTGGTCTTTGGCACGCTCCTAACCATCATCAGCGCCATCAATCTGAGCCGCAACTTGAGCTCCACTGCGGATGATATCGAGCAGGCCTTTGCCAGCGGAGAATTTCCAGAGATTGCGATCGCGAATGGGCTCGCGACCGTTCGAGCGAGGCAGCCGCTGATCCTGCTGGAAGGGGAAGGATCGATTGTCATTATCGACACCTCCGGGGCGTATCAAACCATCGATACCAGCCGCTACTTTCAGGGCTTTCTACTTACGCGAAATAGCCTTCATGTCTATTCTGATGGGGATTACCAGGTAGTTCAGCTGGCCGATCTCAACAGCGCTTTTGGCAACCCGATCGAAATAAATCGAGATACCGCGCTCGATTTCTGGCGTTCGTTTACTTCGATATTCTCAGTTGCTGCTTTCATAGGCATCGGGCTCTGGAACCTGGTGATTCGAATGATGTGGCTCGCTTTCTTGGCGGTATTGGTTTGGGGCGGGCTGTCCGCATTTAATTTGCGGTCTGATTTCGGCTCGGTCCTAACGGTGGGCATTTATGCGTCTGTGCCCGCAATGTATCTCAGCTTCCTTCTCGGGCTGATCGGGATCAGCTTCTGCGGCTTTCAGACCGGGCTGCTTCTGCTGATCTGGGTGCTCGTTGCTCGCATGGCATTGAAGCCGCCTGCCTCAGTACCCGCACAGCTATAGGATAAGATTTTAGCCACCGAGGAGAGGAACTTTATGGAGTACCGTCGACTTGGAAACTCAGGTCTGAAAGTTAGCGCCTTATCGTTTGGGGCATGGGTAACGTTCTCGAACCAGCTAGATGCTGACCATGCCGTCGAAATTATGGGCGCTGCGTATGACAGCGGCGTCAATTTTTTCGACAATGCCGAAGTGTACGCGCACGGGGAAGCCGAGAGAGTGATGGGGCGCGCGCTGAAGAAGCTTGACTGGCCGCGCGATAGTTTCCTGGTCTCGAGCAAGGTCAGGTGGGGGAGCGTGAAAGACCCCAAACCTACCCAAGTCGGGCTCAGTCGCAAACATGTTATTGAAGCCTGCGATCAAGCGCTTGTGCGACTGGGGGTCGAGTATCTAGATCTTTATCTTTGCCACCGCCCAGATGAGGAGGTTCCCATTGTTGAAACAGTGTGGGCGATGAGCGATCTGATCCAAATGGGGAAGGTCCTCTATTGGGGAACCTCGGAATGGTCTGCCGCCGAACTTGAGGAAGCGCATGCTGCAGCAAAGGAATGGCGGCTCATCGCACCGGTAACGGAACAGACCGAATACAACATGTTTCTACGCGAGCGCATCGAACTGGAGTACGCGGACCTGTATGACAGCCTGGGTCTCGGTACCACAACCTATTCGCCGCTCGCCTCGGGCGTGCTAACTGGCAAATACAACGACGGCATCCCAGAAGATTCGCGTATGAACCTGCCTGGCTACGAGTGGCTCCTGCAGTCGTTGAAAAGCGATGAAGGCCAAGCGCGAATCGCTAAGGTGCGCGAGCTGGAAGTCGTTGCCCAGGAGCTTGGGATCAGCATGGCTCAGCTAGCGCTCGCTTGGTGCGTGAAAAACCCGAATGTGAGCACCGTGATCACCGGGGCCACCACTGCGAATCAGGTCAAAGAAAACATGCAGGCTCTGGAGGCCGTGACGCTGTTGAAGGATGAAATCATGGAACGGATCGAAGGCGTTCTGGCCAACAAGCCCTCGTAATGAGCCACAATACAACGGGAGCTAAGCGATCAGGGTAACAATTTGCGAAACCAGTGACCAGCTGCAAGATGCCGAGTGGTCGCGCCTGACTGAACACGTAGCCCGTGAACGGAGCGAGTTGGTGCTACTACCGGAAATGCCGTTCTACCCTTGGATCGCGGCCGAGGTACCTTTCGAACTGCAAGAATGGGAGGCTTCTGTGGCAGAGCATGAGCGATGGGTGGCGCGCCTGAGCGAACTCGCTCCAGCCAGTGTGCTCGGCTCTCGCACCGTCGCCCAGCGCCGCAATGAAGGGTTTGCCTGGGATTCTCAAGGCTACCGGGCAGTTCATGAGAAGTATTATCTTCCTGAGGAAGCGGGATTCTGGGAGGCGACCTGGTACGAGCGCGGAGAACCAGACTTCACAGCTGTCGAGACCGCGTCTATCAAAGCAGGCTTTGCGATTTGTACCGAGCTTTGGTTTACTGAGCACGCTCGGCACTACGCACAGCAAGGAATTCACGTCCTCGCATGCCCTCGTGCGACAGAAAAATCGACCGTGGACAAGTGGATTGCAGGGGGCCGTGCGGCAGCTGTCATGGCAGGCGCCTTCTGCATATCGTCTAATAGAGCTGGAGAAGGCAGCGGAATTCATTGGGGCGGAAATGGCTGGATCATCGATCCCGACGGGGAGCTGCTCGGGCTGACATCCAGTGATGATCCGTTCCTAACGCTCGATCTCGACCTTGAAGCTGCTGAGAGAGCCAAAGCGACCTATCCGCGCTACATAGCTGAGTAAGCTGCACTTCACGCCCGGAGTGCGCAACGCAAACTGGTATGATCATTTTCAAGGTTTGACAGGCTGGGAAAGGAGTCGTATCCCATGAGCTGGAGTGCATCACTAACTACATCACAAATTCAGGCGATCTTCGAGGAAGAGGTCAAATCGGCCGGCGGCAAGGTCACCGATTCGTTCAATGACGACACGCTCTTGTTCTCGCGCGCAGTGCTGCCAAAAAACAAGAAGGTGGCTCGCAAAGATCGGGTGGACAAGGGTGTAGCGATAAAGTCAGCCTGGGAGGATATTTGGGTCCACCCATACGTATTTCGGCGGATTTGCATCAACGGAGCGATCGTAGCTCAAGCCGTGGCGACAAAGCATGTGATGAACACGGAGCATGTAAGCCCGGTCGAGATGGAAATTGACCTACGCGAGTCGGTGCGCATGTGCATACAAGAGCAAGACTTCGAAGGCTACGCCGAGAAAATGAAACGCGCTCGAAGTTTGTTTTTCGACCCCCGCCAAACGCTCATGCCTTATCTGTCTCAGTTACCCGCCGATCAAGCAAGTGAGATCCTTGAGGAGACGCACCGGCGCTTTGCAAAGGGGGCGGATGAATCGCGGTACGGTTTGATAAACGCAGTTACTTCGCTAGCGCGCGACACTCGCAATCCCGAATTGCGCTGGTCGCTGGAGACGATCGGAGGAGCGCTGATCGTTACCTCCACTCCTACGCCTTCTGGCGCGGGATCTGGTGAGCTCGAAGTCGTGCGCTAAAGAAGTACAAGCTCTGATCACAATCCGACATACCAACTGCCAGTGTCTGACATCGCCTACCCAGCGATCGTTGTTCTGACTTTCGCTTCAGCGACGATTGCCATCCTTAGCAAAACCCTCGGCTGGCATCCGAACATCTTCTTCATTAGTAAGCCGCTCACGACGACGCTAATTCTCCTGCCGGTCTTGATTTTAATTCCCGAATCAACCGGTGCCTACGTTCCACTGATCGCAGGCGGCCTAGCGTTCGCGCTCCTCGGCGACATTCTGCTGATGCTGCCGGAGAGCCGATTTGTGTTGGGGATCGGAAGCTTCGCAGCTACGCACGCCTTTTACCTGGCAGCCTTCATATCGGCCGCGGGACTCGCACTGATTAACCCCTCCACCATCCCGCTAATCCTCTTTTCAGTCATCATGACCCGCTTTCTCTGGTCTGGCCTGCGAAAGTCACTTCAAATACCGGTGGCTGCATATATCGTGCTCATCACCGTGATGACCGCGCAGGCTATCGGCGCAGCGATAGAGCAGGAAGGCGCCGGCCTGGCAATTGCGGCAGCAGGGACGGTTCTCTTCCTCGCCTCGGACTCGATGCTTGCTATCGATCGGTTTCGAGTTCCATTTAGAGCGGCCCAGGGCCTGGTGTTAGCCACTTATTGGTTGGGGCAATGGTTGATCGCACTGTCAACACGATTTGAGATTCCAGTTTTCTAGCGGTCCATGTAAGGCCGAAAACCTTGATTAAGCAGTCCGCTCATGTTGAAATGCCAGCAAGATGGCAACGTATGACCTGCTCCGCTGGCTTCTGTTTCGTCTGGAGCCTGAGACCGCTCACCGGCTGACCCTGCAACTGCTTGCGCTGGCGGGCGCTATCCCAGCACTGAGATCCGGCCTGCGCCGGATCTTTTCATTTGAGGATCCGGGGCTAAAAGTACAGGCATTTGGATTGGAGTTCCCCAATCCGGTGGGACTGGCAGCCGGGTATGACAAGGACGGCCAGGCAATGCTTGGATTGGCCTGTCTTGGTTTTGGCCATCTGGAATTGGGTACTGTGACCCTGGAGCCCCAACGAGGGAATCCTCGACCGCGTGTCTTTCGGTTGGTGGAAGATCAGGCCCTGATCAATCGGATGGGTTTCCCAAATCAAGGAGTCGATCGGTTATTAAAAAGGCTCCAATCCCGCCCATCCGACATCATATTGGGCATCAATATCGGGAAATCAGCCGAGACCCCGATAGAAGAAGCGAGTCGAGACTACAAGCAGCTGATGGAGCTCGTTTATGGGTCCGCCGATTATCTGGCGGTCAACGTCTCCTCTCCCAACACGATTGGCCTGCGCGAGCTGCAAGATCGTCGCTATCTTGAGGGGCTTTTGAGTGATCTGTCAGAGACACGCGCACGATTGATCGCCGAATCCGGGAAACGCCGGCCGGTGCTCGTAAAGCTAGCTCCAGATCTGACCGATTCCGAACTCGAAGAGGCAATTGAGGTCATCTACGGAGCAGGAATGGATGGGGTCATTGTCTCCAATACCACGACTGCGCGAGCCGGGCTGCGTGCTCGATCTCAAGACCAATCCGGCGGCTTGAGCGGCTTGCCCCTATTCGGCCGCTCAACCGAGATGATCCGTAAAGCGCATTTAATGAGTGACGGGCGTCTCCCCATAATCGGAGTGGGTGGAGTATTCGGGCCGCAGGAAGCCAAAGAGAAACTGAACGCGGGCGCTGATCTGATCCAGGTGTACACAGGGCTTATCTATCGGGGGCCGGGCTTAATTAGCGAAATTCTGACTGCACTCAGGTAGGATGTGAGGATGGACAGACGGCGCGCAAGCAGATCCATCATTGCCCTCCTGCTCTTTTACGTCTTCAACCTGGCCATCCAATACCTGACTTCGCCGGATCCGGCGGAGGTCGCTCAGCCGCAGCCCGTCGGATGGTATAGCATCTACTTCACGAACCCGGAAGGGGCGTCTGCCTCAACCCTGCGCGGAGGTCCAGATGCGATGCTCGCAACTGCGATGGACGGCGCCACCCAATCCATCGACGTGGCTACCCAGGAAATCGACCTGTGGAGTATTCGAGATGCTTTGATCCGCGCCCACGAGCGTGGCATTCAGGTGCGGGTAGTCACCGAAACCGACTATGCCTCTAATCCCGAGATGCAAGCACTAGTCCTGGCAGGCATTCAGGTGCGGGGCGATGAACGGCAGCCGCTCATGCACAACAAGTTTGTGGTGATCGATAAAAGCGAAGTCTGGACGGGATCGATGAACCTGACCGTCAACGGCGCCTATCGCAACAACAACAATCTGCTGCGCATCCAATCGGCACAACTCGCCGACCAATACACGGAAGAATTCGAGGAAATGCTGCTCGAAGACCGTTTCGGCCAGCTCTCTTGGCCTGATGTGCCGCGGGCTCCTGTCGACGTAGAGGGGACTCAGATAGAGGTTTTGTTTTCACCGGACATGCGAACGGGGGACCACATTGTGGCTCTGCTCCAAAGTGCGGAGGAAAGCATTCATATCATGGCCTTCAATCTGACCTTGAATACGATCGCGGACACGATTCTTCGGCGAGCGGACGAAGGGATTGACGTGCAAGGCCTGTTCGATGCCGATCAGTCGCACAACCAGGGCAGCGATGTTGCGCAGCTTAGCGATTCCGGCATTGATGTCATGCTGGATGGCAACCCGCGAAAGATGCATCACAAGGTGATCATCATCGATGAGAGCATCGTAATCACCGGATCCTATAACTTCAGCCGCAACGCCGAAGAAAAGAACGACGAAAACGTACTCGTCATCTATAGCCCGAGGCTTGCCAAAGAGTACCTGATAGAATTCTCGCGCCTCCGTGAAATCGGGACTAAATAGGAGTACATGTGAGCCCAAAGGAAGACTTCTACATCGGTCGAAGCTACGACCTGGACAGCGGCGAAACTCAGGATAAACAGACCCTCTATGACCCGGATGACCTGACGACCCACGGCGTAGTGGTGGGCATGACCGGTTCGGGCAAAACCGGGCTGTGTGTCGACATACTGGAGGAGGCCGCGCTAGCGGGTATCCCTGCACTCCTGGTCGATCCCAAAGGGGATATCACCAATCTGCTTCTGCATTTCCCCAATCTGGCGCCGGAAGACTTCCAGCCCTGGATTGATCCGGATGAGGCCAGGCGGCAGGACAAGTCCGTCGATACGGTGGCAGAAGAGACCGCTAGTCTGTGGCGAAATGGGTTGAAAAAGTGGGAGATTTCTTCGGACAGGGTCAAAAAGGTAGCAGAAGCCGTGCAGTACTCGATCTACTCGCCGGGATCGACCGCTGGTATTCCGATCAGCATTCTCGCTTCACTAGCGGCGCCCGATCTTGAGTGGACCAAAAATCAAGAGATTCTCAGGGAGAAGATTTCAAGCACCGTTACCGCTCTCCTTGGACTTATCGGCACGGATGCAGATCCGCTCCAATCAAAGGAGCACATCCTTCTGTCCAACATCTTTGAGGCGGGCTGGAGCAAAGGCCAGGACCTGGATCTTGTTGGGTTGATTGGCCAGACGCTTGATCCCCCTTTCTCTAAGCTTGGCGCATTTGAACTGGAGCAGTTTTACCCGAAAGACGCACGCTCAGAGTTGGCGACAGCTCTCAACAGCTTGATCGCATCCCCCTCGTTTCAGGTTTGGACCCAGGGTCAGCCGCTCGACATTCATGAACTGTTGTGGACTCCTGAAGGTCGCCCGAGGCACAGTGTCCTGTACTTGGCCCACCTGTCCGATGAGGAGCGGATGTTCTTCGTCACGCTGCTGCTGACGGCAGTCGAAGCCTATATGCGGACGCAGTCAGGGTCATCGTCGCTTAAAACGATCCTATATTTTGACGAGCTGTTCGGATACATGCCTCCAGTGGCCAATCCGCCTTCTAAAGAGCCCTTGCTCAGGCTGCTCAAGCAAGCGCGCGCTTTTGGCCTGGGGCTGCTGCTTGTGACCCAAAATCCAGTGGACCTCGACTACAAAGGTCTGGGTAACGCGGGCACCTGGTTTATCGGCAAGCTGCAGGCTGAGCGAGATAAGAGTCGATTGCTCGACGGTCTGGAAGGGGCGCGTGAGGGCCTGGAAAGAGCTGAGCTAGATCGAACCGTCTCTGCCATCAACAAGCGGACCTTCTTATTGCACAACGTCCACGCCGATGGTCAGGAGATATTCAAAACCCGTTGGGCTATGGCCTATTTACGCGGCCCTATCACCCGCGCTCGATTGGGTGAATTGAACCAGCTAGTCGGCACGGACCAGCCGACAGACGAAACTGAACCGCAAGTATCTGTAAAAACCGCGATAGTTGGTACCCGACCCACCATCCCAAATTCGATTGAGGAGTATTTCCTCCCGAATAATCAAACCGTGTCTGAAGCCATCAAGGCGGCTGGCGATAGCGAGTACGCCACAAGAGGGCTGATCTATCGGCCGGTCTTGCTGGCGCAGGCGAGCGCTAGAATCCTGGATCGTAAGCTCGACCTGGACCATGAACTGGCCATCTCGGCAATCGTTGCCGACGCCGACCGAGTGCGGTGGAAAGACCACCTCCGTGAAGCCATCCCGTCTGAGTTGATCGATCGAGACCCAATTTCCGAGGCTGAGTTTGCGGAATTAGAACCCGCGATGAGGGATGCCAAGATCATGAAGCAGATAGAAAGTGATTTTGCGGACTTCGTCTACCATGAGGCAGAGCTTACTCTGTTCTGGAATCCTGAGCTCAAATTGGCCGCGCAGCCAGGCGTCTCGAAAGAGGAGTTCGCGCAGGGAGTAGCGCGCGCGGCTCAGGAAACCCGAGATGAAGAGGCCAAGGAGCTCCGTCGCAAATATGAGAAGAAAATCGATGCCTTGAAGGCCAAGCTCTCAAGAGAAGAGCGAGAATTGGCCGAAGACCAGGCAGAACACTCCGCTCGGAAGATGGAGGAAATGGCAACCCATGCCGAGAACGTGCTCTCTCTATTTGGAGGCTCGCGCAGCCGAAGACGCGTATCAGGTTCGCTCACCAAGCGACGTATGAGCGCTAAAGCCAAGGCCGACGTCGAGGAATCAATACAAGCGATTGCCGATTTTCAAAGCCAACTTGAGGAACTTGAAGACGAGCTGGCGGAGGAGCTCGATGAGCTGGACGATCAGTGGATAGAGGCGGCCTCAGAGATCGATGAGCTTGTGAAGACCCCCAAGAAGAAGGATATCTATATCGACCTGTTCGGGGTGGCCTGGTTCCCGCACTGGGAGGTCGAGCAGGGGGGAGAATTACAGGAACTACCAGGGTTTAAGGGGTAGTGCTAGCGCATCCGGGCGAAGCGGCCCGGGCGCTGCATATTCTGGGCTTCCCCCTCCAGCGATATTCGGAACGATCCACACCTGCCTACCGCTCTCTAACTGAGTATCCGCTTCGCCGGGCCAGCGTCCGTCATCCTGCTCCACAAAGACATTCACATAGCGCCGCAACGATCCATCCGGCTCCATCAGCCGATCATGAATTCCCGGATAGCGCTCATTAAGCTCGATCGCCAATTGGGCGATCGTATCCGCTTCGATCTCCTCAATGCGCTGTGTATGGTACAGGGCTTGAAGCGCGCTGGGAATGTGGACTTGAACGCTCAGCTGACCCTGCCGAGAGAGATGGAATAGATCGGCGGTAGGAAGTCTGCAAGCAGCTCCCAGTGGTCGCCCTCATCGGGGCTGAAAAAAATCTGGCCGGTTTGGGTACCGACGTACACTCCGCTGCTCTCACAATCGTCTACGGCCATCCCCTCTCTCAGGATCGTCAGGTACGCACCATCCGGCAAGCCATTGGTGAGCGGCTCCCAATTGGTACCTTTGTCGCGGCTGCGCCACACGGCCATTTTTCCTTCAGGCATCACGCGATTTTCCGATCCCACTAGGGGAATTACATAGATCGTGTCGGGGTCGTGAGCATTGATAGCAAATGGGAAACCAAAATCGGAAGGCAGCCCCTCGGTGATTTCCATCCACGTGTCCCCGCGATCTTCGCTGCGGTAGACCCCGCAATGGTTTTGCTGATAGAGCACCTCCGGGTTAGCCGGATGGATAGCGAACTTATGCACGCACTGCCCGAACTCAGGGTATTTATCCTCCAGGAAATCAGCTCGCACGCCCACATTCTTGGCGGCCCAGGTCTCACCGCCATCATCGGACCGATAAACACCCGCGGCCGATATGCCGACATAAATACGGTTGGAGTCTTCTGGATCTACCTGGATCGTGTGCAGGATCAAGCCACCGCCACCAGGATTCCAATCTTCGCTCTGGGCATGGTCGTTCAAACTGGCGACGGGAGCCCAGGTCGCTCCGTAGTCTTCAGTCGTGAACAGGCCCGCTCGTTCGACTCCCGCGTAAAGCTGCCCAGGCGAATCGCTAGGTTTGACGGCCAGATGCCAGGCCTTGCGCACGCGGCGTTCACCATCGCCCTCATAGTCAAGCTTCTCGCTGCGCTGTTCCCAGTTCTCACCGAAATCTGAGCTGCGCTGCACCACCGCACCAAAAACGTCGCTGTTTGTGGCGGCATAGATTGAGTTGTCACGCGGATCGTGCATCATGTGATGAATCATCCAACCGTCGTGGCTAATATTGCGTTGCCACTCCTTGCGATCAGGGTCGCTCCAATACAGAAAGCTCCCCTTTCGAGTGCCTACCATTAGCAAAACATCGCCTTTTTCTGGAGACCCTTTGGCCATTGGTTTATCTCCTTTGCTTCTACGCAGGGAACGCTTCCTACATCATACCGGAATCAATGTTCCGATCAGTACGCGAGTCCACGCGAAAGCTGGAACCTAACGGATTTTCTATTTATATGGGGTTTTGGTCGAGCGGCCAGCTGGGAAGGACGTCCATGTCCAGCGCGTCGCGCTGGCCGGCTCCAAATCGCCGGTGGCCGACAGCGGCGGTCATGGCGGCATTGTCGGTGCAAAGCTCAATCGGGGGAGTGCGCACAGGCAACTTTGATTTGTCTTCGAATGCCTGACGAAGCGAGGTGTTGGCTGAAACTCCGCCCGCCACCAGCACTTCCTTGGCGTTATGGTCTTTCGCTGCCTCAAGAGTCTTAACAACCAGTACATCCACAACAGCTGCTTGGAAGGCTGCAGAAATATCTGCGATTGGTAGGCCGGGTCGTGGAACCTCGATTCCCGCTTTCAAATCCGGTTGACGCTCCCGAACTTCCCGCAGCACAGCTGTCTTCAATCCGCTGAACGAGAAATCCCAGGTCCCTTCCAGCCAGGCCCGAGGAAATTTGAAAGCTTCCGGATCCCCCTTTTCAGCAGCTTCTTGAACCGCAGGCCCACCGGGATATGCCAGTCCTAGCAGCCGAGCCACCTTATCGAAGGCTTCGCCAGCCGCATCGTCCAGAGTTCCGCCCAGGCGCTTGTATTTGAGGTGGTCCTCCATCAATACCAACTCGGTATGACCGCCGGAAACGATGAGCGCTAGCAGCGGGAAGTTGGGTTCGGGTTCGTCTTCGACCAGCCAGATGGAGTAGAGGTGGGCTTCCAAATGGTTGATGCCTAAAATCGGCAGGTTGGCAGCTAATGCCAAACCTTTGGCCATGTTCATTCCCACCACTAACGAGCCGGCCAGCCCCGGTCCACGCGTCACGGCAATCGCATCGATGGCTTCTAACCCCGCATGGGCTGCATCAAGCGCTTCCGATACGACAGAGTAAATCGCCTCCACATGAAGGCGCGAGGCAACCTCCGGATAGACGCCGCCATAGACGGCATGATCGGCGGCCTGGGAAGCGACCACATTGGAACGGATGGACCGCCCGTTCTCGACTACTGAAGCCGCGGTCTCGTCGCAGGAGGTTTCGATCCCTAGAATGCGTGTTTCACTAATTGCCATTATGTTGTCCAGCTCCCGCCGTTCTTAAGCCCCTGGAATCTTCAGTACCAGGTCCATCGGATATTCTGCCAGGATTTCGAATTCACCGTTCGGGTTAGCCCATACCGTATCTTCAAGTCTTATTCCTGCGCCGCGCTCCGGATAGTAGAGCCCGGGCTCGAAAGTAAACACCATGTTGGGCTGCAGCGTGTCTTGATTGCTTTCAACATGACTGAAGCCTGGCGACTCGTGGACTGCCAACCCCAACCCGTGAGCCAGGGAGTGCACATATCCTTGTTCGGTGCCAGGATCGCTGCGTACGGTCGCATGCCCTCTGGCTTCAAATTCATCGCAGGTCAGGTTCTGAAAATCGCGACACGGCGCGTCGATCTGAAGCTGCTCAAACACTGAATGATATACCTCTAGCACGTCTTGATAAAGTGCTTCAACCTCATCGGGAGCCCAACCCAGGCACCAGGTCCGGGTGAAATCATAGAAGTACCCGCCGCCGGCTTCGCTTGGAAAAAGGTCAAATATGATGGTCTTGCCAAGCTCAAGCGGTTGGTCGTCCTGGCCCGCGCTATGAGGGACGCCCGCATCTCGACCCATGGAAAAGATGGCTCCCTCCAGGTCTTCCGCGCCGCGCATCGCCAGCCACATTTTGATTCGTCGTTTGACATCGCCAATCGTGAGGATTTCTCCCTTTTGATTGACGAGCGCTCCATCCTTGGCTTGATGCGAGATCAGAAAATTGGCTACATCACCCACCACCGCCGTGGTGGTCTTTCCCATTTGCCGGATGCGATCTATTTCGTGCTCGTCCTTCGTCGCTCGTGCTCGGGATAGCACAGAGCTATTCCCCGGCTCGCCGATCAACTCTATGCCATCCAGAGCATCTTGCAGCCGATCGAACACACCAAATCCAACACCGAATTCGGTCTTGCCATAGAGCCCTACGCATCCGGAAACTTCGTAGTCTTCCAATATCCTCTTCAATAGCAGAACTTCCGCCTGTACCTGATCTCCCTTGGATTTCTCGATGAGTTCCGTTGGCCGGTAATCCTCAATCGCCTTTGTTTCCAGGCCGGTGCGTGCGGCTTCGTCGCGCTCCATCGATCGATGGAAAAGTACCGGTGGTTCGCCTGCCTTTTTCAACAAATAGCCGGAGGTAACGTGTACCAGACCCGTGAAGTAGGTCTTGTTCGGATTGTGTGCAGCAGCGCCTGTGATCAGGAGTGCATCCAGGTCAGACTCTCGCATCAATCGATCGATATCAGATTTCATGGGCGAAACTTATCATCCCGTGGTCCGTCGTAGCACGGCTCAAAATTAGTGGTCAGCCGCCGAGCACGGCTCTAAGGCCGCTCAGCAACCGCTCTTCCTGGTTCGGTAGCACCGTTCGCGGGTCACAGACCACACGGTCGTCTTCCACCCTGGCGATGATGGGTGGATCCACCTGACGGAGCCGATCGGCGAATTCATTTGGATGGCGAGCTTCGAGTGCAAGCAATTTGGTCGGCAATGTTTCTTCCGGTAGGCTGCCGCCGCCCACCGTGGAGCGCCCTGATACGACCTCCCCGGTACCGAGCTGCTGCTTCCACTCTTCCGCACGGCTCTTCATCTGGTCCTCGGAAGCGGCGATCATCATCCACACTGGAACAGTCTCCGGCGCCTCGTCCATCAGGTAATGGTTGAGGGTGGCAGATAGGCCTGCCAGGGACATCTTGTCGGGACGCACCGCCCGGGCCATTGGATGCTTGCGCAGTTGATCGATCAGCGCCTTCTCGCCCACCACGATGCCAGCCTGCGGACCACCGACCAGCTTGTCGCCTGAGAAAGCGATCAGCGGGGCGCCTTCGAGGACCGATTCTTGCACCATTGGTTCGTGGCCCAAGCCGTACTCAACGGTATCCAGTAAGGCACCGGAGCCCAGGTCGTCCAGCACAGGCAGGTCGTGCTGGCGGCCTACATCGATCAACTCGGTAAGGCTCGGTTCGGTGGTGAAGCCAACGAGCTTAAAGTTGGAATGGTGAGCACGAAGTATCAGCGCGGACTTGTCGGTAACAGCACCCTCGAAGTCATTGAGGTGGGTGCGATTGGTCGTTCCGACCTCCCGCAATATCGCCCCCGATTGTTCCATGATCTGAGGGATCCGGAAGCCGCCCCCGATCTCGATCAATTGCGTGCGGGAGACGATTACTTCCATCTCGTTGGCCAATACGGTGAGAACCAGCAGCACTGCCGCAGCGTTGTTGTTGACCACCAGCGCAGATTCGGCGCTGGTCAATCGAACTAGGAGCCGCTCGATGTGGACATCGCGGCTGCCGCGAGCCCCTCGTTCGAGATCGTATTCCAATGAGCTGTAGTCGGATGCCACTTCCGAAATGGCCCGTTGAGCGGCGACACTCAGCGGTGAGCGGCCCAGGTTAGTATGAATGATGACGCCAGTAGCATTGATTACCGGTTTTAATGAGGGAAGCAGCCAGCTTTGCAGCGTGGACTGTGTTTTCGAGATCAAGTCCGCTTCTTTTGGAGCCGCTTCGCCTTGTTGGATTGCATTCCGAGCGGATTCCAGGTTCACGCGAAGAGCCTGGAGCGTGAGCGGTCGCCCGTACGAAGCAATGAGATCGTTTGCATCGTCTGCGTTTATCAAGCGGTCGACGGATGGTAAATCGCGCAGTGTCAACGGTCGGGTCTCCAAACGCTCCGCTCAAGCAACCCGAGAAACCACTCCAGTAAGATGAAGCCAACTCCGAGCAGCAAACTCAATGAAAGGGTAAGCGAGCGATTGACTTGCAGCCATGCCAATAAGGAAACGTACAAGGCTACCCATAGTGCTTGTCGGAGCAGTACTGAGGTGGGCGCCGCGCCAAAGCGCTTATGCAGCACCCACACAAAGGGAAGCGCGGTTCCTGTTACCGCAATTGTGAGTAGGAAGAAAAATAGCCAGCGAGGCCCCACGGTGGGCAGCGTCGTGGCCAGGAGCAGATACAGTCCGGTCCAGCCGATCGCGATCAAGAGCAACGCGGTCGCAAAAAGGCCGCGGGACTGAGAACCAGACATGGGCAGGGATTATAGCGCAGCGCATGAAATCGAGCGTGATATACTCGCCGCCGCGCGCCGGGACGCGCCCATTCGAACTCAAACCCATGTTGAAATCGAGATTAATTAGCTGATGAAACGTCCTCCAAAGTGGGCTGTATGGGGACTGGGCGGGGCATTTGTCCTGCTGGCGGTGCTGTCCGCGGCGCTGGTCTTTGACACCGTGCGCGGGGTCGCATCCACATGGTCCGGCGTCGGACTGCCTGCGATTTTCAGTTCTCAAGAAGATGAGACTGAGCAAGTGGGCGAAGGCACTTCGGTGCCCTTTGCCGCTCCCGAATTGATAGACGACACTCCTGCCTGGAATGGGGTCGACCGAATCAACATCCTGCTACTTGGGCTGGATTTCCGAGACTGGGAGTCGGGAGATGGCCCGCCGCGCACCGACACGATGATGCTGGTCACCATCGATCCCATCGCCGAAACGGCCGGAATGCTCTCCATCCCGCGTGACTTATGGGTCGAGATCCCGGGCTTCGAGCACAATCGCATCAACACCGCATATTTCTTGGGTGAAGCAAATCGGTTGCCAGGCGGTGGACCTGCTCTGGCCATGGCAACCGTGGAGAAATTGATCGGGGTCGACGTCAACTACTATGCGCTGCTTGAGTTCCAAACCTTCGAGCGAATGATCGACGAGTTGGGGGGCGTAGATGTGCTGGTGCCGGAGGAGATGAAGATCTCGCCGATCGGTGAGCAAAGCTTCTGGCTGGAGCCCAAAGCCTATCATTTCGATGGGGCCGAAACGTTGGCCTATGCCCGGGCGCGCAAAACTGCGGGGGGCGATTTCGATCGTGCTCAGCGACAGCAGCAAGTGATCATGGCGGTTCGAGACACAGTTTTCGAGCTCGATTCCATACCTACGTTGCTGGCAAAAGCGCCGGCTCTCTATTCGGAGCTTGCCGGCGGGATACACACCAACCTTGGCTTCGATGAAATGGTGAGCCTCGGCCTACTGGCAATGAAGGTGTCTCCGAGCGATGTCGAACGGGGGGTGATCGCGCCCCCAGACATGGTGTTGCTAGAAACACACTTTGACGGGGCTCAGGTGCTCAAGCCCATCCCGGATAAGATTCGCGCAATGCGGGATGAGATATTCACCGGCACCGGAGCCATCGCGCCGACGGTGCAAGATCCACAAGCAACCGGTGCCGCGCAGGTCGAGAACGCTCGGCTTTCAATTCTGAATGGCGCCGGCACTGAGGGGCTCGCCACCGATACAGCGGAGTTCCTGACCGGCCAGGGACTGAATATTGTTCAGATATCTAACGCCGACCGGCAGGACTACGACAAATCGCGCCTGATCGTGCACAGTCAGAATTTTCCGTACACATTGCGTTACCTGACGGAGATGTTGGGCCTAACGGAGGGACAGATCTTACGACCGGTCTATCCGCTGCCGGATATCGATGTAGCCGTGGTTCTGGGCTGGGACTGGGTGTATAGCGATCGGCCGTAGCGAATTAGCTTACGCCGGAAGGAGGCGCTACGTCCAAAGCAAAGACCCCGCCGAAGCAGGGTCTTTTTTGCTGTAAGGAACAGTTAGTGTCCTTTTTTGAGCCTACGCCGCGCTCATCTCCTCGACTGAATCTCCTTGAACAACAAATCCTAACGCGACAAGGCCTGCCGCGATGAGGAGGAAAATGGTAGACAGGACCGGTACAAATTGTCTGAAAACGAGAGCATTGAATGCGATTGCTGCATTACCTATCTCCCCAACGCGTAACCGGCTTTGCTATTGCCTAGCACATGCTTCGCGCGTGCCAGCTGCACCAGCCGCTCCAGCCGCTCCGCCTCCGCGCTCACCACCGCTTGACCGGCGCCGGACAAGTGGTAGTAGCGACGACGTTCATCGTTGATCTCGGTGTCGGCTTTGGCATCCGCCTCGTCGATCAACCCCGCGTCGAGAAGCCGCTTGATTGCCTGGTACAGGGTCCCAGGTTTAAGCAGTACCCGCCCCTCGGTTCGGTATTCGACATCCTTGATGATCCCGTAGCCATGGCGATCCTCGCCCACCAACGCAAGCAAGATGTGAAACACCGCAGGCGTCAGCGGCAGCAAGCTTTTTGGGTCTTCGAAGTGTGTTTCCATGTAAAACTCCTTGATATCTATATCGCGCTTGAATATATCCAATAACTATATATCCAACGTGGATATATATTACTTAATTATCTGACCTTGTCATGAGGCTTAGATGTGGGTTGGGAGATGGGTTCGGGCAAAAATACGTGCACGTCCGTTAGCGACGATGTTGCACTCCGGCGAAGCGTGAACTCTAGCCTTCGATACGCAGCGAGCGTAGCATCTCATCGAAGCGGGACAGCAGAGGCTGATACCGGCCCTCGGCTGCGTTCAATAATGCCTCATATTGTTCAAAGTATTGCCTCAAGGCTTCTCCGCTCGTATCGGAATACACCGCCTCGGGGATCTCGGCGACGAACTCCTCGAGATCCATATGTGTGATGTGAAATCCCGCTGAGACATAGTAACGCTCGTCTTCGGTAAAGCCTTGGAACACGTAAGCTATGTGCTCATTGGAAACAGGGACGGCATCCTGGATGGCGTAGACGGTTACAAAGCGCACGCCCGAACCATTCTCGAAGTCAAGGTAAGCGATGTTCGCGTCGAATTGCTGATGTGAACATGTGGTGTAGAAGGCCGACAGAGGCGGTTGGGGGATGCAATCTTGTACCTGCAAAGATTTCGCGGTGATCATCTCCCTGAGGCGCTGTAATTCCCCCTTGGCGCTGTCCGAGAGCGCAGCGTAGTCCTGAACTCGGACTACGGAGAGGGCGCCATTATCTAGGACGAAGGAGAAAATAACGTAATCTGGGTGGGCTTCCTGGAAGGGACCGGGCTCCAGTGCCGCCGGTATGGTGTCCGCGGTGATCTCCAGGATGAGACTCGGGTCATAGGAGAGAGTTATCTCATCTTGGGTTAGGCTCGCCGCTCCAGTTGGGTCAGGCAGGGGTGTCGCGCCGGTTGTAGGCTGCAATAAGGTTGTCGAGGGGCGAGTCCCGGCCGCAGTTGAAGATGGGGCTATAGCATCTGTTGGGGCTTGGCTATCGATGTTTTGTTCCCGACTAAAGGGGGAATTACACAGCCCCGCCATGAGCGGAAGGCTAACGGCAACCAACGCCAACTTGCCCCGGTTATGCTCAATATGCACTATGGACATGAGGTCCCTCCTACAAAACGCTACTTAGAACGTCAGGATCGGAAGATTCCTTCGAAGGCGAGCGCCTGCCCGACTTAGAGCTTAGGCAGGAACATTATCGGGGACTCAAATGCCCAAGAACAGTAGGTACTGTCTGCTACTTCTCAACACTTGCAGTTGGACTATAGGCCATCTCGGCAGGCCAGAGATGATTCGTAAGATGGAATGATGGATTGGCCCCACCGCGTCCCTGGGTTGTCAGCAATTACAAACCGGTTGCTTTAAGAGGTTGCGGAGTCTTTCCATTTTCCTGGCGGTATTGGTTGTTTTCTTACAGCGATGACGTGTTACTCGATGTACAAAGGCACGATGGAGATTATCTCCGCCGAGGCGGGGAGATTTTGAAAGGATAAGCATGCTCAATTGGAAGTGGAGGAACATCGTGGTTTTCGCGCTTGGGCTGGCAGTGATGTTCGGGCTCTTCTTTGCAACGTTCATAGTGGCCAGGATGTGCGCCAGTGGAATTGGCTGGCCGATTTGCTTCCTGCAATAGAGCAACGAGCTTGTGTTCGAAGTCATTCAAGAGATGACTGTGACCGATCCTAGCCTTCTTCATAGCCCAAAGCATCATGACATCGACGGTGAATTGATTGAATTCAGGTTTCTCTAATTGGGTGCCTGGTTACTCTACTGATTCAATCTGAGCGCGACAGCCCAGAGGACAGCCATTGCGAATGGGCATTCTCACAACGAATATCCTCGCTTAGGATTAGATTCTTCCTATATAAGTAGAAGCATCACGATCCCGACCGCGATTCCCAGCACAGCACCCGCTACTGCATCCGCGAGATAGTGCAAATCCATCGCGACCCGTGAGAGTGTGACCAGCGGAGCCCAAATCAACATGATGGGCACCAACCACGCAGGGCCCAATCCCATCACCAGCACGGCCAGCATCGTGGCTCTCGCCGCGTGGCCTGAGGGGAAGGAATGTGGATCGTTGCGCCGGTAGATCGATCCCCATTCGCCCTCCGGTCGCTGCCTGCGGATCAGAAATTTCAAGGCGATAACGATCGTGGCCGTTACAAATATTCCGATGAATAGAATTAATGCCCACTCTTTCCAGAAGGTATCTCCCAGGAGCCAGACAGCCAACAGCCCCGCGCCCCAAAACCAGGAGTCACCAGAGTGGGCGAACAGTGCGCCGACACTGCGAATGGCCGGCGACCGATTGGCGAAGCTGATTCGTGCCGACCATCGGTGGTCGATCTCTAATATTTTTTCCAAACTTTGTCCTATGAAGTTCGTTGGGGCTCCGGCTCCCAATAGAGCGCCTCAAGATCGAGCCTGCCATTCCGGTCGAAGGCAACCCCTTCATCTTCGAGCAGGGTGCGCTGGAGCGCGGGACCTACTCCGTGGCGGGAGCTGATACTCCCCTGGGCGTTGACTACTCGGTGCCAGGGCAGGTGCTCCGGGCATCCTTTGAGCGCATATCCGACCCAGCGCGCTCTGATGCGGGAATAAGCCGGAAAATCGATGCCATCAGGTGGCGGAATCAAGGAGGCGATTCCGCCGTAGGTCATTACGCGCCCTTCCGGTATCTTCTGAACAATTTCGAAGATCGCTTCCCGGTGCGCTAGCCGATCTTCGGGGTGACTGTTGGCGGGAATCAGGTCCCCCAATCGCGCATGTAGAGGAAATCGTATCCGATGGTTCGATTACTGAGCTTGGCGATGGGTGGCATCACACGCTTGAAGTGATTCCGCTGCACAAGCGATACGACAGTTTCGACAAATTTAAGCTCAAACCCGGCCTCAACGCAATCTTTGGGGGAGTGGCGCCGGTCTACCAGCAGATAGAGCAGTCGATCGACCTGTTCGTAGGCAAAGCCCAACTCACCTTCATCGGTCTGCCCGATCCAAAGATCAGCCGACGGAGGCTTTTCCAGGATCACCTCAGGAACGCCCATTTCAGCTGCAAGCTGCCACACCTGCGTTTTGTACAGGTCCCCCAGCGGGTTGATGGCGGAGGCCGCATCTCCGAATTGAGTGGTGTACCCGAGCAGCAGTTCTGTTTTGTTTCCTGTACCTATCACTAATCCGTGAAAGTCGGCCGATTGGTCAAATAGCACGATCATCCGCATGCGGGCCATGATGTTCCCGCGGCGCACCTGCTGATCATTCGGTATGTCGTCCAGCAGTACGTCCGCTGCATCTGTTATGGGCAGCGTCACACCTTGTACGCCGGTCAATTTGATCACCAGTTCTGCGTGATCGAGCGACTCGGATGTGGAAGTCGCGTACGGCATGCGTACTGCCAGGACATTTTCCGGCCCCAGCGCCTCGGCAGCCAGGGCACAGGTCAAGGCCGAATCGACTCCACCGGACAGTCCGACAACCGCGCGGTCGAACCCGGCTCGGGTCGTTTCGCTGCGGATGAAACCCGTGAGGATTTTTCTGGCGAGGGAGGGGTTGATTTCCAACTTGATCTCGTCTTGTGTCATTCGGAATGCTTTCGCGGGCCGCGCGATCCAGGCATTCGTGAGTGCCGGATGCGCGTCAATTCGCGTTGGACCAGCTCGGTTCGCTCGTCGCGGAGCAACGGAAGTCGGGTGCGTGCGCGGTGCAGCTGCTGCAGATCAAGATCTGACACAAATAAACTCTCCTCGTGATATGGTCCACGGGCCACAAGTTCTCCATGAGGATCAAACACCACCGAACCACCCCAGAATCCCAGGCCATCCTCAAAGCCAACCCTTCCTACGTTCGTGACGAACGTAGTGAACAGACTGGCATAGGCCTGCGCTACGTGCTCCACCCAGCGAGCAGACTCAAGCGCACCCTCTGTGTCAAGCCCGCGACCCGGCGAGGCGGACATGAATAGCAAGATGTCGGCGCCGTCTAGCCACAGTAAATAGGGCGGCGATGCATGCCAAAAGTCCTCGCAGATGAGCACCCCCAGCCGTCCAAGCGGGGTGTCAAAAGCCCGGATGGAGTCGCCCAAGGCAAAGAAACGTCCTTCATCGAATAACCCATAGGTCGGAAGGTAAATCTTCTGATGGACATGCAGGATCTCGCCTTTAGAAAGATAGGCTGCCGAGTTGAAGAATCGATTTCGGCTGTCCAGTTCGACGAAGCCTGCTAACACGTCTACATTCTGGCTGGCCTCGAGCAATGCTTCGAACATCGGATCTTCGGCGCTGGCAGGGCGTGCTACAGCTGAAGTGAGATCCTGCAAGGCGTAGCCGGTAAGCGAAAGTTCGGGAAACACCACCAGATCCGCTTTGGCTTGAACCGCCTCATCGATTTTAGCCAGATGCTTCTCGAGATTAGCGTCCAGATCCCCCAGCACCGTATCGATCTGAGCGACAGCGAGCTTGATCATTTTCCGAGATTGACCATTAGTGCGATCAGCCCTAAAGAGAGTACTGCGGCCGAGCCCAGTCCATCCCAACGTATTCCTGCCAACGCCGGCATGGGGTCGCCGCGTGTAAACGATAAGCCCAATGCGATTAGTGCCACAAAAGAGAGTGACAGGGCGGCAAGCAGGCCGGGACGCAGATCAAGGTGGGAAAGCCAATACAGTATGCCGACAACAATGAGTGAGAGCAGTCCTCCCAGGGCTTGCGTGGGCCAGCGGGGCGCAATGTTTCCAATCATATCGGGGGCAGGTGGGGTGAGCAGTCCGGGAGCGGTCTTGAAACCGTACGCACAGCGATCGATGAGACATCCCAGCCAGGCGGCCGAAGCAACAATTGCGGCCGGGATGGCCAGCGCATCCACCAGGCTCCAAAATGGACGCTTAGTGAGCACGATGTACACTGCTAAACCAATCAAGGCCCCAAAGGCCGCCGCTGCCCAACTCAAACCCCCTTGCCAGAAGTAGAGGGCTTCTTCCGGCCGCTGGCTAAAGTAGGTCCAGTGGGTCGCAACGTACCCGATCCGGCCTCCAAGCAGCCCCGCCATTATGGCGATGAGACCCGCATCAATGCGAGTGGTTGGTTCGCTTTTCCGCTGAGTTGGCTGAAGACCGAGCCATAGCAGAGAAATCAGCGCGCCGATGGCCAAAACCCATGGGTAGGCGTTGTTCACACGCAAATCCAGCGGCTCTCGAAAGTCTACCATTTCCGACCGCTGTATAATCCGGAGCGAACGTGACCGACATTCAGATCGTTCCCGTAACCAACAAATCTGAACTCGAAGAGTTCATTACCTTTCCCTGGAAGGTCTACAAGGACAATCCGTATTGGGTGCCGCCTTTGCTCTCAGAGCGCAGGCAGTTTTTCGACCCCGAGAAAAACCCCTTTTTCGAGCACGCCAAAGCCCAATTCTTCGTCGCGCGCCGGAATGGCGACGTTATTGGCACCATCGGCGCCCATTCCAACTACCTGTACAACGAAATTCACAACGACAACACCGGCTTTTTTGGTTTTTTCGAAGTGTTGGATGATCCGGACACCGCGGCCGCACTACTAGAGACCGCCGAACGCTGGGCAAAAGAGGCGGGCCACGACCAGATTCTCGGTCCGATGCAATTTTCGACCAACGATGAACTCGGCTTGCTGGTGGACGCGTTCGACGACGCGCCGAGGATCTTGATGACCTATAACCCAGCTCGCTACCAGGGCTACATCGAAAGCTCCGGATATGAGAAAGCCATGGATCTGTTGGCTTACCGTATCAGCATTCGTGAACTTTATGAGAACATGCCGGAGAAGATCAGCCGCGTGGGCGAGAAGATCTTGAAGCGATGGAAATTGGAGATCCGCCCCATCAATATGAAGGATTTCGACAACGAAGTCGAGCTTCTGCTCGGCGTTTATAACCAGGCCTGGGAGCCCAACTGGGCCGCTGTGCCCATGACAGAGCGCGAGGCCGAAAAATTGGCTGAAGACATGAAACCGTTGGTTGATCCTGATCTGGCCTTGATTATCGAGAAGGATGGCAAGGCGGTTGCCTTCGCGCTCGCATTACCGGATCTCAACCAGCCGTTGCTTAAGGCTTATCCAAAGCCCGGCATTCCGGAGCCGCTTACTTTGCTAAAGCTGCTGTGGCACTGGAAGGTGCGCGGCAACATAAAGTGGGTGCGAGCATGGGGAGTGGGCGTGCTGCCGGAATTCCAGGGGCAGGGACTGGAATCCATCATCTTTCTTAAGCTATCAGAGGCCACCTATCGCAAAGGTTTCGAGCTGAGCGAGATGAGCTGGATCCTCGAGAACAACGACAAAGTCCGAAAAAGCATTCAATTGCTCGGGGGCGAAGCCTATAAGACCTATCGGGTTTATCAGAAATCCCTTTAGTGCACACCCTCCCCATTCAATCTGCCACCTGGCGGGACCTGCGTCCGATTGTTGCTCTCGAAAAGGCTTGTTTTGGCCGAGACTCATGGCCCTGGCCGGAACTTCTGTTTGCGCTGACCTTCCCCGGCACAATCCGGCTGAAATCCGAACTTGAGGGCCAGATGGTGGGGTTTGCAATTGGAGACCGCAGGGGCCGAAGTGATCTGGGCTGGGTGGCCTCCATCGGAGTGCACCCTGATTACCGGCGTAAAGGATTTGGCCGACAGCTGCTTGCAGCATGTGAGCAGGGGCTTGAGACGCACAGAGTGCGCCTCTCGCTCCGTAACAGCAATGAGGCTGCATTAGAGCTATACCTCCAGGCCGGGTATTCGCATGTCGATCTCTGGCCGAAGTACTATCGGGACGGTGAGGATGCCCTTGTTATGGAGAGATTCGTCACGACCTAAGCCACAAGGTACTCTGGTAAAATGCGGCCTTCAGGGCGTCGAGCAACTCGGCGCCCTAGCTTTGAAGAAAGGGAACATAGAGAAACATGGAAGTAATGTTGCTTAAAGACGTATATAAATTGGGCCGGGCCGGGGAAGTGAAGCGCGTCGCGAATGGCTATGGCCGCAATTTTCTTATCCCCCAGGGCCTGGCGACGATGGCAACTCCGGGAGCCTTGACGCAATCTGGCCGCATCATGGCCTCAGCGGTAGAAGAGCGCGCCCGCCTCAACCAGGAGCTGACCGCGGTGTACGAGCAGCTCAATGATCTTCAGCTCAATTTCCCTGTAAAAGCGGGTGAAACTGGCAAGCTCTATGGCTCAGTGACCACTCAAATGATCAGTGAAGCCATCATGGAGCTCAAAGGTATCGAAGTCGACCGCACTCAGATCATCAGCGAACCCATCCGATCTCTCGGTGTTCACCCGGTGAAGGCCAGGTTGACCGTGGATCTGATTGCCGAGCTCGCCATCGTCGTGCATCGTGAAGAGCTGCCTCCTGAGTCGGCCTTCGAACAGGTGGTCGAAGAGGCCGAAGATACCGATGATTTTGCCGATCTCCAGGCCGAACTTGAAGCAGAAGAAGCCGAGGCGGAAGCCGCGGCGCAAGCCGAAGAGGGAGGCGAGCAGCCTGAGCAGGAAGAGCAGGCCGAACGGGGAGCCGAGCAGCCCGAGCAGAAAGAGCAGACAGTGGAGCAAAGCGAGCAGTCTGATATGGATGCGCTCTTCGACGAGATTGCAAAGGGCGGCAAGATTGAGGAAGAAAGCGGTGACGACAAGACCGCACCAGAGGAGGAAGAAGAGAAGTCCTAGCTCCTGGGGGTCAGACAGGAAGCATGGAAGAAATCGCAAAGACTCTCAAGGAAGCCAGGCACCGGCTCGGCCTGACCATCGAAGAAGCCGAACGTTCTACACGCATACGCGCCCACTACCTTGAGGCACTTGAGAAGGGCGAGCTTCAGTCCATCCCTTCGCAGGTTCAAGCTCGGGGATTCCTCAAAAACTACTCCGAATACCTCGGCTTGGACTCCGGACCCATCCTCCAACGATATACAGAAGTAACTCATTCTCAGCGAACCCTTCCCTTGCGAAGAGTTCGTCAAGACGATCAGGCCACCCGCCCTTCGGTAGCGGTGAGAAGGCGAAGAATTTCGGCCGACCTCGTGATCGCAGGTGTCATCACCATTGCCGTACTGGCAGTCCTGGTCTGGGGAATTGGCCTGGTGGCCAGTTCATTGCGTGGCCAACCACAAGCAGAATCTGCCTTTTTGATCCCCACCTTCACCCCGACTGCAGAAGGCGAGACACCCGGCTCCGAGCAGGCGCTGCTCGCCGTGGCGCAGACTCCAACCCCTCCCTCCATTGAGATACCGCCCGGCCTGACCAATGCGCTCGACCTTCGATTGCTAATCGAGCGAAGATCGTGGATCAATGTAGAGGTTGACGGCGAGGTTAAGGAAAGCCGGCGTGCAGCGCCGGGAGAGCTGCTCGAGTTTCAGGGCGAAGAGCTGATCAAGGTGACCACCGCCAATGGAGGCGGAGTTCGGGTCTTCTTCAGGGGAGACGATCAGGGTTTGCTGGGTGAGCTAAATGAGATCGTCATCCGTCTCTGGGTGCGAGAGGGGGCGATCACTCCTACTCCCAGCGCCACGCCCAACCCGAGCGGCTAGATAGAAGGACACCATAATAAGAAAAAAGGGCGGTGCACCAAGTGCACTGCCCTTTCAGATTCAGGGAAAGTCGGTTGTTAGCTGCTACCGTCGTCATCTGCCACTTCGCGAAACTCCCCATCCACAACAGATTCCAACCGGTCAATGTGTTCCTGGACGATCTCGGGCGGACACAGTTCGATGAAAAAGTAGGCCGAAGCCCATAGGATGGCGACGTCGTCAACCGGCCCCGGAATGTCAAATGGCGAGATGAGATACACCACTGCGCCAATCGGGATCAACTTGAGCAGCGGGTTGATGCGCCGATCCAGCACGAGCCGGAAAATCAGCTTGACTCGAAAGGATACTTTCTCGAAAAAGCTGCCTTCGCTTGGGATAATTGGGCCTTCAGACATTGTGGGTTCGATTATACCGCTGGGCGGAACGGCCTGCGTGATAAAATCGCTCCGCTCCCGATTAGCACGGTTCGGCACCATGCGGTTTGAGCCCTCTGCCTGGACAATAAGCTCACATTGATGATCACCGATACTCTTTCGCGACCGCTTCACGATCTGCGCATCTCTGTCACGGATCGCTGCAATTTTCGCTGTGTCTACTGCATGCCCAAGGAGATTTTCGGAAGGAATTTTCAGTTCCTCAGCCGTGAGCAACTCCTGACGTTCGAAGAAATTCATGCGTTTTCTCGAGCCTTTCACGAGATCGGCGTTCGTAAGATTCGGCTCACAGGCGGCGAACCACTGGTAAGAAGCCAAATCGAGCAGTTGGTTGGCATGCTGTCGACCCTACCCGACACGGACCTGACAATGACCACCAACGGCATCTTGCTTCCATCTGCTGCGGGCAAGCTCAAAGCGGCCGGGCTGAAACGGGTCACGATCAGCCTGGATTCGCTCGACAACGACGTATTTCAAGCTATGAACGATGTGGGCACAACCGTGCAGGACGTCTTGCTCGGAGTGGAAGCTGCCGAACGAGCTGGACTTCATCCCATCAAAATAAACATGGTTGTCAAGCGAGGGGTAAATGAGGCCAGCGTGCTGCCGATGGCTCGCTACTTCAAGCAGCAAGGCCACATCCTGCGCTTTATCGAATACATGGATGTCGGCCATACAAACGGTTGGCGTCTCGATGAGGTCGTACCGGCGGCGGAAATCGTCGAGATCGTTGGCAAAGAAATGGCTCTCGAACCAGCCGAAGCGAATTATCGAGGCGAGGTAGCCAATCGATATCGCTATGCCGATGGGGAAGGGGAGATCGGTCTTATCGCTTCTGTAACTCAGCCCTTCTGCCAGGATTGCACACGGGTTCGATTGTCTGCGGACGGCAAGCTGTACACATGCCTCTTTGCAGTGGAGGGACACGATCTGCGCCAGGCGGTGCGCTCCGGCGCCTCCCACGAGCAGCTAATCGATACAATTTCTTCCATATGGACTCGCCGCATCGATCGTTACTCAGAGCTTCGCTCAGCAGCGACCGAAGGACTGCAGAAGGTCGAGATGTCGTACATCGGCGGCTAACAGTGGCTATTCCCGACCAAAAAGCATGAGCTGGCGAGCTCTTTCTTCTTGCGCCTGGAACGAGAAGAAGGCGAACACAGAGCCAAGTCAAGCAGTGCGAAGTTCTTGCTTGTTGTATCCTTGAGCGCTTCACATGAATGGATTTCTTAGACGCTGGCAGTTCTGGCTGGGAATTGCAATCAGTGCGCTGTTCATCTGGCTTGCGCTCCGGGGCTTGCGCCTTGCTGATGTCTGGCAGGCGATCCGGGGAGCGCAGTATTTGTGGTTAATACCCGGTCTGGCGGCCTACTGGATCGGGGTATGGGTCCGTTCGTGGCGCTGGACCTACTTACTGCGGCCGCTCAAGCGTATCTCCACTCGCACAGCATTCCCAATTGTTGTCATTGGCTACATGGGGAACAACATCCTTCCCGCTCGTGCCGGTGAGCTGCTTCGAGCGTATGTACTGCGCCGAAGCGAAAAAGTCCCAATCAGTGGTTCGCTGGCGACTATCGTGCTCGAGCGAGCATTTGACGGCGTGATCATGCTTTCCTTTGTAGTGATCAACCTGCCCGAGCTTGCTCGAGTGAGCGGCGATTCCGGCCTGGTCGGCAATCTCTACAACCTGGCGATTCTTGGTGTAATTGCGTTTCTCATGGCGGTGGTCTTGCTCATCTTTATGGCCGTCTATCCAAAGCGGACCGAGGCTGCGTTTGAGTGGGTGAATCAACGTTTGGTTCCGACAAGGTTCAAACAGCAGGTGACCCAATTCAGCCTGCGCTTTCTCGAGGGCCTGGGAGCGCTCCGGTCTCCACGAGATCTTTTCATGGTGCTTATCACCTCGGTCATCATCTGGCTGCTCGAAACTGTCAAGTACTGGTACCTCATGCAGGCTTTTCCCTTCGAGGTAAGCTTCTTCGCCTTGATGCTGATGAACGGGGTCGTAAATCTGGCAACAACGCTCCCCTCCGCTCCTGGCTATATCGGCACCTTTGATGCGCCAGGTATCGCGGTATTGACAGCATACGGCGTCGACCCCGCTGTCGCAACGGCGTATACGCTCGTGCTGCATGCCGCATTGTGGCTTCCGATTACCCTACTGGGCCTCTATTACATGCTCCGGGAGGGGATCAGCTGGAAGAATGTGCGAGCGGAGACAGCTGCTCCTTAATGCAGCAGGTGAGAAACTCGCAGGTCTTTCCATGAAACGAAGGACGAAAACTGCTGTGATCTTCCCATGAAACGAGTAGCGATTGTTGGAGCCGGAGCGGGGGGCCTGGCGGCCGCCTATGATCTGGTGCGTGCTGGGCACCAGGTCACCATTTTCGAGGCCGATGATCACGTGGGTGGCCTCGCCGCAGGCTTCAGCCAGCCAAATTGGGATTGGTCGGTCGAGCGCTACTATCACCACTGGTTTGCCTCCGACAGGCACATATTGGGATTGATTGACGAGCTGGGTTGGAGCGATCGGGTGATATTTCCGCGCCCGGTGACAGTGGTCTTTCACGATGAGCAGTTCTATCCGCTTGATTCACCCCTGGCGGTGCTCCGCTTCCCAGGTATTCCGTTTCTGGATCGGCTGAGAGTTGGTGTAGTTGTGGCCTATCTCCGCTACATCGCTAGATGGGAGCCTCTTGAGCAGGTTACCGCCCACGAATGGCTCTCAAGCAAAGTTGGCGATCGCGCCTACACCTCCCTCTGGGAGCCTCTACTGATCGGAAAGTTTGGCCCGCACTACAAGGATGTCAACATGGCCTGGTTTTGGGCTCGCATTAAGGCGCGCACGCCGCGGCTGGGTACCTACAAAGGCGGTTTTCAAGCCTTCATGGATGACCTGGCCGATCAGGTGCAGTCACTTGGTGGCGAAATACGGCTTGAGACACCGGTAGAGGAAATCAAGACGGTAATTGATCAACAACTCGAGCTTCGTGTGAATGGTGAACAGCAAACGTTTGACGATTGCCTGGTAACGACCTCGCCCGGCCTTCTCGCGCGGCTGGCCCCAAGTTTGCCGGAGCCTTATTTGCATGGCCTGAATCAAATGAAGTCCATGGGGGCGGTTGTCATGACCTTGTCGCTAAAACATCGCTTCTCAGACCAAGGACATTACTGGCACAATCTTCCCAAAACTGCCGGCTTTCCATTCCTCTCGCTGGTCGAACACACAAATTTCGTGTCCAGCGAGCATTTTGGCGGTGAGCATATCGTCTACTGTGGAGACTATCTGGATCCCGACCATGAGTATTTCGAGCTCTCCCAGTCTGAACTGCTCGAACGGTTCACTCCGACGCTTACCCGGATTAACCCGAACTTTGTGCCGGAATGGATCAATGCCAGCTGGCTGTTTCGCACTCCGTACGCCCAGCCGGTTCCGCCCATCAACCACTCGCAATCGATCCCTGACCTTCAAACACCGGTACCCGGTCTTTGGTTTGCCAGCATGAGTCAGGTGTACCCCTGGGATCGAGGCACAAATTTTGCGGTTGAGATCGGCCGTGAGGCCGCGGCCAGAATCCTACAAAGCGATTGAAATCCAAGATGGATAAGCGGAGGAAAACTTGGGGCAAAGCGGTCTCGCGGATCGCCAGTTTGCGGTGAAAAATCGCTGGATTGTGGGGAGTATAGCGGGCCTGCTGATAGGAATTCCGCTGCTCGCGGCCTGCGCCACGAGCCAGCTGGCGACCCCAACCAGCTTACCCACGCCGGCTCGGCCGACTCGGACACCGCCGCCGCCCGCCACCGCCATTCCTACTATCAGCCCAATCATCCTCCAAGTTGGCGAGCCGCTTTCTGAGCATCGCGGCCGCTACTTTTCTGCCTCTGGTGTGTGCACTCCTTGCCACCAGAATATGAAGGATGACTCAGACGCCAATGTTTCCATCGACGAGTTCTGGCGATCATCCATGATGGCCAACTCCGCGCGCGATCCGTTCTGGCAGGCGTCCGTTCGTAATGAAACCATCGCACGCCCCGAGCAAGCGCTCTCGATCGAGGGCACCTGCGCTACTTGCCATATGCCTATGGCGAGCTATACGGAAGGCGTTGAAGGGGTGCAGCCCGAAATCTTTGGATCAGGCTTAACTGACCCAGAGCACCCGCTCCACGATCTTGCTATGGACGGAGTCTCATGCACGCTCTGCCACCAGGTAATCGAGGAAGGGTTGGGTTTCCAGTCCAGCTACAATGGCGGTTTCGAGGTCGATATTGAGACCGAGCCTGGAGACCGGGTGGCATATGGCCCCTATTCTGTAGAAGTGCCTCATCTGGTCTCGATGCAGTTGACCTCCGGATATATTCCCGCTCAAGGACTGCATCTAGGAGACTCGGAGCTCTGCGGAACATGCCACACGTATTTCGTCGGCTCTTCCTTTCCGCTTCAGACCACCTACTTCGAATGGTTCTACAGCGATCACAGGGGGGTGCAAACTTGCCAGGACTGTCACATGCCGGAAGCGGTGGGTGGAGTGAGAGTCGCGACTGAGAGCGATTTTCCTCGCAGCCCGTTTTCCGAACATGTGCTCGTCGGCGGGAATGCCTACATGCTGGAATTACTTAAAACCTTCGTGGATGACCTGGGCCTGACCGCCTCCGCAGAGCAGTTTGAGGTCACGCGGCAGCGGACGGTGGAACAGCTGCGGAACCAAACGGTAGAACTTGAATTCGAACAGATGCATCTGTCGGGTGGACGGCTCACGGCCGACCTGCTTATCAAAAACCTGACAGGACACAAGTTTCCCAGCGGATTTCCCTCGCGCCGGGCGTGGATCCGCTTCGTTATTGAGGATGGCAGCGGTCAGATAGTATTTGAGTCAGGCGGGGCAGACTCGCTCGGGAAAATCATCCACAACAACGGCGATGACGACCTGACGGTCTACGAACCTCACTACCTCGCCATCGTGCAGCCTGAGCAAGTGCAGATCTACGAATCGATCATGGCCGACGCGGGCGGCGAGATCACCACCAAGGTGATGGGAGCCACCGAATACTTGAAGGACAACCGGATCATGCCGGCTGGTCAGGATAAGTTCGGGGCGGTGGAGGCCATCCAGCCACGTGGAAACGCGGTCGGGGACGAGGACTTTCAGGGGGGTGTAGATGAAATCCAGTATGCCATTGACCTGCGGGAGGAGACGGGGCCTTTTTCGGTCACCGTAGAAGTGCTCTATCAATCGATCGCTCACCCATGGGTCGAGGCTATGCGGAGCCTTGGATCAGACGAAGTGGAGAAGTTCTTGAGTTTCTACGACGCCGTGCCGAACGAGCCCGTGGTGGTTGCGAGCGAAACGATCGAAATCGGGGAGTAGCCGCCGGGCTCGAGAGCTTGAGCCTGAATAAACGTGACGCAGCGCCTTTGGGAACTACCCCTCAAGTAGATCCACAAGCACCTTGAATAGGTCAGTTTCGGTGATGATCCCCACCACCGTGTCGCCATCCATCACGGGCAATCCGTGAATCTTCTTATCGACCATGATGCGAGCAGTTTCCCTAATCCGGGAGTCACCTTCGACCGTGATCACGGATTTGGTCATCACGTCCCTCAGCGAGACCTTACTCAGCAGATAGTTGAGTTCCCAGACGCTCAAGCTGGTCGCGTCGGAGGGAGAGGCATGCAGCAGATCCCGGTCCGATACGATCCCCCTCAACTGACCTTTGCTGTTCACGACCGGAAGCCTGTGAATCCCCTTCTCCTGCATCAAATTTAACGCATCTTGAATTGGCATATCAGGCGGAGCGGTAATAACCGGTTTCGTCATGCGTTCGCTGACTTTCATATCAGAATCTCCTTGCGAGTACTGCTCAGGCACGTGCTGAACTCCATTTTCCCAATGCGCATTGCATTAAGTGAATGATATATTCCCTAGGGTTTCAGGAGAATGTCACCACTTATATCAACACAAGATTTGGGAGGCCCAGATCTTCATATTTAGGAAGGAGATCGGGGAGCCGCAAACTTTCAAAAGGTACGCCGCGGACTCCCCGAGGAGAAGCCTTTTTACGCCGTGCTCAGGGCGCTAATTGTGCGCCCTCACAACAGTGGGCAACTCGTCGTAGTGTAAATCGCGGCATCTGCATAGGTTTCTCACCTCCTTTCGTATCATCGATGACCATCTATGAATCACCATAAAAAAACCCGCTTCAGGCCAACTCCTGAATGTCGGGCGCAAAATTCAGCATCAATACTCCACAGCATGAGGCCACCGAGTCCTGGTTCAAGACATAGAACGTCTGTCGTCCTTCCGGGCGAACGTGAACCAGATTTGCATCGCGCAGGAAAGCCAGGTGATGTGAAACAGTTGGCTGGGTCACATTCAGTTCTTCGGCCAGCTCACCTACAGATCGCCACTCGCAGCAGCAGAGTTTCATGATCTCCTGCCTGGTCGGATCCGAAAGCGCCTTCGCGAACTCAGTGGGGTCGGTCTTCTTATTCATAGATACTCGTCTATATATTTACCGCATTTGGGGGTGGGTTGTCAAGTTCGGTGATTACTAAGAAATCGATTGGTTTGCTTCGACAAACCAGCGATGCACCGGGCCCATAATGTGGGCGTTCGCGGCGCAGGTGTCGACCAGCGAGGGAGAGCTGAGAGCATTCAGATCCAGCTTCGATGAATTGATCCAGAGTCCCTTGTAGCGCAGCAGATCGCCTCTCGGATTTTCTTTGTCATAACCGGGGGGCACCCGCTTGAGCTGCTCACCGCCATATTCGAACCCCTTGTTCTTGACCAGCTCATCCAGGGCTTTACGGAGTTTTTCGCCCGACCGTTCGCTTGCCACAGACTCACGGTACGCGGTCAGGGTTGCCTTGGGGAAGACATGGTATCCACCGTAGAAACCGGCACCTTCTGCGTCCATGAAGAAATGAAACCCAGGGCTTCCTTTCTTTTGAGGCCCTTCCCAGAAATTGATTCCAATATGGGTTTTGTAAGGGGTCTTGTCTTTGGAAAAACGGATATCTCGATAGATGCGCATGATTGAGCCTGCGCCGTTCGTTCGCAGATCGTATGCAATCCCAAGGAATTCGGATTTGAGACGTTCACCAAGCTCGACAACCAGCGATAGCGCAGGAGTCTGCAAGAATTCGATATATTCCTGCTTGTGCTCTGCGAACCACTCACGATTGTTATTCACGGCCAGCTCTCGAAAGAAGCGGAAACCCTCTTCCGGAAAGCCCTCAAATGCCTTTATCTCGTCCATTTCGAGTCCTCCTTAAGCTCAACAAGGAATCAAGATTATTCCGGACCAGTCTGTGCTCGTCAAGGGTGAAGCGATGCCAAGAATCGTGGCCCTATAAATGTGGGAGAATATAGCGCGTAGGAGGATTCTATGACTAAGCGATACGGGAACATTGTTGGCTGGGGGATGGAAGTTCCCGAGCGTGTGATTACCAACCAGGATCTTGAGAAGCTCGTAGATACCAGCGACGAGAAAATCGTTTCCCTTACCGGAATTAGGGAACGCCACGTGGTATCTCCGGGGGAAACCGCCTCCGAGATGGCGACTAAGGCCGCGAGGCGGGCCCTGGATGAAGCAAGCGTCAATGCTCGCGATCTAGGCTTGATCATCGTCGCAACCTCCAGTCCGGATTTCCTGACGCCGCCCATCTCTTCCCAGGTTCAACACGCTTTAGGCGCCAAGGACGTGGGTGCTTTCACGCTGGTAGCGGGATGCCCGGGATTTGTCTACGGATTATCTACCGCACAGCAGTTCATCAGTTCAGGGGCTTGCGACAATGTACTGGTCGTGGGAGTTGAACTGATCAGTCGCTACATCGACTACTCCGATCGTACGACCAGCATGCTGTTTGGAGATGGGGCTGGCGCGGTAGTGCTTCAGGTAACGGACGAGCCTTCTGGTGTGCTTTCGTTCGTGCTGGGCTCCGATGGTTCGGGCGCAGAACACCTGATCCTGCCCGGCGGCGGAACAAACGTCCCTCCAACTCACGAATCCGTTGACGAAGGTCTTCACTTCCTGCATATGAACGGACGACAGGTCTTCCGGTTTGCGACGCGCATTTTAGGAAAGGCTCTAAAACAAGCCATTCAACAAGCCGGGCTTGCGGTTGATGATATCGATTTATTTATCCCTCATCAGGCAAACAGACGCATCATTGAAAGTGCTGCAAGCTACGTTGGGCTGCCGGAGGAAAAGGTATTTATCAACATCGATCGCTATGGAAATACTTCGGCGGCCTCCATACCGATTGCACTCACCGAGGCTCTGGATCAAGGACGCGCCAAGATCGGCGACACACTTGCTTTTGTAGCTTTTGGAGCCGGCCTCACCTGGGCGGCCTCGGTTGTGAAACTTGGCGAGAGAAGCGCAGCACAGCCGGTGGATGCGGATTGGCTCAAACGCTTTGCCTTTATGGGCAGCGGCCTGAGTCGCGCGTTTGGAGCCGTGTC
>Ga0255055_10000302_pt1 | contig 38838 bp, 32 predicted proteins | sample JV7_2_27_MG_FD_188633 | JGI IMG/M metagenome (GOLD analysis project Ga0255055, IMG submission 188633) | Seawater microbial communities from Jervis Inlet, British Columbia, Canada - JV7_2_27 | ecosystem: Environmental > Aquatic > Marine > Inlet | place: Canada: British Columbia | collected... | reverse complement strand
GTCCGCCGCAAGGTGGGAGGCCTGCCCCCCCAGCTCTCGATCTTCGAGCTGGGATTCGGCAGCAAGGGTCGCGTCTACTACACGAAGGGCCGCCACCGTCGTCACCGGATCCTCGCCATGGGTGCCAAGAACACCCAGAAGGTCGACCTCGAATACCTGAGCCGTCTCTCCAAGGACTGAAGCGCGGGCTAGGTATGGTCGCGGAGGGCCGACCTGACCTGATCGTCGTCCCAGGGCTTGGGAATCAGGGCGCGGATTCCGAGGCGCTCGATCTGGGCGGCGGGAATCTCCTCGGGCCATCCGGTGATGACGAGGCGAGCGACGGCCGGATGCCGGGCCGCGACCTGCTCCAAGAACTCGAGGCCGCTCATTCCGGGCATCTTCTGGTCGGTGAGGACCAGGTTTACCGGGCGGGACCCGAGGATGCGGAGCGCCTCCGCGACGGACTCGGCCGTCAGGATCTCGTAGCCCTCCCGGCGCAAGGTGCGGCGGAGGGCTGACAGGATGCGTGTCTCGTCGTCGACGAGCAGCACCACGGGCGGCGAGCCACTCCCGCTCATGCTGCGGTCTCTGTCTCCGGGTCCGGCACCTCCACGGGGAGCAGGACTTCGAAGGTGGTCCCCTGCCCCTCGAGGCTCTCCACCCGGATCGTCCCGCCGTGGCGGCGCACGATGTTGAAGGAGGTCGAGAGGCCGAGGCCGGTCCCGATACCGACGTCCTTGGTGGTGAAGAAGGGATCGAAGATCCGGTCCAGGGCATCCGGTGCGATCCCGGTACCGTTGTCCTTCACCACGACCGCGACGAGGTCTCCCCGACGCTCCGTCCGCAGACAGATCTCGCCCCGGCCGCCTTCGGCTCCCGCTCCGGCCTCGATCGCCTGATAGGCGTTCACGATCAGGTTCATGAACACCTGCTTCAACTGCATCGGGAAGCAGAACACCGGAGGAAGCTCCTCGTACTGCTTCGTGAGCGAGACCGAGTGCTTCATCATCGTCCAAACGATGTTGGCGGTGGAATCGAGACACTGATTCAGGTCGGATGCCACCCGTTCGGCCGTATCCTGGTGGGAGAAGGCCCTGAGGTCCTGCACGATGTGACGAATGCGCTCGGATCCCTCCAGGGATTCGCGCACAGCCTTGCCGAAGTCGGAGATCAGGAAGTCCGCGTCGACCTTTTCGATGACGCCGTCCAGCGCAGCCATCGCACGCGGGATCTCCCCCGACCGAGCGGTGATCGACGCGTCCCCTGGCGCGAATCCCCCCTCCTCCATCGTCGGCCGTTCCAGCTCCCGCACCGCCTTGCGAAGCGCCTCCATGCTGTCCCAGACCTTGTCCAGGTCATCCAGGTACTCGGACATCTGGCAGAGGTTGGCGTGAATGAAGCCCATCGGATTGTTGATCTCATGGGCGACTCCCGCAGCCAGCTGGCCGATGGACGCCATCTTCTCGGTCTGGAGCACCTGGCGGTGGAGCTGCTTGATCTCGGTGAGATCCTGAAAGATCGCCACGGCCCCGAGCCGGGTGCCATCCCGATCGGACATGGGCGCACAGGAAATGCCGATGGGGACGATGCCACCGCTGGCGCGGGTGATCACGGTCTCGGCACCGCGGAAGCGGGTGTTCTCCGTCAGCGTGCGAGAGATCAAGACCTCTTCCCGAGGCGTGTTCGGAAACCAGTCCCAGACGGGGCTATCGCGCAGGCCCCCTGGCCGGGTGTCGAGAATGAGTTCCGCCGTCGGGTTGGCGTAGGTAATGCGTCCCTCGAGGTTCACCACGAGCAACGCACTATTCATGTTCTGGATGATGTTTTCGTTGTAACGCTGCAGGTCATCGACCTGTTTCGCGAGGAGCTCCACCTCGGTCAGATCCGAGAGCACCAGCAGGAGACGCCCCTCGTCGAGGCGCTTGGCCCGGACGTCGAAGGCGCGCATTCCGCGCTCGCCGTCGATCACGCGGGCGATGCGCGGTGCGACGGAGCGTCCCTCGGCGGCGCGAGAAAGCACCTCCCCCACCCCGCCGCTCTCCAGGAGATCCGAAGGCAGCACACTCTCCAAGGGCCGATCATTCACCTCACCCGCCGACACGCCCCAGATCCGCGAGAACTCCGGATTCACGGTGACCACGTTGCCCTGGCCATCGAGAACCACCAGGGCGGCCGGAATCTCGTTGACGATGGCCTCGTGGAGGTGCTCGAGCCAGCGGATGCGCCGCTCCGTATCGCCGCGCTCGCGGGCGGCGCGCCAGCGGCGAATCTGCTCGAGGGCTACCACTGGGAGCACCTCCGCATAGTCGCTGGTGGCCGCGATACAATCGGCCGCACCTCGGCGGAATACATCGAGGGCGAGCTCTTCGTCGATTCCCGTCGTCACCACGATCACCGGCGGGCCAGCGGCCCGCAGGGCGGCCAGCACCTGGTGGGTGTCGTCCTCGCCGATCCGCTCTTCCAGAATCACCAGATCGATGGGCTCGCGAGCCGCGAGGTCGGAGCAGGAGGCCGCGTCGTAGAGCACCTCGAGCGTCGCCTCCCGCCCCAGCCGATCGAGCGAGCCCACCGTTCCGAGATCCGGGAGTGCAGACCCGGGCCGAGGCTGCACGACGGCGATGCGTACCAGCGGTGAAGACTGGCTCAACGGCGCTTCCTCCCACAGCACCGCGCGAATTGCGCAGCGTTGGATGTCGGTTTCCTGCGCTGCCTCGGCATGACGGTATGACGACAATCGATCGAGGGGGGGGATTCGACTCTACCGGATCGCGTCCGACGCTCCAACTCCAGCGCCCCTTGGATCTCGACGAGCGAGGATTTCGTGCTTGGAAAGCTTCCGATAGAAGGTCGAGCGTCCGATGCCCAGGCGGCGCGCCGCCTCGCTGGCGTCCCCCCCGGTCTCCTGCAACGCGCGCTCGATCGCACAGCGCTCATACGCCTCGAGAGAGAGAGGCACTTCCGGACCGCTCCGGGCGGCGAGCGCCGCTCCGAGGATGCCCGCCCCCAAGCCCAGATCCGCGCGGCGCAGCCGCTCGCCACTCGCCAGCGCCAGGCCCGACTCGATGGCGTTCTCCAGCTCCCTGACGTTGCCCGGCCAATCGCGACGCGAGAGCATCTCGAGGGCCTCCGGCTCGAACCCCCCCACGAGAGAGCCTTCGCGGCGGTGCTTGATCAGGAAGTGATGGGCGAGTTGGGGAATGTCCTCGCGACGCTCCCGCAATCTCGGGATCTCGATCCGCACCACGTTGAGGCGGTAGTAGAGGTCCATTCGGAACAGGCCATCGCTCACCATGGCAGCGAGGTCCCGGTTCGTCGCGCAGATGACGCGGATGTCCACCGGGACGGCCTCGGAGGCACCCACCGGCCGCACCTCCTTGTGCTGCAGTGCTCGGAGCAGCTTCGCCTGCACGCCGGAGGGAATCTCACCGATCTCGTCGAGAAAGAGCGTCCCGCGATCGGCCATCCGGAACAGCCCCGGGGCCCCGACGGCGCCGGTGAAGGCCCCGCGCCGGTGCCCGAAGAGCTCGCTCTCGATGATCGATTCCGGAAGCGCGCCACAGTCCACCGGGACGAAGCTCTCGCCGCAACGGGGACTCGCGGTGTGAATCGCGCGGGCGACGATCTCCTTGCCGGTCCCGCTCTCGCCCTGGATCAGCACGTTGCTCTCGTTGTGACGCAAGCTCTCGATCATTCGCCGCACGGCGCGCGTCTTTGGCGAGCTCCCCACCAGCTCGGGACCCCCGCGGCGTCCCATCAGCTCCTGCTCGAGCTCCCGGTTCCGGCTCACCAACTGGCGCCGCTCGATGGCCTTGCGAATCGTGGTGCACACCCGGTGGGCGTCGTCGAATGGCTTCTCGAGGTAGTCGAACGCGCCGCAGCGCATGCAACCCACGGCGCTCTCGACGCTGGCGTGACCGGTCATGACGATCACCTCGATCTCCGGCCGCTCGCGTTTCACCCGATCGAGAATGTCGAGACCATTTGTCTTTCCCAGAAACAGATCGAGCAGGATCACGTCGAGCGCCGGATCGGCCAGGGCCGTGCGCATCTCCTCCTGGCAGGAAGCCGTGGCCACCCGGTGGCCCTCCGGTCGAAGAATCCGCTGGAGCGCGCGAAGCAGGAGGGGCTCGTCATCCACGAGCAGCACCATTCCGCGCGCGTCAGGGAGACACATCTCCTCCTCCGACGACGGTGTCCCGGGTCGCGGGCTCATGACGATCGTATCGGCCCCGGATCCGCCACCCTTGAGGAGACCGACCCGGAGTCGCCTTGAACACCCTCGACCCCACCTCTACACTGCCTTCACCCCCTCCCGATGCGGAGGTGCCACCCTGCAGAAATCCCACATCCTCGTCGTGGACGACGAGGAACTGTATCGAAGAGCTCTGGAGCGGATTCTGCGCCGTGTGGGACACAGTGTCTCGACCGCCCGGAACGCGGCCGAAGCGATGGCTGCGGTGACCTCCAGTCCACTGGACCTCGTGCTCTGCGACGTGAAGATGCCGGGGATCAGCGGACTGGAGCTCGTCAGGCAGATCAAGGACATCCACCCGGACCTGCCCTGCATCGTCGTTACCGGCTACGGAAGTGCCGAGAGCTCCCTGGACGCGCTGCGTGCCGGTGCCTTCTGGTACCTGGAGAAGCCCTTCGACCAGGCCCACCTGGACGTGATTCGGCGGCTCGTGGACCAGGCGATCGAACATGGCCACCTCAAGGCGGAGAACCGGATCCTCCAGAGCCAACTCCACTCGCGCTACCGCTTCGAGAGCATCATCGGCTCCAGCACGGCGTTGCGGTGTGTCCTCGACGTGGTCGAGAAGGTCGCCGATACGGACAGCACAGTGCTGATCACCGGCGAGAGCGGCACCGGCAAGGAGTTGATCGCCAGGGCCCTTCACTACAACAGCCGCCGGGCGGACCGGATGTTCGTCACCGTGAACTGCGGGGCGATCCCCGAGGAGTTGCTCGAATCCGAGCTCTTCGGCCACGTTCGGGGGGCCTTCACCAACGCCGTGAGTCACCGCGAGGGGCGCTTCTCCGTCGCCAACGGTGGAACCGTCTTCCTCGATGAAATCGGGGACATGAGTCCGAATCTCCAGGTCAAGCTCCTGCGGGTGCTCCAGGATCAGACCTTCGAACCCGTTGGATCATCGAAGACCGTCAAGGTGGATGTCCGGGTCATCGCAGCCACCAACCAGGACCTGGACGACGCGATCAGGGAGAAGCGCTTCCGCGAAGATCTGTACTACCGATTGAACGTGATCCCCATCGAGATCCCCTCACTGAGAGAACGTCGCGAGGACATTCCGCTGCTCGTTCAGCACTTCCTCGACGCGATGAACCGGGAGAAGACCAGGGGAGCAGCCATCACGCTCTCCCAGGCGGCCTTGGACGGGATCTGCGAGCACGATTGGCCGGGCAACGTCCGCGAGCTCGAGAACCTGATTGAGAGGCTGGTGATCCTGCGGGGTGAGGGGGAGATCGAAGTCGAGGACCTTCCCCCCGCTTTCAGGCAAGGGCCCTCCACGCTGCGCCCCGGGGCGCCACGAATCCCCGCCGGCGGTCTCGCCTTCAATGAGGTCGTGGATCGCTTCGAAGCGGATCTCATCCTTCAGGCCCTGGAGCAGACCCACTGGAACAAGAACCGCGCTGCCCGGCTCCTCGGTCTCAACCGCACTACTCTCATCGAAAAGATCAAGAAGAAGCGCCTCTCGGCCGACGAATAGAACGAGATCCGCACCCGGGTGCCGGAGACCGGCGGGCGCGGAGACTGCCTCACCCCACGGCGGCGACGCCAACGATCGCGCGCGGACTGACGGAATCGTAACCGTCGAGCGCGTTTCCCGTCGAACCACTGACGGTTCCGCACGTCGGTCGCGTCCTCTGCCACCCGTTGCGGCAGGTGCCGTGCGCAATCCCCTTCACAGATCACCCTCTGATCGGACCGAGAAACACCCACCGATTTCAAATAGTTAGCAGGATGCGATCCGCTTTACGGTGGGCGGACCCGGACTTCCGTGGCTACGCGGGGCACTGATCCGCATCTGTTGGCATGCCCCCTGCTTTGACCTGCACCCAGTGCGCAGCGAGGCGGCAGGCCCACGGCTTAGCGACTGCCCTGCGTGCTGGACCGTCCCGACATCACCAGGTGGCAACAAGCCGGAGGGTTGAATGGAGACGCAGCTGCGAGAAGCCAAGACGAAGAGCTCCGAGATTCCCGCCTCGCTGAGGGAGCAGATCGTCCTCGAACACACGCCACTCATCCGATACATCGTGAGCCGCATTGCCGTCCGTCTCCCCTCCCACATCGATCTCGACGACCTGCACAATACGGGTGTCATCGGCCTGATGGATGCGATCGAGAAGTACGACCCCGAGAAGAACTGCAAGTTCAAGACCTACGCCGAGTTCCGAATCAAGGGCGCCATCCTCGACCAGCTCCGCTCTCTCGACTGGGTGCCCCGCAGCATTCGCCAGAAGAGCCGCAAGCTCGAACGGGCCTACGGCGAGGTAGAGCAACGTCTAGGCCGCTCCGCCTCGGAAGACGAGGTCGCCGACTCGCTGGGACTCCAACTCGACAAGTTCCACGAGCTGCTCAACCAGGTGCGCGGTATCTCCCTCGTGAACCTCGAGGAGATCCGAGGTGGCGGGCAAGATGGCGACCGGAGCAGCACCTTCGCCGATGTCGTCGAGGACGTCAGGGCGGAGAATCCCTTTGCCTCCTTCAAGTTCCACGAGATGAACCAGATCGTCGCCGATACCATCGCGACTCTGCCGGAGAAGGAACGCCTCGTCATATCGCTCTACTATTACGAAGACCTCAACATGAAAGAGATCGGCAACATCCTCGGCATCACCGAGTCCCGCGTTTGCCAGATCCACACCAAATCGGTGCTCCGACTCCGCTCGAAGCTCAAGGGAATCCTCGAGCGAAGCTAGCCACCCTGCCGCAGGAGCGCCCTCGGTGCCGCGGTGGACTTTCCGGCTACGCCTCTAGTCGTCCTTCTCGGAGCGGGCGAGAAGCACCGTGCTGTTGTCCTCGCCGCCCCTGGCGTTGGCGAGATCGATGAGCTGCTCGCAGACCTCCTGGAGATCCTCGCTTCCGCGGACCCACTTGGCGATCTCGTGATCCTCGACGTGATTCGTCAATCCGTCCGAGCACAGCACGAAGACATCGCCGGGCTCCAGTGCCAGTTCCACCAGATCCGGCTCGACGGAGCGACGCACACCGAGGGCCCGCGTGAGCACGTGACGATGGGGGTGCTCACGCGCTGCATCCTCGCTGATCTCGCACCGCCGCAGCAGCTCGCCGACGATCGAGTGGTCATCGGTCAACTGCCGGATGCGGCGCGCGCGGATCAGGTAGGCCCGGCTGTCACCGACATGGGCCAGGGCGGCGCGTGTCTCGTCCGCCAGAAAGGCGACGAGTGTCGTCCCCATTCCAGCGTACTCGGGGTGTTGCTGGGCCTTGCTGTAGATGGCGCGGTTGGCGGCAGCGACCGCGTAGCGAAGCCTCTCGGCGAGGCTCGCGGCTGCTCCCTCCAGGGTCCGGATCGCCTGGAGGGCGGTCTCGGCGGCCAGCTCACTTGCGACCTGGCCGGCCGTGTGGCCCCCCATCCCGTCCGCGACGAGGTAGAGGCCCAGCTGGGGAGAGAGGGCGTAGCGATCCTCGTTCTCCTTGCGCCGGAGACCGACGTCCGTGCTGGCGGCTGCTCGAAGGATCATCCAGTCTCACCCCCTGGTCGCGACCCGGATCTCGCGGAGCTTGCTCGAAGGGTAGTCCATACCCGTGTGATACGGAGAAGTGTATCGGAACCCCCACACTAGAACTTGATGTGAGGGACTGCATTTCCGAGCATCCTCGCCGTCTCCGTTGTCCTCCCGCGAACCGCCCGTCCGGCCCCGTCCGGGGTCTCGCTGTGCTCCGGGCTTGCCGACGCCCGCGGAAGGTGCAAGAAACCATTTAATCTGGCGCCCGTTGCCGTCGATAATAGGGCCGGACGAGCGCGGTGTTTCGCCCGGGAAGGGGTCCCGGCTCGCGATCCGCCTCGCCGTTCCGAATCACGCCGCGCCTTGGGGGGTACAATGGCCAAGACCCTGCTTCTGGCAGACGACAGCGTCACGATCCAGAAGGTCGTCGGAATCAGCTTCGCCAACGAGGACGTCACCCTGCTCACCGTGGACAACGGGGACGACGCCGTTTCGCGAACTCGAGAGACCCGGCCGGACATCGTCCTCGCCGATGTGGTGATGCCCGGGTTGAACGGGTACGAGGTCTGCGAGGCCATCAAGTCGGATCCGGAGCTCCGCGACACGCCGGTGCTCCTGCTGACCGGGACCTTCGAGGCCTTTGACGAGGAGCGCGCCACTCGCGTCGGTGCCGACGGTTACATCACCAAGCCCTTCGAGGCCCAGGCCCTGGTCGATCAGGTGAATGCCCGCCTCTCCCAAGCCGCCGCGGCTGCCCCGGCGCCCGAGCCGGCCCCCGCCAGCGCACCTCTCACCGCTTCGGAACAGGCGCCCTCCCCGGAGGATTCCCTGGGGCTGCCCGCGGTGCCGGACATGAGCCCCGCAGGCGGAGACTCTTTCGATTTCTTCGACGAGGAGACCACGGAGCCTCGCACCGCTCCCGAACCTGCTTCCAGCGCGGAGACAGTGCTCGTCAGCGACGATCTCGGAGTCGCCGGTGAGGCGGAGGATGCCTTCGCCTTCGCGGCTCCCGAAGAGCTCGACGACGAGCTGTCGACCTCCGACCCCTCCGTTGCGGAGGCGGAGATCGATGCCCCGGCCGAGATGATGGAGGAATGGGCGGAACCGGAGATGGCGTCGGACAGCACTGTGGCCATCCCGGCCGACAGCGACGCCTTTGCGAGTGCTCCGACCGAGCCCCCCTCGCGTCCACCGACCCTGGGAGACGATGATCTGGCGGTGGGAGCGGTCCTCGATCCAGCGGGTGGCAGGGATTTCGACGTCTCTTCCTCGGACCTGGGAGATCCCCTCAAGGGGACCGAAACGACGCTCGAGGCGGCCGAGGAGGAGCCGTCCTCTCCGTGGTCGGTCGAGGCGCCGGCGTTGGCGGAAGGGGAGGTTCTTCCTGAGCCGGATCCCGGGCCCACTCCCGATCCCCTCCTGGCGCCCCAGGAAGACGCATCCGCATCCTCCACCACCAGCGCCCCGGACCTCTCGCCGCTCGCGCTCGAGCAGCTTCACGACGCGCTCGAGAAGGTCGCTTGGGAAGCCTTCAGCGAGGTGACGGAGCAGATCGTGAAGGAAGCGTTGGAGCGCATCGAGAGGGTCGCCTGGGAGGTCATCCCCCAGATGGCCGAGGCACTGATCCGGGAAGAGATGCGGAAGCTCAAGGGCGAGGACGACTAGCCCGCATCTCTCACCAGCTCGCGCCCCGCGGCAGGGGCTTGCGAGTGAGCGGGCCGACTTCCCGGTCCGAGCTCGGAAGAGCTGCGCCCACTCCGGGATGGCGCGCAGGTGCGGTGCGTTAGACTGAACCGGTGGCTCTCCGAGCAGTCCATCCTCCCGCATCCTCCTGGCGAGAACTGCTTCAGCGCGCCCTCGCCGAGGACCTCGGAGCAGGCGATCTCACCAGCGACCTGACATTGCCTTCGGATCTCGAGGTGGAGGCGGTGGTGGCGGCGCGCGCCGAGTTGGTGGTCTGCGGCCTCAGGCTCGCGGCGAACGCCTTCGCCGAGGTCGACCCCCGCATTGGCTTCGAGGCAGCTCGAGAGGAAGGCGCCATCGCGTCGCCAGACGATCCCCTGGCCTTCGTCTGGGGCCCGGCTCGCGGGATTCTGGCTGCAGAGCGCACGGCCCTCAACTTCCTCGGTCGCATGTCAGGGGTTGCCACGACTACCCGGCGCTTCGTGCAACGGGTCGCCGGCACCGGTGCCGAAATCGTCGATACGCGCAAGACCCTGCCCGGCTGGCGGGCTCTCGACAAGTACGCCGTGGCCGTGGGCGGAGGCACGAACCATCGGGGCGGTCTGTTCGACGCCTTGTTGATCAAGGACAACCACATCGCCGCGGCGGGTGGAGTCACCGCCGCGGTCGAGGCGGCCCGAGCGGCCGCACCGGCGCACCTCTGGCTGCAGGTGGAGGTCGAATCCGAGGCGGACGCGGAAGCGGCCCTGGAGGCCGGTGCCGACGCCCTCCTCCTGGACAATCGCTCCCCGAACCAGCTTCGCACGCTGGCGGCTCGCTTCGGAGCCCGGACCACCCTCGAGGCCTCCGGGGGCATCGACCTCGAGACGGTGCGCCGAACCGCCGAGACCGGTGTTCACCGCATCTCCATCGGCGCGCTCACCCACTCCGCCCCCTGGGCCGACATTTCGCTGGAGATTCGCCGAGGCCCCGCCGCCCCGCTGCGGCGTCCTTCAGACAAGCCAAACGGGCCCCCTGCCCGAGACGAGGTGAAGGCGTGAACAGCGGGACGGAGCGCGTGCTCGAGGCGCTCCGGCGAACAGAAGGCGAAGCCTGCTCCGGTGCGGGACTCTCCGAGCGGCTACAGGTCTCCCGCTCACAGATCTGGAAGCATGTCGAGACGCTTCGCGCGAAGGGCTACGGCATCGAGGGCGCGGCCGGAGGCGGCTACCGGCTCATCTCGGTTCCCGATCGGCTCTATCCCGAGGAACTCCTGGCGGGGTTGGAGACGAGATGGCTGGCCCGCGACATCCGCTACTTCGAGAGCATCGATTCCACGAACCGGGTCGGATTCGATCTCGCCCGGGAGGGCGCCGCCCACGGCACGGTCGTGATCGCCGAGGCCCAGACCGCCGGCCGCGGCCGTCTCGGGCGCCCCTTCTACTCGCCGCCGCACCGGAACCTGTACACCTCGGTGGTGCTTCGCCCTGCCCTCAGCGCCAACGACGCGGCCACCGTGATCCTGGCGGCGGCCATCGCGGTGGCCGAGACCGTGGCGAGGAGCATCGGAAGCCGCGGTGCGGTGGAGATCAAGTGGCCCAACGACGTTCTCCTCGATGGACTCAAGACATCGGGCATCCTGATGGAGCTCAGCGCCGAGGCGACGCGGGTGGGCTTCCTGATCCTCGGGATCGGAGTGAATCTGAATGTGGATCGGAAGGATTTCCCCGAGGACTTCCGCCCTCTGGCGACGAGTCTCTTCTCCCATTCCGGTCACTCCGTCGACCGGGCCCACTTCACCCGGCGTCTTTTCGGTACCCTCGAGGGCGTACTCGACGTCCACGCCGAGCGGGGATGGAGCGCTCTGGAACCCCGCTTCCGGGAGTTCTTTCGCATGTTGGGCCGACGCATCCGCGTCTCGGATCTGGCCAAGGGCGAGACCACCGGCGTCTGCCGGGGGATCGACCCGGACGGTGCACTCCACCTGGAGGGCGAAGACGGCGAGCGGATTCGAGTGCTCGCCGGCGACGTGACGATCATCAAGGATGGAGCCGACCGAAAATGACCACCCTACTGCTCGCCGTCGACGTGGGGAACACCAACGTCTCCCTCGGGGTCTTCGACTACGCCGCGGGCAAGGGAGAGCTCACCCACCACTGGCGGCTGAGCACCCACCGTGAGCAGACCTCCGACGAGGTCGCCGGCACCCTCCGCTCCCTGTTCTCGCAGTCGGAATGCGAGCTCGAGGGATTCAGCGACGTAATCCTGTGCAGCGTCGTGCCTCCGTTGCAGCCGATCTGGGAGCGGGCCTGCCAGAAGCTCTTCGACCGCCCCCCGATCCTGATCGGCCCGGGGATCCGCACGGGGATGCCGGTTCGCTACGAGAATCCCCGGGAGGTCGGAGCCGACCGGATCGTGAACTCGGTGGCGGCCTTCGAGTTGGCCGGCGGCCCCGTGGTCGCCGTCGACTTCGGAACAGCGACGACCTTCGATTGCGTGTCCGAAAAAGGCGAGTACCTGGGCGGCGCCATCTTCCCGGGAATCCACATCTCCATGGAGGCCCTCTTCGAACGCGCATCCATGCTCCATCGCGTGGAGATCGCGCGGCCGAAGACAGTGATCGGTCGCACCACGACCGCCTCCCTGCAGTCGGGTCTGCTGTTCGGATACGCCGGAATGGTCGATGCAATGGTTTCGCGAATCCGGGCCGAACTCGGGGACGACCTCCGCGTCATCGCCACCGGCGGACTCGCGGAGCGCATCGCCAACGAGACGGAATCCCTCGAGCGCGTCGAGCCCTACCTCACACTGGAGGGTCTTCGCATTCTTTTCGACAAGAACCGCCCCCAACACGCGGAGGGACCGCGGAAGGAGAAGTAGTCATGCAGAACGTCGACACCCAACACACGCGGAACTTCGCCTTGATCGGCCACACGGCCGACGGAAAAACCTCTCTCGGCGAGGCCTTCCTCCACGCGGCTGGCGCAACCAGCGAGCTCGGCAAGGTGGACGACGGGACCTCCGTCCTCGATCACACGCCCGAGGAGAAGGAGCGACACCACACTTTGACCTCCTCGCTCTACGGCTTCGGCTGGGATGACCTTCACATCACCCTGGCGGATACCCCCGGTGATCCCAATTTCCAGGGCGACGGCCAGGTCGCCCTCCACGCGCTGGACGGAGCCGTTCTGCTGGTGTCCGCAGTGGACGGGACCCAGGTCGGCACCGAGGGAATGTGGCGCGCCAGCGAGCGAGCGCACACGCCCCTGATCGCCTTCGTGAACGGCATCGACCGGGACCGGGCGGACCTTCAGGGGGCCCTCGAATCCCTCCGCCGGATGGGTGCCAATCCCATCGAGGTCCTGCTTCCGATCGGCTCCGGCTCCCAGCTGAAGGGGGTGGTCGACCTGCTCGAGATGAGAGCGACCGTGGAGGGTCGTCCGGCCGACATCCCGGCGGAGCTGGCTGACGATGTGGAATCGGCCCGTCAGCGGCTGGTCGAGGCGATCGCCGAATCCGACGACGAACTGCTGGAGCGATACCTGGAAGACGGAGAGCTGGACAACGAGTCGCTGGTCAAGGGTCTGGTGGCCGCGGTCACCGCTCGAGTCCTCCTTCCCGTCCTGTGCGGATCCGCGACAGCGCAGATCGGCACCGGGGAGGCGCTTCGCTTCGCCACGCAGCTGCTTCCCTCCCCGGTCGACAGGGGTGAGTGGACGGGCCGCAATCTAGCCGACGACTCCGAGAGCATCGTCAGCGCTGACCCGGCGGGTCCCTTCACCGCGCTGGTCTTCAAGACCGTGGTCGACCGCTACGCGGGCACCCTGTCGGTCTTCCGAGTGGTGTCGGGGACGATCAAGGCCGATACCCCGGTCCTGAATGCGACCCGGGGCAGGAAGGAGCGCCTGGGCAAGCTGCTGCTCCTGCAAGGAGCCGAGTACGTCGATGTGCCCGAGGCCGGCCCGGGGGACATCGTCGCGGTCGCAAAGCTCAAGGACGTCCACACGGGCGACGCCCTCACCCAGGAGAAGGGCGGAGTCCACTTGCCGGAGATCCCGATTCCCGAGGGCGTGCTCTCCTACGCCATCGGGGCGAAGACCAAGGGGGACGAGGACAAGGTCTTCACCTCCCTCGGCCGTCTCGTGGAGGAGGACCCGATCCTGCGGCTGGGAAGAGATGCGTCGACGGGCGAATTCCTGCTCACGGGGATGGGCGAACTCCACATCCGGATGACGGTGAAGAAGCTCCGCCGCCTCTATGACGTCGAGGTCGATCTCAAGACGCCAAAAGTGCCGTACCGCGAGACGATCACCCGCAAGGTCGAGAACGTGGAGGGGAAGCTCAAGAAGCAGACCGGAGGCAAGGGGATGTTCGGCGTCTGCTACCTGACCATCGAGCCTCTTCCCCGGGGGGAAGGGGTCGAGTTCGCAAACGAAATCGTGGGTGGATCGATTCCGCGCAACCTGATTCCGGCCGTCGAGAAGGGAGTCCACGAGTCGGCGGCAGCGGGCCCGCTGGCCGGATATCCAGTGGTGGATCTCCGGGTGCGCTGCATCGACGGCAAGCACCATTCGGTGGACTCGAACGAGATGGCCTTCAAGTTGGCGGGATCGTTCGGATTCAAAGCCGGCGTCTCGCAGGGAAAGCCGACCCTGCTGGAACCGATCATGAACGCCGAGATCGTCGTCCCCGACGAGTATGTGGGCGACATCATGGGCGACGTCAGCGGCCGCCGCGGGAGGGTCCAGTCCAGCGAGGCGCGGGGCTCGCGCCAAGTGGTCAAGGCCGAGGTCCCGATGGCCGAAATGCTGGAGTATGCGAGCTCTCTCACCAGCCTGACGGGCGGGAAGGGAGCCTTTCAGATGGAGTTTTCGCACTACGACGAGGTCCCCTCCCAGGTGCAGGAGAAGATCATCGCCGAGGCGAAGGCACAGCAGGCGGAGGAGTCCTGAAGTCGGGTTGGTCGTCGTTTCCGGTCCAGTCTAGGGCGGCCGGGCGCACCCACCCGCCACAGGGTCGCGGCCAGCCGCGGCAAAGGAGCGCCCGGTCGTGGCGGAAGCGCACAAGATCAAGCTGACCCTCTCGCCCCAGGCGGAGAGGTATGCCCGCCCGGATGCGCCCCTCGAAGTGCGCCGGATGGCTGCCGGCGGTGCCCTGCCCCTTCCCCCCATCGAGCTGGCGACCGCACTGTTCGCCCTCGCCCATGACCCGGACCCTCAGGTCAAGAGCCGGGCGCGAGAGAGTCTCGAGAATCTCCCCGACAACATCTGCCAGACCGTGCTGACCGGAGAGACCCACCCGGCCTTGCTCGCCTTCCTGGCCCATGCTTTCAAGGACCACGCCGACCGCATCGAGAGCATCGCCCTGAATCCCGCGACCGACGACCGGACCTTCGCCTTCCTCGCAACCCTGCCGCACAAGCGGGCCATCGAAATCATCGCCAACAATCAGCAGCGCATGCTTCGCTTCCCGGAGATCGTGGACGCTCTCGGAGACAACCCGCTCACGGGCCGCGCCACCATCGACCGGATCCTGACCTTCCTGGGCATCGAGCGCCCCGACGCCGAAGTCCCCGAGGAGGAGGGTGACGCCCCGCAGTTCGATGCCGTGGAGGTTACCGACGACGTGGCGTCTGCCGCGCTGAAGGCGCTCCTCGGAGACGACGCCAGCCAGTTCTGTGCCGATCTCATCGAGGATCGCGACGACGAGCTCGACGTGGAGACGGAGGGCAACCTGTTCAAGATCGTCCAGAACATGAACGTGATGCAGAAGGTCAAGCTCGCCCGCCTGGGCAACAAGGACGCGCGAGGGCTGCTGATCCGCGATCGCAACAAGATCGTCGCCAGTGCCGCGATCCGCAGCCCCAAGATCACGGGAAACGAAGTAGAGACCTTCTCGAGATCCCGCAACCTCTCGGACGAAGTCCTCCGGATCATCGCGGCAAACCGGGAGTGGACGCGTAGCTACCGGGTGAAGCTCGGACTCGCGACGAACCCGAAGGTCAGGATTCCAACGGCGATGAAGTTCCTGAACTTCCTCCAGGAGAAGGACCTCAAGGGCATCATGAAGAGCAAAGAGGTGGCAACGCCCGTTGCGGCTCATGCACGACGGCTCATGCAGCGAAAGGGGAGGATCTGATGGCCGAGTTCGGCCAGCAGGGCGCCGAGGTCAAAGCCCGCATCGTCTACTGGGGAATCGAGGGCTCGGGCAAGTCGGCCAACGTCGAGCTGATCTACGCGAAGCTCCGGCCGGACCACCGGGGCGAATTCCGGAAGGTTCCCACGCGGCTCGACCGGACCGTCACCTACGACAGCCTCCCCATCGAAATCGGCCAGATCGGCGGCGTGCAGACCCGGATCCTGATCGTCGCCGTGCCCGGAGCGGCCGAGCACGCGCCCACCAGGAAGCAGTTGCTGGATGAGGTCGACGGCGTCGTCTTCGTCGTGGACACTCAGCGCGATCGTATCGACGAGAACATCTCCTCCCTCGAGGAGCTTCGCGGGGCGCTCGCCTCCTACGGCCGCAACCTCGAGGAGATCCCGCTCGTCATCCAGTACAACAAGCGGGACAAGTCGGATCCCTACGCGCTGGAGGACCTGCACCGCAAGCTGAGCATTCGAAACGTTGCAGCCTTCGAAGCCGTGGCCCACAACGGCACCGGTGTCCTCCAGACCCTGACGACGATCTCGAAACGCGTGATCCGACACCTTCGCGAGCGGAGCGAAAGCGATGGGGCGATGGCAGCGAGCGCGGGGAGCACGATGTTCGAGCCCGCGCCGGCACGACACGAGGCATCGCCGCCTCCCGACGTGAGCCAGATTCTGGAAACGGTGGCCACCTCGACCGGAACGGACTCGGCTCACCCCGAGGAGGGCGTCGACGAGAGCGCGGCCATCGAACCGGCCCTCCTCTACGACGAGGATCACCCCGATAGGGCTGCCATCGAGGCCACAGCCGCCGAGGCCGAAGCGGCCTTCGAACCCTCCTTCCAGCAGGTCACCGCGGAAATGGAAGCTCCGATCCGCTTGGACCTGGAACCGGATGCCCCAGCGACGCCAGGGGCGATCCACATCGAGTCCGTTGGCCAGGCCAGCCAGACCGGATCGCGTCGTGTGCGGATTCCGATGGTGCTCCGCGACGAAGCCGGGCGATCCTTGGCCATCTCGCTCACGGTGGAGATCGACGCGGGCACCAGGGAGAGTGCCGACTGATGCGCAAGAGCGTGGCGATCTACGGGGCGACCATCGAGGCGCTGCAGCTCGTAGCCGTTCTCGAGGCGAACCCCGATGTCGAGATCGTCGTCGTGTTCGATCCCGACCTCGACACCGCCAGAGGGCGGATCCAGGCCCTCGATCGGGACACGGCGGAGCGCCTGCTCGGCCGGCTGTCCGACGATCGCGCGGTCTTCGAGGCCAGCAGCGGTATCCACGCGGTGATCGATGCCGGACTCGATCCGCCATTCGGCCGGCTCTTCCCGGATGCGACCCTGCGAGGAGTGCAGATCGTCTCTCCGCTCACCGCGAGGCTGCTGTGGGGATACGGGGTCTCGGCCCAGGACCGCAAGGCGGAGCTCCTCCAGGCCCTGCACGAAGTCGTGGAGTCGGTCAACCTGACCATCGACGCCGACGAGCTGTTCTTGCGCATGCTGGAGATCGCCATGGGCGTGACCGGCGCGGACGGTGGCTCGCTGATGCTGCTGGATCCGAAGGCGAAGCTGCTGGCGATCCGCGTCGCCATCGGCGTGGAGCCGGAGCTCTGGCCCAAGATCAAGGTCCCGCTGGGAGAGGGCATCGCCGGGCGGGCAGCCGCCGATGCCCGCCCCATCCGCCTGCGGGGACGGGCCGACCGGCAGCGCTTCCAGATCGTGCGCGAACGCCTCGACGTGGAGTCGGCACTCTGCGTTCCCCTGATCCGCGAGGGCACGGTGCTCGGTGTGCTGAATCTCCATCACAGCGAGCGGCCGGACGCCTTCTCCGATGACGACCTCGACTTCGCCGAGCAACTCGGAAGGCTGGACGCCGAGATCATCGCGCGTGCGCAGGAGCACGAGGCGCTGCGAAGCCAGGCCGGCCTCTACGACGCGGTTCGCCAGGTCCGTCAGTCTCTTTCGGGATCCGCGCCGCTCTTCGATCGGCTGAGCACCTTTTGCAGACTGATCGCCGACCGGCTGGGCGGGGGGATTGCCACCGTCTACCTGCACGACCCGGATGAGGGAGAGCTCCGCCTCGCTGCGACTTCCCTCCAGGGCGGCGGCTTCGGAGGCGAGTACAGGGTGGTGATGGGCCAGGGCGTGGACGGCCGTGCGGCCCAGAGCCGGTCCCCCGCGTTCTTGCGCCAGGAGGACGGTACCCTCGCCTATTCCGCCCTTCCGCTGCTCGCGGGAGAATTGATGGTCGGCGTGCTCACGGTCCAGGGGGGCGGCGATGCCTCGCCGCGCGCCGGCATGCATCCCGGCCGGGCCTTGAAGGAGACCCTGCTCGAGATCGCCGCGGCCGCGGCCGACGAGATCGCTCAAGCCACGCGGGAAGCGAAGATGTCGATGCGCGCGACGAAGGCCAGCGCCATCAACGAAGCGGGCATTCGCCTGATCTCCGCCCGGGACACCAACGAGGTCGCCAGCCTCTCGACCTCTTCCGGCGCCCTCATTCTCGAGGCGGACCACGCCATGCTGCGGCTCCAGGACCCCGAGAGCCGGCGCTACGTGATCCGGTCCTACTACGGATCCGCCGACGGTCGGCTCCAGGAGAAGCTCTTCCGCCTGGACAAGGAGATCTCGCTGGACGTGATCAAGGGGCGCAGTGCGCGCCTGATCCGAAACATCGAGTCGCATTCCAGCTACGCGGAGCTCGGAAGCGGGGTGCGTTCGGCCATGACCGCTCCTCTCAAGAGAGAGGGTCGCATCGTCGGCATCCTGGCCCTCTACGACAAGGTCGCTCCGGACCAGTTCTACGCCGGCTCGTTCAACGACGACGACCTGCAGATCTTCACCAGGTACGTGAGCTACGTGGAGCGGGCGGTGACGAACGCCCTCTTCTACGCGCACACGCGCCAGCACCGGAGCTTCGACGAAGAGACAGGACTGCCCAACGCGGACTACCTCTCGCGGCGGATCGACCAGGAGATCACCCGCGCCGGTGAGCGCGAGGGCGCCCTGCTGCTCGCGGTATGTCGGATCGAGAACCTGGACGAGATTCGCCGAGCCGGCGACGCCATTTGCGCCGAGCGCGTGGTGCTACGGACCGCAGAAGCGCTGCGTGAGCACCTGCGAGATTTCGATGTCCTCGGCCGGCTGGAGGAGAACGCGTTCGCGGCGCTGCTTCCGGAACCCGGTCCCACACCCGAGGAGCGCGTCACGGCGCTGGCTCGGGCCGTCGCCGACGAGATCGCCAAGGACGACCGCCTCAACCATCCCGTTCGGGTGGCGCTGGCCTTCGGCTACGCCATCCACCCCGCAGAGGGGGATGGCCGCGAAGCTCTGCTGCGGAGCGCCGCCGCGCCGCGCATCCGCATGGTGTGAGCACCCGCGCCGGGATCGTCACCAGACCGGCAGGAGGCCGTCGCCACTCCTCAGCAGGGGTCGATCACCGGATCCGTCCAGGGGCCGAACCATGAGACGCTGGTACCCGTTCTCCTCGGCCACGTAGACGATGAACCGCCCATCCGGTGACACCGTCGGATCGCGCTCCCCGCGAGCACTGGATCCGATCGGGTGCTTACCCGATCCGTCGGGACGAGCCCGCCAGATCATCCAACGCCCTCGCCGCTTGGTACTGTAGACCACCCAATCGCCCTTCGGAGAGAACGCCGGCTCCACTCCGCGAGCGACGAGTCTCGACTCGCCCCCCTTCAGCGGATCGATGGCGCGGATCACGGCCCTGCCCGCTTCGTCGATGCTCGAATAGATCAGGACATTGCCGTCCGGGGACCAGACCGGCCAGGTATCCACCGGACCCGGCGTCACGGGGCGCGGTGACACGCCGCCGGGCTGGGTCACGAAGATTCGGGATCGCGCGGCATCTCCCTCCCGCGGATCGAAGCGCGCCAACGCGATCCTCCCGTCGGGGCCGTAGCTCGCCCCCCTGTAGATATGGGATCCACGCGCGATCGGACGGACCACTTCGGAGCGGCGATCGTACTCGAATACGTGCTGGCGATCCCCGCTCAGCGGGGCCAGGTAGAGCAGCAGATGGCGGTCGCGGGACCAGTCGAGAGGCCGGGCTCCGCGGGGAGCGAAGGCGAGGCGCTCGACCTCGCCGGTGCGGGCGTCGAGAAACGCCATCTTGCCGAGGAAGTCAGCCCTCTTCTCCTCTGCGCTCCGGCCCAGGCCGAGGAGGTCGCCCACATCCTCGAGCCGGACCAATGCTCCTCCGGGACGCCAAGGGGCCGGCTCCTCTTCCGCCCGGGCGAGGATCTCCGCGCGGCGCTCGGATTCCTCTCGGGTTCTGGAGACCAAGGCCATGGGCTCCGAGGGAAGATCTGCGAGCTGGAAGCGCGGCCCCACACAGCCGTCCAGGAGGGTGGTGAAGAGCAGCACCGGGCCCAGCCGGAGAACCAACGAAGCCCTCACGGCGCCTCGACCACCAGCGGGCGCCCCTCGAAGCAACCCGCGCCGGGAATCCATCGGAACGCGGCAACGTCCTTCACCGTACGACCCATCACGGAGATGACGATGTGGTCCACCTTCGGAAACGGATACAACTCCTGGAGCGCCACCTTCTGGTCGTCTTCGGAGAAGTAGGCACCGGCCTCCACGTGGGAGTGGTAGATACCGGTCACACTCGCCCCGGCCGCATCCGCCTCCTTCAGGACCTGCAGGTAGTCGTCCTCGTCCATGTGAAAGGCAAACCGACCTCCCCGAGGGTAGGCAATCGGGTCTTCGCAGTGGCGAAGGGTCATCACGTTTCGGCAGCGGTGTACCGCATCGAAGTGGCCCGCCCGTTCGCCGGTGAGAAGGCCACAACACTCCTCTGGATGGTTCTCGAGGGCGTGGGTGTAGATCTCGTTCAAGAGTCGTCCGGGGATCACCACCGGGGCCAGCTTCGGATTCGCCTCGATACGTCCGTTCACGGTCGTCGTCTCGCCGCCGCCCCCAACGAAGGCGGCAGTCTAAACCACTGCCCCGCCCCACGCACGCAGTCCTTGGGCACGTAGATGATGTCGTCGGCCGGATGATCGATTACGGACTCTTCGAGCGCGACGACATCATCTACGTGCCCAAGGACGACGTGATTCAACGGCGCTGCCGCTCGCACCGGGCCCGGTCGGATGGCGCAAAGCGATCCGGTCAGGAGTTGAGAAGGTCGCTCATTCCTCGTCGCTGACGGCCGCGCTCCAGGCCTCGCCCTCTCTGTCGCGGCCGACGAGGATCTGGAAGAAATCTCCCTCGATCTCGGCGAATGCCGCGATGCCCGGCTTCAGGCGCTCCGTGGCGAGGCTCGCATCGGGCTCGCAGGCGCTCGCAAGCGGGGAGCCGGCGCGAAGGGCTGTCCCCATCGGCTCCTCTCGGCAGGGCCTGAATGGCCGCGAAGGAGACCGGATTGCGGGGCCGCCTGAGTCCCCACGGCGCGCGGTGAAAGAACGGAGACAATTTCCCGAAGTTCCAGTGTAGAGTGGGGTAATTTACAGGCGGATTCCGCGCTCGGAGCGCCCCCGGGGGTTCGTGCGCGAACCCGTTTGCTTGGAGGTCGCTATGCCTTTCGCCCGCTACGTTGCTCTCTTCACCTTTCTCGCCCTGTTCCTGGTCGGGTCACCCTGCAAGGGCCCCCGCGGGTTGATCGACCTAGTGGAACCCTCGAGAGGTGAGGTCGTTGCCGATTACAGCTTTCCGATCCGGATCGAGCTTGGTCGCAATACGGTGCCGTCGACGCTCGTGGTGCGACTGAACGGTCAGACACTGGTCGACACGGATCCAGCACCGGACGTCTTCGTGGCAACGCTCGATCCCGGTCCTCCCCTCAAGGACTACAACTTGATCCAGGCCGTCGTCGAGAAGAAGAACGGCCGGCCGGTGAGCAGCAGCTCTTGGTTCATCTACGAGCCCCCCAAGGCTCGGGCGCGGCGCATCACCGACCCCGCCGACCTGATCAGCGGTCCGATGGCGCACGGCCGGTTGAACGACTGGCTGCTCGAGAACGCGGTGGCGCGTTTCGTGGTCCAGGACGCCCCAAAACGCGACCTGTACAGCGTCGGACAGTTCGGCGGCAACATCATCGATGCGGAGCGGGTCGAGAGCGGCGTCCGGCAGGGCAACGACAACTTCTTCGAAATCCAGCCCACCGTCAACCTCGAGACCGTGATCAACGCGGACCAGGTCGAGATCGTGAACGACGGCCAGAACGGCCTGCCCGCGCAGATCCGCACCTGCGGGCCCGACGACCTGCTCGACTTCGTGAACGCGTCCGCCGAGGTCGCGGGGTTCGGTCAGCCGATGCCCGCGGGCACCAACGACACCGATTTCGACCTCGACGGCTGCACCACCTACACGCTGGACCCCGGGGACCGGCACGTCACCATGGAGACCACGCTGACCTACAACTCGGGCTCGCCGGTGAACCTCCACGTGGGCGACTACCTGAACGGCGCCGGGGAACTCGAGCAGTGGACCAGCAGCGAGGCGATCTTCGGGCCCTCCCCCCAGGGCATCGGAGAGATGCTGGCGAACTCCTCCTTCGAGGTCTTCAGCTACTTCGGCTTCGGACAGGGAACCGGCACCAGCTACTCGCTCCTGATGAGCCCGATTCCGGGTGCGACCTTTCCGGTCTCGAGCTCCTTCAGCACCAGCGGCGTGTCCTTCGTGCTGGCGGGAAGCTCGATTCCACTGGTCCTGTCCGGTTTTAGCGTCGCCAGCTTTAAGAATGTCCCCGCCGGTGAGAGCCGCTCCTTCACGCGCCTGTTCGCGGTAGGCGACGGCAGCCCGGCGAGCGCTATCGATCTCGACCTGCTCGAGGACGAAGTCGCCACCGGCACCCTCGAGGGCACCGTGACGGTGAACGGCGTGCCGGCTCCCGGGGCGCGGGTCGTCGCCGGCCCGGAGAGCGGTGGCTCGATCATCGACCTGACCTCCGTCTGGGTCACCGACGCCTCCGGCTTCTACTCCGGCCAGCTCCCCGTCGGCAGCTACGGCGTGGCCGCGGCGCTGGAGGGGGTCCCCTACCAGGGAGGTGGAACCACTCCGGTTGTGAACAGCGAGTCGATCACCAACGGAGGCGTCACCACTCGGAACATCGACCTCCCCGCGACCGGGCGGGTGCGCGTGGTCGTGGTGGACGACGGCCCCGACCCGGTCCCGGCGCGCGTGAGCGTGGTCGGCGTCAACCCCAGCCCCGAGCCGAAGCTGTCCTACAGCGAGGGCCCGATCTCCGGCACCACCGGGGTGTTCCGCGACGTTACCAAGGACTCGCTCGCTTACGGGATGCTCTGGATGGAGTACACCGACAACCTGGGCGTGGCGGAGTTCGACATCGACCCCGGCAGCTACCAGATCTTCGTCTCGCGAGGCACCGAGTACTCACTCTTCCAGCAGGCGCTGGTGGTCCCGTCGGGCCCCTACGGCACGGTGACAGAGACGGTGAACGCCCAGATCGCGAAGGTGGTCGACAGCCCCGGGTATGTTTCCTCCGACTACCACGTGCACATGCTCCCCAGCCCGGACTCGCGCATCAGCAAGGAGAACCGGGTGCGCTCCTTCGCCGGCGAGGGTGTGGACAACCTGGTCGCGACCGACCACGACGCCGTCACCGCCCTCGGGCCCACCATCACGGCGCAGGGCCTCGGTGCCTTCCTCCACTCCACCATCGGCGAGGAAATCACCACCTTTGACTACGGCCACTACAACGCCTACCCGCAGGCGCAGGACACGGCGGTCCCGTCGAACGGCTCCACCGACTTCGGCAGAGCGGCGCCGGTCGGCCAGGACTTCCCGAGCCTCGGGTCCTACGGCCTCACGCCGGCCGAGCTCGAGGACGAGGCGAAGAACCGGCTCGACAGCGGCGGGGGCGTGCAGAACGCCGGCCTCACCACGGCCGTCCAGATCAACCACATCGACAGCCACTTCGAGCCCCTGCGGATCGACACTTCGCTGGAGCCCCCGGCCTCCGTGCTGAACCCGCTCGCGTTCGAATTCAACGGCGATCCGTCATCGATCAACCCGCTGTTCTTCCGACTCGACCCCACGGTGACGAACTTCTTCAACGTCTTCGACGCTCTCGAGCTCTGGAACGGCGCCACCCAGGGCTCCCAGGACAAGTTCCTCGGTCAGGTGGCCGGGATCTGGATGAACCATCTGAACCAGGGAATCCCCATCACCGCAACCGCCGTTTCCGACACGCACACCTTCTTCGACCTGGAGCAGGCCGGGCCGCGCACCTGGACGCCGACCTCGACCGGCTCGGACCTGCCGGCGGACATCCTCGACAACGACATCGGCCAGGCCATCCAGGACGGCAAGGCCGTGGCCGGCCAGGGCATCTACCTGCAGACCAAGTTGGTCGACACCGACACGGCCGCGCAGGCCGACTTCTCGTGGCTCGGCTCGACACTGGTGACGGCGGCCGACGGCACCGTCGATCTGGTGATCGACGTGCAGGCCCCCACCTGGGCGCCCTACGACACCATCGAGATCTACGCCAACGCGGAGACCTGCGTCGCGGCGGAGAACACGGGTGTTCCGGTGCTGTTCGGCGCCATCCCGGACCTGACGCTCACCCTCGCGGCAGCCGAGTTCACGGTGAGCACTGAGAACCTCCCGAGCGGCGAGCAGCGCCTCGAGACCAACAAGACGGTGAGCTTGACGCTGGCTGAGGACACCTGGGTGGTGGTGGTGGTGAAGGGGACGCAGGGCGCGAGCGGCTCGCCCCCGATGTTCCCGGTCTATCCGCACAGTCTGAGCGCAGCAGAGAACCCCGATCTCGCGACGCTGGTCGCCAACACGACCACAGAGAACGGCACCCGCGCCCTCGGCTTCACCAACGCGCTCTACGCGGACGTGGACGTCAACCCGGGCTTCGACGCGCCGGGCTGCTCTGGCCGCTGCGGCGTGGCCGCTTGCACGCCCTGACCGGAGTCGCCCCCTGGCTGGTGGGGTTCCTCGCCCTGGCTTTCGCTCCCGTGGCGGCGGCCGGGGCGGGCGTCCCGGCGCCGGGGGGCGAGCCGCTGCTGGCGGCGGCCGAGACGGCCACCGCCACCGCGCTCGGGACCCTGGAGCAGCCCGGCCAGGTCGACCTGCACGGCTGGGCCGCCAGCCTGCAGGTGGAGCGCGTGCTCACCGGCGACCTCGCCCCGGGGTCGAAAGTGCGCATCGCCTGGGAGGAGCTCTCGCGGGGGCGCCCGGCGCGCTTTCGCGATGGAGATCGCATCCTGGTGGCACTCGACCCCTTGCCCGGCGCCTCGCTGTGGAGCCAGCGCTTCCCGAACCGCGACGCACTGGCGGTAGCGGCCGGCGGGGACGCTTTCCTGCGCACACCCGACGCGGCGAGCGTCGAGACCCTCGCGGCCTACCTGGCCCTTGCGCCCGAGCAGCGCTTGGCGGGGCCCGGGGTGGAGGCCCTGACCGACTTGCTCTCGCGGGCGCAGCCACCCCTCGCGCGTGCGGCGCTCGCGCGCCTCGCCGAGTTACCCGGGCTCGACTCCAAGATCTCGTACGCCGCCCGGCAGCAGCTGGCGCACGCGGTCGCCGACCCGGGGCGCCCGACCGAGCTCCGGCAGGGTGTCCTGCGCCTGATCGGCGGGCGCAAATTGCGGAGCCTGCGCCCCGCGGCCGAGCTGCAGGCTCAGGAAGGCTCGCCCCTGCGATCCGAGGCACTCGGCGCGCTGGCCGCGCTCGACGGGGGCATGCCCGCCGACCGGGTCGCGCGACTGCTCGAAAGCGAGGATCCCGCCGTCCGCGGGGTGGCCGTGCGCAACGCACCAGGCACCCCCTCCGAGCGCCGCCTCGCGCGGCTGCTGCGCGAGGATCCGGACCCGCAGGTGCGGGCTGCCGCCGTCGAGGCGCTGCTTGCCGCGCAGGGCGAGGCCGCCGTCGGACCGGCGAGCGCGGCTCTCTTCGACAGCGATGCCGGGGTGCGCGAGGCAGCGGTGCGAGGACTCGCCAGTCTCGGTGCGGCGGCGGTGCCGACGCTCGAGAATCTCGTCGAGCGGCGGGTGGGGGAGGAGGTGGGAGCGCCCCTTGCTGCGCTGGCCCTGGCCGGGCCTGCGGGGCGAGCAGCTCTCGAGCGCATCGCCGCTCTCCACCCGGACGAGCAGGTGCGCGCGCTGGCTCGGGCCATGACGGGGCGAAGGGCCCGCCCGCCCCACTGAGCGGCGCGGCCATCGGACCGCGCGGACCTGCGCGAAGGCTTCTCGCCTCTGGCAGGACCGAGAGCGATTCCCGTTGATGTTTCCCCCCACCCCGTGATATGGGTGCGGGTGGCTTTTGCTGCGCAGCAGGGTCTGCGGGGCCCGGAGAGGTGGTACTGAGCAGGACCAGCTCCCGTTTTACCCGCCAAGCCCATGGGAAGGGGGCCGCCGTGCGGATTCGTCCGTTGATCGCATTCCTCGTCGTCGTCTGGATCGCTGGGCCCTCCTGGGCCGTCACTCTCAACGTCGGCCACCGCGGCTACTCGGCCGCCAACCCCGAGAACACACTCTCAGCGCTGCACGCCGCCTTCGACGTCGGTGCCGACATGGTGGAGATCGACCTCCAGAAGAGCCAGGATGGCTACGTCGTGCTCATGCACGACGAGACCGTCGACCGAACCACAGACGGCACCGGCCAGGTGAAGCGCCTTACGCTCGCGCAGCTCCAGGCACTCGACGCCGGCTCCTGGTTCGACCCGAGCTTCGCGGGCGAGCCGGTTCCCACCCTCGAGGAGGCCCTGCTGGCAGGGAATGGGAGGGGGCCCCTGCTGCTCGACCAGAAGTCGGGAGTCACCTTCGGCGCCGAGATCGCGGCGGCGATCGCCACCACCGCCTTCCCGATCTCCGACCTCTGGGTGACGGCGTGGGACGAGGCGCAGGTCACCGACATCCTTGCGCAGCCCGCCCTCGCCGGCGTGCGGATCCTGTGGACCGAGACCGTCGCGGCGAGCGGACAGACCGTCCCGGAGTACCTCGACCACAAGGTGGCCATCGGCGTCGACGGGATCTCGGTGGTCTTCGAGAATTACAGCTGGAACTTTCCCACGCTGCTCCCGGAGGCCCACAGTCGCGGGCTCCTCGCCTACGCCTGGAATCTGGAACCCTTCTTCCCCGAGACGCCCGAGAAGATGGCGCTCGCACTCCAGCTCGGCCTCGACGGCTACATCGTCAATGATCCGGAGCTCTTCGCCCTCGGCCTCGCCGGCCTCGCGGTGAGAGCCCGGCGACGCTTCCACTAGCCTGCAGCAGCCAAAGAATTGGCTCGGGGAGCTGCATTCTTCTACCGTGGAGACCTCGCCGGCCCGTAGCGGTGTCCGCGACGCGTCCCAGGGCGGGGGCGCTGGTGCAGGCCAACGCGGCGCGCGCGAGGAACTCGACGGAGGTGATTGAAATGGACGCCTACGTGAAGACGGTCTTGACGGTGATTGCTGCTTGCCTGCTGCTGCAGGTCGCCCAGGGCTTCGGGCTCGGCGCCACCCCGGGATCCGGGCAGGCGGAGTCGAGCAGCCCCGAGCGGTACGTGGTGCAGGCAATCCCCATGGCCCGCCTTCTGTTCCGGATCGACCGGGTGACGGGCCAGACCTGGACGATGCCGCTTCAGAGGGATCAGCCGAAGTTCTGGACGCCAATCGACGAATCTCCCTCCGAGGCGACGGTGCGCGAGGAAGGCGAAGGCGCTCCGCCGCCGCCTGACAAAGCCGGTGAAGCCGGGGAGTAGGCAGCTTACTCGAAGCACCTCGCCAGCCAGCCCAGGACCCGCCGGGAGAGGCTTCCAACCCGGACGACGCCCCCCGGGCCCAGCGGACCGGGACGTTCCATTCCTTGAGGCCTCGGAGGCCCGGGGGGTACCGCCCGCGAGCGGGCGGTACCCCCAACCACCATTACGACTCTCGCCGACGGCCTAGTCGCACCGCCCCACGCTGTCGCCGTGAGCCCGGTGATCGGCCACCGAAGCGGCGTTGATCCTAAGCGTCTTGTAGTTGGCCGGATTTCCCGGCGGGAAGTGGCAGATCCTCACCTTCCCCACGGGCGTAGGTGTCGGTGTCGGTGTCACCGTGGGCGTCGGCGTGGGTGTCGGCGTCGGGAAGTGGGTCTTCGGCGCGGCCTGGGCGGGCGGCGTCTTCCCGCTCTCCGAGGTCGACTCCAACGCCGAGGCGATCCTGAAGCGCTCCCACGGCGTCCATCAGATCCATGCAAGACCACGCGGGGGGTGGCGCCAACGCGGGTCACCGCGAATGGCGCCCAGAATTAACGATCAGATTGAGATTCGTAAGATACGTTGTACGCTACGTCGCGCTCCACCGGGTCCTCCTCCGGGCCGTCTCCGACTCGGCCGCAGGCAGGAGGCCAGCTGAACACTGGAGCCGCTTAGGAGTGAAGCACATGAACGATTGGACGCGACTAGTGCAGGATCGATCCCCGCGCTCCCAACGGCCGGGCGTAAGAAAGGTTGCGCGATGTAGCGCGCATCGCTGGACAAAGAGGATCTCCTGGCGCCGCGGCACGCTCGCCGGACTGCTCGTCGTCTGGAGCTGGACGTTCCTGCCAGCGTCGGCTGCCCGGGCGAGCTTCATCACCATGAATACGACGACCGAGGTCGAGCTTCGGGACGGCCAGGTCCTGCTCCACGTCACCACCACCAACCAGGGTAACGAAAGCGCATGGAGCGTGAGGTTCGAAGCCATCTTCCCGGATGATGTCAAGTCGAGTGAGGTCTTCGCTCGGCTCGAGGTGGGCGAGAAGGTAGAGCACAGCTTTCGATGGCAGGCCCGCGAGTTCCGATATCGGCAGCTGGTGGTCCCGGTGGTTACCCATTACGCCGATGCCAATTCCTACCCGTTCAGCGCTGTCTCTCGAAGCGTCGTCACGCTGGCGGAGCCTCCGCCGACGACCCTCGCCGCGAGGATCGATCCGATCGAGGTGGATCCGAAGGGAATTCTCAAGGTCGTCTTGCGCAGCGTGGACGGAAAGCCACACAGCGTCCGCGTGCGCCTCGCTGGTCCGGTCGAGATCGCCATCCTACCGGTTTCCGTGGAGGTCGAGGTGCCCCCCAGCGGCGAGATCCTGGCCGAGTTCGAGGTGGAGAACTTCTCGGGCCTGGTCACTAGCGTCTACGTGGTCTGGGCGATCGTGACCGAGGACACGCCCGAGGGCATCGTCGAGAGCGTCGTCGCCGGCAACGTCCGGATTTTGGCGCCGGCCGCATTCAAGATTCCTCGTCGTGTCATCTTGGCCGCGCTGGTGGCCGCGGCGCTCCTCTTCTTGGCTTGGCAGCTCGGTGCCTTCCGGAGATTGCTTCGAAGGTGACCGCGTCCTCTCGCATCGCTGGCCGGCTCCCGACGTGCGTGGGCGGGTTGATGCTCCTATTCAGCATCGGCTTCGTCGCCGACAGCCTGTCAAGGTCCTTGAACCCCGGGGGCATCTTCGGCGGCGACGATCCCGTCCACATGGCCTACAGCCTGGCTGTGGACCACCTGGTGCAGGAGAAGGGCTGGCCCTTCGGCTGGGTGTACCAGTACGGCTTGGGCGCTCCGGCCTTCATCTTTCGACCGCCGGGCTTCTATCTCACCGTCGAGGCCCTGCACCTGCTGAGCTTCCGGACGTTCTCGCTCATCGACGTGCACAAGTTCGCCTATCTGCTCGCATTGTGTCTTTATCCCGCCGGGATCTTCTACTTCTTGCGGAAGTTCCGCTTCTCTCCCCTGGTCTGCGGGATTGGAGCCCTCCTGGCCATCGCGCCGATCAGCGCCTGGGGCCACACGATCGATGCCTACTACCATTTCGGGCTCGCGAAGCAGGCTTTCGCCATCCTTGCCGTGCCCTTCACCCTGGGAAAGCTTCACGGCATCGTTTCCAATCGAGAACGCATCTTGCCGGGAGCGCTGCTCTTCGGCTTCATGTTTCTCAACCACCCCTACAAGGCCTGGGGCATCTGTCTCATCGCGGGCCTGTACTTCCTGATCGAAATCCTCTCGTCCAGCGACTGGCGGGCGCACCTGGTCAAGGGGAGCAGGTTGGCGGTCGTCTTCGTCTCGGGAGCCCTTCTCATCTCCTTCTGGCTGTTTCCGTTCTATTCCTCATACGAAATCCAGCGAACCACTGCCTATAGCAGCAGCATGCGCGCCGGCTTCACCGTCCAGGTGGACTCGGCCACCTCGACCGTTCACCACTATCTATCGGGCAGCCTCCTCGACGCGGCCGAGACGCCAGAGCAGATTTTTGGGCACGGCATCACCTCCGTCTGGTACTGGAAGAACCAGCCGGGGATCGGGCGGTGGCCCGTTCTCAGCTGGGGCAGCCTGCTCGGCGCCCTGTTGCTCCTGTCTCGCTTTCGCTCGCGAAGGAACGCCTTCTTTCTGGCGGCGTGGCTAGCGACCGTGATCCTCTTCCTGGGTCCGGACGACGTCCCATGGTTGCGGCTCATCCCGTTCCAGAATCAGGTCCAGTACGTGCACCTGGTGCCCTTCCTCGAGCTCTTTGTCATCTCACTGGCAGCCATCGGCGTGGGCGGAGTTGCTCGAGGGCTGTCGGGCGTCCTGGCCACACGGTTGCCCACATCGGCGGGCGCCCCGGAGGCGAACCTCCTCCGTTCACGGAACATCGTGCTCTGTGCGATCACCATCGGTATCACGGTCCCCCTGGTTTGGAACGTGTACGCCGAACGCGCGGCCCAAGCACGGCGGACGGTCGTCACGAGGACGTTCCAGATCGATCCCTCCGGACAGACGCCGTGGAGCCTGCGGGTCCCAGCGAATCGGGCGCTGGAGGAGGCCACGGACCAGCTGGTCGATCATCTCTCGCCCTTTCAGCGCTTCTACGGCTCCCCCACCGGCCGCCAAGCGGGCCAGGAGATCTACCACTTTACACTGGCACCTGCCTACATCGGGCGGCCCAACCTGATCTCTCCGCTCTTTGGGGGGCTCGTTGGAGGAGTCAACGAGCTGGTACACACCACTTTCCGCAAGAGGCTCTGGAAGAGCCGGACCCTGACGGACCTGTTCCATGTCGACGCTGTCATCACCACGAAGGAGAACCAGGAGCGCTATCCTCTCCAGGAGCACCTGTATCGGGTCGGCGTGGACAATGGCCGTTGGATCGTCTACGAGAGGAAGGAGCCTTCCCAACTTTTTCACTTCACGGACGTTCCGCCGCTTCTGGTCGTTGGAGACGCCGCTCAATGGCTGGAAGCCTCCAGGATATGGCTGCAATCGGTCGAATCGCTACCGGATCTGCAGGGCGTCACTTTTCTGCTCTGGGAGATGTCGCCCCGAAGAGGCCGGGCGCGCGCCCTCCTCCTGGACTCCTTCGCCGGCGTCTACCTCGCCGATCCCGGCCTCGATCCAGATTCCTTCTTCGCGGATGGCGAGCTCGCCAACTACCTGGAGGGCGGCGGCCGCATCTATTGCCGGGTGCCGCTCGAGCGGTCTGACCTGAACTGCCCGGTGGTCGCCCCCGATACCCTTCCGAGCCCGGAGGCTCCCCTGCGCGACGCCGACTCGGCCTGGACACTCTCCTCACTGTTCCAGGAGGAGGGCCGACACCGGACCAAGGTCACAGTCGCGCAGCCAGGCTTTCTGTTGCTGAAGAATGCCTTCTATCGGGGATGGTCCGTGACGGTGGATGGAAGGCCGCAGCGCAACTACTCCTTGAGCCCGGGGTTGAACAGCGTGCATCTCCCGGCCGGTGGGCACACCGTGGAGTTCCGGTATCGCGGCGCCAATGCCTCCCGACTGGGCAATTGGGTGTCCTTGCTCACTTTCGTCCTGCTCCTTGGATTCTCTTTGCGACCGAGGGGCGCGGCGGGGCGGCAACAGTGATGGCGGATCAACGCGAGCAGGGCTCCGTCCTCCTCACAGAGGAGGAAGGTGACCGTGGCCAAGTGTCGCCCTTGGTCATCTTGCCGTTCGTCGCTCTCGCCGGCCTGCTGGGCTTGCTGTACGTGAGCCAAGCGGTCTTCAAGATCCCTGTACCCATCAGTCCTCAAGCCGACGCCGAGATGCGCGGGCGTACGATCCGGTTGACATGGAATCCCATTCCCGGTGACGATGTGATGTACGATGTGCAGATCGCGCGAGACGGGCCTGAGTTCCAGGACCTCTTGTTCGAGAAGTACGATATCGAGGAGCACCGGACTCCCAGGATCGCAGTGCCCAAGGGCAGCACCTACTACTGGCGTGTTCGAAGCAAGTCGAACGGAAAAGCCCATGGCTGGTGCGATCCCATCGTGTTTCACATGCAGTAGGACTATCCTGGGCTAACCTTTGGTGCTGGCCATGGAACAGTCAGGTAACGAGATCGTCATGGATCGAGGCAACCTCACCGTATCGGTCGTAGTGCCCGGGCACAACGAAGAGAAGAACATCCGGCCCGCGATGGAAGCCATGGCCAGCATGTTCGAAGACTCGGGCCTGAAGGGCGAGGTGGTCCTCGTCGACGACGGCTCCACGGATGGAACCCTGGCCGTGGCCCGAAGCCTGGAAGCCGAGCTTCCGTTTCTGCGCGTTCTCACACACCAGCCGCGGCGCGGCCTTTCTCGGGCTCTGGAGTGCGGATTCAGCGCGGCGACGGGGGACATTCTCGTCTTCTATCCGGCGGACCTGCAGTTCTCGGCTCACGACATCCCGCGAATGGTGGACAAGATTCTCGAAGGCCATGACATCGTCACGGGATGGAAACAGGGGAGATACGAGAAACGGTTCGTTTCTGCGATCTACAATCTCCTCTCCAAGTGGCTCTTTGACATCTCCATTCACGACCTCAATTCCGTCAAGGCCTTTCGTCGCGAGCTGCTCGACGTTTTCGAATTTCGAAGCGACTTTCATCGTTATATGGTCGTGATGGCCGTGCAGGCCGGGTACAAGCCTGGAGAAGTCAAGGTCACTCTGTCTCCACGCCTCGAGGGAAAGAGCAAGTTCACTGGCAGCTGGCGGGTGATGGTGGGGCTCCTGGATTTCATCGCTGTATGGTTCCAGTATCGCTTCGCGTCTCGGCCTCTGTTGCTCTTCGGTTCGCTCGGTATCTTCATTGCGTTCACCGGCGTAATCCTGGGACTCGTCGCCCTCTACATGCGACTCGTTTTGGAGTCGGGCTTCCGTCCCTTGCTGACGCTGACGGTGTTGCTCATCACCGTGGGTATCCTGCTGTTTGGAATGGGATTTCTTGGCGAATCCATCCAGGCCCTGAGTCGGAAATTGGAGCGGGAGCAGCGTGACGATCGAAGACCTCGTTCGGACTGAACGAAGCCCGGAGCTGCCGGCTCCCGCTCGCCCCACGAGCTGCATGGAAGACCCAGGTTGAAGAAGCACTCGCTCATTCTCAAGAGCATCGGTCTGGCTCTATTCATCGGACTGTTTCTCTACGCATCGCCGAGCCAGGTCTTTCGGGCGCTTCCCACGGTCAACCTGCCCATGCTGGGGATGGCGGCGATCTGCGCGCTCACCGTTGTCGTGGCGAAGAACATCCGGTGGAAGTACATTCTTGCGCTCGCCGGCGGGTCCGTCAGCTGGACCGATTTGCTTCCCCTGGCATTCATTTCGGCGTTCTTCGGCAACATCACGCCGGGTCGTTTCGGTGATTTGTGGAAGATCTCGTTCGCCCATTCGGAGACCTTCTCCAGGTCTCAGTATCTGATCTCCTTCTTCTACGACAGGCTCGTTGATGCGTGCACGATGGCCGTTCTGGCGTTGGTGTGCATTTTTACGATCGGCGACTTCGGCGACACTGCCTTCGCCGCCTTGCTCGGTCTCGTCGTGATGGGTGGCTTCGTAGCCGTGTTCTTCCGAGACTCTCTGTCTCGTATCGTCGAACGACTGCTCGGTCGCTACGATGTTGCGACGGCTGAGTTTGGAAAATCCGAGCAGCCGGTCCCATTCGCCGTCGTCGCCATCGTTCTCTCTCATCTCGCCTTCCTTCTCGTGTATTTTTCGGCCTACTACTTCGTCTTCGCCGCGGTTGGCATCTTGGTTCCGTTCTCGTTTCTTCTTCTGTCGGGATCGGTGGCGGCGATGGCGGCGATTCTGCCCATTACGATCTCCGGCCTCGGAACGAGGGAGGCGGTACTGCTCTACCTTCTGAGACCGTTCTACGCTTCGCCGAGCCAGGTGATCCTTGCAGGGCTCTTGTGGGTCTTCGTGTTGACCTATTTCCTGTGCGGAGTCGTGGCTCTGCCCATGTGGCTGCTGGGGTTGCCGCGAAAGCCGCAGCCGGAAGAGTCCGAGACTCGCGTGCCGTGTTGAAGGCGGCGCCGCTTCCGCGGTGTCCAACGCAGTGAGTCCGATCGAACCGCGTCGAGGGCTAAGCTTCCTGGCAGTCTGAAAGGGAAACGCATGCGTCGGCTAGGACGATGGTGCAGCCTTGGCCTCGGCCTCGCTGCGGCCGCCCTCCTGATCAGGAGCGAGGACGACCGTGGAAACCCGTCGTCCCCCACCGAGGCGGGCGCTTCGGCGCGCGGCGCGCTGCATTCCGCGGTCACGAACCATCAAACCGCGTTGGCTTCCGAAGAGAACGAGTGGCGCGAGGATCAAGTCCCGCCGGTGGAACCCAAACGCCGATGGCCACTCACGCCCCACGAGATGCGCGAGAGCCGCGAGATCAAGCACCGCATCCTCGAGGAGTACGGCCTCCGGATCCTGGACAACGACAAGCTTCCGCCCGAGGGCGCCGCGGCGCTCCACCACGCGATCGGCCGGATCCCCCCGAACCTGCTCAGCGCCAACCTCGGACTGATCTCGATCGAAGGCTACTACCGAGAGCCCTACGGCACGATGACCGAGGAAGAGTTCAAGAGCTTCATCGCGCGCGTCGAATCGGGAGATGTCCGCTTGAACATCTCCCCCTACAGCAACCGTTTGAGGCAGAGTGAGGCCTACGAGCGGAGTGATCGGAGCTTCCTGGCCTGGTTCGGCGTCGTCTATCACGAGTTGAACCACGGCGTTTGGCGAAATATCTGGGAACGAGCGGACCCGAAAGAGGACGCGGCAGACCCGCGCTCGATCGAGCTGAGGGACCGAACGCATGATTTGATCGATGCCGCCGGGTCCGAGCCCGCGAACTACATTCGGAGCGTGGTGATGGAGAAGAATCCGGGGTACTTCCTTGATCACTCAGCGGAATTCATCCCGAGCATCGCCAATGACTACTTCAGCTCTTCGGAGGCTGTGTTTCTTCATGCGCTCGACTCTTACGAGCACTGGCTCAACCCGCATCCGCTGAGTCAATACCTGTTGATGCTCGACATCTACTCGCAAGGGACCTCCACGAGCTACCACTATCTCAGCGCGGGTGACACCACCGTACGCGAGGAAGTTTCGGTCGGCCGGGAAGACAACGGCCGTGTCAACCGGGTCAGGGTCGGAGAAAAGACCTATCAGTTCGAGCTAGGAGAAGATGGCGTGGTGAGCCTGGAGCCGGTCCTCGGCGACGTGGACCTGGACGGTCGCATCACGCTGGCCGACGCGGGGCTGGTCGAGCGCTACCTCGCGGGCGACACGACCTTGTCGCCCCTGCGCTGGACGGCAGCGGATTACGACGGCGACGGCCGGATCAACTCTGCGGATCACGCGGCGATTCTCATCGCGGTCGCGCGAGGCCACTGACCTCTGGAGCCAGCAGCGTCCCGGCGACCCCCCTACCCCTCCCCTGTCATTTCGGCGGGATCCAGACGGAATCGCAGCTCGCAGCTACATTCGCCGTTTTCGGGCAGACGCAGGCCGCAAGGGCAAATCCAGGCGATTCGTACGGCGGGGACGCCGGCCACCAGCGCATAAGGAGGCACGTCCTTGGTCACCACGGCGCCGGCAGCGACGAAGGCAGCCCGTCCCACGCGATTGCCGCATATCACGGTGGCATTGGCTCCGATCGATGCCCCAGCCTCGACGATTGTGGGGCGATACTCATCCTTGCGGGGAAACGCGCTCCGCGGATTGTTGACATTCGTAAACACAGCGCTCGGTCCAACGAAGACGTCGTCCTCGAGAACCACTCCGTCGTAGATCGAGACGTTGTTCTGGACCTTGACGTTCTCGCCGATGGTCACTCTCGATCCGATGTAGCAGTTCTGGCCGAAAGAGCATCGCGGGCCGATCCGAGCGCCTGACATCACGTGGCAGAAGTGCCAGATCCGGGTGCCCTCACCGATCTCGGCGCCCTCGTCGATGATCGCGGTCGGATGGGCAAGGTACTTCGTGGTGGGCATGGAGCGTCTCTAAGAGTTCGAGGCTTCATGTCGCAGCATTCCCGCTCTCCATCGTCTCAACAGATGCCGCGGGCGCCGGCTCGAGATCCAGTCGAACGCGGGTCCCGCCGCTATCCATCGAGCGCTGCGCAGCCTCCAGCACGCGCACCACACGTACGCCTTCCGCCACGTCCGTGCGCGGTTGCGCCCGACTCCGGACGCACTCCACGAAATGCGCCGCCTCGCGGGCCAGGGGCTCGGCATTGGGGATGGCGGGAATCCGGATCTCACCGTCGCGAATCGAGAGAAACTCGGCGAAAGTGGAGTACTCGGCCTGGCGATCGATCCCCTTGTCGTAGATCTTGATCTTCTCCGTCGGGTGCGCGTCATCGAAGGTGACCATGCGCCTCGAGCCAACCACCGTGATCTCCCTCTCCTTGTGGGGATCGAGCCAGCTGAGCTGGACGTGAGCGATCCTTCCCTGAGGGAAGCGGAGCGTGATGAAGACGACGTCGGCGACGTCCTGCTGGAGCCAGCTCTCGCCGACCGCGATGACCTCGAGTGGCTCGGCCCGGATCAGTTGGAGGATGATGGAGATGTCGTGGGGACCGAAAGACCAGAGGGCATTCTCCTCGTGCCGAATCCGCCCCAGATTCACGCGCCGGCAGTAGATGTATCGGAGGTCTCCGATCTCCTCAGCTTGGACGGCCGAGTCGAGCCACTCGACGGCGGGATGGTAGCGAAGCAGGTGGCCGACCTGGACGATTCGTGCGGAGCGTTCCGTCGCTTCCTGGACCTTCCTCGCCGTATGCAAGTCCAGCGCGAGCGGCTTCTCCACGTAGACGTCCTTGCCCTCGGCCAGTGCCTCTAGGGTGAGCTCGGCGTGAGTCGCGGCCGGGGTGGCCAGCGCCACGGCATCGATGTCCGGCCGGCGAAACAGCTCGCTCGCATTCTCCAGCAGCTCCACGCCCGGATAGCTGCGCGCCATCCTGCCGCGGATCTCCGCTGAGGCGTCGGCGATGGCCACCAGATGGGAGCCTGCCACCGTGGCAAAAGCCCGGACAAGGTTCTTGCCCCAGTATCCCGCGCCCGCGACGCCGACCCGAACCGGTCCCATCAGGCTGCCCTCTCCTCGTAGAAGCGAGCCATGGTCGCCACCACGCGTGCCGGGGCGCCCTCGGGGAGCTCCGGGTGGACGGGGATCGCCAAGACCTCCCGTCCCGCTTGCTCGGCTACGGGCGTGTCGTCCGCCCTTCCCCGGAAACACTCCTGCGCCTGCAGAGGCTTCGGGTAGTAGATCTCCGACGCGATGTCGTGATCGGCGAGCCAGGCCTTGAGCGCGTCTCGATTCTTGGCGCGAATGACGTACTGAGCGAAGATGTGGCGCTCAGCCGAAGACACCTGGGGAAACTGCACGTTATCCAGCAGCGTCGGGTACGCTGCGGCCTCCTTCGCGTAGCGGCTCGCGTTTGCGATCCGTGCCTGGATCCAGCCCTCTAGCAGCGGCAGCTTGGCCCTCAGGATGGCTGCCTGGAGCGCGTCTATCCGGAAGTTCCCGCCGATACGTGAGTGCACGTTCTTGGAAACGGCCCCTTGGATCCGCACCTGCCGCAGACGTTCGGCCAGATCGGCCTGGCTGGTGACGACGGCCCCGGCGTCTCCCACCGCCCCGAGCACCTTGGCAGGAAAGAAGCTGATGCAAGCGACGTCACCCCAGAAGCCGATTCCGTGCCCGTTGCGCTGCGCACCTTGCGACTGCGCCGCGTCTTCGATCAACGCGATCCCGCGCTCGCGGAGAATCGGCGCAACCTCCTCGAGCGCCGCACAGCGCCCGAAGAGATGCACCGCGATCACGGCCTTGGTCCGCGGAGTGACCGCTTCCAGGAGCTTTTCGGGATCGACGTTGAAGGTGTTTGGCTCGATGTCTACGAAGACCGGCGTCGCCCCCACGCGGGGGATGACCATCGCCGTGGCAATGAAAGAGAAGGCGGGAGTGATCACCTCGTCGCCGGGCCCGACGTCGAGAGCCATCAGCGAGGCGAGCAAGGCGTCGGTCCCGGAGGAAACGGCCACGGCGTAGGGAAGCCCCAGGGACTTCGCGAGCTCGTCCTCGAAGCCCGCGACCTCCTTGCCCAGGACGTAGCGGCCGCTTCGCAGGACGCGATCCACCGCCTCGACGATCTCGCCCGCGTGGCGGGCGAACTGCCCTGCAAGGTCCGCCATCGCAATGGGCTGCATACTTGAATTTCTCCTTGGATCCCTACGGGATCCGACTCATCCTCGGGCCAGCTAGGACAGGAAATCCTATCACATCGACGCCCCCGGGGACGCGCGTCCAGCAGGCAGACGTCGTCGCCAAAAAGCGCCTGGGCCCCGTGGTGGCTCAGATCCAGAAGGACCAGCAGGAACGCGATCGCCAGCGCCTGGCCAGCCGCAACCTCACGCTCCGGCAGAAGAGCCGGATTCGGACCGCCCGGGAGCGAGCGGAAGCTATCGCCCCCTCATGACCCACTGGGAAAGCCGACTCAGCGACCGGTCGGACCTGGACGATGCCGCTTCAGGCTCAGCAGGGAAGGTTCTGGACGGCAGTCGACGAATCTCCCCCCGAGCCGCTGGTGCGCGAGGAAGGCGAAGGCGCTCCGCCGCGACCCGACGAAGCCGGTGGAGCCGAGAAGTAGGCACCGTCACCGGCGCCTCGGCACCCAGCCCCAGGACCCGCCCGGGCCCGCTTCCATCGCGGACGACGACGCCCCGGCCCAGCGGACCGGGGCGTTCTAGAACCCAGGAGGCCCGGGGGTGCCGCCACCGAAGGGGCGGCACCCCAGCCACCATCGCGCTTATCGCCGATGGCCTAGGTCATCATTTCTAATCAGCAGTCCTTGCGACACTTCTTGGCGTCCTTCTCACACTTCTTCACCGCCTTGTCGTGATCTTTCTCGCATTTCTTTTCGCATTTGTTCTGCTTCTTACTCTTCTTCTTCTTCTTGCCCTTGTGCTTATCGTCGCACGACTCTTCGCACGTCAGCTGGTCTGCGTCGGCAGCGGCCACACAGACTCCTTCGTCCGCGTCGCACTCGAACAAGCACTCACCCGGCAACGTCGTCGACGTGGTGGTCGTGGGCGTCGTCGTCGGCAAGGTCGTCGGCAACGTCGTCGGCAACGTGGTGGTCGTCGTCGTAGTCGGCAACGTCGTCGGCAAC
>Ga0255055_10000301_pt1 | contig 38995 bp, 38 predicted proteins | sample JV7_2_27_MG_FD_188633 | JGI IMG/M metagenome (GOLD analysis project Ga0255055, IMG submission 188633) | Seawater microbial communities from Jervis Inlet, British Columbia, Canada - JV7_2_27 | ecosystem: Environmental > Aquatic > Marine > Inlet | place: Canada: British Columbia | collected... | reverse complement strand
GCCCCGTTTTCCGTGTCGTTCCATGGTGGTGATCTCATGTTATTTCCTCGCGTTTTATTAGCTGTCAATTTGCAGCAGACCGCATCCCTGCGGTTTCGTCCAATCAGGACTCGTCAGTGCTACTTGCGGCCCGGTACTCGCGGACCAGTTGAGTGACCGAGATCACGCAGCAGATCAGCAGGATGGCCATGCCGATCCCGCCGCAGATCCTCGACGCGGTGAGCTGGCCCTCCAGTGCAAAGCCGAGGGCTCCCATGTAGGCAAAGGCCAGAGCGAACAGGGCGCCGAATGGCGTCTTGAAGCAGAAGGCCCAGAATGATTTGTCGCTGTAGTCCATCGGGTTTTTCATGTCGTGTTTCCTCGCGTTTAGCAGGTTCTCAGGTCGGCAGCATTGCCGCCCGAGGCTTTCAGTTGACTGGCCTTGGCCAAGCACCAGTCACGATCCGCGATGACCTTTCCAGCGTCGTCGCAGACGTTGTTCATTCTCGCCCAGTGGTTCCAAGCGAACGACCGGCCGAGGCCGACCGTGGTCGATGTAGATGGCCACCGCTTGCCGGAGCCGATCAGCTCCATGAAGCCAGCGCCCATCTCAATCTCATCGAATCTTGTGTGATGGCCGGTCATCGCTGTGACCTCCATCTGCAGAGCCTTCTCGAACAGCTCAGGGTGCTCGCCAGCCAGCCACCAGAGCTCCCATTTCTGGGAGGCGGGGCAGAAGTAGCAAGCGGACTTGATCGGCACCGGCAGGCCCTCATCGAGGATCAGCGCGATGCACTCGCCGCGAGCCATGCCAAGCTGCTGGAGCGGGTAGCGGTAGTCGAAATGCGCATCGCTCTCTTTCAGCTTCTTGGAGCGGCGCAGATCAGCGGGTCCCGCATCGTAGCCTATGAGTTTCACAGGCTTGATCCCGCGCCGCTGACAGTCGAGCCAGATCGGATGCGGGTCCCGCTTGTTGGGTCCTGACTTGCAGCCCCGGAGGTACTGGTCTTGCGGTCCCTGCTTCCACTTGATGCTGCAGGACTTCATGCCGAAGGCCAGCGAGGGCAGGGTCTCGTTCTCGGTGCAGTTGCCGGTCAGCGTGGAGTAGCCTGTCGTCGGCAGCGTTGCCTTGGTGCAGGTCACGACCTCAGGGAAGCCGACAGATCGGCACCACTGGTTCATGGTCTGCACCATCTCGTAGGTCTCAGGCTTCTCAGCTCCGACATCTGCGAAAGTGATTAGGTCCGGGGTGATTCCTGCCCGGTGCAGGGCGATCAGCATGGCGGTCGAGTCGACGCCGCCGCCGTAGCACACAACGACCGGAGAGCCCTCAGGGAGCTCGATCCGGCCGGGTTGGTGTACGGGGAACAGGTCAGCTTGTGCAGCCATCAGAACAGCTCCAGATTGTCGCGCTTGGTGTACTTCTCGAAGGCGACCCACTTGGCCGATCCGGTCGGCATTGGTCCCATGGGGAGCGGTGCGACGAAGCCAGCAATCGGGGTGCATTCGTAGATGTCCTCGACGCGGCGCCGAGTGCCCTCGCTCCAGTCGATGACCTTGCCATCGACTACGGCAGCAACGTGCCGGGAGACCTGAACCACGAAGCGGCCAGAGCGGAGAGCCCTGTCACGGCCTGCTGTAATCATGGTCTTGGCCCGGTACTCGCTGCGATCCATCCGGCGCATCGTGAAGCCGAGAGCCTTGGCAGCTTGCGGCCCCTGAACGTACCAGTGGCAGCCCTTCCGAGGCTTGCGGCCAGTCTTGGCCAGTGCAGCGTGGCATTCGTCGTAGGTCAGGCCGGTGGCTGCGGTCAATGCCTTGACGGTGCAGTCCCGGTGCTCTCCATTGGCTTTCGATGCTGTCACCATCGAGTCCCAGATTGCTTTGGATGATCCGCTCAGCATTTGGCAGCCCTTCGAGCAACCTGCTGATTGACCATGAGTGAGACCAGCCAGCCGAGACCGCCGATCAGGGTGATGATGTCGTTTGCGTGTTCCATGTCGTTTCCTCGCGTTGTTTGTCAGGGCCGCTCCGCTTCCGGGTTGGCCGGAGGCCACCTTAGCCGGAAATCCTTTCCGCTGTCAACACCCTCGGGGAAAAAGAGCTACAATCCGCGGCACCAGTAGTCTCAGGAGAGCGACCTTGCAGGCAACATCACCAAAGCCCGTAAAGGATGCGCATGGTTCATCCCTCAGTTCTGCCCTGCTTCCCGGTACGCCGATCTTCACTCCCGCGCTGTTCACGATCGTCTGCGACCGGATCTCGAAAGGCGAGTCTCTGAGGGCAGTCTGCCGGGACCCGGAAATGCCAGCCAAGGCCACGGTGCTCAGGTGGCTGCGTGAAATGCCTGATCTGCGAGACCAATACGCGGCGGCGCGCGACGATCTGATGGAGTATTGGGCCTCCGACATCATCGAGATCGCTGACGATGGGACGCTGGACACCATGGCAGGCCTCAATAAGTACGGCGACGAGGTCCAAGTCCCGAACCATGCCAACGTCCAGCGCGATCGGCTCAGGATCGACGCCCGCAAGTGGCTGCTGGCCCGCCTCAAGCCGAAGGTGTACGGCGATCGGGTCGACGTCGATGTCTCCGGCGAGGTCCAGCACCGCGTCGACATCACGGCCCTGAGCTCCAGAGAGAAGATGCGGCGCCTTGCCCTGTTCATGCTGGAGGATCAGGCAGCAGGCCCGGTGATCGAGGGCGAGTCCAGCCCAGTCCCAGACAGCCAGACCGAATGACCGATCGCCCTGCAAAACAACGAGGGGGGGGTGCCAAATACTCGATGGGGGCCGCTGAGCGCGCGAATCCGCGGAGGGTTGGGGCAATTTCTCCCACTTTGTCGTGTGAAAAAAAATGATTTCTAAAGCGAGTCCCAGATGTGGTTTTCCCCGGCTTCACCCGCTCTTAGCCGCGGAACGCGCCGACCTGGACGACCCTGATTTGACACCGTGCAGACCCAAGGAGCCCGATCGTTTGCGCAGGGTGGCGGCTTACGCAGGAGCGGATAGTGGCCCGAAAAAAAAATCGAGGATGAGAATATGATCGAGTGGATTTTGGTGGTGTGGTTGATTTCGTGTGGCCCGGAGAGTTGTGTTCCGGCGCCGGCTTTTCCGGTGGGCACGTACCGGAATCTGGAGGGGGCCCATGGGTGTAATGAGGCCAGTGCCTCGATAAAGGTCGAGTCAGAATCGGTGTCGTTTGTGGCGCTTTGCGTCGAGCGGCCGAAGTAATGGGGATGCAGGCTGAGGTCGTGGTGGACTGGCCACCGAACATCAACGAGATCCGAGCTGTGCTGCCGGTGACGGACAAAAATATCTTCGCCTACGACAATAAAATTTTTAACCCCGGTGGAGGCCATGTCGGTCTCGAGCTCCATGCGCATGAGATGGTGCATTTCAAGCAGCAGGCGGCGATTGGTGTGGAGGCGTGGTGGGCCTCGTTTTTGTCCGACGAGCACTTTCGCTTAGCGCAGGAGATCCCGGCGCACAAGGCCGAATACCGGACCTTTTGCAAATACAATCGCGATCGCAACGATCAGGCCCGGATGCTGAGGACTTTGGGGCAAAGGTTGTCGGCGCCGATGTATGGCGGGATAATCACGACCAATGAAGCGATGAAGCGAATCCGGTGAAAAATCTGAACGGCAGCGCCCGGTCAGTTGAGGTTTCGCCTTACAGCTCAGGCACTTATGAATCGCGAAAAATTTGTCATTACAGGAGATTTTGATGGCCGACGACGACCCGCAAACCGCGAAAATGCAAGCCATCCTCGAGGCCAACAAGGACTTAGATTTTGTGAAGCGGATCTTGGACCCTGACAATTCGCCCACCATTGATATGGGCAAGGGCATGAAGGGCTCGCACATGATGGCCACGGCAGAATCAGACGGCGTCCACTACGTCTATGCCACCATCCAGCGGGACGCTGAGGGAAATCTCGAGCGACTCGATCCGCAGGTCGCGTTCGAGAAAGCCATGGCCCAGGGCGAGGTCATCGGCTTTGCAACCGAGGCCGAGGCCGACGAGTTCGCGAGGAATTACAAAAAGGTCTGGGGCGAGCAATGACGCAAGAGTCCGCACTGATCGAGGAGCTGATCGGAAAATACGACCAGCTCCCGCCTGAAAAGCAGGCCGAGATGGACAAGCTGGTGCAAGAGCGATCCGATGGCCGCTTATGGTTTCCAACACCGGGCCCTCAGCTCCAAGCGGTCAGATGCCAAGCGGACGTTTTGCTCTACGGTGGATCAGGCGGCTGCGGCAAAACCGATCTTTTGTGTGGTCTGGCTGCGACCGAGCACCAGAAAACGCTTCTAATTCGCAAGCACTACACCGATCTGACTGGCCTGACCGACCGCGCCAAGGAAATAAACGGCACCGAGAAGGGCTACAACGGATCCGCTCCTCCACGGCTTAAAACCGTCGAGGGCCGCACCATTGATTTTGGCGGTATCGCAAAACCCGGCGACGAGGACCACTGGCAGGGGCAGCCGCACGATCTCCTCGGCATTGACGAGGTTGTGCAGAATCGAGAAGCGGCGATTCGCTTTTTGATGGGTTGGGTCCGAAGCTCGGACGATAAGCAACGCTGCCGCGTGATTTTAGCCTCCAACCCGCCAACCACATCAGCAGGCGACTGGATCATCCCGATGTTCGCGCCGTGGCTGGATAATCGCTACGAGAACCCGGCCGAGCCCGGTGAGCTCCGATGGGTCGTGACCATGGTCAACGATGCCGGAAAATCTTTCGATCACTGGGTCGATGGGCCCGATGTCAGAATTCCATCAGGGAGAAACTCAGATGACGGCACCCCGAAAATGCTCAAGCCGGAATCGAGGACCTTCATTCCGGGGCGCCTTGACGACAATCCATTTCTCGCTGGCGATGGAAAATACGCCGCCAAACTGGACTCACTCCAAGAGCCTCTCAGAAGTGCTATTCGTGACGGCAATTTCATGGCTGCTCGTCAGGACGAGCCAGACCAGCTTGTGCCGACCGACTGGGTCATCGCGGCCCAGAATCGCTGGACGCAGGAATTTTTCGGATCCCCGCCACTCAATGTCCCGATGTGCGCGATCGGTGTGGATGGCGCCAGCAAACGCGACGAAGCGGTACTCGCACCGCGCTATGATGGGTTTTATCCGAACCTGATCGCGGTCCCAGGGTCCGAGACTCCTCACGGCCGGGACCTCGCTGCCCTTGTGCTCAAACATCGCAAGCATTCTGCAGTTCCAGTGATCGACTGCGGCGAGCGCACCGGGGCCGAGGCGTATGCGCATCTGGAGGAAAACGGCGTCGACTGCCAGCGTCATGTCGGCATGGACAAGTCAGTCGCTCGGACCAAGGAAAAGCAGCTCAAATTCTTCAACAAGCGCGCCGAGGTCTACTGGAAATTCATGGAGGCCTTAGACCCGGCCCAGGACGGTGGCTCACCGATCGGACTGCCTGACGATCCCATGCTGAAAGCGGATCTCACCATCCTCACATGGGAGCTGACACCGAACGGAATCAAGGTGATGACCAAGAAGGACGCGGTCGCATTGCTCGGCCGCTCGCCTGATCGCGGCGATGCCGTGGTGCAGAGCTGGAGCTCGGGCCCCAGATCGGTAACTCACTTGCATGAGTGGCGAAAAGATCAGCTTGCGGGTACGATGCTCGGCAAGATCAACCGCAGGCCGTCTGTCAATTTGGGACCAAGGAGAAGGAACCGATGAGTGGACTGAAAAATACCGCAAAGCGCAGCTTCAATTTAGGACTTGGTCGAGGCTACAAGACCAACGAGGAGCGCCGCGAAAAGAAACGCGGCAAAATCACCAAGGCCAAGAATAAGATGTTCGCCAATGCCTCCCTCCCAGACGAGGAGGAGATCCGCAGAGTCGAGCGCAGGAAGTCTGCGAAACGACAAGGCTCTCGAGCGCAGACGGTGATGACTGACCGGGAATCTCTGGGATGAAACCTGCTCAGCTCGTAACGCGAGGGATGTCTCTATACAACGAGCGCAAGGCCATGACGACCCTGTGGCAGGAAATTGCGGAAAACTTCTACCCGCAACGCGCCGACTTCACTCTGACGCGCTACATTGGGGAGGAGTTCGCGGAGCACCTGTATTCGAGTTATCCGATCATCGTGCATCGCGAGCTCTCAACCTCTTTCGCAGCAATGCTCAGACCGCGCGCAAAAGACTGGTTTCAGATCTCGGTGCATGACTACGACGCGCTGAGCCAGCCAGCGAAAGCATGGCTCGACTGGGCCACCAAGCGCCAGAAGTGGGCCATGTACGATCGCATCGCCTGTTTTATCCGGGCAACGACCGAGGCTGATGCCGATTTCGCAGCCTTCGGCCAGTGCTGCATCTCCCAAGAGATCAACTGGAATACCGAGCAGCCGCACCTGTTGTTTCGCACTTGGCATTTGCGCGATGTCGCATGGGCCGAGGACGAGACCGGCAAGATCGGTGAGATCTATGTGAAGTGGAAGCCGACCATCAAGCAGCTCGTCGCCATGTTTGGCGAGGACGCGCTGCATCAGAACGTCGCCCGGTGGGCGAAAGGCATCGAGAACCTGCAGAAAACCGAGTGCATGAGACTGGTCGTATCGACCGACATCTACCGCGGTCAGGAGGAGCAGGGCGCAGGATTCCCATGGATGATCGTTTACATGGATGTGCTCAACAATCACATCATGGCCGAGCATCCATCAACCAATCGTGGCTTCACCCTGCCGCGGTGGCAGACCGTATCGGGCTCCCAATATGCGTACAGTCCTGCGACCGTCGCGGGACTTCCCGATGCGCGTTTGCTACAGGCCATGAGCCTGACGCTGCTCGAAGCCGGCGAGATGTCGGTCAGGCCACCAATGATCGCAACGCAGGACGCAGTCCGCTCGGACATCCAGCTCTTTGCTGGCGGCATCACCTGGGCCGACCATGAATACGACGAGCGCAAGGGTGATGTGCTCAGACCAATCAACCAAGATCGCCGCGGTCTGCCGATGGGCTACGACTCGCGCGATGCGCAGATGCGACTGATCGCTGATGCGTTTTATTTGAACAAACTGACATTGCCGCCTCCCGAGGGCGACATGACCGCCTTCGAGGTGGGTCAGCGCGTGGAGGAATACGTCAGGGCAGCCTTGCCACTATTCGAGCCGATGGAGCATGAATACAACGGCCAACTTTGTGAAGATACCTTCGACCTCCTGTTGCGCGCTGGCACCTTCGGCTCAGTCCAAGATATGCCCAAAGAGCTGCAGGGCCGCGAGATCCACTTCAAGTTCGTATCGCCGCTGCACGACGCGATCGAACGCAAGAACGCAAGCGTATTCATGGAGACTGCAGGACTTCTCGAGCAGGCGATGGCCATGGATCCGACTGCAGCCTACAACGTCGATATGACCGGCACACTTCGGGATGCGCTCGAGGGTGTGGGCCTGCCGGCGAAACATCTGGTGCCGCTGGCTGACGTCGAAAAACAGATTGCTGAGGCGCAGGAAATGGCTCAGATGCAGCAGGAGGCCGAACTGGCCCGAACAGGAGCAGAAGCCGCAAGGGATGTGGGGCAAGCTGAGGCCAGCATGGCTCAGGCCGATGCCGCATGACAGAAACGAAAGCGCGAGTCGAGGAGTGCCTGCCGCATGAGAATCCGATCGAGCGGCCGGATTACACCGAGGCTGAGGTACAGGCGATCCGGGCACTTTACGAGGGCAATGCCTCGGAGCGACAGCAAAAACTGATACTGCCCTACATTATTCGAGCAGCCGGGACGCACGATCTGAGTTACCGCCCCGGCGACTCACACGCAACAGCATTTGCAGAAGGCAAGAGATTCGTAGGAACCACTTTGGTATGGATGCTAAAGTCGGCCCCGACAAGGACGGACCCCGACAAAATAGCAGCGAGAGAATTAGACGATGGCAACGACAGATCCGATAACAAACCCGATAACTGATCCGGCTGAGCCGACTTGGTTCAACGACATGGTCACAGACGACACGCCTCCCGAGCGCGTCGAATTCTTAAAATCTTTCGACACGCAGGACGCGCTGATCGAGTCCGCGCAGAGCGCGCAGAACGCAAACTGGCGGGACGCCTTTGCCGGCGAGGACGACAAATTCAAAACCACGCTGGAGCGATACAACACGCCAGCAGATCTGGGCAAGGCCTTTCGTGAGCAAAAAGCCACTATCTCCAGTGGCAACCTCAGGCAGACGCCTGATGAGAATGCAACGCCTGAGGATCTGGCCGCATTCCGGGTCGCGAATGGAATCCCGGCCGAAGCCGCTGGCTACCTTGAAAACCTGCCCGAGGGGTTGGTCCTGGGCGAGGAGGACAAGGATCTGTTTGAAAACTTCGCAGGCGCCATGCACGAAATGAACGTCGAGCCGGCCGTCATGCACAAGGTCATTGACTGGTACAACGGCTTTGCCGAGGACCAGCAGGACACCATGGCCGAGATGGACAATGGCCACCATCAGGAGACCGAGGACGCGCTCAGGGCCGAGTGGGGCAGCGACTATCGTGCCAACATCAATCTGGTTGGCTCACTGATCGAGACCACGTTTGGCGAGGAGAACGCCTCAGCCATCCTGAATGCTCGAGATGCCGAGGGCCGCGCGCTGATGAACATTCCCGGTGTGCTCGAAGGGCTCGCGGATATTTCACGCAAGATCAACCCGGTGGCGCAGCTCGCACCAGCGACCGGCCGCACGGCAGATCAGACGCTCGAGGACGAGATCGCGGACCTCGAGAAATTTATGAAGGACGACCGCAAAGCGTACAACAAGGATGAGAAGTCTCAGGCCAGACTGCGGGAGCTGTACCAGATCCGCATTGACCATGAGGCACGGAAAACGGCATAAGGAGCAGTACCATGGGTGGACCAAGAGATCCCGGCGAGCACATTGACTCGCCACAACCGGCGCACATTGACGGCGATCCGGTAGCGACCGAGGAGCCGGATAGCACCCCGGATCCGGCCGAGGACGAGGCCGAAGTCGAAACGGAGAGCGACGATGGGGTCGAAGAAGAAGGGGCCTAAGGGCCCTCAGGGTGCCGCGGCTTACGCGGCTGCTGTCGAGAGACACGGCCTGACAACGGTCGTGGATGACACGCGCAAAAAGGTCAGGAGAAAGAGGCCCGACTACAAGCGCGCAAATACACCATTATCAGACGCAAGGAGCCGATGATGCCTAAGAACTATGGATATGGAGTGAAGCCAGCCAAGGCTTCCAAGTCGATGAAATATGGCAGGTCAAAGCGCAAGGGCGCGAAAGCGAAAACCTCGAAAAGTCATAGCGGCCCCAAGACCGTGATGTCGAAAGGTTACGGGGGCTACTGATGGGCGGGTTAATCAAGAAACTCAAAAAGTCGGACAGACTCAAAGGCATTCCTGCAGCAGGGGGCGACTCAAAATCGTTCACTGGCATCAAGTCTGGCGATCGTGGATCCAACGTCCCGGCGAGCGAGGCGAACGCGAATCGACGTCCTGGGCGCCGCGGTGCTGACACGCCACTGGGTCCGGGCCGGCAGAGATTGTAATGGCCGAGTCGGCGCCAGTCACGACCTACGTCAAGGGCGGCAAGCGCCGCCATCCGGCCAGCTATCGCAAGCCGCCGCATAAGACTGTGTTCAAGAAAAGCAGGTCCACCACTGGCGGCACCAAGCATTCAGGCAGCATCAGCACCAGCTCAGGAGGAGCATGATGGCAGCACTATCGCCTACGGGTGGAGCAGGAGTATTTGAAAAGGCGTTTGGCTGGTTCGACTCGTCCCGGCCAAAGACTACGGCATTCCAGAACTTGTCCAACAAGGGCAAGAACATGACCAAGGCTGAGCGCGAGGCTTTTCTGGCTCGAGAGGACGCCAAGCAGGCCACAGGAAACGGTCTAAAGGCGAACACACCCTTGTCATCTCGGTACGCCTGAGGTAAATTCGGCACCACGACATTAGTCAGATACCCTGCCTTTGGCAGCCCTGACGCCTCCCGGCTCCTGACGCCGACCTTGCGGCCCCGCTCTGGATACCCCGCAAACCAGCTAATCAGGCTACCCCGACCAGTCGATAGATGGATCTATTCACTTATCTGGGAGAGCCGTAATGGCCGAAACAGCGTTTCAAATTCAATACCGGCAGGAATTCATCGCCGCGTTTGAGCAGCACCAGTCGCTCCTTCGGGAGAGCACGACCACGGAAGCTGTCATCAAAGGCAATCAGGCGACGTTTCTGGTAGCCGGCTCTGGCGGCGCAACCGCCAAGACACGCGGCGTGAACGGGTTGATTCCTGCTCGCGGCGACGATCTCCAGCAGCCTGTGGCTACGCTGGTCGAATGGCATGATCTCGTTCGCAAGACGGATTTCAACATCTTCGCTTCGCAGGGCAACCAGCGCGCGATCATGCAAATGACCTGCATGGCAGTCATCAATCGCAAGATTGACCAAGACATCATCACGGAGCTGGCAACCGGCACGGTCAACACTGGCGCAGCCGCCGCACCTACGCTGAACCTTTGTCTCGAGGCTAAAACTCGCCTCGGTCAGGCAGATGTTCCGTATGACGGCCGCATCACCATGTTGGTCACGCCTAACTTCGAGGGCGTGATGCTGACCCTGGCATCGTTTACCTCTCGAGACTTCACGCAAAACGGCCCGATCGACAATGTGCCGGAAGCGTGGCGCGACCGCCAACAGACGTACAAGTGGCTCGGAATGAACTGGATCGTGCATCCAGATCTGCCGGGTAACGCGACGGCTGACGGTGATTGTTTCGCGTATCACCAAAACTCGATCGGCCATGCTTACAACGCCGACAACATCGAGGCGCGCGCGGGGTATGACGAGGAGCAGGACTACAGTTGGTCTCGCTGCTCGATCTACATGGGCTCACAACTGCTGCAGAACAGTGGCGTCGTCGTCGTGAACGTAATCGACAACACGCTCATTGCCTAAGGCTGAGGAGAAACTAAAGTGGCATACGCAACAGGAAGTTTGAACCTCTGCCAGCCTCGAATGGGTGAAGGCCTTGACGCTGGCAGCCTGAGCTTTGCAAAGTACGATTACATCTCTGCTGACCCGGTGCTTACGGTGATTGGCGCGGGGTATATCGACGACGGAAACGACAAGGGCATTCGTGTCAATGATGTCGTCTGCGTTGTTGATAACAACCTCGGTCTCGTAGATTTGTGCATCGTCACGGTGGTTACTGCTGCCGGTCTCGTAACGATGGTCAACGGCACGTAATTGACGTAGGACCTGAACTGGCGCGACAATGCGAGGGCGAGACTCATCCGGGTCTCGCCCTTTCTTGTCACGGAGACTGAAAAATGTCAGAACCAGCAACAGCAGAAGCATTACCCGAGCAAGACGCGGAGCAGCCTGAGGCTGTCCACACCGCGAAGCCGATTACCGAGGGCCGCATGGGCCTCGAGGTCGAGAAGTCAAACCGCTGGCGCGTCGATCTGCCGATGGGTGTCACCCCTGAGGACTGCATGAATGAGTCTTTCTGGCAGCACGTTGCCAAGGTGTTTCGCCCCGGCGACGAGATCGTCTGCTTACCCGATAACATGGAGTGGAAACTGGTCCTGCACGTAGTTGGTGCCGGCCGGCTTTATGCCCACGTTGTTCGCGAGGAGCTCTACGAGCTGGCACCACTGGAGGCAACCATCAAATTGCCCTCGATCTACGAGGTCAAATACACTGGTACGCATCACAAGTGGGCCGTCATTCGTGAGAGCAAGCCTCTCAAGGACGGTTTTGAGACCGAAGATCTTGCTCGGCGGTACGCGCAGAATCACGAATCTGCCGTGCAACGATAAGCCGATCAAGGATTGAACATTTGCGCAGGGATGCGCAGGCCTGGAGTAAGAAATGACTGACAAGCTCTCGATCTACAACGGCGCTCTGACCATCCTTGGCGAGCGGAGACTGGCGACTCTCACTGAGAATCGCGAGCCCCGCTACAAGCTCGACGACATCTGGGACAACGATTTCGTCAACCGGATCCTGCAGATGGGCCAGTGGCAATTCGCTCAGCGAACTGTGCAGCTCGACTCGAGTCCCTCGATCACGCCATCATTCGGCTACATCTTTGCCTTTGAAAGTCCGGTGGACTGGCTCAGGACGATGGCCGTCTGCTATGACGAGTATTTCCAGATCCCGATTACCAGATACTCCCGCGAGGGCGCGTTCTGGTTCTCGGACGCAGACCCGATCTATGTGAAATACGTCAGCAATGACAACCAGTTCGGCGCTGACTTCGCGCTCTGGCCAATGAATTTCACCGAGATGGCCGAGCACTACATGGCCATGAAAGTGGCACCACGCCTGACCGGCCTCGACTACGACGCCAACGAGCTCGCTCGCTGGTACAAGATGTGGCTCGGTGAAGCGAAGGCGGTCGACGCCATGGAGGAGCCTGCGAAGTTCCCGCCAAAAGGCGGTTGGGCTCGGTCTCGGCAAGGATTCCGCAATGCCGATTTCGACGGTGGTTCACGCAATCAACTGATCGGATAGGCCATGAGCATAGGCGAAAAGGTCCTCCTCGCATTCAACCGAGGCGTCGTTTCAAAGCGCGGTCTGGCCAGACTGGATCTCGAGCGAATGTCCATGTCGGCTGCTCAGCAGACAAACTGGATGCCTCGAGTGCTCGGCTCGATGATGCTCAGACCGGGCATGAAAATGATCGACCAGATGTATTCCGAGGACCGCCCCAATGGCAACCTCACTCGGCAGATGCCGTTTGTTTTCGGTGTTGATGACACGACGCTGATCGAGTTTGGATCAGAGCGAGGCATCGGCGCCGACCAGCGCGGCAAGCTCCGGTTCCGCGTTAATGACGTCCTGCTCGTCAGGCCGACTGTCAGCACAACCATCCCTGATGGCGATTTCACATCCACTTTTACGTTCTCTCAGTGGAACGATGATTCGGACCTGGGTGCCACGGCCGCGATCGGTAGTGCCGCCACGCCGAATTTTACCTGCAACCTGACCGGCACTGGCGATGCCTTTGCCAAGATCACTCAGGAGATCTCGGTCGCTGGTCCAGATCAGGGGGTCGAGCACTCGATGGACCTCCATGTCATCACGGAGTTTGTTCGGCTGCGTATTGGCACGACAGTAAACGGCGACGAGCTGGTCCGCGAAACGAATCTCGGCCAAGGCCGGCACAACATCGCTTTCATACCGCCCGGAGCGAGTTTTTGGATCGAGCTGGCCAACAGCAGCAATTACACCGCGGTCTGCGATGACTGCGAGATCTTCCAAAGCGTTCAGCAGATCGTCCAGTTTGAGACCGGCTGGAACGACGAGGACGACATCGCGGCTGTGCGGTGGTCCCAGTCCGGTGACGTTATCTACGTCATCTCGCGAAACCTGAATATGCAAAAGATCGAGCGCCGCGGCTACATAGATCCCAATGGCGTCGTCGTTCGCAACTCTTGGTCGCTGGTGGCCTACGGGCCCGAGGACGGCCCGTTCCAGACGCTCAGCACAGATGGCTCGACGGTAACAGTGAGCGCCATCGAGGGCGATATTCAGGTCCAGTCCAGTGCCGATATATTCGATGCCTCGATGGCCCCAGACGAGCACCGGGCCGGCGTCTTGATTCGTGTCGCCTCCCAGGGTCAGGTCGTCACCGAGGCGGTCAATGCTGCGGACGAGTTCTCCCCGACGATCCGCGTCACCGGCAACGGCGAGGCGCGGCGTTTCGGCATCATCATCGAGAATATGCCTCCGGGCATCGGCACGATCACGGTGCAGTTCTCCATCGGCTCGGACTCAGGCCCGTTCAATGACCTGACGCCGCAGTACACTTCCAACACCAACACGACTTTCCTCGATGAGCAGGACGGTCAGATCATTTTCTATCGCATCGGCGTGAAGGCTGGCGATTTCACAGCCGGCCCGATCAACTGCACCCTGAGCTACACTGGCGGCTCGCGCACCGGCATTGCCCGGATGACCGGCTTTACCACATCGAAGCTGATCGACGCCTACGTGATTGAGCCTTTCGGCTCCCTGCTGGCGTCAAAGGACTGGGAGCTCGGTGAGTGGTCTGGGTTCGATGGCTTTCCCTCGACCGTCGACATCCATGAGAATCGGCTCTGGTTCGCTGGCAACGATCGCATCTATGGCTCGGTGTCGGACAACTACGAATCGTTCGATGACGAGACCGAGGGCGACTCTGGCCCGATCAATAGAAACATTGGCTCAGGCCCGATCCGCATTATCAACTGGCTCAAGTCCTTTGGCAGGCTGCTGCTCGGCACCAGCGAGAATGCTGCAGACGTCGACGCGGCCCGGATGGACGGCAACCATCCTCTCGGGGTGCGCTCGAGCTCGTTCGACGAGGCGCTGACGCCGACCAATTTCAACATCAAGACAATCGCCAGCAAGGGCGTTTTTGTCGATCGGACCCTGCAGCGGCTCTACGAGCTCAGCTACGACTCGGCCGGCGCTGATTACCTGAGCGTGGATCTGTCGATCTTTGCGCCTGACTACAACGACGCCGGCATCCGGCAGATCGCTGTGCAGATGAAGCCTGACGTCCGCGTCCATTGTGTGCGCAACGATGGCACTGTCGGAGTGCTGATCTACGATCGGCTCGAGAACGTCATCTGCTGGTGCGAGGTCATCCTGGGCGTGGACACAGTCCAAAGTCGGCTGTGGACTGTCGATGATGTCGCCATCCTCCCCGGCACGGTCGAGGATCAGGTCTACTACACGGTCAGTCATCAAAGGGTTGCAGCGCGCAAGTATTTGCTCAAGTGGGCGCTGGAGTCCGAGGCGGTTGGCGGCAACAACAACTACCTCGGTGACGCATGGGGCCAGTACACCGGAGTCCCGGTCAGCACCGTAAATGTAACTACCGACGCGACACCAGCCCTGCGTATTGATTCAGGCCATCTGGATGACGCGGACGTTTCGATCTGGGCTGATGGGGCTGACAAGGGCCTTGCTCGGGTCGACAGCTCTGGTGACATTGACCTCTCGCTCCTCACTGGCGCACCGTTCTCCAATGTCATCTGGGGCCTGCCGTACACGGCACTGTTCAAGAGCGCCAAGCTCGGCACTCTCGACGGCATCGGATTGCTGGAGCGCAAGAAGGTCAACAAGATCGGATTTATTGCCTCGGATTTGCACTACCAAGGATTACAGTACGGCCCGGATTTCAGCAACCTATCGGACCTGCCGCTCGTTGAGCAGGGTCAGGACACGCCTGCCGATACGATCTGGGAGGACTACCATGAGGACAATTTCCCCTTTGGCGGGGAGTGGATACCGGATTCAAGAATATGTCTGCAAGCAGCAACACCGCGGCCAGCAACGATCTTGGCAGCGATAGCGGAGTTCGAGTCAGTCGAGAAGCGAAGCAACACCAAGCGACGAGCTCCCCGTTAATCGAGTCAAGGTTCGCGACGACCGCGGACATCTTGGAATACTACGGTGCGCCGCAGCGCGGCACCATGCGCGCATTCGTCATCCTGATGGACGGCAAACCTGCCGGATTCATTGGCCTCGTTCGCGAGGGTGGCATTGGCAAATACTTCACTGAATACAAGCCGGAACTGCAGCCCCACCTGAAATCCATTATCATCATGCGCGCGTTGTGCAGGGCACTCGATTGGTGCCGTGCGTATCGAGGGCCAGTGATAGCAATAGCGACAACCGCTGAGAGCTGCTACACGATGAATCGACTGGGGTTCGAGCACATGGAAGGCGTCTACTACGGATGGTTCGATAAATGGCACAGATAGCAGTCGCAGCAGTCATGCTGGTCGCCGGGGCCTATAAGGGCTATCAGGCGAAAAAGCTCAAGGAGGAGGAAGCCAAAGGCCTCCAAGAGGCAGCCGTTCGGCAGATGGCCATTACCTCCCGCGAGATGGCCGAGGAGATCCGCAACAAGGAGCTCATGCACTCGCGCGCCATTGCGGTGGCTGGTATGTCAGGCGCCGGCACCGATGGCCTGACCAAGCTCCTCGGAGATCTGAACACCGAAGGCGAGTACCGCGTCATGTCGGTGCTGTGGAATGGCCAGAACGAGGCCCAAGGCCTGCAGTACCGGGCCGAGGCTGCAGAGCGCGAAGGCAAGGCAGCTCAGACCGCTGGCATCATCGACGGCATCACATCGGCCGTGTCCGCTTACGTGGGCATGGGTGGCAAGGGAGGTCCGAGCGGCACCAGCGCAACTGCGAATACCGCACCGGGCACCATGTATTCACCAATTCCCGGTGCCAACAACGTGGGCAAGCTGGTTCCGGGCGTCCCGACCTCCGGCCTGTACTCGCCGGTCAAGCCGCGCTCACTCTGGCCAACGGGGTAGGTCATGGCTGATAATTTCAGAGTTTCAGGATTCGTTCTCGGGCTGGCCATCAAGGCGCCCTGCCACACGCATTCGGCAATCAATGTCACGCCGCTCTCAGGCACCGGCCAGACCATCGGCGGCTACGTTGTGACGGAGTTCGATCGCGTCCTGCTGACCGCTCAAACGGATCCGATCGACAATGGCATCTACTCGGTGCGAGGCTCAGGGTGGATTCGAGATGGCGATGCAGACGGCAACCGAGACTGGGTTGGCGGCACCCTGGTCCCGGTGTGGACTATCGCTCAAACGGACATCGTCCTGTGGCGCCTCGGCGGCGATCCTGATGCCAAGACGATCGGCACCGATGCGCTGACCTTTACGTCCTACTACGATCCGCTCGCTGGCGGCGGTGGCTTCGGCACCCTGCAGCAGGTCACAACCAACGGCAACACGATCACCAACAACATCGTCCTGACCGGCACTCGCCTCGATGTGACGAGCGGCGGCGACGTCAAGATCGCCAATGCCGGCGACACTCGCAGCTTCGTCATGTCCGTGGACCCTTTACTGGGCGTTGATGCGGTGGTCTTTCTTGCCTCGGCCGGGGTCGACGTTTACAGCTTCGATGAGCCCATCGACATCGACGCTGGCAGCATTCACATCGGCCCGACTGAGCGGCTGGCCTTCTACCAGTTCGATGATGCGGTTACGAGCTACATCAGGGGCGCGGCAGCCTCGAGCGATATTGAGTACGTTGTTCCAGCCGCTAACTCTCACGTTTTCTCTGGTGAAATGGAGATCGAGAGCTACCGGATCGCGAACGTCGCATTCGTCATCGCCGCCAATGCTGTGACGATCGACGTCAACCAGACCTCGTCTTGCACCGTGGACATAGATCCTGCGACCGCCAATTTCACCGTGACCCTGACGGCGCCTGCCGCTGGCGCCGGTTTCTACTACGAGATCAACATTGATTTCGTGCAGGGTGTTCCTGACTTCCAGCCGATCTGGCCAGCAGCCGTGAAATGGCCGCTTGGCATTGCACCGATCCTCTCACCGCAGAGCGACGATCTGGACACAGTCCACCTCTACACGACCGATGGCGGCGTTACGTGGAAGGGGTCCTTTCTTGTGGACTACTCGTAGTGAGCCTGCTCGGTGGCGGCTCGCTGATTTACACGCCACCAGTGCCGGCACTTGCGCGGTACGAGCCGACCGGCACATGGATGGCCATTGCTGAAAATTATGTCGCGTTCTCGCGTGACGGCATCAACTGGTTAGCGGCTGAATGGGCTCCCAGTTCATTCTGGGATGCCATAGATATGTGGGAATACGCCGGTCCCGGCCCCCGGATGGTCATAGCCGGCAGCGACATCGGATCATTCACTTGGAGGATGACCAGCATCAACCCGGTGACGTTCACGCAGAGTACATCCGGCCCGAATCCGGGTGCCAACGATGAATTCGACGCCGCGGTCAGGCTGTCCCACGGCACTGGCGGGTTCATAGGGACGACCAATTCGCAGATCAGATCCTCCAGCGATGCGGACAACTGGCTCGAGGAGCTGCCAGTTCCGGGCAACTTCGCGAATGCCGGCATGGGAGAACAACAATGGCGTCCTGAGGTTAGCCTGCATATTCGGCTCGGCTCTGGTGAATTCCCCACAACCCCCGGTTCTTACTGGACTTCCGGCAATGGCACCGGCTGGACGGAGCGCACCTTTCCTGAGGCCTTCGGTTCCGGTATTTTCCAAAACCAAGCCCGTATGGCCGGCAACGGCACCGATGTCGTCGTGGTAGGGATGCACAACGGCAGGATCTACAGAACTTTGGATGGCGTCACATGGTCGCTGCGCCACGATCCATTCCCTGAGACCAGCATCGGTTCGATTGTTTGGAATCCGATGGCGAATAACGGTGCTGGCGCGTTCTTCGCTGTGCAGGGCGCGACCAATCCAGACAACCTGCTGACCTCGGCTGATGGCATATTCTGGAATCCAGTCGACCCGAACGATCTCCCCACCGGGCTACAGCTCGCTGCCGATACTGGCAAGAACCTGATGATTGCCAGAAGCGGCGGTTTTGGTGGCGGCTCCAGCACCCCTGACTTTCAGATCGGTGGCTGCTTCCAGTCGGACGACGATGGCGAAACATGGGAGGAGTTTGGGGATAAAGCAGGTGGTTGGGTCGGATTCATCCCCGCGAAAATCGGCCCGGTCGTTGTTGAAACGCTAAACATCGACACTGGCGCGATCGTCATTGCTGAGTCCAGAACGGACCCTGACGTCAGCAAGACCTCTTTGCTGCTTACTGGTTTCAGCGACTTAGAAGGCAACTCCGTAAGAAAGTCCACCATCGTTGCCGGCGAGTCCAGCCTCGGAAAGTGGGCCAACACACTGGATGAGCTCAACCCGTATTACCATGAGTGCAGGCTGGACAGGACCAGTGGCGATGACTTTAATTTTGGCACATCGGCTATAAACGCTTGGATTGATTTCAGTGCGAACTGGGGCTACCTCCTCAACGCTGGAGTCGATGTAAAGACTTTCACCGGCACCCTGCGGGTTCGTCACAAGGAGACTCTGGTAGAGTCCAATTCCGTGTCGGTCCAGATGGACTGCGAAGTAACCGCCTAAGGACAGGACAATGGCTACACTCCCACAAGCAGCAGACTACGGCGCCCGAGTACAGCTCCGGTCGAATCGAATCGACATCCCTGGGCAGGGTGAGCTGGCGGTGGCAGATGCCTTGTCCCGAGCTGCGGCCACGTTTACCAACATGGCCATCGAGCACAAGCAGAAGGATGACGCGCTCAGCTATGCCCACGCCAAGAATGAATATCTGATCGCTGACATCCAAGAGCGCGACAAGCTGGCCGACGATCAGGACTTTGCCACGCAGACCGAGCGGTACAACGAGGCCATGAAGGGCCACTATGAGCGCCTGTTCCCCACGGTCAGGTCACAGCGAGATCGTGGCCTGTTCGACGCTGAGGCTCGCCTGATGAACGCTCGAGGGCAAGTCGCCGTTGGTGATATGGCCCGGACCAGAGAAATCGACTGGAATGTGGCCGAGCTCGGCAGGCACGGCCGGGAGCTGCAGGGCTCCATCTTGGCAGCCAGCGATGCCCAGACCGCTCAGGATGGGATGTTCTCCTATCTGGAGCACATCAATTCTCTGCTCACCAAGGGCTTTATTACTGAGAGCCAGCATGAGACTTGGAGCAAGGACTTTGTCACAACGGTCTCCGGCAAACGGTTGCTGGCCATGGATCCGAAAATGCGCGAGGTCTTGCTGGAGCGATCCATCACGATGGCTAAATCGCAAGGCCGGATCACTCGCGATCAGGTATTTGCAGGCGAGGGCTCAGGCTCGATCGCTGATTTCATCCCGCTCGACGAGCGCGTGAAAATGCTGGAAGCAACCCGCAAGGGCAACGAGCACGACGCCGTTATGACCGAGGCCAACGCTATCTTTGATGGGATTCGGGACACCTACACGGATCCCAAAAAGGTCAATGACGAGGTCAGAAGGCTCAGCCGGGGCCTTGACCATGAAGTCAGGACCGCCCTGAAAGTCCTGAGTAACGACTATCAGGTCACGGAGAGTCGCCTCGAGGGCATGGGCCGAACCACTGTTATGCGGGGCGCCAGCGGTCTCTTGGATCAGGGGATAAACCCCGAGGTCGCCATGGCTGGCGAACAGTGGGGATCGCTGTTGCAAGTGCAGAAGGACTCACTCAGAGCGGCGTGGATCAGCAGGCAGCAGCGTGACGGCTTCGGTGAGGTCGATGTGCTCTATACGGAGCCCAAGACTGGGGCAGACGCGCATCTCATTGGCGATGATGGCCAGATCATGCTCGGTGAAACGTCGCAAGCTCCATCGTATTCTCTCTGGACTGGGATGTCGGCAGCCGAGCGCGCGAAGGTCGACCTCGACGATGAAACGTGGCGACAGGCATTCACGTATGGAACCTGGACCGACTTCAAGCGGGAGCAGAAGGGCATCCGAGATGCGCAGGACATCGCCAGCGCCAAGCCGCCCACGGAATCACCCGGCCTGACGCCGATGCAGCGCGTTAATAGCTCGCTGGTGACAATGGAAAAAATCCCGGCGACCGCCAGAACACCTGAGGACGAGAGAAAATACTGGTCCGCGGTCAGGGCTCTCGACCGACAGATCAGGATTGCCGAAGGGATCAAGGGAGAGAAATTGACTGCCGACGAGGAGGCTACGATCTGGACCGATATGCTCAAGGATGCGGCATTCACCGACCATTACTGGTGGGACCCAGACACGGACGAGGAGGACAAGCAGCTCATTGTCACGATGGATCCTGAGACCCTCAACAGAGCTCGCGAGCCGTTCATCGGTTCGTCGACAGTACACGGTGGCCAGAAGATGACGCACCGACAGAAGATCGAGCAGATGGCCGTTGACATTGGGCTGGTCGCTGATGACGTCGCTGAGCGAGATCTCGAGAGGGCCAATTTTGCGCTGGTTAATCTGGTTGGCACTGACGGCAATCGGTACAACATCTATACGATCACCGAGGCCCAGATGGAGGATGTCAACGACGAGATCGAGCGCAGGCTCGGGGGCACTTAATGGGGGCCACTCAAGAATACGTTGCGGATCAACTGGAGCGCCAGCGCAAGGCGCGGCTCGAGGCTGCGAACGTGCAGCAGTACGACTACGATACGTCTGCCAGGATCTTCGGTGTGTCGGCTGTCACCAAGCTGCCCTCGGAAGTGGTCGCCAACGATCTCGAGGGTCTCGAGAAAAGGCTCGCCGCCAGCGAGTTCGACTACGACCAATACACCGACCGGATCAATGGGGCCCCGGCCTTCAATCGGTTCGTTGCTGAGAATCCATACCACCTGTCAGTCCTGCAGCGCGATCACAAGGAGCTCTCGAGGCTCGAGCGATCGTACCGGCAGATGTCGCTGAGCTGGCAGTCTGGGTGGGCGATGACCGAGATCGCTGAGATCCGCGACCGGCAACTGACGAATTTCGAGAATCCAGACAACGAGAAGGACAAGGCCAAGCTCGATCAACTGCACCAGCTCCTCGAGGGCGGGATGTTTGGCGCCGATACGTGGTACGCGAAAGTCCTTGCCGGCACGGCGCAGCAGGTCCCGATCATGTCGTGGCTGACTGGCGAGGCTCTCGATGAGATTGCCGTTGGCGCGGGTATTGGTGCAGCTCGCGGTGCTTTCGTTGCAGGAACATCTACCGCTGGTGTCGGTACGCTTGCGGGTGCTGGCATCGGCGCCATGACTGGTGCCGGATACGGTGCGAGGGCCGGGTTCGCTGAGGCCGCTTTCCGGCTGGAGCGAGGTCTGGCCTATGACGAGTACATCGGCATGGGTCTCGATGAGGAGCAGGCCCGGTGGGCCTCGGCCGCGGTCGGTGGCGTGAACGCAGCTCTCGAGAGCCTTGGCTTCGGCGCCCTGACCAAGCGGATCCCCGGCGTCAATAAAATACTGAATGACCGGACTGGCGCGGTCATCAACAACATTCTGAACAAGCCGACCATGAGGCAGGCAGTCGCTCGCGTGACCCTGAAATATGGTGAAGGCGTGGCCACTGAGCTGGTCACTGAGGTCGCTCAGGAGGCCACGTTAATCGTGGGCCGTGAGTACCTGAAAAGGCAGGCCAGAGCTGCAGGCGACACCAGACCAGAGATGGAGGCCATGGCTGGCGACGGCGGCGTATTTGACGTCCTTACCAGTGGAGAATTCTGGTCGGATGCCGGTGACATCGCTGCGCACACGCTGTATGGCGTGGCACTGATCGGTGGCGTCGGCCCTGGGTCGAGCTTTATCCGTGACAGCGCGAACATAAGGCAGGCCGAGGGACGCCTTGCTGCGTTTGAGGCCATGGGTGATGCGGCCGAAAAATCTGAGACCCGCAAGAATGCGCCGACCAAGTACGAGGAATTCGTAAATAAACTCGTCGGCAAGGATGGCAAAATTCTGATCGAGGCGCGGCGTTTCATCGACTACTTTCAAGAGCAGGGCATGGACGCTGACGAGGTCGCGAAAAGCGTTGGCATCGCGAATCTCGGTGATGCCGAGGCCAACGGCTTAGACATCGAGATCCCTGCAGGCCAGTACCTCGCGAAGATCGCTCCGACTGAACATCACCGGGGGCTGGCGCGGGATCTCAAAAATATCGACCAGCCGATGTCGGCCAATGAGGCCCAGACCGTCAAGGAAAGCATGGTCAAGGAGGTCAAGGAGCTGCAGGCGCTCCAAGCCAAGGAGGATCCCGAGCAGGCGCGTCAGGACGCTGAGCTCCACGCCACGCTCAAGGAGCGACTGGTCGAGGGCGGGACCTCGCCTGAGGCGGCTGAGTTTCAGGCCATGATTCTGGTCGGCATTCCGAATCTGGCTCGCCGTGCCGGTGTGGATGATGTCGAGCAGTTCCAGCAGGACCGATTCGGTGGCGTCATCTTTACGACCAATGCCCAGATGCGCGCCGACAAGGAGGACGTCGACCTGTTTGTGGATCCGTACCTCGACAAGATCCGGGCCGGAGACTTTCCGAGCCAGCGGTCCATCTTCGGGCCTGACTTGATTGAGGAAATCAAGAGAATGGGTGGTCTGGCGCCTGATTCTGAGCTCACCGCTCGCGACATGAAGCTGAATTTCCGCGGCCTTATTCGCGAGGGCGGCAGGACGCTCGATGATGTTGCTGAATTCCTGCATGAGAGCGGCTATATCGCTGCTCGAGATCCTGAGCTGGTGCTCGAGGCGCTGGATCGTGTGGCCAGCGGCGAGGAGATTTTCGGAGACCAGTTCACGATCAACGAGGAAAAGCGGGAGCTACTCACCGCGCTTGAACAGCTTTCCAAGATGCTCGATGAGTCAGGCATCGAGATCAACGACATGACCAACGCGGAAGTCAGGGCTGCCATGGAGGCGTGGGAGACCTACTACCAGAGCGATGAGAAAATAGACTCCTCGGAGCTCGACAAGCTGACAAAACTTGTGCTCTCCTCGGCAACACACGATCCGCAGATGTTGGCCAGGGCCCAGAACCTACTGCCGGAATTCGCGCCGACTCAGGACTTTGGTGACGTCGAGCTCACTCAGGTCGGAGAGACCGTGGATGGCAGGCCGGTCAAGGTACGCACGGACGCTAACAGGGAATTCGAGCTCGCCCAGAAGCGGAAAAATATGCTCAAAGCACTAAAGGACTGTCTCGGTGGCTAAGGTATTCACAGCAGCAGAACTGCAGGAAATGAGGGAGCGTGGCGATGATGTCGAGATCGGTGACAACGGCCGTCGAACCATTCAGGGACTCGACGAGCTGGTGGCAGAAATTAAGTCCCTCGTTGAGGCGCAGCGCGCTAACGCCGGAGCCGATATGCTCCGCTCCGAAACGCAGGCCAATCTCATTCAGGCCGTGCAAAAACTGGCATCCCGAGCCCCCGGTGGAGGAATGAGCCAGCAGGTCCTCGAGGATCTGGTGGTGCAGCTTGGCCAGCAAAAAGAGCGTGAGCCGAATCCGGTCTATGTGTTCGCCATCGAGCGCAACGAGACCACGCAGCTAATCAATAAAATCGTCGCAACGCCGCAGGCCAGCTAATGCAGCCCGGTGGCATACATCTGCAACCGGCCAACGTGCAGGCCCCGGCCGCTACTGGCTTCAAGGGCCTCGGCACTTGGCGATACCGTACTGAGACTGTTGCGCCGCCAGCCAGCGGCCAAGTCCGGTTCAACAACGCAGATCCAACACTCGCCACTGAGATGTACCTGCACGAAACCAATGACGGCGGCACGGACGTTGCGAACTTCCTCGATCTGCTCACCGATGGCGCCATCATCTACCTGCAGGAGCAGTCAGACGCCGACAACCATTTCATCATAGAGATCTCGTCGAACACCGACTCCGGCACCTACCGCACGTTTGGCATTCAGGCCATCACCTTGGAGGGCGTCGAGCCAAGCCAGAACACGCAGATGCTCGTCGTCGTTGCCGGTGGTAGTGGCGCGACCATAGTTCCTACTCCGGTCGGTGGTCAGATCACCGTCTTTGCGAGCCCGACGACCATCGAGGGTGACGCGAATTTCACCTACGGCGACAACGCCGAGCAGATGATGATTCAGGTCGTCCTCAACTCCATCAACAATGTCGGACTGCTGCTCATTGATTCAAACAGTGTGTTGAATCCTGACGGATGGCAATGGTGTCCCGGTCAAACTGGCCTGCACGATGGAACGCTGATCCTCACGCATAAGCCAGCAGACACGATCAACAATCGTGACCTCACAATGATACCGGGAGGACGACCTGCCTTTGCCTTTGGTCTTGCTGTTGCACCGGGCACAACGTATGCAGATGAGAATGCTGGTGCGCTTGCATACTTCCAGCCACGCGACATCACTGGCCGCGAGGAAACAAAAATCTCTTTCGTTGGTTTCGTTGGTGGCACAGGGCATGAGGGCGTGTTCAGCATCGAGGGATTCAACTACGGTAACGCCGGTCTGCAATTCAACCGGGTGGCTCACTTCGTTGTTGACCCTGACTACCGGATACACATTGATCTGCTCGGCGCACTTCTTATGACGGGTACGGGCGATCTGGAGTCTGGCGAGGAGGGCATCTGCCGTAATTTGGTGGATGGGCTGCAAATTCAAGGGCAGGGGTCATCGCGCGACGTCACGATCTACGACGACACTCACCAGATCACGCTGAGCTCCCAGACTGGTACGTCCGCATGGCGCTTTCACAAGCGGTTTCAGGTAGGGACTTACGTCGAATTCCACATGAACAACGCTACCGATGACTTTGAGATCACCGGGGCTGGCGCGTGTGACAACATATTGTGGACTGGCTATGCCGGCTTTTTCAGCATCGACAGTGACCTCGTAGTCGAGGGTAACGGGATCTTTGGGCCCGGAACAGGCAACGTCACGCTGGATATTGACAGTGGTTCGGCCGACCTCCTCTCAGGAGAACTAAGGTTTCTCGCGGCCGGTGTTGAGCAAGCACATATCCAGTGGTTTGAGTTTGCTGCTGGCGGCGACTCCCTGCTCATCAACAGCGTCACAGGCAAGATGCAGCTCTCTACCAATAACACTTTGGCGATGGAGATTGCGACCGATCAGTCCATTAGATACACCGGCACCCAAGAGTGGGACAAGGGTGCTGACATCGCCAGCGCATCAGCACTGGTGCTTGGCTCAGACGGTAACTATTTTGACGTTACCGGCACGACGACCATAAACTCGATCAGTGCAAAACCAATCGGCACGATCATCGTGCTGCAATTCGATAGCAACATCACGGTGCAAGACAGCGCGGTTGCACTGATCCTTGAAAACGATGTGACCTACGGCGCTGAACCCGGCGACACTTTAGGTCTGATTTGTTATGACGGCACGAACTGGCGCGAAATTTTCAGAACAGATCCAAGCCGTGTCCGTTCATCGTCCAACATTGCCGATCAGGCGATGGTGCGCGGCAACGGTGGAGCCAAGCGCATCACCGGCACAGGCAATCTCATTGGTGACGACGATGAAATGATAATGGCCGGTACTGTCATACTCGCCAGCTTCACGGATGCGCAGTTGAACGCTATTGGCAATGCTGTGAATACCAACGATGGCAAGGCCGCAGGCGCTATGGTGTTCAACAGCGATCAGGGTCACGCGGTCACGGCGCAAGGCGCGACTGCTGGTAGCGTCTGGAATGACGGCGTTGGCACTTTGACCAACACGCCGGTATAGGAAACGAGATGGCGAATCCGAATCAACTGGGCATCAAGTGGTGGAAATACTGCCAAGTCTGCGAGTGGCGCTCGAAAACGAAAGGCGCAGTCGGCCAGCGCGAGACTGATCTGACCGTCTGCCCGAACTGCAACAACCCGCAGCTCAGTGTGGAGATTGACGATCATGTATTCGAGGAGCGGCGCTACGATGTTCGCGTTCGCAATGCCAAGGGCCAAGCGGTAGCTGATGAGGTCAGGCAGAATGCCGGCAGGCCACCAGCTCCACCAGACACCGAGGACCGCTCTAACCGCGGCCATCAGTACGGCCCCGGCGACCAGCGGCCTTTTCCAGATCCATAGGTGACAGACCATGTCTAAATCAGTCCCGATCACAGCCTACTGGGAGAGCGCAATCGGCGTACCTCTGACTGCGCCCGGAACTGTGCCGACCATCAGGATCCGCAGGCTCGACACGCAGGCCCTCGAGGTCACGGACGCAGCCATGACCGAGGTCGGTGACGGCCTTTACGTTTTCAACTTCGCGCCAGCGGTGGACGGCATCGAGTATGCAGCCCGAGCTGACGGCGATCCGGCAGCCGCGGGTCAGGTTCCGACCGGAATCCGGTATCAGTCCGGTCAGGTCGACAACAAGCTGGCCGAGATGCACGTTCGATTCGACCTCGATCCAGCAGAGCAGCAGACCTACGACAATGACGGCGAGGACATCACCAATTCACAATTCGCGCTGACTAAGGTTCCGGGTGCTGGAGACTTCGACATTGTCCGGTCGTGAATACATCACTCCACACGCTCGGATGGACTGATCCCTCAGCGTTAGATCCTGAGGGCGGGGTCCAGCTTTTCGCCGTTGGCTGGTTGGGAGTGGTGCCGGCTGAGGACGCGGTGTTCCCCATGGGTTCGCCTCCGGGGCTCAACCGGCGTATTCTCCGCGATGACGACGAGCTCGTTAGCGCAGTAATCTTAGCCTTCATGGAGATCAGGGACCGATGGCACTGAAGGATTGCATGAGGAAGTTGGGCGTACCCTTGTCGAAGGATGACAAGGCTCTGCTCGAACAGTGGATCGACCAAGGCCTGACCGATGAGCAGGTCCTCGATCGGTACGAGCTCCACATCAACAAAACACTGTTCGACATCACGAAAAAGGCGCAGGCACAGGGCGCCAAGGTTTCGGTGAAGCGTGACACCCTGGGAGAGCTCCGCTCATTTGGCGAGGCGCAGCTCGATAAGGCACGGACGCAGTTGATAATAGTCCGCACCAAGTATCAGAACCTCAATCAGCAATTCGCTGACATCGCGTGGGTCGAGGGCAACATCAAGCACTGGGAGCCCGGTGGCCCGGACATCGACCTGAACAACGATGCTCAGGTCGTCATGCGATTCAACCAGATGCACTTTCCCCACAAGGATATATTCAAGTCTGGGATGTTTGGCGACAGCCAGCTCAAGGGCAAAGATGCCTACGAGCTATTCGACAGCTTCCGGGCGCTGCAGGCGCGTGGCGACCAGCTCCGTAAGGATATGCAGGCCCTATTCCATGAGGAGGTCGATCTCGTAAATCAGATCGACTCGCTCACCGAGGGCGGCGGCATCACGCTCGACACCGACACTGGCGAGTATTTCATGGGGCCGTTGCCGCCAGACAAGCCAGACGGCGTCAGCGAGGAGTCGTGGAATTACACATTCACCACTGGTCCGCAGGGACCGCCAAAGCCGCCGTTTACCATCAAGACTGGCAAGGGTGCTGAGGGAGATCTCTACATCCAGCGCGTCGGCCCTAACGCCGGCACACCGCACCGGACCCGGCAGGGCCCGAGCGACATGGCCATCAGCCTCGATCAGGATGTGCTGCTGCCCGACTATATGTTCTATTTCCTCAAGTTCCTGCAGCCGCAGATGTTGGCTCGGGCTCACGGCACGGCACAGCAGGCCATCAACAAGCGCGACGTCGAGGAGGTCATCACTCGGGCCTTTCAGAACATGGTCAAGGAGGACACTGGCGAGTTCTACGCAAACAACCAGCCAGCGAAACCGTTACGAGCCGAGGAGGCCAAGGCCAATTACAAGGCGATCGTCAGGGTGCAGGAGGAGCGCGAGATCAGGACCGGCATCACCAAGGTCGTCACGGCCCACGATGCGGCTCATGTCCTGGCAGAGATCCGCAAGAACGCCAGCGAGGGGTTCTGGGGTCTCGTTCTCGACAAGAACGACAATGTCGTCGGCGTCGTGGAACATGGTCGTGGAACATTCGACGGCACCAGCGTCTATCCGTCGACCTACGCTGGCGCAGTCCTGACGATCCCCGGAGCGGCAAAGGTCTGGATGGCCCACAACCATCCGAGCGGCACCCTGACAGCCTCGCAGCCTGACATGATGATTACGGGTCGCATCAGCAAGCTCCTCGATGGCTCTGACGTACAGGTTCTCGGCCATATCCTCATGGGGGCTCAGCAAAGCACGTTCACAATGATGGACGAGAAGGGCCAAACCGTTGGCACCGACGAGCCGATCACCCCGGCCCCGCGCAACAAGAAAGTCAAGGTATTCACCCGCAAGATCATTGGAAAGCAGACCGGCCCGACACTAAACAACCCGGCTCAGACCGGCGCGCTCCTCGACAGCATGGGAAATCCCGATGGCATCTTGATGCTGAACAACAGGCATCAGGTCCTCGGCTTCCTGTCGATGACGCCGAAGGAGATGGAAACACTCAAGGGCACTGGGCAGAGCTCCCGCGTGATACGGGCCTTGGCCGAAGTGAATGCGGCTGCGTTCTTCGTGTCAACCCGGCAACATGAGCCACACGCTGCCAACAACATGGCCGCTTTCGCTGCAGCGAGCGACTGGAGGATGCTCGACGCCTTCTACGTGGAGACCCACACCACAATCAGTATGCAGCAGCGAGGCCAGCTCGCCGGTCAAAAGGAGTTCTACCAAGGCATCCCCGGCTTCCACTCAGGCGTCATGGTGGCAGCCCAGACGATGCCCCAGTCCAAGGGCCCAGTGAAACAGATGATGGCGCTGCTCAAGAAGCAGCCCGGTGTGTCCAAGGTCCAAAGGCCTCTGGTCGACGAGGATGGTGAGCCGGTCTATGAGACCGACCTGCCAAGCAAGAAGCTGCGCGTCAAGATGGGCGACAAAACCGTCGATGTGCGGCAGAACCCGACCGAGGATCAGATAGCTAACTTCCGTCAGATGGTCAAGATGGAGTACAAGGCAAAGGGCTGGAGCACCACGGCCGACCCGATCATTCGCAGCACATGGGACGAGAAGGGCAACCGATGGATGTGGGAGTCCAGCGAAGCCGTCCATGTCGTCATGGAGGGCGATCTGGCCAGACAGCTCGGCGTCAAGCCTGAGACATTGAGCCAGCACAACGCAGGCGAAACCGGCAAGCGCAAGCAGGTCATTGAGACCACCTACCCTGAGCTGGACTTCCTGCAGGTCGAGGAGTTTTTCGAGGCGCAAGGCGGCACGATCACGCAGGACCAGATCATCGCCTACGTCAGGAAAAATGGCATCGTGGTCGAGGAGAGTGTGTACGGCGGCGATATGGCTGCAAGGGTTGAGCTCACCACGGATCTGATTGAGCTCGAGGAGGTCTACGAGCGATACGGATTCGATCCCGACAGCCGATTCAACGATGGCGAGGTCATCTACAGCAGCTTTGATTTTGTCTCACAGCGCGACTACGAGATTATCTACGACCCGCAGATGGGAACGGCTGCGGCGACTCCAGACGAGGGCAAGACATGGCTGGCGGTTGCCGAACCTGGGCCGTACCTGCTCAGGCTCCACGGTCAAGATCAAGAACGGGCCGCGGTCGCTTCGGCCGAGGGTGCCATTGAGACTGACATCCAAGAGCGCGAGCGCGGCGGGTTTGCCGGTGCTCCCCGGTTCGCAGGTACGGGCTCTGTGCTGGACGGCGGCAAGTACGATCGCGAGATCTTGCTGAGGACGCCAAAGGTCCCGAGTGGCGGGGTCGTGCATTCCGGCAATCTGAGAGGGCCGAGCCTTGGTGTGCAATTCACCGATGAGGAGGTCGACGAGCTCATTACCGATGTGGCCAACAACCCGAATATCGGTGATGTCCGTGTTGAGCGCACGACCAATGACAAGGGCGAGATCATAAATGTCTCGTTCGAGAATCTGGCGCCTGAGGACTACCAAGACTTTGCCGACCAGATGACCGCATTCGGTGGCGTCCAGATTACGGACGAGCAGAGCAACATCGAGGAGCTCAGGGCGAGGCTCGATCGCGGCGAACTGGACGAGATCCAGCAGCGGCAGATTGAGAATTTCGATGCCGATTACTGGGAGCAGGAAAATGTATTTGCGTGGATACGGACAACCGATCGCGTAGGCCCCAAGGGCGAGAAGATCCTATTCATCGAGGAGCTGCAGTCTGGCATCCACCAAGCCGGCTCGAGGACCGGCTACCGTGAGCGGATTGACCCGCCTCCGACTGACTGGGTGGCCGTCGACAAGGGCTACGCTTGGGTCGTCGAGGTCGATGGCAAGCCGTTCCAGTATGGCGATCCAGACATGATCGCAGCCGGTGGCGGCGTGATGGCGATTAACAAGCTCGATGCGCTGACTGCAGATCTGGCAAGGCCCAAGCTCCAAGCCATGATGCGGCTCGAGTACGATGAGGCGAGGAATCGCCAAGCAGGCAAGCAGCCGCAGGCCCCGTTCAAGGGCAACGCATGGGTGTCCCTGGCCATCAAGCGCATAGTTCGCCTCGCGGCTGAGCAGGGCTACGACCAGATCGGATTCATCACTGGCGAGCAGACGGCAATCCGCAACAGTCAAGGCGAGCGGATCACTGACATCAGGTTCGATCCGGTCGACAACGAGCTGGAGATGTGGGACTCGAACGGGCGCCTCGCGGTCAACGTGAACGCCACGGCCGAGGAGCTCAACGAGCACATGAGCGATGAGCGAGCTGACGAGCTCAGGGCCATCATGCAAGACAACAACAATCGCTATGAGATCCTCAAGGGCATCGAGACCGACCTGATCTACGAGCCGAGCGAGCTGGTGTTCTTCGATGGCACGGACACGGCTAACTACCTCGAGGAGGACCTCAAGGCCAAGGCTGAGCAGGGCGAGATCTTTGTCTCTGTCGACCAGAACGGCGAATATATGCGTGACGAATTTGGCGGCATCATCATCGGCTCGACCCGCGCCGAGATGGTAGAGGCCGTCGAGTTTCAACTGTATGGCAGGGACTCCGATCTGCTGCCCACGCTCTCGGATCTCGAGGATCTCACCCTGACTGACGCAGGCCGTGGCAGCGTGAAGTTCTACGACAGCACGGTAATGAACCTTGCTCGCAAGATCGCCCGGAAGCTGGACCGGAATTCCGATGTCGAGAAATTCGGCACCGAGATCCACACTCGCGACGGTGCGCCGTTCACGATCGAGCTGCAGAAAACAGTGCGGCCGGGACAGCCTCCCGGTATCGACTGGTTTCTTGTGAACGATCTTGGCCGGCAGGTCGCTGGCCCATTCGAGAATGAGGGACGCGCCGTGAGCGAGCGCGACCGGCTCAACGGCATCACCGAGACCGTTCATGTCATGGACATGACGCCAACGATGACCGACCGCGCGATGGAGGGCATGACGTTCTACCAGAAAAAGAGGGGCGCCATCAGTTTCGACGAGGCTCGCAAGGGCGTCATCAAGCTGACCGAGACTCGGGACCTGTCGACCTTCATGCACGAAGCTGGCCACCTGTATCTCGAGATCATGGGCGGTCTGGCCGAGGATCCAAACACGCCGCAACAGATCAAGGACGACTACGCCAAGATCTTGGAGTATCTCGGCGTCGGCAGCCGGGATGAGATCACTCGCGAGCACCATGAGAAGTGGGCCGAGTCGTTCGAGAAGTACCTGCATGAGGGCAGGGCTCCGAGTGTGGCGCTGCAGTCTGCATTCAACGCCTACCGGCGCTGGCTGACCGACATCTGGAAGCGCATCAAGGGCGACTCGCCTGACGGCATTGTCCTGACGCCTGAGATCCGCGACGTCATGGACCGGATACTGGCCAGCGACGATCAGATCGCGGTGGCCAACGCCACGCAGGAATTCTCCGCGGTATTCCAGACCGCTGAGCAGATGGGTGTGTCGCAGCGGGTGTTCGACGCCTACAAGCGCGACATTATTCACGCTACCAACGAGGCCGTGGAGAAGGAAACTCAGCGGCTCATGGCAGCCCAGGGCCGGGACCAGAGAAAGTGGTGGCGCGACGAGCTGGCCAAGTTCACGGAAATGGTCGAGCAAGAAGCGTGGGGGCAGCAGGTCTATCAAGCATTCGCGCTGCTGGCTCACGGCAAACAGCCCAATGGCGAGGCGCTCGAACAGGGCTCCCCGTTCAAGATCGACAAGGCATCTCTGCTCGCTCTCCTGCAGGACTCGAAGGACACGCTCAAGCGCCTGCCGAAGCCGTGGGTTTACACGGTTAAGGGCGGCGTGGATGTCGACGTCGCTGCCAAAAAGCTCGGCTACCGGGATGGCATGGCGTTGGTCAAGGCGCTGATGGAAATGCCACCGATGAAGGACTGGATCACGGTCGAGTCCAAGGAGCGGCTGGAGATCATGTTCCCCGATCCCCTGCTGGATGGCTCCGTATCCGAGAGCGCGGTCAGGGCCGTCCACAACGAGGCCAGAGCGAACGTCCTTGCTGCAGAGATGCGTGAGCTCAGGAAGCTGATGAAGCGCGACAGAACGATCGTCAGGGCGACTAAGCAGGACATCAAGGAGCAGGCCACGCTGGAGCGACTGGCCAACAAGGGCCTGCTGCCCAAGCGCGACGAGCTCAAGCTAATCAAGCAGTTCGCCGCAGCCACCATGGGCGCGCTGCGGATCATGGATGTGCGGCCCGAGGTCTACCTCAACGCGGAGCGCAAGGCTGGCCGGCAGGCGTTCGAGGCAGCAGCTCGCGGCGACTACCAGACGGCCTACAACGCGAAGCGCCAGCAGACCGTCAACCATGAGCTGTATCGCGCGGCCGTCCGGGCCAAGGACAAGGCTGTCGGATGGCGCAACTATCTGGCGAAGTTCAGTAAGCCTCGGGTCATCCAGCGGCTCGGCAAGCTCGGCGTCATCGAGCCGATCCTGGCAGTCATCGAGGGCATCGAGCTCAAGAAAGTCACACTGAAATCAATCAACCGGAAAACTGCTCTGCAGATGTTGGCGCAGCAGATCCATGATGGCCAAGTCGTCACGCCGATCGCTGAGCATCTCTACCATGTCGAGCTCGACGACAAGGGCAACGAGGTCGTGGTGCTCAACGAGGCGCCATTCAAGAACTGGCAGGAGATGACGGTCGACGAGCTCCATGCCATGCGGGACATCGTCAAGCAGCTCGAGCATCAGGCGAAGCGCAAGCTGGAGATGCCAGTCAACGGTGAGATGGTGGTGCTCGACGATGCCATCAACGAGCTCACCGAGCAGGTCAACGAGGCCAACAAGGAGGTCGACATCGGTGTCGGCACGAAGGGCTTTGGCCAGCGCATCAAGCAGGGCAAGGACAGCGGCATCGCCCACTGGCTTGGCCCCAGTGTCATGGCCAACGTGCTCGACAAGCATGGTTGGGGCGCGACCACGCGCCTGATTATCGTGAACATTCGCAGGGCCATCGCTGAGAAACTGGTGCCGATGCAGCAGAAGGCGATCAACGATGTCTCCAAGCTATACCTGAAATTCTATTCCAAGGGCACACTCAACTGGAGAACCAAGGAGCTGCGCCAGTTGGAGAAAAAAGGCTTTGCCACCATCAACGGCGAGTCGTTATCGAAAGGCGATGTCATCTCGATCGCCCTGCACATGGGCAACGAGGGCAACAAGTCGGCGCTGTTCAATGGCATTCGCATCGACGAAAAGGTCGCCTACCCTGAGGATCAGGTACAGGCCGCGCTGGCCAAGCTGGACGCGAACGACTGGGCCTTTGTCCAGTCCATCTGGGATTACCTCGACTCCTACTGGCCAGCTCTGTCGGCCATGGAGAAGGAGCGCCGGGGTATCTCGCCCGAGCGCGTCGAGCACGTACCGTTCACGGTGGAGACCGCGGACGGCCAGACCGTCAACATGAAGGGCGGCTATATGCCGTTGGCCTACAACTACGAGCACAGCGAGCGGCATGAGGAGCGCATCTTCGAGGACCACTACGCGAAAATGCGAAATAGCTCCTACCTCGCAGCCAACACTCGAGCAGGCGCCACGCACAATCGCGTCAAGAATCACAACATGGTGGTGCAGCTCGGACTGTTCCAGATCGAAAAGCATCTCAAGGAAATCACGCGCGACATTGCCATCGGTGACGAGGTCAACTTCGCCAACAATCTCCTGCAGGATAAGGGCTACCGGAAGGCCATGAAGTCGACCGGCAACGCGACCTCGCTGCGGGAGCTCCAGCTCTGGCTGACAGACGCCGCGGTCGGTGAGCTGCCAGCGAACAACATGGTCGAGCGCAGGCTGGCCTGGGTGCGCGTCGGCTTCACGGTGAGCAAGCTGGCTTTCAACGTCTACACCACGGTCCTGCAGCTCACTGGCATCTTTCAGTCGATGGTGTCCCTCGGATCTCAGGCGATGGCGATGGGTGCTGGCCGGGTGATGCGTAACCCAGTGTCGGCATGGACGCAGGCCAGAAATGCGAGTGCATTCCTTCGGGCCCGGTACAACTGGGACTCGCAGGCATTCGACAAGGACGTCCACGACGCGGCAGGGGCCCTCAGTGAATACGGCCCCGGCTTGCCGACCACGCGCAACAGGCTTCGCAGCACCGCAGCTCGCACTTTTTTCTATCCGATCGCCAAGATGCAGCAAGTGGTTGACGTCACAACATGGTGGGGCGCCATCTGGAAAGCACGGAACGAGCTCGGCCTCGGTGAGCAGGAGGCGGTCCACTACGCCGACGCTCAGGTTGAGCTCGGCCAGACGTCTGGGTTCTTCTCGGATCGCTCCGGCATCGAGCGCGGCACACTGTCCAATACGACCCGGCAAAATCAATTCATTCGGCTGTGGACTACGCTGATCTCCTATATGCAGCGCAAGGGCAATATCGCCTACATGAAAACGCAGGAGGTCAAGGAGGATCTGAACATCCTCACGGCGACCAAGTACGCCACTGACATGATCCTGCTGTTCACCGCTGAGGGCATCGCGTCAGCCATGCTCTACGACCGTTGGGACTGGGAGGAGGACGATCCAGCAGAGATCCTGCTCGCAGCTCTCAAGGAGACCGCCATGTCTGCGGCTGCCGGCATCCCGTTTGTGCGGGAGTACCAGTCAGCAATCTATGGCTCCGGCAACACACCGCTTGGAGGTTTGAGCAACGACTTGGTCACGCTCTACATTCAGGCCATGCAGGGCCAGATGGATCCAGCTCTGCGCAAGGCCTTCGTCAATTCGATGGGTACGCTATTCCATCTGCCGGCGAGCCAGACAAACAGAATGCTCGAGGCCCTCTTTGACGAGGACGACCCAGAGATTCTGGAATACTTCACAGGGACGAGAGACTAATGACCATCACCAATTCGACTGACAGATTCAACGGGGTGATCGCCAGCTTGGCGGTCAAGGTTCGCGCCGTGGTTGGCATCGAGTCCAACGTCGCGGCACTGACCGGCATCACCAACCCGTACTCGGGCATCAATATCGTCGACGGCGATCGCGTCTTGCTGGTCGCGCAGACCGATCCGATTGAGAACGGCGCGTGGGATGTCAGTGACAATGACGTATGGACTCGGGCCTTTGACTGGGATGGCAACCGTGACGTCGAGAAGGGCTCGACGATCTGGGCTGGCCAGTCTGGTGGACTCGACAAGCTGTGGCAGGTCCAGACGGCTGGAGTCATCCTCCCAGGGTCGACCGCTGTGTCGATCACCGAGCTGCTCGATCCCGAGACCCTTCCCGCTGGCCAGCCTAACCCGATCATCCTGACTGAGATTGCCGGAGCCGGCCCCGATGTTCCGGGCGAAGGGCAGATCTGGGTCCGCAACGATGGGCCCAACGTGCTGATGTTCACTGACGATTCCGGCGTCGACTTCGTGGTGAGCATGGACACTGGTGATATGCAGACTCCATGGCTGTCAGCCATTGATGGCGATGGCTTCGACCTGAACGACGCTGGCGTCATCTTCATGCGTGAGCAGGCAGCAGCTCAGCCTGACGTCGCTAATCAGGGCCAGTTCTGGGTGCGCAACACGCTCGATGGCGAGCCAATGTTTACCGACGATCAGGGGGTCGACAGTGTCCTGAATACAGGCGGCGGTGGCGGCACTCCCGCAGGAGCGACTGAGGAGGTTCAGTACAATAACGCTGGCGCGTTCGGCGCATCTCCTCGGTTCAAGTTCGATGTATCTCAGACCTCGCTAATCGTTGACTCTCGCGATGGTGGTACGAATCACGGAGCGTATGAGGTTGAGAGAATCCAACAGGGCGCGACCGGCCTCAAGATCCAGAGCATCAATGGCAATACAACCTTTCACAATATCTGGGTGAGTTTCGACTCCGGTGGCGAGAGCTCTTGGAAGCTGGTCGACGATCACACTGGCGCTCTGCGGACGATATTCTGGGAGGATGATTTTGGTGCCGTATTCTTGGAATTCGAGGTCGACGGCGTTGATGATGAGCTCAGAATGGGAGGCCACGCTGGCTCTGAAAAAGTGTTTATGTCCTTTGGTGACGAGGTCTTTTCAATCAGGAATGGCACCACTCTCTACTTCGAGGAGGTCGCATCAGCTAATCCAGAACTGACCGCTGAGGGTCAGGTCTGGGTGCGCAGCGATACTCCCAACACGCTGATGTTTACCGACGATGCAGGCACCGATCATATCGCTGCCGGCTCGCCCACTGGGACCTACGTCAGAAACGCAACGGTCGTCGAGGACAGGACGCTGCTTGCCTCGGCCTCGGCCACAACGATCAACAACAACAACGTGCTGGCGGCGCTGATCGCAGATCTGACGACGCGCGGCATCATCGGCTAACAGGAGCTCGACATGAGATTTTCAGCAGGACACGCATTCGATCTGGCGCAACGGTACATCGGCATCGAGGAGGTCGGCGGCAGCGTGGACAACCCGGCGATCATGGCCATGCTCAAGCTCGACGCCAAGTGGCCGAGCTCTGACGAGGTTCCATGGTGCTCAGCCTTCGCGAATCACATTGCATGGCTGTGCCGGCATCCCAGATCCAAGGATCTGCGCGCAAGATCTTGGCTCAATGTTGGCGCTGGCATCCCACTCGGCATGGCTGAGCCCGGTGACATCGTCGTCATCAAGCGGGGCAAGGGCGACCAGCCGGGGCCCGAGAACACTACCGCCCAGGGTCATGTCGGATTCTACGCCGGCATGGCCGGGGAGCTAATCGAGATCCTTGGCGGCAACCAGTCAGACACCGTCAAGATTTCAAGGTATCCTGCGTCCCGATTGCTTGGAGTTCGCAGGCTCACGTAACGGCAAGGAGGCCGAGACATGAACAAACCATCAAGCACGATCACAGCAGCGACTATCGCTGGCATGGGGGCTGCCGTAGTCTGGGAGCTGGTCGCAACATTCACCGAGATCTCACCGACTGCTGGCCTGATCGCAGGCTCGACCGCGCTGGCATCTGCAGCGGTTGGCTACCTCAAGAAGGAAAAGGTTATCAAGTGAAAAAGTGGTGGTATGCAGCGGCCGGGGTGCTCGTCCTGATAGGACTGCACATCCTCGGCAAGCCATCCAAGGCCCAAGCCAAGGCCGAGGGTCAGCGTGACGACCTGATCCTCGATGGCTCTGGCAGGGCCAAGGCTGCAGCTCACAAGGCAGGCATCAAAGCGGACGCGCACCAGCGCAACGCAGTAGTCGCGGCCGAGGCCGGCAAGAAAGTCATGGACAAGGTAGGGACCAACAATGAAAGCATGGCCGATCTTCTGGATTCTTGGCGCAAGCCTGACGGCGGGGTGTAGCTCGACACCACTCGAGCTCCCGACCTGCGAGATCCCGGCGCCGCTGGCCGAGATCGGTCAGCCTGTTAGCGTCCCTGAGATGCCCTCTCCCGTATCGCAGACCGAGGACATGGCATCATTCGACCGGGATGGAGTCGTGGCTCTGACAAAGGTGTGGGTCGCTGCAGGGGCCAATGAGACCATCGCGTCTGAGAATGCACTGGCGATCGAGTCGCGCAACGAGGAAGTGAACCAGCTCATTGAGTGCGCCCGGTACTCGAAGATCTGGATGGAGGTCCGCGAGGATATGCTCGAGCAGGAGCGCAAGGACCATCAATTCGACAACTACTGGCACCGGGGGGTCATCCTCGCGCTGGCACTGGGGCTCGCACTATGAGACTGAACAACAAGATCAACTGGCTGCTGGTGTTCCTGCTGCTGGCGGCACTGGCATTCATGTACGGCTCGAGGGCTGAGGCCAGCGGCGATGACAATACTGGTGGCGATGCTACGGCTACGGCCGGGGCCGACTCGTCCTCGATCTCCGGGGCTGACGCTGTGGCCAATGCCGTGAGCGGGGATCTGTTCGGCGGCGACACCAATGTCTCGACTGGTGGCAATAAGACGTTCGCCTTCTCGCACTCACTGGGCGATGTTGACATCAACGAGGGCCAGAACTGCCTTGGCTCTGAGGCATGGGGATCATTCATTGTCAGCCGCCAGACCAACGAGCTGAATCCTTGGTGCGCTGCCCTGTTCTACGAGCTGAATGGCAAGCACGAATTCGCAGCCAAGATGCGCTGCGACATCAAGGAGATCGGCAAGAAGTACGAGACCGAGCAGGAGTGCTGGCGGGACCAAGATCTCACGCCACCGCCACCGCCTGAGTCCGAGCCGACCGTCCTCGAGGAGCACTTCGAGATCGAGGAGCAGCATGACGAGGATCTGCAGATGGTCCAGATGCAGCTCGAGCAAGTGACCGAGCGCCTCGAGCAGTACGAGCAGCGACCGGCGCCGCGGCCGAGGATAGTGCAGCAGCAGGCCCCGGC
>Ga0255055_10000300_pt1 | contig 39010 bp, 27 predicted proteins | sample JV7_2_27_MG_FD_188633 | JGI IMG/M metagenome (GOLD analysis project Ga0255055, IMG submission 188633) | Seawater microbial communities from Jervis Inlet, British Columbia, Canada - JV7_2_27 | ecosystem: Environmental > Aquatic > Marine > Inlet | place: Canada: British Columbia | collected... | reverse complement strand
GAAAATAGTCAATTCTTTTAACCCTCAAAGGAGGTCAAAATACATTGTCCGACGATAATATGATCCTAAAGATCAATAACATTGAGGTCAAGTACCACGAGGTCATTCTGGTGATCAAGGGCGTCTCCATCGAAGTCCCGGAGGGCGGCATTGTGGCGCTTCTGGGAGCCAATGGCGCCGGGAAGAGCACGATCTTAAAGGCGATTTCGGGTCTTTTAAAGCATGAAGACGGCGAGGTCACCGACGGATCGATTGAGTTTATGGGAGAACGCATTGAAAAAATGGGCGCGGAAAAAATTGCCAAGATGGGTATCGTTCAGGTGATTGAGGGCCGCAGAGTGTTTGAACATCTCACCGTTGAGCAGAATTTAAAGGTGGGGGCTCATATGAAGAAACACGGTCGATCCATCAAGGACGGCCTGGAGATGGTCTACCATTATTTTCCGCGCCTGAAGGAAAAACGCAATGAAACCGCCGGCTTTATCAGTGGCGGTGAGCAGCAAATGACCGTGGTTGGACGCGCCCTGATGACGAGTCCCAAATTGATTCTGCTGGATGAGCCCTCCTTGGGTCTGGCTCCGCTTCTGATCCATGAAGTATTCAATATTATTATGCGGCTCAACCAGGAAGAAAAAATTTCGCTGGTTTTAGTGGAGCAAAATGCCAAACTGGCCCTCAATGTTGCCCCGTATGCCTATGTACTGGAAAACGGGCGCATCGTTCTGGACGACAAAGCTGAAAAACTCAGAGAGAATCCGGATATTAAGGATTTTTATCTGGGGATGACCGATTTTGGGGGAAGAAAAAGCTTTCGAGATGTTAAACATTACAAGCGAAGAAAACGCTGGATTACATAAACCCTTAAATTGATTACAGGGGGTAAATATGAAGAAAAAATCGATAGTACTGACTTGTTTGAGCGTCGTGATTATTGCCGTTCTCATGTTCGGCTGTGCGGGATGGCCGCCACCTTCCGAGGGTAATTTTAAAACACCGACCGTCACCCTCAGCCATGTGGAACTGGTGCATTATTTTGGCTGGTGGTTTTACGGCGCCAAAGTGAAACCAACCAAAGGCAAAGCCGGTAATAATGGAGCTCCTCTTGATTATGCCTTCATTTTTGAAATTACCAATCCCAACAAATATCCGATCTTATTGGACGGATTCAGCTTCTCGATTGCCCTTGAAGAGTTTGGCCTCAACCGGGCTATTTATCCTGAGACGATGTGGATACCGGCCGGGAAAACCAATCAACTGCGCGTACACGCTTTGTTTGATGTCAGGCCGGTACAAATGAGTCTGCTGGTTACCGGCGGGTTCAGGTTAAAGGAAAAAGGAGTTTCTTTTTGGGATCAAATGGAAAAGTGGTGGACCGAAGCACCCAACTTCTCTTATCCGATAAACGTGAATGAGGGCGCGGCTATTTTTAAAGCCGACGGCGTCACCAGAGTTGTACCTTTCAAAGCCACCTTTCCCTGATTAAAGCAAAAGCGACAAGTGATTTTATAATTTCAGGATTCATCAGCGGGCCTGCCTTCCTCGCTGACAATGGAGGGCAGGCGCTGGCGAATCGAGTCTTTTCTATGGCATGAATTAAAAACTGGAATTCAAGCACAGGTTTTGGCGAGGTTAATTTTCATGGGACTCCGTGATTTTACCTTTTATGATCTGATCAATCGCAACGCAGTCTGCTTTAACCACCGCCAGGCCTGGTATGAAGTCGAAGACCAAAGAAACTCAACTTTTACAGAGATTAAAGAGCAGGTGGATCGGTTGGCCAACGGTTTGCAAAAATTGGGTATCCGAAAAGGCGACCGCATCTGCGCTGTGGGCAAGAACAGCCTGCAATTTTTTCTACTTTACGGCGCCGCCGCGGCACTTGGCGCTATCGTGGTGCCTATCAACTGGAGATTGTCGGCGGAAGAAGCGCGCTTTAATTTGAACGACGTTGAACCCAAGATTCTTTTTGTGGATCCTGAATTTCAGGAGATGATGAAAGAAGGCTTAAAGGAGAAGTTATCTTCGGTTGAATACTATTTTAATCTGAAACCGCCGGGGGGCAATTTGGCTGATTTTGCCGGCTTGATGGACAACGCGGATACGTTTGATGCGGTCGATGTCACCTCCGATGATGGACTGGTGATCATTCACACAGCGGCTGTGGCCGGAAAGCCCCGGGGTGCGGTGTTAACGCACGGCAATGTGATTAGCGCCAATATCAGTTTGAATTTGTTGTTCAATTTATCGGCTGAAGATGTTCATTTGAACCTGTTGCCGCTATTTCACGTAGCCGGTCTGTTTATGGCTACCGCTAGCTTCCACGCCGGGGCCTTGAGTGTCAATATGAGCAAATTCGACGCCCAGCAGGCTGTTGATCTAATTGCTGAAAAAAAGGTCACGGTTCTTTACGATTTTTCACCGATTCTTTCTTCTATCCTTGATGCGCATGAAAATACCGGCAAAGATATAAGGTCATTACAGCTCGTGAAAGGAATTGAAAATCCTGAGACCATTGAAAGATACCAAAAATTGACCGGGGGTACTTTTTTTTGTGTATACGGTCAAACGGAAACCTCGGCCATGGCGACGCTGGGTCGTTATAACGATCAGCCGGGTTCAGCCGGCAGGCCCCTTGAGTTGGCAGATGTTAGACTGGTTGATGAAAATGACAACCCCGTAAATGCCGGTGCGGTTGGTGAAATTGCAGTAAAAGGGCCGATGGTGTTTAAGGGGTACTGGAATCTGCCGGAAGATACCGCGTACACATTCCGGGGCGGCTGGCATCATACCGGCGACCTGGGGCGCTTCGATGAAGATGGGTTTCTCTGGTACGAGGGACGTAAGGCCGAAAAAGAACTGATTAAACCAGGCGGTGAGAACGTTTACCCGGCCGAGGTTGAAAAGGCTATTTTGGAGAACCCGGCGGTGGAGGAAGCTTTTGTTTTTGGAGTTCCCGATCCCAAATGGAAAGAAGGGATCAAAGCGGTCTGTGTTTTAAAATCAGGGCAAAATCTTGATCCCTTGGAACTTATCACCTTTGTGGGCCAACGCATCGCCGGTTATAAAAAACCGCGCTACGTTGAGATTGTTTCCGAGTTTCCCCTCTTGAAGGATGGATCACCGGACCGGGCCAAGATAAAGGAATTTTACGGGGGGCCGCAGGAGTAATGGCATAGCGCATGGCGCATAGGGCAAAGCGTTAAAACCGATAATGATGATAGAATAAAAAGTAAAAGCCGATATTTTTTATTGCTGCGCGATTTGTATTTCTCCTCTGATCTGATCACCTCCTGCCTCAACGATGGTTGACTTGCCGCCTTATTTTAACTATATGTTCCAACTTAATGGTTTAGTTCTCTTCTGAGCAAATAAGAAATTATAATATATAAAATCGCGCAGCGATTTTATAAGGAGCAGATAATGGTCAGAACGGAGATTTCACTTTTTTTGAAGAATGTGCCGGGTGAACTCGGCCGCCTGGCGACTTTGTTTGGAGAAGCCGGTATAAACATCGATGCCCTGACGATACAGGATGCCTCTTCCTATGTTCAGGAGCTTTTTAAGGCCAGAGGAAAATCCCTCAATCGGATTGCTTCAGCCGCCAGTTATAATTCCATGCGCAAAGATTCGGCCGAATTTGCGCTGATCCGGCTTCTGGTCGGCGATACGGATAAAGCTGTTGATCTGTTATCAAAAAACAACTTCATCTTTGATATCATGCCGGTCATTGTTCTTGAACTTGAGAACCGGCCGGGCGAATTGGCAAGAATTTCCTCAAAATTCGGCGAAGAAGGAATTAACATGAATTATGTTTACGGATCGGTTTCCTCGCCGGATGCGAAATGCCTGTTTGTGTTTTGCCCCGAAGATATAGACAAGGCAGCCAAGATATTCCCGTAAAAACAGAAGATAGAAGTCAGAAAACAGATGTCAGGTTTCAGAGGACAGACGCCAGAGGTCAGAAGACAGAGGTCAGTGGACAGAAGACAGAAAGCGGAGCGTTGAGGACAGGAACATAAGACACTAAACAAAAAATTTAAGGTGGGAGCGGATTTCAGCCGCGATTAGAGTTTTGAGGCTTTTTTTTCGTGGCTGGAAGCCACTCACACAAGAAAAAGAATTCATAGGAAAGTAGGGTCGGAGACTGTGCCGACCTTTTCTATGAGGACCGGAAGACAGCGGACAGATAGCAGAATTTGAATCAAATCCCTATATCTGACATTTGTATTCCGACATCTGTCTTCTGCTAAGACTTTCTTTTGTCTTTTAGAATATGATTTGAAATAACAATGCGTTGTATTTCAGAAGTGCCTTCGTAGATGGTAAATACCCGGGCATCCCGGTAAAAGCGCTCGACCGGATAGTCTTTGATAAAGCCGTATCCGCCGTGCATTTGAAGGGCTTTTGCGGTGGTGCGGTTAACCATTTCGGAAGCAAACAGCTTGGCCATTGAAGCCTGAGCCGTGTAGTTTTCCCCGCGATCTTTCACTTCAGCAGCTGAAAACGTCAATAGACGTGCTGCTTCTATTTCAGTCGCCATATCAGCAATCATCCAGCGCAACCCCTGAAACTTGGAAATCGCCTGGCCAAATTGCTCCCTTTCTTGGGCATACTGAACGGCGGCATCAAAGGCCGCCTGGGCCACTCCAACCGATTGAGCCGCAATTCCGATCCGTCCACCATCGAGAGCTGTCATCGCTATCAGGAACCCTTCACCCTCGTTGCCCAACCGATTTTCAACCGGGATGCGGCAATCTTCAAAAATAAGATCCGTGGTGTCGGACGCACGCAGTCCCATTTTGTCTTCTAACGGGCCGACCGTCAATCCAGGGGCCCCTTGCTCTACGATAAAGGTACTAATTCCCCGGTGGCGCATTTTTTCATCGGTTTTTGCGGTTACAATAATAACGCCGGCATTTTTTCCGGTGGTGGTAAATCGTTTGCTGCCATTGATGATATAGCTGTCGCCGTCAAAAACAGCTTTGGTTGTCTGCCGGGACGGATCGGAACCTGCATTCGGTTCGGTTAATGCAAATGCTCCGATGCGCTCTCCACTTGACATTTTTTTAAGATAACGCTTTTTCTGTTCCTCGCTGCCATAACGCAATATACTCTCGCAGGCAATCGAATTATGGACTGACATCACGACCGCCGTTGAAGCGCAGGCATAGGCCACCTCAGAAAGCGCCAGGACATAGCTGACTGTGTCCGCACCGGAACCGCCATATTCGGGGGGCACCATCATTCCCATTAACCCCAATTCACCCAGTTTGCTCAAATTTTCGGCCGGAAACTCCTTGGTTTTATCACGTTCCATGGCTTTGGGCGCAAACTCCGTTCTGGCAAGGTCCCGGACCATGGATTGGACCATGAGTTGCTCTTCGGTTAGCTTAAAAGACATGCTTTTCCTCCGATTTTGACTTCGGGCCACTTTCTGGCTGGTCACTTTCTGGCCACTGGCATCTTGTCTCTGGATCAATTATTTGCCAGCAGCAAGCAGCCAGTGACCAGCAGCCAGCTAGGGTGCATAAATGACAACTAACAACTCGGCTGTATCAGCGCTGATGTTTTTTAGATTGTGATGAATAGAAGAGTTGAAATGCAGGGAGTCTCCAGTTTCAAGAATGTTGATATGCTCACCAACCGCCACTTCGATTTTGCCCCGCAGAACGAAAACAAATTCTTCACCCTCGTGATGGTAGCCAACGCCTCCATGATCCTGCCGGGGGTCTACACTAACCAGGAATGCTTTAAGGTGTTTATTTTCAGCTCCGGGCGTTAAAGTGGTATAGGCATAATTTTCCGTCCGTTTGGTATGGGCCTTAATGCGGCTCTCCATCTGGGATTCCGGCTCTTTGAGAAGAGAACCCGAGTCAATTTCCAGTGCCCTTGAAATTTGTAAAAGAGCTCCCACCGGTGGGATGGCTTTGCCGGACTCGATATTTTTCAAATAATCAATGGCAAACCCCGTTTCGTTTGCCACCCGATCCAGGGACATTTTCTTACCGGTTCTGGCCTTTTTGATTTTTTGGCCGATAGGAACCTGTTTTTTTGCCTTTTTTCGCGGCATAATTCCTCCCCAAAATAAAATGACTAAAATTTAAAATGCCAAAAATGCCTAAAATAAAAAAAGTATTTCTAAAAAATTTTAAGCTCTTTAGATTATTCTATGTCTTTTACCTTTCTATTAATACTCGTAAAACCCCTTTTTTGTTTTGCGCCCCAACCATCCAGCTTCGACATATTTGCGCAGCAACGGGCATGGGCGATACTTGGAATCCTTAAAACCATCATACAAAGTTTCCATAATGGCCAGACAGGTATCCAATCCAATCAGATCGGCCAGAGCCAAAGGACCCATGGGATGATTCATCCCCAGCTTCATGACCGTATCAATATCTTCACGGGTGCCGACGCCGTGGTAGAGACAATAAACGGCTTCATTGATCATCGGCAACAGGATTCGATTGGCAATAAAGCCGGGATAATCATTTGCTTTGGCAGGTGTTTTACCAAATTTTTCGGCCAAATCCCAAGTGATTTGCAGAGTCTCATCCGAGGTGGCAATTCCGGGGATGACTTCCACCAGCTTCATAACAGGCACCGGATTCATAAAATGCATACCAATTACTTTTTCGGGCCGTCTGGTTTGCGTGGCGATCCGACCGATCGGAATAGACGAGGTATTGGTGGCCAGTATGATCTGTTCGTTGCAGATTTCATCCAGATCTTTAAAGATCTGATATTTTATTTCTTCATTTTCGGTTGCCGCTTCAACCACATAATCCGCCGAGGCCATATCCTGTAGGCTCACACTGGTTTTAATTCGGCCAAACACAGCATTTTTATCTTCTCCGGATATTTTTCCTTTTTCCACATTGCGGCCTAAGATCTTGGTTATGCTTTCAAGGCCTTTTTCAACAAATTCTGGCTTGATGTCATTCATGATAACCTCCAGACCGCTCATCGCCGCAACTTGCGTTATGCCAGCGCCCATCTGACCGGCTCCAATGACACCAAAGGTTTTTATAGCCATCCTTTTCCTCCTATAGTGAATTTATTTGTTATTAGATATTTTTTATTAACTGTTGCAAATTCGAAATCCGAAAACCGAAATTCGAAACAAATCCCAATTCCGAATGTCCAAAATCCAAAACTGTTTAGAGCATTCGGATTTATAATTTCGAGATTGTTTCGTATTTCGACCAATTTTATAAGATCAGGCGTGCTTCGGATTTAATGATTGTTTTGCATCAAATGACAACCTGCCATAATCAAGCTTCGAATGCCATAAAGGCCTTTTCTATCGTTTAACAATCATCGCCACCGCTTCTCCACCACCCAGACACAAGGATGCCAGGCCGGTCTTTTTGTTCTGTTTTATCATTTCATATAAGAGGGTAACCAGCACCCGGCAGCCGCTGGCCCCAATGGGATGACCGAGCGCCACACTGCCGCCGTTGACATTTACTTTTGCCGGGTCCAGGCTTAATTCTCTTAATACCGCTACAGTCGAACCACTGAAGGCTTCATTAACCTCAAACAGGTCGATTCCATCCGGAGACAATCCTTCCTTTTGCAATACTTTAGGAATTGCGAGTATCGGGGCCACCAGCACATACTTCATTTCCAGACCGGCTGAAGCCTGGGCGCCGATGGTGGCCATGATCTCGCAGCCCAGCTCGTTGGCCTTATCTTTGGACATGACCACAACAGCAGCGCCGCCGTCACTGATGATCGATGCGTTACCGACGGTTGCTTTACCGTTTTTTTGAAACGCCGGTGACATTTTTGCTAAAATTTCATAAGAGGTCTTCTGGGGGCATTCATCCTGGACAAACATAACCGGATCGCCTTTTCTTTGGGGAATCTCCACCGGCATGATTTCGTCCTTAAATTTTCCGGCCTTGATGGCTTCTAAAGTTCTGCGATATGATTCGGCGGCATATCGATCCTGGTCTTCGCGGCTGACGTTATATTTTTCCGAACACAGATCATTGGAAATACCCATGTGAAAATCATTAACGATGTCCCAAAGACCATCATGAACCATATGATCCTGCAGGCTACTGGAGCCCAAGCGGTAACCAAAACGAGCCTTCTCCAGATAATAGGGGGCCATGCTCATATTTTCCATGCCCCCGGCCACAACGACATCCGCGTCACCGGTTTGGATGGCCTGGGCCGCCAGCATCACCGCCTTTAAGCCCGAGCCGCAGACTTTATTGATGGTGAAACATTCCGTCTCCCAGGGCAGATCCGCTTTGACGGCGGCCTGCTTTGCCGGATTCTGGCCATAGCCACAGGGCAATACCATTCCCATGATCGCTTCATCGACCGTTTTTTGGGGAATGCCGGCTCTATTGATGGCTTCCTCAATCACCAGAGCGCCCAGCTGAGTGGCCCCCACATTGGCCAGCGTTCCGTTAAAGCTGCCCAACGGCGTACGCACTGCACTCACAATGACGGCCTTTTGCATAGATTCTCCTTGTCAAATTATAATTTTATGTGTTTTAGTTACTTATACAGTAAATCAGATGGTTGCAAGGCTCAAAGCAAACTGAACGAGCGCTCAATCAATGAATAACACGTCTCATTTTATTTTGTCAAGTTATTCAGATTTTAGGCCGTATTTATAATTTAACTATTTGAATTTTTTAAATAAATTAAAGCAGCAAGATGTTAGATCCGGATCGATAAAGCTATTGACAAATCGTAAAGGTTCCAGTAATAATGGATATATGAGTGAGCGCTCGCTCATTATTCATAATGTGCTTATTTTATTATTGTTTTCAAACACAAGATCACAAATTTTAATGCGTTTATATGCTTAAATATTGAACAAATCTTTTTTATCATGCGGGAGGAAATTATGAACGAAAGTGTCCTTTTGGTTAAAGAAGAAAACGGAGTGGTCACTTTGACTCTAAACCGCCCGGAAGTCATGAATTCATTAAATTTTCCACTGCTGCATGCTTTGAGGGACCAGATCGAATCGTTTCGCTTCAACCCGAATATTCGAGTGATCATCATTACGGCAGCCGGTGAGAAAGCCTTCTGTGCAGGAGCAGATCTTAAAGAGCGGGCGACGCTGGAACCGGATCAGGTGAAAGAATATATCTTTACGATCCGCAATCTGTTCACATCCATCGCACAGCTCAACAAGGCCGTGATTGCGGCTGTAAATGGTATTGCCCTCGGCGGTGGAACCGAGCTTGCCCTGACCTGCGATATCCGGATTGCATCCACCAGCGCGACCATGGGCTTGACAGAAACCCGCCTGGCGATCATTCCCGGCGCCGGCGGCACTCAGCGGCTACCGCGGCTGGTCGGGCGCGGGAAAGCCAAAGAACTGATTTTCACCGGGCAGCGCATCGGTGCTGAAGAAGCCCTGAGCATCGGTCTGGTCAACAGGATCTGCGAGCCCAAAGACCTGCTGGATGAAGGCAGGAAGATGGCAGCCATGATCTGTGAGACCGGCCCCATTGCTATTGAACAGGCCAAGTATGCCATCAACCATGGTCTGGAAACCGATCTTCATACGGGCCTGGCCATTGAATCCAATGCTTACTGGGTCTGCATCCCCACCGAAGACAGGCTGGAAGGACTGGCCGCCTTCAAGGAGAAACGCAAACCGGTCTACAAGGGGAAGTAGTCTTAATCGTGTGCATCGGTGTATTAATTGATAAAAATCCGAAATTCGAAACTCGAAACAATATCGAATAACAAAAATACAAAATCCAAAACAAAGTGGTTAGCGAATGCCATGTAATTGAAAATGCTTTTTTGTTTTGAACATTTGAATTTAAGAAATTCGGATTTGTTTCGCATTTCGATATTCGGGTTTCGGATTTAAATAATATCGAAGCTAATAATTATAATATATTTGTTAAGACCATTTAAAAGTACCAAGAAAGGAGGCGTAACCCCATTATGACTGAATATGATTACTGGAAAATATTCCCAAGAATGCCTAAAAAGGTAACCATCGGCGACATCACCGTCAGGGACGGATTTCAACACCTGGAGCAATTTATATCGACGCGGGCTAAAACGTTTTATGCCGAAGAATTGATATTTGCCGGATGCCGCAACATTGAGGTCACCAACCTCGGAAATCCCTATCTCATGCCGCAATTCAGCGATGCCGAGGAAGTACTGACCCACCTGCGGAGCGATCGGTTCAAAAAGCGCTGTGAAAAAAAGGGGGTCAATCTGGATGATGTTTGCCTGACGGCGGTCACTATCCGGGAAGGCGCCGTTGATCGGGCCATCCAGCTTAAGGAGAAAGGGATTGGTCCCGATCGGTGTTTGATGATGGTTTCAACCGAAGAGGAACACCATTTTGCCAATTCAGCAACAACCCTGCCTGAGTACTGGAAGGAGGCCGAGCGCTGCATCAAAAAATCCGCCGACGCGGGGCTTAAGATGTGCGGCACGGTCAGCACCATCTGGGGCAGCCCCATTGCCGGAGCAACGGAACTGCAAGATGCCGTCGAGTTTACCAAGCGATGGCTGGAGATCGGCGCTTCCGACATCGAACATGCCGATCATGACGGCAGCGCATCAGCGCCGGACGTGTATCGCTATTTTTCCATGATATTGGATCAGATCCCGGATACATCGCTTCACATCGCCCATTTTCACGAAACCAAACGGGTATCCTCGGCTTCGGTTCTGGCAGCGCTGCAGGCCGGCATTACCTATTTTGAGGCAACCCTGGGCGGTTTGGGTGGTCAGCCGTCCAATTTTATGGACGATTGCCCGGTGCCGGGAACCGGTGAGTACTATTATGAAGATTCCCGTTTTGTCGGTCTGACCTGTCTTGAAGACATGCTGGTGCAGATTGATGAGATGGGCATCGAGCACGGCTACTATGTCGATCGTATTTTATGGCTGGGACGTCAGATGGAGCGTACGACCGGCAAACGGCTGCGCAGCGAAGCAGCCATCAACGGACGCACGCTGAAGGAAGGCCACCCCAAATTTGCCCGGCCGGGTCTTAAGAAATTAAAAGAGAAATTAGGGGAAAAACCGGACCAAAACTGGCCCAAGGAGTGGGCTGCGACGCCGGTGCTGCCAAAACAATACCATCCCTAACCTAAATTGAGCGTTTCAAATTTAAAAAAGGGGTCATTTTTTCTTATAATCAGGGTTCCAAATATTATCGTCCTCGTGCTCGTACTCCTCCTCGTCCTCGATAATGTATCAAATACGAGTACGAGCACGAGGACGACGACGAGTACGGGAAGGAATAGGGTTTCAATCTGCTTCTTTTGGCCCGCTCTGACTTTCAGGATCAAGCGCGTAATATTCTTTGGGCATTTGGGGCTCATTTAAGATCGCCAGATTGGGAACAGGATATTTTTCCTTTAAGAAACAAATCCGGTTTTATATACCCGAGAATAACCGAGCCCAGAGGGCAGGCATGATCTTCTTTGCCAAAGGCCATTGTCCAGCCGATTGTCCTGGCAATCGTCATGCCCTGGCAGACTGCCAGACGATTTCCAATGTCCTTAAGGGGAAATTTTGCTTTCTGTTGAATTTTATCACCGGCCTTTGCCAGCTTGATCCCTACCGGAAGGGTAAGTGGCTGACAGTACTTATCAAGCGCTTCGCACAGTTCGATGGTGGTTGCTGACATGGCACCCATCCTTTCATTTGGAGTCATTTTGTTTTTTTTGATTGGTTGTTTTTAAACCGCAACGGTTAAAGCCCTGACGTGCTCTGACTCCGCCGTATCCGGCAGCCGATTCCTTTCAGATTGGGCGTGCCGAACTCTTTGCCCAGCGTTTCCATCGAGGTGAGCATATTAAAGTTGGATGTTTTCCAGTCGTACTGGGATTCCGGCTTCGCCTCGGGAAACCACCACCCATAGGCGGCATTGATCACTTGGGGATGAATGGCGTCGGTCACATGCGCGATCTGAGTTATCGCTCCTTGGCGGGTTTCAATGATGACAGCCTCGCCATGTTTGATACCATATTTCGCTGCTGTTTCCGAATGGATCTCCACCTTTGGATGCGGTCTTTTTTCTCTGAGCCGCTTTAGCCATCTGTATGATGAGTGCAGGTAAAAACGGCTTTTGGAACTGGTCAAAACCAGGGGAAAGTCTTTATTCTCTTTTTCCGGGAGACCGCTGAACTGAGGCAGGGCTGGAAGATTGAACTTGTTGGCCTGAGATAATGACAATTCTACTTTTCCGGTGGGGGTTTTAAAACCCGCGGATCGGTATTTCTGAAATTGCTCGGCCCCTTTGAGATATCCCTGATCAACGAATTCCGGGTAACTGATGCCGCTCGGTTTCAATATTTCATCCAGCAGTTTCTCATCGTCATCATACCAGTATTCATCGGACGTGAGGGCTTTTCCCAGTTCATTTAAAATCTTTATATCGGGCCAGCATTCCGGGGGCGGGTCAACCACCTTCGGACGGGCCAGAATGTAGCCGTGACCCAGCCCGTAATGGCCAATATCATTGAACTCGAAATGCGTGGCCGCCGGCAACACGATATCGGCCATGCAAGCGGTTGGTGTCATGAATATATCGGCGACGGCAATAAAATCGAGCTTCAATAGGGTTTCATAGGTCCTTTGGCTGTCGGCGTAGGTGACTAACGGATTGGTCCCCTGCAGATAGGCAGCTTTGACCGGGTACGGGAATCCCTCGAGGACCGCCTTTCTGAATAGACCCGGAGGAACGGTCATCATGCCAGGGATCGTTTCGTGATAGGCATGAATCATTTCCTTCCTTTTTGAAGGAAGCAGATCTGCTCTGACAAATTTGCCAAAAGGGGCTGTTTTAGGTTCATTGGGTTTAATATTGCCGCCCGGTATGTCGAGGTTTCCGCTGATGGCCATCAAACAGACCAACGCCCTGGCCGTATTAAAATTATGAATCGTCTGTTCGATGGGATTGCCCCATTGAATGGCCGCTGGACGGGAGTGGGCATAAAACCTGGCTGCTTTACGGATAAGTTCCGGAGATACCCAGGTGACCTCTGACATTTTTTCGGGCGTATAATCCTGGATATGGTTGACCAAATCGTCAAAACCGGATGTCCACTTTTGGACGAAATCCTCGTCATAAATTTTTTCGGTGATAATAACATGCAGAAAAGCCAGGGCCAGGGCCTGGTCGGTTCCCGGTCTGATCTGAAGCCAATATTTGGCTTTTTGAGCGAGTTCTGTTTTGCGGGGGTCGATAACAATGAGTTCGGTACCATTTTTCAACTGCTTCAGCAGGAGGCTGCATATCATACCTTCTTCGTTGGTACTGGTGATATTGCTCCCCCAGAGCATAACAGTCTTGCTGGGGTGATGAAAATCCGCGACCGGATAAAACCCGCAGGTGTGCGTTGCGGTAATCTCCCGGGGGGCATGGCAGACATCCTGGACACCGACGACATTGGGCGAACCAAAGGTATTGGCCAGGCGGTTGAGGACAAACAGTTCCAGCCCCTTGGGCATCCCCTGGCAAAACGCAACCCCTTTGGCGCCATAAGTGTCTTTGATCTTCTGCAGATTCTCACGGATGTCTTGAATGGCCTCGGTCCAGGAAATTTTCTGCCACTTGCCTTCGCCGCGGTCACCGATTCTTCTTAGGGGATGTCGGAGGCGGTCGGAATGCCTGAGCCGCTCATGCGATAGGGTGCCTTTAGCGCAGACATAGCCTTTATTCAAAAATCCTTCGGGGTCCCCTTTGATTTTCTCAATTTGGTTGTTTTTAACGCCAACAATAAGAGCGCAACCTCCATGGTCCAATCTTCCGCAATGTGTTTTTATCCAGCGCATTTCGTTTTGCATGTTAGAATAACTTCCTTCGCATAATAGTAATTCAAGGTCAGATGAAAATTAAGAGGGACCTTGGAAAAAAGATGGCATTTGAGGCTTTGCAACTCGGCGACGATTGAGTTGGCATTGCCCCGTCCGAACAGCACCTTCGCAAGTGATCATCAGTCACTCTATTTTATATCGACAATGGGTTGCACAAACTGAGACTCGGTGTCCCAGGGGAACAATATCCAGGTGTCCTGGCTGACTTCGGTGATGAAGGTGTCCACCAGCGGGCGGCCCTCCGGTTTGGCATAGACGGTGGCAAAGTGAGCCTTGGGCAGCATTTCCCTGACGATGCGGGCGGTCTGGCCGGTGTCTACCAGATCATCGACGAGAAGCCAGTCCGCGCCGTCTGTGTCTACTGATTTAAGTATCGTGCTGGCACCCTGATTCCGTTCATCATAACTGGAAATACATACGGTATCCACCAGCCGGATTTCCAATTCACGGGCGATAATGGACGCCGGCACCAATCCGCCTCTGGTGATGGTGACGATTCCCAGCCAGGCTTTCATATCCACCAGTCGCCAGGCCAGGGCCTTGGAATCGCGATGGAGCTGTTCCCATGATATAGGGAAAGTTTTGGTGTAGCGGTCTTGCGTTGCGGGCATTTAAAACCTCCAATATGAGTGAATTCAAAAGACGTATCATAACCGATTTGTGAGTGCAAGTCTCCCATTTTCATAATCTGGAACAGGTGCCCAAACAATTAAATAGGGTCAACAACTGCTCGGGGAAATAGTATGGAGTCATCGGATTTCCTTAATGTATTTTAAAATATTTAAGGATATTATGGAAAATATTGACATGCCCGGGTTTGTCTTTTATCCAGGTTGTGGTATGGTCCTTACATTTCCTGAATTTTGCCCCGCTTTGCGGGATGAAGCGTCTAATTTTATGATATAAAGGGGCTCCTCATAAAATTAATGAGAAGTTGAAAGCCCCCGCCGCGCCAAGGACCTGGGTCTTACGGCCTTGTGGATCAAAGACGACGGTCGCCAACCAACAGCGTCATTCAAAGACAGAGCCAGTGCGCTTGCCGTGGTAAAGGCCAAAGAAAAAGGTGCTGGCACGCCACGCTTTAAAGGAGATTTTCCGTGATAGATTTAACCATTGTTCCCGAAGGGCTCGAGAGAGCCATTAAAAGAGCAAGAGAAAGAAGCATTATCATTCCTAGTTTTAAACAGCAGCAGGACCCCGGCCAGATTCCGGGAGCCATTGTATCCAAGTTAAAAAATGTCGGGCTGTGGGACATGGATCCTTTAAATCTTTTTCGGATCACCTGGCATAACGAGCCGGTCGCTCACGGGGGCGGGTTTGGGGATGTGAATTTCATCGAATTTCCCAAAGAGTTAACCGGTGTCGAGGCGCGCATAGTGGCAATTGTCGGCAAATGGTTTCCCACCGGCGCCCACAAGGTGGGGGCGGCCTTCGGCTGCCTGGCCCCCCGGCTGGTGACCGGTCAGTTCGATCCCACCACCCAGAAGGCCGTCTGGCCGTCTACCGGCAACTACTGCCGCGGCGGGGCCTATGATTCGACCCTCCTGGGTTGTGAATCTATTGCCATACTGCCCGAAGGCATGAGTCGGGAACGTTTTGAGTGGCTCGAAACGGTCTCTGGAGAAATTATTAAAACTCCCGGCAGCGAAAGCAATGTAAAAGAGATCTTCGATAAATGCTGGGAACTGCGAAAATCCGGTCAAAGCCTGGCAATTTTCAACCAGTTTGACGAATTCGGTAATTACCTCTGGCATCATGAGGTCACCGGGCCGGCAGTGCTGCAAGTGCTCGAGCGCATTATGGGTCCTGAGGATCAGTTCCGGGGGTTTATGTCAACTACAGGGTCAGCCGGCACTATCGCCTGTGGAGATTTTCTTAAAAAACACTTTCCGATGAGCAAAATCGTTGCCAGCGAAGCCCTGCAGTGTCCGACCTTACTTAGAAACGGATTCGGCGAACACCGCATCGAAGGCATCGGTGACAAGCATGTGCCCTGGATCCACAACATTAAAAACCTCGATCTGGTGGTAGCCGTTGATGATGAGACGCCGGTCAGCCTGATGCGCCTGTTCAACGAGCCGGCCGGCAAAAACTATCTGGCCGCCAAAGGCGTTCCCGCAGCGCTGCTTGATATGCTGGACCTGCTGGGAATATCCGGTATTGGAAATCTGGTTACGGCCATTAAATTCGCCAGATACTATGAATTGGGTGAGCACGATGTTGTGATGACGGTGCTGACCGATTCCATGGAGATGTACGCCAGCCGATTGCAGGAACTCAATCAAGATCGCGGAGCATTCTCGGAAAGCGATGCGGTCGCCGTTTTTGCGCAGCATCTTCAGGGACTGTCTATCGATAATATGGAAGAGCTCACCTATTACGGGCGCAAGCGCATTCACAACCTCAAATATTATACCTGGGTCGAGCAACAGGGCAAAACCTATGCGGAAATTCAGGAGCAGTGGTATGATGATCAATACTGGCAAAGTATCCCCGCCTGTGCAGATCAAATCGATGCCCTGATCGAGGAATTTAATGCCAGGACCGGGTTACTCAAGAATTTGTAACATACGAAGCGTAAGATTTCACCAGGTGTCAGGGATAGGTAGGTTTCAGGCGTCAGTCACTTGGTTCAAAGGTTCAACGTTCAGAGGTCAGATAACAGAAGGCAGAGGTCAGATGGCAGATGAGAACCGGAGAGAAGGGCAGCCCTCTGCGGCTGCCGATTCAGGTCGGCACGGTGGCCGACCCTACTACTTAATAAATCAACAATTTTGCCTCTATGGCCCTGGCGAATTAAGCCGGAAAACGACAAGTCAGAACCCCTAGGGGACAACTCAGGCCGGAAAACGACAAGTCCAAAATAAAGCTCGAAGCAATCTTCTGTTGATCTGTATAATCTGCGGACCAGAACCCTTGAACCTTTGAACCCGCCACCCGGAATTTGAAAGACAAAGGGATGTTATATGAAGATTAATTTTAAAGATGTTTTGAACCGCGCCAACGAATATAAACCTGCGATTTCAAAGTTTTTGCGGGACATGATCGCCATCCCCAGTGAAAGTCGCCAGGAAGAACAGATTATTCAGCGGATCAAAAAAGAAATGGAAGCGGTTGGTTTCGATCGTGTGGAGATCGATGCCATGGGAAATATCCTGGGGTATATCGGCCACGGCCACCACTTAATTGCCATGGATGCGCATGTGGACACCGTGGGCGTGGGGGATCCGGATCAGTGGGAACACGATCCCTATAAGGGCTATGAGGACGCTGAAATCATCGTCGGCCGCGGCGCCAGTGATCAGGAGGGCGGTATGGCCGCCATGGTCTACGCCGGAAAAATTATCAAAGATTTACATTTTGCAGATGATTACACCTTATTGATTACCGGTACCATTCAGGAAGAAGATTGCGACGGCCTCTGCTGGCAGTATATTATTAACGAGAATGATATCCGACCCGAATTCGTTGTTTCCACCGAACCCACTTCCTGTCGTATTTATCGGGGCCAGCGCGGTCGCATGGAAATAAAAGTCTCTACCAGCGGGGTCAGTTGCCATGGCTCGGCACCTGAACGGGGGGATAACGCCATTTTCAAAATGGCACCGATCCTCAATGAGCTCAAGGTTCTGCACACCAAGCTGAAGGAGGATGATTTTCTTGGTAAAGGATCACTGACGGTTTCGGAAATTTTTTTCAGCTCACCGTCGCGCTGTGCGGTGGCCGACGGCTGCTCCATTTCCATCGACCGCCGCCTGACGGCCGGTGAAACCGGTGAATACGCTTTACAGCAAATTCGAGATCTACCGGCCGTAAAAGCAGCCGCAGCCCGGGTTTCCATGTATAATTATGACCGGCCGTCTTATACCGGCCTGGTGTATCCTACCGATTCCTATTTTCCGGCCTGGACCCTGGAAGAAAATCATCCGGCGTGTCAAACAATGGTGGCCGGCTATAAGCATCTTTTCGGTGAAGAACCCATTGTAGACAAATGGACTTTTTCCACCAACGGGGTGGCCATTTCAGGGCTGTCCGGAATTCCCTGTATTGGTTTCGGTCCGGGCCACGAGGACCAGGCCCACGCCCCCAACGAGAAGACCTGGAAAAGTGAGCTGGTTCAGGCAGCCGCAATGTACGCGGTCATACCGGCCATGTACGTTGATAAATTTGGTCGGGATTGATATTTTGCCAAGATGAATAGAACCCATCTCAAAAATGTCTTTTGGCCCAATATCTTTGTTGGTGCCTCGCTTCAAATCCTTCGATCCGCCTCAGGCGGACCTCCGGTTTGCGACCCACAAAGATGATAGGATCAGGCGGGAAATCCAGCAACGCTGGAAAGCTCGGCCCCGCCGCGATCTTGAACCAAAATCCTATTTTTGAGATGGCTTCTAGAAGCGTTTCAGCAGGGTGCGAGCCATGCCCAAATTAGTCGTCATCGCCATCGGAGGCAATTCCTTGATAAAAGATCCTCAACACCAGAGTGTTGAGGATCAGTATGCAGCCATCTGTGAGACGGTCCGACATATCGTCGATATTATCGAAGACGGTTACAGGGCCGTCATCAGCCATGGGAACGGGCCGCAGGTGGGTTTTATTTTACGGCGATCGGAAATTGCATACCTGCATGAAGAGCTGCATTTTGTGCCCCTGGCCAGTTGCGTGGCTGATACCCAGGGCGCCCTCGGTTACCAGATCCAACAGGCCCTGGGAAATGAATTTGAAAAGCGGCAGCTTGCCCAAAAAGCGGTCACCGTCATTACACGGGTCGAGGTCAATCAGGATGATCCCTCTTTCGCCCAGCCTGCCAAGCCTATCGGTTCATTTTACAATGATCAGCAGATTCAAAATCTGCAGAAAGACCATCCGGACTGGACAGTTTTGCATGATGCCGGCCGGGGCTACCGGCGTGTGGTGCCGTCTCCGGTGCCCGTCCGTATCGTCGAGTTAGACGCGATCGAAGCCTTGATCAATCAAGGGTTTTGTGTCGTCGCAATCGGCGGTGGGGGTATTGCGGTGACCCGTCTGGATGACGGTACTCTCGAGGGCCGCGATGCCGTTATTGATAAAGATAATGCCTCCTGCCTGCTGGCTACCCGGCTAAAAGCTGAAATGTTGTTGATATCCACTGCAGTTGACAACGTCTTTTTAAATTTTGGCCAGGCCGATCAAAAAGCGCTGGACGTGATTAGCGTCGAAGATATCAGGCGCTTTATGGAGGCAGGCCATTTTGCGGCCGGAAGTATGCTGCCGAAAATCAAAGCTGCCCTCGATTTTATCGAACATGGCGGCGCCTGCGTGATCATCACAAGCCCGCAATTGCTAAAAGCCGCCATCAGGGGAAAGGCCGGCACGCGTATTTACAGATAGCGGTCTTGATGCATACGAGCCAAAAAAAATGTTTAAACCACGAAGAACACGAAAATTAACTTCTATTGAAAAGTTCCTACAACCTTCGTGAACTTCGTGCCCTTCGTGGTAGATTAATATATATCAACAGAACTTAAGATACGGGACCCATGATAAAATTCAATTTAAACGGCTCAGAAGCATCCTATAACGGTGACCCCAGGATGTCTCTGTTAAAATATTTAAGAGAGACTGCGGGCATTGTCTCTGTAAAAAACGGCTGCAGCGGGGAGGCCGCCTGCGGGGCCTGTCTGGTAGAGATGAATGCCAAGCCGGCCCTTTCTTGCATTACACCCATGGAAAAGGTCAACGCTGCGAGCATAGTCACCATTGAGGGCTTTCCGGAAAGCCTGCGCCAAACCCTTGGGCGGGCATTTGTGTCTAAAGGCGCGGTGCAGTGCGGTTTTTGCACGCCAGGTTTTTTGTCGCGGGCCAAAATTCTTTTGGAGAACAATCCTCTGCCAAGCCGGCGCGACATCATTCACGCTCTCAGATTTAATCTGTGCCGCTGCACCGGTTACATCAAAATCATCGATGCTATCGAACTGGCAGCCGAGCATATCCGCAAGAATCTGGTGCTCAGACTATCAGGCACCGGCAGGGTGGGCTCTTCTCAGCCCAAATACGATGCCTATAACAAAGCCATCGGCCATAGCGAGTTTATCGATGATATACGCATCGATGGCATGCTGCATGCCGCTCTTAAATTTAGCGACCATCCCCGGGCCAAAATACTCAAGATCGATGTTTCGGCAGCCGAAAGAATAGAGGGTGTCGTGCGGGTCTTCACGGCCAATGACGTTCCCGCAGAGAGAACCATTGGGGTTATTCACCAGGACTGGCCCGTAATGGTTGCCGTAAGAGAAACCACGCGCTACATTGGTGACGTCCTGGCCGGAGTTGTGGCAGAAAATGAAGAAATTGCCCGCCAGGCCGTCGCGGCCATCTCGGTGGGGTATGAGGTCCAGGAGCCTTTGACGGATTTACATATCGCCGAACACAGCCCCATTAAAGTCAACGAGTCCGGGAACCTTTTGAGCGTAACACATATTCAACGCGGCCAAGATATTGATTCGGTTTTTAAATCATCCGCTCATGTGGTGAAAGCGACTTACAAGACGCAGCGGGTGGAACATGGGTTTTTAGAAACCGAGGCCGCAATTGCGCTGCCCCTGGGGCTGGATGGGATTGAGCTGTGGGTTCAAAGCCAGGGGGTTTATGAAGATCGGCGGCAGATCGGCGACATATTAGGCGTTTCCAGTGATAAGGTCAGGGTTAAACTGGTGCCCACCGGTGGGGGATTCGGCGGCAAAGAAGATTTGACCGTTCAGGGACATGCGGCCGTTTTCAGTTTCCTTCTGCAGAGACCGGTCAAGGTCAGCTTGAGCCGCCCCGAATCTATCCGCATGCATCCCAAACGCCACCCCTTTCACATGCAATATGCCCTGGGCTGTGATGAAAGCGGCCAGCTTACCGGATTGTCGGCGCGCATTGTGGGTGATACCGGGGCATACGCTTCCCTGGGGGCTGAAGTTTTGGAAAGGGCCGCCGGCCATGCAACGGGAGCCTACTACGTTCCGAATGTGGATATCGAATCCAAAGCCATATATACCAACAATATTCCCTGCGGGGCCATGCGGGGCTTCGGTGTCAATCAGGTCACCTTTGCCATGGAAAGCTGCATCGAACAGCTGTGTGCCCGGGGCGGGTTTGACCCCTGGCAGTTTCGTTATGATAATGTTCTCGATACCGGTAAGGAGACCGCCACCGGACAGATCCTGGGCGAGGGCGTTGGTCTGAAAGAAACACTGCTGGCGGTCAGAGATGAATATTACGGAGCCAAAACAGCAGGGCTGGCCTGCGGCTTAAAAAATTGCGGTATCGGCAACGGCGTGCTCGAAGAATGTGACGTTAAAATTGAAATCAAGTCTAAAGATCATCTCGTTTTGCAGCATGGCTGGACCGAAATGGGCCAGGGTGTCGATACCGTCGCCCAGCAGATCCTTTGTGAAGAAATCGGAATTGACGAACCGGGCTGCATCGAAGTCAAAGTCAGCACCGAATCCGAGGCCCGTGCCGGCATGACCACCGCCAGTCGTGCGACGTTTCAAATGGGGCATGCCATCATCAGCGCCGCCCGGGATCTTAAAAAGGATTTAAAAACCAAAAGCCTGGCGGAATTGAGTGGTAAGGTTTACAGCGGCCGCTGGGTTTGTGATTGGACCACCCGGCTCGGAGATCCGGGCGAGGTTCTTACCCATTATTCTTACGGCTTTGCCACCCATCTGGTGATCCTGGACGATGGCGGGCAGGTGGACCGTGTGGTGGCGGCTCATGACGGCGGGCGAATCATCAACCCGATCCTGTTTGAAAGCCAGATCGAAGGAGCGGTTGTCATGGGGCTTGGCTATGCGCTCAGCGAAGACCTTCCCATGGAAAACGGTCAACTAAAAACCAAACGCTACGGCAAGCTGGGGATTCCGCGCATCAAAAATGTGCCGGATATTGTGGTTAAGATGGTGGAAGTCAAAGATCCTTTGGGGCCTTACGGTGCCAAAGGGGTCGGTGAGATCGGCAACATCCCGACTGCCGGTGCCGTTGCCAACGCCCTTTATCAGTATGATAGCATCCCGCGTTATGAATTGCCGATGAAGCTCAAATGATCTTTATCTTTACAAGGATTAATCCCTGAACTGCGGAATTGTTGATCATCTCGTTAAAAAATTCGAAATTCGAATCTCGAAATACGAAACAAATTCGAATACTAAATGACAAAAATCCTAAACTAAATCGTAGATATCATCGTATTCAGTTGATGATTATTTTTTCAGTTTTGAACATTTAAAAATTTGAATTTTGATATTGTTTCGATTTTCGTATTTCCAGTTTATATGAATTAGTTTTATGGTTAGAGAGAATACTTTCTTCTAAGGTTTAAGGAAGGTAGATCGTAATGACCCTGTACTTAAAAGATGCAACTTATATCGATTGGAAAACACTATCGTTTCAGTCCACCCATCTGGCAGTTTCGTCCGGTGATGACGGCGGCATTGGTTTTCTGGACACATTGCCGTCGCAGGATGACCTTGGCGCTGATGAAAAGATATTGGATTGCCGCCGGCGACTGGTAACCAAATCCTTTGGTTGCGGTCATCATCATATATATTCAGCACTGGCCAGAGGGATGCCGGCGCCGGCCAAAATTCCTCATAATTTTTCGGAAATCCTCCAATATATCTGGTGGCATCTGGATAAATCTCTGGATACGGAGATGATTGAAGCCAGTGCACTGGTTTCAGCACTGTATTGTGCTAAAAGCGGTGTGACCTTTGTTATCGATCATCATGCCTCACCGTTTGCCATTGATAATTCACTGGAAACCATCGCCCAAGCTTTTGATCGTGTCGGCCTATGCCATTTGCTGTGTTATGAAATATCTGACAGGGATGGTGAAGGCCCCCGCGAAAAAGGCCTGCAGGAAACCGACACCTTTTTAAGTTCCGGGCTTCAGGGCCATGTGGGCCTGCATGCTTCCTTTACCGTTGGCGATGATCTGCTCAACAGAGCCGTGGATTTGGCCCGCAAGCACGGCACCGGCCTGCATGTGCATGTCGCCGAAGATGCGGTTGATCAGGAATCCTGCGTGAAGCAATACAACAAGCGCGTGGTCGAACGTTATGCCGAGGCCGGCGTTCTGGGTCTGCCCAAGTCGATCCTTTCGCACTGCATTCACCTGGACGAAAAAGAACGACGCCTGGTTCGTAAGTCCGGTGTTTACGTTGTGCAGAACACCGAGAGCAATCTGAATAACAATGTGGGCCTGGCCAATTATCGGGAGCTGGGAGAAAATATCATGTTAGGAACCGACGGCATGCACAGCGATATGCTCAGAAGTGCTAAAGCCGCTTTTTTAACCGGCCAGGCGACTGAGGGTCTTGACATGGTCGGTGTTTACGGCCGCTTTCGAAAAGTACACGACTATATTCGAGACAACGGATTTAAAGGTGACGCAGAAAATAACCTGGTCATTTTAGACTATGATTCCCCGACAGATATCAACACGAGTAATTTTTTAGGGCACTTTGTTTATGGGATAGACGCCCGTCATGTGGACAGTGTGATTTCATCCGGCGAGCTGATCGTTGAAAATAGAAGGCTGCTGACGGTGGCGGAAGACGAGATTCTGGCTTTTTCGCGGGAGATGGGGCGTAAGCTCTGGAAGAAAATGCAAAAATAAAAGTGGCTAAAGTGACCAAAATATCCAAAGTGCCTAAAATGCCTAAAATGATCTAAAGTGCCTAAAGTTAAGGAATTCTGCCATTTAAATATAAAAAAGAAAGAGCGCAGCGACCCCTTAACTTTAGTCACTCCCAACTTTAGTTCACTTTAGTCACTTTTCAAAACCGGAGGTTTCAACATAATGGATAAAGCTGAAATCTTGCAACGCATTGAATCGTTGTCGAAGAAAAAAAGCGAAAAGATGTATCTTAACGATTTTCTGCTCACCTGGGATAAATCCGGAGATGAGATTGCGGCAACCTTGCAGACGGCGGAAATTTTAAAGGCCATGCACCAGATTAACATTTCCTGCCGCACATTCGAAAGCGGGTTGGCAATTTCTATTTTCAGGGACCAATCCACCCGCACCCGCTTTAGCTTTGCCAGTGCCTGCAACTTACTCGGGTTGGCGATTCAAGAACTTGATGAGGAAAAATCACAGATTGCCCACGGCGAAACCATACGGGAGACGGCGAACATGATTTCGTTTTTGGCGGAGGTCATCGGTATTCGCGATGACATCTATCTGGGTGCGGGTCACACTTACATGCAAGAAGTCGCCCGGGCGGTCAATCAAGGGCACCGGGAAGGCGTGTTGCCCCAGCGGCCCACACTGGTCAACCTGCAGTGCGATATCGATCATCCGACCCAGACGATGTCCGACGCCCTTCATCTAATTAATCATTTCGGCGGCCTTGAAAATCTAAACGGAAAAAAAATTGCCATGACCTGGGCCTATTCACCATCGTATGGCAAGCCGCTATCGGTTCCACAGGGCATTATCGGTCTGATGACCCGCTTCGGAATGAATGTTGTGCTGGCCCATCCCGAAGGGTACAACCTGATGCCGGAGGTAGTGGGAGTTGCGCAAAAAAACTGTGAACAGTTCGGCGGATCCTTCACCCGGGCGATGAGCATGGCAGACGCATTCAAAGACGCTGACATCGTTTATCCTAAAAGCTGGGCGCCATACAGCGTCATGCAAGAACGGACCCGGTTGCTGCAGGGCGGCGACCGTCAGGGACTCCAGGAACTTGAAAAGCGCTGCCTGGAAACCAATAAAAAATATATCGATTGGGAATGCACCGAGAAGTTGATGCAAATCACCCGCGGCGGCCGGGCTCTGTATATGCATTGTTTGCCGGCCGACATCAGCGGTGTCAACTGCGAAAGCGGCGAAGTGGCGTCGGCGGTCTTTGAGCGTTACCGGGTGGCGCAGTACCAGCAGGCCGGATATAAGCCTTACATTATTGCCGCCATGATTTTTTTAAGTAAGTTTGAGAATCCAGCTGAAAAGTTAGCTGAGCTCGTTAATAAGGAACAACCAAGGATATAAAAAAGTGAACAAAAGTTGGAAGTGAGCTAAAGTGCCTAAAGTTGTGGTCTCGCTCTGCTCGATCTTTTTATAAAAAAGATAGAATTCCTTAACTTTAGATCACTTTAGTCACTTTTTTTAATGGAGATAATTTATGAGTGACCGATTCAACTGCTGCCCGATCGACCGGCTGTTGCGATGGATCCTGGAAGAAGAAAAACAGGGACAGATTTTCGGGATTCGCAAAGAACTTTTTTTCGTTCCGCAGAGCGGCGATGCTTTTAAAATACAGCGCTACGGTGAGATTCTGGAGACTCCGATCGGTGTCGCAGCCGGTCCCCACACCCAGCTTTCCCAGAATATAATCAGTGCCTGGCTGACCGGTGCCCGCTATTTGGAACTAAAAACGGTCCAAACCCTGGATGAACTGGAAGTGACCAAACCCTGTATCGACATGACAGATGAAGGCTATAACTGTGAATGGTCCCAGGAACTCAAACTGGACCAGTCTTTTAACGAATATCTTAACGCTTGGATTATCCTGCACATTCTTAAAGACAAATTCGGCTGGGGCGAACCCAACTCACGGGGCTTTATTTTTAATATGAGTGTCGGTTACAACCTGGAAGGTATTCTAAATCCAAACGTCCAAACATTTCTGGATAAGATGGCCGACTGTGCGGCTGAAAAATCCGCTAAAGTCGACAGCCTAGCCAAGATTTATCCGCGGGTCCGGGATTTAGAAATTTCCGGCCGGATTGCAGACAATATCACTATATCCACCATGCACGGGTGCCCACCGGATGAAGTCGAAAAGATCGGCCGTTATTTTGTCGAAGAGCGCAGGCTGCACACCACCATCAAATTGAATCCGACGCTGCTGGGCCCCCAAAAACTTCGACATATCCTGAACGATCAATTGGGTTTTGACGTGGAAGTGCCGCATATAGCCTTTGAGCATGATTTGAAATACGAGGCCGGTGTTGCATTGATCAAATCTTTGCGGGCTTGTGCGGCCAAAGCCGGCCTTGAGTTTAATCTGAAGCTGACCAATACACTGGAAACAACAAATCGTCACCAGAACTTGCCTGAGAACGAACAAATGGTGTACATGAGCGGCCGCGCCCTGCATCCGATCAGCATTCATCTGGCGCAGCGCCTGCAAAATGAATTTAACGGCCAGCTGGATATCAGCTTTTGCGCCGGAACCGATTGCTTCAATGTGGCCGATATTCTGGCCTGCAATATGGGGCCGCTAACCGTCTGTTCAGATATCTTAAAGCCCGGCGGTTACGGGCGTCTGGGCCAGTATCTTGAGGAAATCTCAACACGCTTTACGGAAGCCGGAGCGGATTCAATAGATTCGTTTATTACGACCAGGGCCCAAACCACGGATTTAGCGCCGGCGGTATTGAATAACCTTCAAACCTATGCTGCGGCTGTGGTCGCCGATGAGATCTATCAAAAATCCAATTTTCCCTATGAAAATATTAAAACCCCGCGGGAGCTCACCGCATTTGATTGCGTAAAAGCGCCGTGTGTGTCCACCTGTCCGGCCAGTCAGGATATCCCCGCTTATATGTATTACACAGCTGTGGGCGATTACCGGAAGGCCATGGACGTCATTTTGGAAACCAATCCTTTTCCCAATATGCAGGGGATGGTGTGTGATCATCTGTGCCAGTACAAATGCACCCGTATGAACTATGACAGTCCCCTGTTGATCCGGGAGATTAAGCGGTTTATCGCCCGCCAGCAGGACCAGGTCGTCGCGCGCAAACCGACAGCGTCCAATGGACTCAAAGTGGCCATCATCGGCGCCGGCCCATCCGGACTGGCCGGCGCTTATTTTTTAGCGCTAGACGGATTTGCAGTGGATATTTACGAAGCCAAGGATATCCCCGGCGGTATGGCAGCCGACGGCATCCCCGGCTTTCGCCTGGATGACGACAGCCTGCAAAAAGACATCGCAGGCATTGTCGCCCTGGGAGTCAAGATTCATTACGGTTCGGAAATAAACCTGAAACGGTTTGAAGAGCTGAGAAATACCTATCAATACGTCTATATTGCAGTTGGCGCTCAAAGCGGGTTGAATTTAGGCATTCCCGGTGAAGATGCACCGGGTGTATACGACCAGATCAGTTTTTTAAAGGCCGTCAATCGCGACCAGCCACCGGAGCTGGGCAAAAATGTAGTGGTGATCGGTGGAGGCAATTCAGCCATGGATGCTGCGCGAACCGCCAATCGACTGGTGGGTCCGGATGGGCGGGTCAGTATCGTTTATCGTCGGACGCGAGAAGAAATGCCGGCTGATTTTGAAGAGATTCAAGCCACGCAGGATGAGGGTATCGAACTGATCGAACTCACCGCACCGGAATGCCTCCTGGTGGAAGACGGACGGGTCAGATCCAACGTCTGCTTCAAAATGGAGCTTGGTGAAACCGATGCCAGTGGCCGACCGCGACCCATTAAAATCGAGGGCACCGAATTTGAAATTCAGGTCGACAGCGTCATTTCAGCTATCGGCCAGCGGGTTGAGCTGGACTTTTTCCCGGACGATGATTTGCATCCCGACCCCGAAACTCTTGAAACCCAGCTGCCCAATGTATTTGCCGGCGGTGATGCCGTGCGCGGTGCCTCCACCTTGATCAGAGCCATCGGCGACGGCAAGCGTGTAGCTGAAACCATCCGGTGGCGGGCCGCAGTCCAATTTGAGCTTTCAACCGGCAAAACCGACCGCAATCCCGATGCGATAACCCTGCAAATCGCCCAGGCTAGGCGCATATTCGGCCCGGCGGTGCCTGAGATTTCTGCGGACCTGAGGCATGATTTTGGCTTGGTGATAAAAACGCTGGACGAAGAATCCGCACAGCAAGAAGCCCGGCGCTGTTTGCAATGTGATGTACTCTGTAATATTTGCACTACGGTTTGCCCGAACCGGGCCAATATTGCCTTCACCTTAGATCCGATTGAATTTCGTGTTCAGCAGGCCGTCGCTTCCGGTAAAAGCACTCGGATTGAGGATCTGGAACCCGTTCGGATTGGCCAGAGATTTCAGATTATTAACCTGGGTGATTTTTGTAACGAGTGCGGCAACTGCACCACCTTTTGTCCCACCAGCGGTGCGCCGTATCGAGTCAAACCCAAGTTTTATTTGACCCCAAAAAGCTTCGAAAACGAACAAAACGGTTACATGTTTGTTGACGGCGCCTTGAAGGCCAGAGTGGATGGGGAACTGGAAACCTTAACCCGGCCTGCAGACCACCTGATCTATGAAACCCGGGACATCCGGGCCCGGCTTAATTTAAATACGTATGCTGCTGAAGAAGCGACCTTTCTTGCGGGTGCCGGCGGTCCGGTTGATCTGCGCCATGCAGCCCAAATGGCCATCCTGTTTACGGCTTTGAAAGATTTTTATTTATTTGTCTGAATGAGTTATAGCGGAATGGATTCTATTTTAGTAATATATTTTAGACAGGATTTACAGGATGTCTTTTTTTTTCGCGCTTTCCAGATGAAACCGCGAAAAAAAAGAATCCATTCCGATTGGGATAAGATCAAATAATGAGTTCCATATTACTGAAAAATTGCTTTTACATATTTATATCTGCTGATCAGGAATCACGGCGGGGTGATGATATCCTGATCCGGGAAAATCGCATTGCCAAAATCGGCTCTGATATTTTGGACCCGGTCGATCGGGTGATCGACTGTTCTACATGTGTGGTGGTACCGGGCTTTGTTAACACGCACCACCACTTCTACCAGACCCTGACACGCAACCTGCCGGCGGTTCAAAACGCTGAGCTTTTTGACTGGCTGGTCTACCTCTATGAGATTTGGAAATATCTGGACGAAGAGGCGGTATATTACGCTTCATTGCTTGCCATGGGGGAGTTGCTAAAGACCGGATGTACGAGCTCCACCGACCATCATTATGTCTATCCTCAAAACGTCAGCGCGGATTTGATTGGCGTGCAATTTAAAGCCGCAGCAAGCCTGGGCATGCGGCTTTCGCCCACCCGGGGCTCCATGTCCTTGAGCAAAAAGGACGGGGGGTTGCCGCCTGACAGTGTGGTGCAGAGCGAGGATGATATTCTTCAAGATTGCGAACGGGTCATCCAAAAGTACCACGACAAAGAAGAACTGGCCATGCGCAAAATCATCCTGGCACCCTGCAGTCCTTTTTCCGTCAGCGAAGAACTGATGAAGCAGACAGTCAAACTGGCACGCAAGCACAACGTTCGACTGCATACGCATCTGGCGGAAACCAGAGATGAAAATGAATTCTGTCTTGAAATCTATGGGTGCAAACCGTTGCAGTTGATGGAGAAATGCGGGTTTATCGGTAACGACGTCTCCTACGCCCATGGCATCCATTTTAATGATCAGGAGCTGGAACTGCTGGCGGACACCGGCACGCACATCGCTCACTGCCCGACTTCCAACATGCGATTGGGATCCGGAATCTGCCGGGTCAAAGAGATGCTGCCCCTCGGTATCAACGTGGCGCTGGCGGTGGATGGCAGCGCTTCCAATGATTCATCCGATATGCTGGGAGAAATTCGCAATGCATTGCTTTTGCAACGGGTTCACTACGGTGCGGCAGCCATGTCTGCACTGGATGTCATGAAGATGGGTACTGAAAACGGGGCCCGGCTGCTGGGTTTTGAAAAGGTCGGTAAAATCAAGGAGGGCTGGGCAGCGGATCTGGCCGTATTTAACGTGGGCAAACTGGAATACAGCGGATCTCTCACAGATCCCCTGGCCGCCATTATTTTTTCAGGTTACAATCATGGAGCCGAATATACCATCGTTAATGGCAAAATAGCGGTGGAGCAAGGAAGACTGACCGGATTTGATGAAACCGAGATAATGCATAAGTGCAACGCTATCTCGGATAGAATGATTAACGCTTAAAGGTTTGTCAGATATATGATTTAAAACTTCTTTCGTTCCGGTTCATCCGGGTTAGGAGATCGTATGCAGAATTCAAACAACAAATATTCAATTGTCAATATTGATGAATTCGTAAAAAGTCGAATTCATCAAGTGTTTGGTGTTTCGTGTTTGGTATTTGGTATGAAATAGATGATGCTATATCGGTATGTTAGAATACTAAACACTAAACACCAAATACAAAACACACTCGTAAAAAGTTCGCTTTTCTGACTTTTTACGAGACCATCAATATTCAATAGTCAATAAGGAGACATTCCTGATGGCAATCGGCAAATCAGTCAAACGGGTCGACGCGGTGGCCAAAGTTACCGGGCGGGCGCGCTATACCGATGATTTTTATATTCCCGGAATGCTGGTGGCTAAATATCTGCGCAGCACCATCGCACACGGTTGCGTCAAGCGAATCGACAGCAGCAAGGCCAAGCGTTTGGCCGGTGTCGAAGCGGTGTATACTTATGAGGATGTGCCCCAAACCAAATTTGCCACTGCCGGTCACCCGTATTCATTGGATCCTGCTCACAGGGATGTGGAAGATCGCCTGTTGTTGACGCAGCATGTCCGCTACTGGGGTGATGAAATTGCCATCGTGGTAGCCGAAAATAATCTTATCCTGCAGGAGGCGCTGAAGCTGATCGAGGTGCAATATGAGGAGTATGAGCCCCTGACGACGCTGAAAGCCGCTTTGTCCAGGGATGCCCGTGAGATTCATGCCGGGTCGAACAATGTCATCGCTGAATCCCATTATACGGTGGGAGGCAAGATCGAAGATGTCCTCGCCGACGCCGATATGGTGCTGCAGAACCGGTATCGCACGCAGATGTGCCAGCACTGTCACATCGAAAATCATATTGCTTATGCGTATATGGATGATCTGGAACATATCGTGGTGGTTTCATCAACCCAGATTCCTCATATCGCCCGACGCATTGTCGGAGAGGTGCTGGGCGTGCCATGGGGTCGCATCCGAGTGGTCAAACCCTATATCGGTGGCGGATTCGGTGCCAAACAGGATGTCGTCCTTGAACCCATGGTGGCTTTTTTAACGCTGAAATTGGGAGGACAGCCGATAAAGATAGATCTTTCGCGGGAAGAGTGCATGATCGGAACACGGACGCGCCACCCGTTTGATGTCAAGATGCGGGCCGGTGTAAACAAAGACGGAACGCTGGTGGCCCTTGACATGGACGCTCTGGCCAATACCGGAGCTTATGCATCCCACGGGCACTCGGTGGCCGGTGCCGCCGGCGCTAAATCCCGTTCCCTTTATCCCCGCGCAGCCATGCATTATCATGCCAGAACCGTTTACACAAATATGCCCACAGCCGGTGCCATGCGGGCTTATGGCGCACCTCAGATAATTTTTTCGGTGGAGAGCATCATTGAAGAAGCGGCGCGCAAAATCGGTATGGACCCGGTTGAATTCCGAATCAATAATGTGGCGCGGCAGGGGGATATGGATCCCCTGACAGGTGAACGGTTTGTCAGCTGTGGATTAATCGAATGCCTGCAACGGGGCCAAGAACTGATTCGCTGGGATGAAAAGCGGTCTGCCCGGCCAAAGAACCAAACCGGTCCGATGCGTCGCGGACTCGGCGTTGCTTGTTTCAGCTATGCTTCGGGAACTTATCCGGTATGTCTGGAGATTGCCGGTGCACGTATCATTCTTAACCAGGATGCCTCCTTTCATATTCAGGTGGGCGCCACCGAAATCGGGCAGGGGCTGGACACTATTGTCGCCCAAATGGCAGCGGAAACCATCGGTATTCCTTTTGAAGACGTGCATGTGGTGTCCACCCAGGATACGGATGTGGCACCATTTGATACAGGGGCCTATGCTTCACGGCAGGCGTATGTGGCCAGCAACGCTGTTTTTCGGGCGGCCCGAGAACTGAAAGCCAAAATTCTTGAACAGGCCGGTCGGGTAACCGGCATTCTTGGCGGGGAACTCGATATTTTAAATGGCAACATCGTGCATCGCAAGGACCCTTCCCGCATCGTGATTCCCTTACGGGAAGTTGCTCTGGAGGCCTATTATGATAAGGAACACGGAGCCCAGTTAACTGCCGAAGTATCCCACAAAACCCGTACCAATGCCCCCACTTTCGGTTGCACCTTCGTCGAGGTGGAGGTTGATGTGCCGCTGTGCAAGGTGGATATCAAGGAGATTTATAATGTTCACGATTCGGGGGTCATTCTGCATCCCGTAATGGCCCGGGGTCAGGTGCATGGCGGGGTGGCCATGGGTATTGCCGCCGGGCTTTACGAGGAGATGTTGATCGATCGTGAATCCGGCTATATTTATAACAATAATTTTCTGGATTACAAAATTCCCACTGCTGTGGACGTACCGGACATTGGCTGTGAGTTTATCGAAACCTACGAACCCACGTCCGGCTACGGGAACAAGGCCCTGGGCGAGCCGCCCATCATTTCACCACCGCCGGCTATCCGCAATGCCATCTGGGATGCCACCGGTGTGCAAATTAACGAGCTGCCCATGACACCGCATGCCCTTTTTAAATATTTTAAAAAGGCAGGGCTGCTGTGAGGTGCTATAGCCTCATCGCAGCTACATGTTGATAAGGGTATTGCACGAATAGAAGGATATTGAACAGGAAAACTCGAAATTCGAAACAATATCGAAATTCTAAATCAGAAATGACCGAAACGAATCTTCAGCAAACTCAATGTTTTGAATTTTGGTCATTAGATATTCTAATTTGTTTCGTATTTCGTGCTTCGATATTCGGATTTATTTACTTGTCAATTCATTATTAACACCAATGAGATATAAGGTTAGATCAGCGTGCAATTCGGGAGGAAATACTGAATGTTCAATTTTAAAAGCTACACTAAGGCCGGCAGCATTCAAGAGGCGATTCAGCTTTTAGAACAAAACCCCGCGGCGCATCTGATTGCCGGCGGCACGGATGTGCTGGTTAAACTGCATAAGGGCAAAGCCCAGTTCCCTTATCTGGTTGATATTCATGACATCGCCGAGCTCAACTTTATCGACCGCAATGATGATGGCGATCTGGTCATCGGTCCGCTGAGCTGCTTTACGCATGTGGCTGAATCACCATTGATCCGCAAGCATATTCCGGTTCTGGCGGAAGCCATTCTCACCATTGGCGGGCCCCAGGTGCGCAACATGGCCACCATCGGCGGTAATCTTTGCAACGGCGTTCCCAGCGCCGACAGCGCGACCCCGCTAATTGCCCTCAATGCCGTGGTAACGATTGAAGGCCAGGGCGAATCCCGGCAAATACCCCTCGAAGATTTTTTTCTTGGCCCCGGCCGGGTGGCCCTTGAGCACCACGAAATGATGACAGCCATCACCGTAACCCGCGCCAACTACGAAGGCTATTACGGTCATTTTTTTAAATATGCCATGCGCGACGCCATGGATATTGCGACCATCGGCTGCTCGGCGGTGTGTAAGGTTGAAGATGAAATTCTGGCAGATATGCGTCTGGCTTACGGCGTGGCTGCACCGGTGCCCATCCGCTGCAGAGACACCGAAAATAAGGTCCGCGGCCGCAAGATATCACAACAGCTGCTGGATGATATTTCCGGGGCCGTTAAGAATGATGTCAGCCCGCGGACTTCATGGCGAGCAGCCAGGGAGTTTCGCTTGCACATTATCGCAACACTGGCCCACCGGGTTGTCAAACAGTCTATTTTAAATGCAGGAGGTACGATTACGTGAACTTAAATTCTACCGTCACGCTTACTGTGAATGGAAAGAAAAAAGAGATACGTGTAGATGTCCGCCAATCGTTGCTGGAAGTTCTGCGGGAACAGCTGGGAATGATCAGCGTTAAACAGGGCTGTGCTGTGGGTGAATGCGGCGCGTGCACCGTTTTGATCGATGAGGTGCCCATCGATGCCTGTCTTTACCTGGCGGTTTGGGCAGACGGCCGATCGATTCGAACGGTAGAGGGCGAAATCCGCGACGACAAGTTGTCTCGGGTGCAGCAAGCCTTTGTCGATGAGGGCGCCGTGCAATGCGGCATCTGTACGCCTGGTTTTGTTATGGCGTCCACGGCTTTTGTCGAAAAACAACAGGATCGGAAAGTCAGTCGGCATGATATCCGTCGCGGTCTGGCCGGCAACCTGTGCCGCTGCACAGGTTATGATACAATTGTTACGGCCGTGCAAAAATGCCTGGAGGAGGACACTTAGCGCCAGGTGTTCCGCTATAACTGGGTTCCAAGGTTCAAAGTTCAGCGTTCAGAGGTTAGATAACAGAAGACAGATGTCAGATGACAGATGAAAACCGGAGAATCGGGCCGCCTCGACGGGTAGAATTCCTGCCTTGGACATTCGATATTCGCTATTCGCTTTTTTTATTCTCGTATGAGACGATGTAAGGCCGAAGTTTCTTTTTCGATCAAACCGGCCATTTCGGCGGCCAGCGGCGGACCGAAACCCTTGAACCTTTGAACCCTGAACCCCGGAACTAGAGACTGATAAACCCCGCCAAATCTGCTCAAGTTTTGCCCCGTCCAACCGATATATCCTTATATGCGTTCGTTTTTTTACCCCGCACCACCCTGGTGGAGGTAGGATCTGTGAGCAACCGTAAATTATACCGCATTATGCTGGAAATCGAAGCATTCCCGGGCATGCCGGCTACGGCAGCAAAATTACTGCCGCTTCTTGACAACTCGGATTCAACCGCATCTGAAGTTGAAAGTATTTTAAAATATGATCCCGGGCTTACCGCCAACATCCTGAAGCTTACCAACTCTGCTTATTTTGGCATCCCCACCAGAATCAGTTCGGTCAAACAGGCGACCGTCCTGTTGGGGTGGAAACGGTTGCTGCAGGTTGTGATGACCATCTGTATGAGCCCCATAATGAAAAAAACCATCCCCGGATATGATTTGTCCGGAGGAGGGTTATGGCGGCATTCTATTGCGGTTTCCGTGGCCTCAGAAATATTGGTAAAGGCTTTGAAAATACCCGACGCGGATGAGGTTTTTACGGCTGCGCTGCTGCATGATGTCGGCAAACTGGTACTGGGTGGTTTCGTAAAAAAGGATTTAGAACAAATCGAAGCCATGGTGATGAAGGGAATTACTTTTGATGTTGCCGAGTCCATGGTGCTGGGCACCAACCATGCTGAAGTTGGGGGACAGATACTGCACAAATGGTCTTTTCCGGCTGAGCTGGTTAATGCCGTTCAATGGCACCATGACCCGGAATCCTGTGAAAAAAGCTGCGTCTTGAGCGATATTGTGCATGTTGCCAACACGCTGGGTTTGATGACGGGTAACGGGAATGTTGAGGAAGGCCTTGCCATCGAACCGGTTGGTCCGGTGGCCGATCGGTTGGGTTTAAAGGACGATGATCTTGCGGCCATGGCCCGGCAGACATCCGCAGGAGTTAAAAAATTGTCAAATTTTTGGGGATAGCACTCACTTTAGTCATTTCAGGCACTTTTTGTGCGGGAGGTAGAAAACTCCGCCATTTCCATCCCAGCTTGCCGTCGCTGTCGTTTAATTCCAAATCTTCCTTTTCAATAGCATGCTGCAATGCGGTTTTAAGTTTTTGGGGATCCATATCACTCGAACCTGTTATGCGAGCCATGAGTATCTCAAGACCCTTTTCTTTACTGATTACAGAACTCCTGCCGGATAACGATCCGCTTTCTTCAATGTGATTTTTCATCATCAAGTCATAAAGCGTCACGGTGTTTTCAAGGTTTTGAAGTTGCCTGATCTCCTCCTCAGTGGCGGTTGCGTTCTGGATACCTTTGTGGATATGTCCCAGATACTGATCGTATTTATTTTCCCAGTCAACCACCACGGCGTCCAGCATCTGGTGGTTTACAGATGCGGTCTCGCTGACTGCCCGGTTGGCATCATACCTTGACCAATCATCAGTTAAGATCCGAATCCCCAGTCGGTTGCTTTGTTCGCGAACTTCGGTCCCCGGGAAAGGGGCTAAAATGTGAAATCCGTATGCGAGACCTTCTTGCTGCAAGTTTGCGGCAAAGGCGGTGGTCTCTTCAATCGTTTCGGGAGTCTCGCCCGGAAGTCCCAGAATAAAAGATGCATACGGGCTGATCCCCACCCGCAGGCATTTCCTGACCGCATCCTGCGCCTGTTGAACAGTGATCCCTTTCTTGATCGTATTTAAAATATCCGGATTGGCCGATTCGATCCCAAAACTGACGGCCGTGCACCCGGCGGCTTTCATCTTTGATAAAAGCCTTTCTGAAACCGTGTCGACCCGCGCAAATGCGGTCCAATTGATTTCTAAATTTCTTCTCAAGATTTCGTCGCAGACTGCCAGGCAGTGATTTTGATTGGCGCTGAAAAGATCATCGGCGATGTTGATTTGATGAAATCTTAGATTTGCCAGGTATTGCAGTTCAGCGGCGACCCGGTCGGCGCTGTGGTAGCGAACGCGGGCACCGACCATCTTGCGACCGACACAAAAAATGCATTGATAGGGGCATCCGCGGCTGGTGGTTATGCTCATGGGCATCCCCAGTGCCCGGTACCTGCCCAGCGGCAGCAGGTATCTGGCTGGAGACGGCAGTGCATCCAGGTTCTTGATCCGTTGCCGTTTGGCCGTGGTCCTGATTTTCGAACCCAGGCGATAAACGATGCCGCTAACGGTATCGAAATTGCGAGCGCATTCAACCGCGCGTAAGAGTTCAACAAGCGTTTCCTCCCCCTCTCCGATAACAACAACGTCCAACTCCGCAAAGGTCTCTAGCGTTTTCTGCGCGCAAAATGAGACATGCGGCCCGCCCATAATCGTCACGATTTGAGGGTCGATCGCCTTTACATCCCTGAGTATCTGTCCGGCATGCTCAAACGTCATGCTGACCGCGGTGGCACCCGCAACGTGGGGTTTAAACTCTTTCAAAACAGACTCAAGCGTATCGCGCCGATACGGATAAACGACATAATCCAGAATCTTTACCCGGACGCCGGCCTGCTCCAGGGCCGCACCCAGATAAGCCAGCCCCAGAGGAGGGGAGGGGGTCTCGGAAATGGGGTAGAAAGGATTGATGAGGAGGACACGCATTTGTTAATTTAATTTACCAGAGACTCTTAAATATTATTTTACGATTCAAACAAAAAATATATTTAAAGTAAATTCGAAATTCGAATATCGAAATAAGAAACAAATTCGAATATCAAATGATCAAAATCCAAAACAAGTTTTCGAAAATTGGAATTTAGAATTTTGGATTTGTTTCGAGTTTCGGATTTTTATCTGAGGAAAAAAAGAGGCCCGAGAAAATCTCTCGAACCTCTCCATATTTTATGGTTTTAGATACTATCCTAAAATAGTCCTGTCACCTGGCCGGTCTTGCTGTCGACATCCACCCGTCTAAATGCCGGGTTGGAGCCGGTTCCGGGCATCAGGCTGATGGTACCGGCGCAGGGGCACAGAAACTTGGCACCGGAATAAATCAGCACGTCCCGAATGGGCAGCGTCCAGCCTTTGGGAGCACCTTTGATCGTCGGGTCGTGGCTCAGGCTGAGATGGGTCTTGACCATCATGGTTGCAAAGTCGGCGTACTTGGGGTCGTCCTCGAGCATTTTGGCTTTGGCCGCGGCATCCGGGGTCCAGGACACACCATCGGCACCGTAGACTTCCTTGGCGATCATATCGACCCGGTCACGCAGTTTCATCTCCAGCGGATACAGGAATTTGAAGTTGCTTTCTTCTTCACAGGCCTCGACTACAGCATCGGCAAATTCCAGCGCACCGTCACCGCCCTTTTCCCAGTGTTTGGACTCGGCGCAGCGGGCACCGGCAGCCTCGGCGGCCTTGCGGATAATGTCACATTCCGCATCCGTATCGGTGTAGAACCGGTTGATGCAAACCACCGGGTTGATGCCGGCCTTGCGGATGGTGTTGATGTGATGCACCATGTTAACACAGCCTTTTTCAACCATTTCCAGGTTCTCTTTGGTGTACTCCTCCGGCATGGCGATGCCCGGTGTCACTTTGGGTCCGCCGCCGTGGCTTTTCAGCGCGCGGATGGTGGTGGTCAGAACCGATACATGCGGTTTCAATCCGCTGAAGCGGGATTTGACGTTCCAGAATTTTTCAAAGCCGATATCGGCTCCGAAACCGGATTCGGTGATGTGATAGTCGAATAGTTTCAATCCGACACGGTCGGCGATAATAGAGGACTGGCCGACGGCGATGTTGGCAAACGGTCCGGCATGCACCATGCAGGGGTTGTATTCGGCGGTGCACATCATGGTGGGGTTGATGGTATTGCGCATAAAAGCGGTCATGGCATTGCCGACTTCGAGGTCGCCCGTCGTGACGGGCTTGCCGCTCTTATCGAATGCCACCGTGATGTTGTTGAGCCGCTCTTTCAGATCGGCCAGATCGCGGATAACCGACAGGATGGCCATACACTCGGAACCCACGGCGATCCCGAACTTGGACTGCATCGTAAAGCCGTCCATACGGCCGCCGATACCGATAATGATGTTGCGCAGGGCCTGGGCGCAAAAGTCGATGATCCAGCCCATCTCTATGCGGGTGGGATCGATATTCAGACGCGGCATGCCGGTCAACCGATCCAGCTGTTCATCGGTGTAGTTGCGCTCATGCTGCATGCGGGAGGTCATCGCCACCATGGCCAGGTTGTGGGCATTCATGATGTCGTTGATGTCGCCGGTCAGACCCAGCGAGAATTCGGTCATCGGAATCAGCAGGGAGTTGCCACCGCCGGCAGCAGTTCCTTTGACGTTCATGGTCGGGCCGCCGGAGGGCTGGCGCAGCGCGCCACCCACGTTCTTACCGCGTTTGCCGAGGCCTTCCATCAAACCGCAGGAAGTGGTGCTTTTGCCTTCACCCAATGGGGTTGGGGTAATGGCGGTCACCTCAATGTATTTTCCATCCGGTTTGTCTTTGAGGCGCTCGATGATCTTAAGAAAATCAAGCTTTGCCAGCCTGCCCATGGGAAGCATTTCATCTTTTTCCAGCCCCAGTTTCTCTCTCCATTCATCCGGTGTCGGCATGTTCGGTTCAGCCGCCTCGGAAATCTGCCAGTCTGCCATTTTCACTGCATCATAAGCCATCTATACAGTCCTCCTTTCAATTTATTAATAAATTTGTCGAGAAACGGAGTAATTATCTCCGTTAAAAGCGTTTAAAAGAGATCTTGTTTATCATCTGCTTTTTCTTTTGGCAAGAGAATTGTTACGGCAGGCATCAGGC
>Ga0255055_10000299_pt1 | contig 39014 bp, 34 predicted proteins | sample JV7_2_27_MG_FD_188633 | JGI IMG/M metagenome (GOLD analysis project Ga0255055, IMG submission 188633) | Seawater microbial communities from Jervis Inlet, British Columbia, Canada - JV7_2_27 | ecosystem: Environmental > Aquatic > Marine > Inlet | place: Canada: British Columbia | collected... | reverse complement strand
TCCGCTTGCTGACGGACTTGCAGTTTTTCCGGGCAGCCAGGTACTCATGATCATTCCAGCACAAGAGGCCGGGTAACGCCAATGCAGCACATCGACCTCAAGGCCATCCTCGATCAAACGGCGTCCAGCCTGCACGGGAACCTGGTCACGCGACCCACCGGTCGGGCCGTTCGCAGTAGCATCGAGGAGACACTGGAAGGAAAAGACGGTGAGCCGTACGCCGTGATCGACTTCGGCACCGTTCGTTGCCTCGACTATTCCTGTGCCGATGAGATCGTTGGCAAGCTGCTCCGGGAGCACGGCTCGGCGCGGTACTTCTTCCTCCACGGCGTGAGCCCGTCACATTGTGAGGCCATCGAGCACGTGCTCGAACGCCACGACCTCGCGGTCGTCGCCCGTGACCGGGAGGGGCGTGTGCGTGTGCTCGGACCGATTCCGGACCAGGCACGCAGGGCCTTGTTCGCCCTCGCCGAGAACGGTTTCGCGACGCCCGAGGAGCTGGCGGCCAGCGAGCAGGACATGGGCGACACCCCCAACGGACAAACCCCACTCGCATCCGAATGAAACGCAGCAACCTCGGTACCTCGACGAGGGCGATCCATGGCGAGCCGCACCGGCAGCCCGATCGTTCGCCGGTGACAACACCCATCGTCCAGAGCAGCACGTTTCACCACCCGGTCGGCAGTGGCGACGAGGTGCTGTACACCCGGCACGGCAACAACCCCAACCAGGTTGTCTTGGCCGAGAAATTGGCGGCACTGGAGGGATCGGAGCGGGCGATCTTTGTGGCGAGTGGCATGGGAGCAACGGCGCTGGCCCATCTCGCGATGCTCCGCCCCGGAGACCACCTGCTGGCGAGTTCGTGGCTCTACGGGGGAACGCGACAGCTGTTCACTGAGGAGTTCGGCAAGCTCGAGATCGACGTCACCCTCGTCCCGCCCGACAACCCGCGCAACTGGCGTCAGCAGCTGCGCAAGACGACCCGAGTGGTGTTCGTCGAGTTGCCCACCAATCCGCTGATGCGCATCCCGGATCCAGAGCCCATCGCGGCGTTTTGCCGGGATCAGGGAATCGCGCTGATCGTGGATTCGACCTTTGCGACGCCGTACAACTTCCGTCCGCTCGAGCACGGCGCGGACGTCGTGATACACAGCGCCACCAAGTATTTGAATGGACACTCCGACATCGTCGGTGGGGTCATTGCCGCGTCCGAAGCGGTGATCGAGGAAGTCCGTCGTCTCATGCAGCTGTGGGGACAATCGTCTGACCCTCACACCGCGTGGCTGGTAGAGCGGGGTCTCAAGACACTGGCCGTGCGGATGGAGCGACACAACACCAACGGCTTGGCGTTCGCACAATGGGCCAAGCAGCACCCCGCCGTGAGTGCCGTGCACTACCCGGGCCTTCAGGGACACCCGGACAACGAAGTCGCCGAACGCATTTTCACGGGTTACGGTGGCATGGTCGGGATCACACTAGCCGGAGGACCTTCCGCCGCCGACGTCGTGCTACGGAAGCTCAAGCTGGCAGCCCACGCTCCCAGCCTCGGAGGAGTGGAGACACTCGTATCGGAGCCCAGATTCACGAGTCACGCTTCCGTCCCATCTGAGGAGCGCGCGGCCCAGGGCATTCCAGACGGTTTCGTGCGGATCAGTCTGGGTATCGAGGATGTAGAAGACATCATCGCCGATTTCGAGGAAGCGTTCAGTACGCTCTAGCCGTGATCCGATTCTCCAAGGTCTTCAAGGCATTCCCCAAAGGCTCGCTGGCACTGAGAGACGTCTCACTCCATGTGGCAAAGGGAGAGTTCGTCTTCTTCACCGGTCACTCAGGTGCCGGAAAATCGACGATCCTCAGATTGATCTACGCCGATGAGCCCCCGACCTCGGGAACGGTACGGATTTCCGGTTTCAACACTACTGACCTGAAGCTGCGGGACATCCCGAGACTCCGCAGACGTTTGGGGATCGTGTTCCAGGACTTCCGCCTGCTCGAAGACCGGACGGCAGAGGAGAACGTGGCGTTCGCCCTCGAGGTCACCGGTGCGCGACGCAGCACGATTGCCGCCAAGGTGATGCGGGTCCTCGCCCAGGTGGGACTCGCCGCCAAATCCATGGCGTACCCGCGTGAGCTGTCGGGTGGCGAACAGCAGCGGGTCGCGATTGCGCGCGCTTTGGTCAACGATCCACTCGTCATCTTGGCGGACGAACCCACGGGCAACCTGGACGAACGCGCGACGAGGGGCGTATTCCAGCTGCTTCGCGACATCAACGCCACTGGCACAGCGGTCGTCTTTGCCACCCACGACCTGGACTTGGTGAGACAGACCCACTACCGCTCCATGGAGCTCCAGGACGGAGCCATCGTGTACGACTCGAAGCAAGAGGTTCAAGACAACGGTGGAGGAATCCGGTGAAGCTCATCGTTCGGGAAGCGCTTCTCTCGTTCCGCCGAGCTCCTGTGCTCTCGATTCTCGCCGTGACGACCATCGGGTTTGCGCTCTTCGTGCTGGGGCTCTTCGGGCTCGTCGCACTCAATCTCCGCGATACGTTGACCGAGATCGCGGAACGTGTCGAAGTCGTCATGTACATGACCCGCGGCACACCTGTCGAGGTGGCGACACTCGCCATCGGCGACATCCAGGCCTTCCCGGAAGTGGAATCGGTCACGTACGTGACCGAGGACCAGGCTCTGGAGCAAGCGCGAGAACAGCTGGCCGAGTTCCGGGGCGTGTTCTCCGACCTTGCCACGAATCCGCTTCCGGCCTCGCTGGAGATCCGTCTCAAACCGGGGTTCCGCGACAGCGAGCACGTCACCGCCGTGGCGGAACGACTCGAGGGTTTTCGATTCGCGGAGGATGTCCGCTTCGGCGGCGACTGGGTGGAGAAGCTAGATAGCCTGCGCCGAATTGCCGGTATCGTCGGGCTCGTCATTGGAATCGCGTTTGCGGCCGCGGCGGTGATCATCATCGCCACGACGATCAGGATGACCGTCCTTGCCAAAGCACGAGAGATACAGATCATGCGGCTGGTTGGAGCGACGGACGGGTTCATCCGGCGCCCGTTCCTACTCGACGGCGCCATCAAGGGGGCGTTGGGTGGCTCACTAGCCATCCTGCTCAACTACGGCGCCTACGTCGCGGTGAACCAGAACCTCTTCAGCGCGGTGTTCTTCACATCCGGCCAGGCAACGCTGTTCGTGGCGTTGGGCACGATACTCGGGCTTGGTGCGAGTGCCATCAGCGTGAGCCGGCACCTGCCGAAGGAATGACTCGGCTTGTAGTCGCCGTCTTTCTGCTGCTCGTGGGCTCGACGAGCAGTCTCACGGCACAACGGTCGGACATCAACCGTCGCATCCAGCAGAATCAGCGGCGGCTGGACTCGATCCGATTGCAGCGCTCCCAGCTCCAGGATGACCTAGAGCGACTCGAGGGACGCGCCCACACCATCAGCGGAGAACTCGATAACATCGAGCGTCAGAAGTCGGCTACCTCTCGCATCGTGAACGAGTTGGACCGACAGATTGGCGGCCTCTCCGCTGAGCTGGATACCGTCACTCTCGACCTCCTCCTCGCCGAAGACGCACTGGCCGAGAAACGGGCCATCCTCGAGAAACGGCTGGTGGAGATTTATAAGCGGGGAGATCTGTGGATCTTCGAGGTCCTCCTGGCCGCCGAGAGCTTTGGCGATCTAGTGAGCCGGTACAAATACCTGTATCTCGTCAGCCGCCAGGACCGTGCACTCACGCGCTCGGTGGAGGATCTGCGCGATCGGGTTTCGGCTCACCGACGGGAGTTGGTCGTCGGGTATGGCGAGCTGGACCGACAGCGTGACGAGCGTGGCCAGGAGCTGGACCGCTTCACTTCCTTGGAGCGCCGTCGGCAGCTGGCGCTCCGAGACACGCGCGCATCCCAGCGCGCCACCACGACGAGATTGGACTCCCTGGCACGCGACGAAGCAGAGCTCAACGACATCATCGCGACATTGGAGGCCGAGAGCGCGCGGGCAGGAGCATCAGGACCGGGGACGATCAGCGAAGGCATCATGGGCTCCCTGATCTGGCCGGTCGACGGAGTGCTGCTCTACGACTTCGGGCGTGAGCCCGGACCCGACGACACTTGGCTGAGGCGGGACGGCGTCGGCATCCGAGCACCGGTTGGGACACCGATCAGGGCCGTTGCGGAAGGAACGGTCGGGCACGCGGGACCTTTGGGCACCTATCAAGGTGTCGTGATCCTCGACCACGGCGGGGGATACCGGACCCTCTACCTCTATCTGTCACTGATCGACGTTCGGTTGGACCAGACTGTCCAAGTGGGCCAGGTTATCGGCCTCACCGGAGGAGCCACTTCCGAAGCCGGCCCCCACCTCGAGTTCCAGCTCAGGCAGGGAGGGATTGCTCTCAATCCGGAGACGTGGCTGAGGCGGCGGTAGAACGTCCAACGTCCAACATCCAACATCCAACGTCCAACATCCAACGCCCAAGACCCCACATGTGAGTACTTGACTGTCGTCGTATCAGCCTCCATTGTTCATACAAACGTATGAATGACACCAGAGCCACCTCCGACCTCCTGCTCGCCGCCGCACGGGATCTGTTCGTTGCCCACGGCTACGACGGTACTTCGATCCGGGCCATCACCCAGCAGGCAGGCGCCAACCTCGGTGCCGTCACATACCATTTCGGCTCCAAGCAAGCCCTCTACGAAGCCGTGGCCTCCTCGCTCGCCAACCCGTTCCGCAAAGCGTTTGCCCGGACGGCCAGCAAACAGGGAGCGCCGCTCGAACGGCTCGAGGCGCTGGTCAGGTTCCTATTCGACTACTTGGCGCAGCATCCGGAGCTACCACGCTTCATGGTGCAGCAACTCGTGAGCTCGGGTCCCCTGCCGCCCGCCGTCCGCAATACGCTCGCAGGGAATCACGGCGACATCGCCCGGCTCATCGCCGCCGGCCAGGAAGATGGATCGATCCGGCCCGGCGATCCCCGTCTCATGGCGTTGAGCATCATCGCACAGCCGATCTGGCTGAATGCCGTGCGCCTGTTCCTGGAGCAGGCTCTGGACATCAATCACGCAGACCCCAGCACGCGAGCCGAACTCGCGGACACCGCCGTGCGCTTCGTTCGCGCCGGACTCGCTACGCAACCAGGACTACCATCATGATCACCAATGCCACTCCGAGATCGGCCACCCTGCTTGTGGCAGTCTGGACGTTCTGGGCTGCGGTCGCCGCAGCACAGGATCAACCCCCGCCTGCCAGAGCACCACTCACGCTGCAGCGGGCCATCGAGATTTCTCTCTCCTACCACCCATCCATGGGCGCCGCACGGGCCATGGAGAGCGAGGCAGACGCTCGAGTCGGCGAGGCAAAAGCGAATTGGTGGCCGGCATTGAATCTCGACGGATCGTTGATGCGCTACCAGGAGCAGATGCTGGTCTTTCCATTGCACGCGCTGGACACGTCCGCGTTCCGATTCGACCGGACGCTCCTCCAGGGACATGTGAGCGCCGGTTGGACGCTGTGGGACGGTGGCGCGAGGAGTGCCCGCATCAAGACCGCTCAAGCGGACGGGACGGTGGCCTCCCTGGGAAGTGAGGCCACAGAGATGTCCCTCATCGCCGATGTGACGGCCGCGTATCTCCGTGTCCTATCAGCGAGGAGTACCCTCGACGCGGAGGAGCAGAGCCTTGCCTCCTTGCAGGCGGAGCGAAACCGGGTACAGCAACTCCTGGCCGAGGGTCGTGCCGCTCGCGTCGAGCTCCTGCGGGTTGAGGCGGCTATCGCGCAGGCCGAATCCGAACGCATCACGACGGCGGCAACACTCGATGCTGCGGAGCGGAGTCTCGCCCGGTGGTTGGGTATCGAGCCACAGTACACGACAGCAGAGCAACTCACACCCGTAGGTCTCATGACCGCTCACGCAGTCGGCAGTCGCGGTGAGCTGGTCTCACAGTTCGAGGCCACCAATCCCGACCTGGCTGAAGCGCAGCAGCGAACCGAGGCCGCGGATTGGGCTCGGCGGGCGGCCATGTCTGCCTGGCATCCACGACTCGACATCGTCGGCGCCTACCTGCTGTTCAGCAGTCCCCAGTTCGACGTGAAGGGTGAGTGGCAGGCCGGGGTGCGCCTATCGTATCCGCTCTTTACCGGTGGTGCCCGCTCCCGCGCCGTCAGCAGTGCCTCCGCACGACGGACACTCGCCGAGGAACAGCTTCGGCTGACTCAGCTACAGGGTGAGGAGACTATCGATCTGGCTCTCACTGCTGTGCGTGAAAGCCAGGCACGGGCCGACGCCGTGGAGACGGCCGTGCAGCATCTCGCCGAAGTGGCCCGCATCGAGCAGCTCGCTCTGGAGGCGGGTGCAGGTACGCAGACTGACTTCCTCCGTGCAGACGCCGATCTCCGTGAGTCACGGGCCCAACTCATCGAAGCACGGCACATGGAGATTCTCGCTCGGATACAGTTGGCACGGACGACCGGTGAGCTCTCAGTCGAGTGGCTCGCCAGCACGTTGGAGACAACGCAATGACGAAGAAGCGGCGGTTGGCGATCATTGGTGTTCTGGTCCTCGTCGTGGCCGGAGTGCTGATCACGATGGCGGTGCGATCGGGCGACGGTGAAGACATCATCGTGGCATCAGGAACGGTGGAGGCCACCGAAGCGGATCTCGGTTTTCTCATCCCAGGACGGCTCGAGCACATCGCCGTGCACGAGGGTGACCGACTCGAGACCGGCGAAGAGCTGGCGTGGCTCGACCGCACAGAGCTACTCGCTGCAAAGCGCGTGGCCGAAGCTCAAGGCGAAGCGGCCCGGGCTCGGTTGGTCGAGCTGGAGCAGGGATTCCGAACCGAGGAAGTCGCCCAAGGACGTGCTGCGCTCCGGGCATCAGAACAGCGCCTGACCGATGCACGCCGAGAACTGGATCGGACCCGCCGTCTGTTTGAGGGCGGTGCCGTGAGCGAGCAACAGCTCGAGGCGCACCAGACGGCACTGACTCTAGCACAGTCGGACTACGGGTCGGCTGTCGAGCAGCTGCAGATCCTCGAGAGTGGTCCGCGGTCGGAGCAGATCGCTGCTCAGCGGGGTGTCCTTGCCCAGTCGCAGGCCTCGGTGGCGCAGTCGGAGGCCGTGCTGGACCACGCGCTCGTTCGAGCGCCGTTCAGTGGTCTCGTCACGCTTCGTCACCGCGAGCCCGGTGAGACCGTACCTGCCGGGGCACCGGTGGTCACCATCATGAATCCCAACGACCGGTGGATTCGCATCTACGTCCCAGAGTATCAGGTGGGACGGCTGGCCATCGGGATGACAGCCACCGTCACCGCAGACGCCTACGACGATCGGACCTACGAGGGTCAGGTCGTGTTCATTGCCGACGAGGCAGAGTTCACACCGCGGAATGTGCAGACGACCGAGGAGCGCGTGAAGCTCGTGTACCGCGTCAAGATCCAGATCACCGAAGACCCCTCGTTCGATCTGAAGCCGGGGCTCCCGGCCGACGTGCGACTGGACGCCTCGGACCACTAGGAGCGTGGCCCATCCGGCTGTCTCCGTTAGCGGCCTCACACGCCACTTCGGTGACGTGCGTGCCGTGGAAAGCCTGAGTTTCACGATCGGCCAGGGCGAACTGTTCGGCGTGGTTGGACCGGACGGTGCGGGGAAGACCACGACCCTCAGGATGCTCGCGGGCGTGTTGCCACCGAGTTCGGGAGACGCGGCAATCGGCGGCGTGAGTGTCGTGCAGGATCCCGAAGGGGTGAAACGCCACATCGCGTACATGTCCCAACGCTTCGGCTTGTATACCGACCTCACCGTGCGAGAGAATATCGACTTCTACGCTGACCTGTTTCTCGTTCCGAAGAAGGAGCGGTCGACCAGACTCGAGCGCCTGTACGCGTTCTCGTCACTGGGACCTTTCGAGCAACGGCTGGCGGGTCAGCTCTCGGGCGGGATGAAGCAAAAGCTCGGCTTGTGCTGCGCACTCATTCACGAACCAGAGATCATGCTCCTCGACGAGCCGACTTTCGGTGTAGACCCGATCTCACGGCGCGACCTCTGGCTGATTCTGCACGAGATGGTAGCCGACGGAATCACCGTCGTCGTCGCGACAGCCTACCTCGACGAAGCCGAGCGATGCGACCGGGTCGCGTTGCTGCACCAGGGAAGTCTCATCGCGCTCGACGCCCCACGGGTCTTCCAGCAACGATTGGCCGGTCACGTCCACACTGTGCGCACCGATGCGCCCCGTCGTGCCAGCCATCTCTTGCGCGATCACGACGCGGTACGCCAAGCCGTGCTATTCGGTGACGTGGTGCACCTGACCCTCGACAATCCTGTCACCGATTGGCCGCGCGCGCGCGCCGCACTGGAGGCCGAGGGGATCGTCATCACCGATGATGGTCCCGCCGAGCCATCGCTGGAGGACGTCTTTATCGACCTGGTAACGAGTGGCAAGTCCGATGGCGACTGAGGCCGTCTCCGTTCGGGACCTCACACGGAAGTTCGGCGACTTCACGGCCGTCGATGGAGCCACCTTCAACGTCCAAGTCGGTGAGATCTTCGGATTTCTCGGACCCAACGGCGCTGGCAAGACGACCACGATCAAGATGCTCGCCGGTCTGTTGAGGCCGACATCCGGAACTGCACGCGTAGCTGGCTACGATGTCGACCGGGAGTCGGCAAAGGTGAAGATGAGCATCGGCTACATGTCGCAGCTCTTCTCCCTCTACGCCGACCTCACGGTAGAGGAGAACATCCAGCTCTTCGGCGGCCTGTACGGCGTTGCCGGTAACCGCCTGGCCGAGCGACGGAGCTGGATCCTCGAAATGGCAGGACTGGCCGAACATCGCCGTCGTACGACTGGAGAGCTGTCACTGGGCTGGAAGCAGCGCCTGGCACTCGGCTGTGCCGTACTCCACGAGCCACCGATCCTGTTCCTCGATGAGCCGACCTCCGGAGTGGACCCGGTTTCCCGCCGGAGCTTCTGGGATCTCATCTACGAGCTGGCGGAGGAGGGAACCACCGTCTTCGTCAGCACACACTACATGGAGGAGGCCGAGTACTGCCACCGTCTGGCGTTGATGAATCGAGGACGTCTCATCGCGCTCGATCGTCCCGCTGCACTCAAACGCGCCCTCGACCAGCCGCTACTCAGACTCGAGACTGACGATCCTGCTAAGGCCGTGGAAGCCATTAGAGGGCTCCCATTCGTCACCGAGGCCGCGATGTTCGGGCGTGCAGTCCATGCCCTGGTCACCGACGAGCACGTCGCCACCTCTGAAATACCACGAGCACTCCTCGATGCTGGACGAACATGCGACTCGCTGGCCCCAGTGCCACCTTCGCTGGAGGATGTGTTCGTCGCGCTCGTGCGTCGTGAGGGTGGAGCGGTGGTAGGATGAGCATAATCCGCCTCCTCGCCATGAGTCGCAAGGAGTTCATCCAGCTCCGGAGAGACGCCCGGAGCCTGTACCTGGCGTTCATTCTCCCGCTCGTGTTGCTCCTACTCTTTGGCTACGCCATCAGCTTCGACATCCATGACATCGAGATGGCGGTCCTCGACGAGAGCCGAACGCAGCTGAGCCGAGAACTGGTCGAGGTGTTCGAGAGTTCGGGGTACTTCTCCGTCGTCGAGTACCTGGCCCGCTACGAGGAGGCAGATCGTGTCCTCGGCCGAGGCGACGCACGACTGGTTCTCGTGATCCCGCCCACGTTCGCCACCGACCTGTCAGCTGGTCGGCAAGCGACCGTACAAGCACTGCTGGACGGATCTGACGCCAACACCGCGACCATCGCTCAGAATTACGCCGACGCCATTGTCATGGGGTACTCGCAAGACCTGATGCTCGAGGGTAGGGACGTCACGCTTCCCATCGCCGCCGAGCCACGCGCGTGGTACAACGAAACACTCGAAAGTCGCAACATGATCGTTCCGGGTTTGGTAGCGGTGATCATGTCAATCCTCGCTGCCATGCTCACGGCCCTGACCATCGCGCGTGAGTGGGAGCGCGGCACCATGGAGCAGCTTGCCGCAACACCCGTACACCGCCTGGAGGTCGTGGTCGGCAAGCTGATTCCCTATATGGGCATTGGGTTGTTCGACGTCGTCATAACGACAGTGGTCGGGTTGACCGTGTTCGGGGTGCCGTTTCGTGGTAGTGTCCTCCTACTGGGCATACTGACCCTGCTCTTCCTCGTCGGTGCCCTGGGGCTCGGCATTTTCATTTCGGCCGCCCTCAAATCGCAGGTGCTCGCGACGCAGGTCGCACTCATGGCCACGTTCCTGCCTGCTCTACTGCTCTCCGGGTTCATGTTCAGCATCGCCTCCATGCCGAAGGTGCTGCAGGCCGCGAGCTACGCCGTGCCAGCTCGCTATTACATGACCGTGACCAAGGGGATCTTCCTCAAAGGAGTTGGGGCAAGCGTTCTTTGGGTCGACGCCGTCGCGATGGTGGTGTTTGCATTCGTCGGACTCTCGCTCGCCATTCGCGCGTTCAAGAAGGAGATCGCATGAGCGGCGCTTCCCTGTTACGGATTCGCGAGATGGTCAAGAAGGAGCTCCGTCAACTCCTCCGTGACCCTCGCACCCGGGCAGTGATCTTCGTCGCTCCTGTCCTCCAGCTCCTCATGTTCGGCTATGCGGTGAACACCGACATTCGGAACACTGCGACGTTCGTTGTCGACCACGATCAGAATAGCGAATCGCGCCGGCTCATCGATGCGTTCCGCGCCACTGGCTATTTCGATATTGTGGGAGAGTCCGTCCGACCTCGTGACCTCGTACGGGCACTCGACGATGGCGATGCGTTGATCGGCATTGAGATCCCGCGCGGCTACAGTCGAGATCTCGCCTCTGGACGAGGGTCTTCAGTTCAGATCATCATCGACGGTACGGAGTCGAACAGCGCGACGGTCGCGCAAGGCTATGCGCAACAGATCGTGCAGCGACTCGCCCTCGAGCATGCGGTCGCAGACGGCCTCTTGCCGGGTGGGGGCGTCGACCTTCGCACCCGCGCGTGGTACAACCCAAATCTCGAGAGCCGGGTCTACAACGTGCCTGCTGTCGTCGGAGCATTGATACTGCTCATGTGTCTCTTGCTCACCGCACTCGCCGTCGTCCGCGAACGGGAGTTCGGCACCCTCGACCAGCTCATGGTGAGTCCGCTCACGCCACGGGAACTCATGCTCAGCAAGACGATTCCGGTGGCGTTGGTTGCGCTCGTCGACCTCGTATTGATCAGCGCCATTGCCGTGATATGGTTCGACATCCCCATACGGGGCTCCCCGCCTGCGCTGCTCTTCGCAGCGATCCTCTACATCCTTGCGTGCCTGGCGATCGGCCTTCTGATCTCCACGGTGTCGAAGACGCAGCAGGAAGCGTTCATGTCCATGTTTCTCTTCCTGCAGCCAGCGATCATTCTGTCCGGCTTTTTCTACCCGATCAGCAGCATGCCGCAGGTATTTCAGTGGGTCACGCTGCTCAACCCGATGCGACACTTCCTGGAGATCATCCGCGCGGTGTTCCTCAAGGGAGAGGGCGTGACCGCATTATGGCCGCAATACGTGGCCCTTGGGCTGATAGCGGCGGCAGTCATGTGGCTGGCGGTGGTGCGGTTTCCAAGAACGATCGGGAAGTGAAGCAGGGCGGTCAGAGTCGATCAGAGGCGGTCGAGGACGGTCGGGAGTGGCAGAGAGCCGAACGAGGGCGCAGTATCTAGAGTAGAATGTTCCGGACACGAAGCTCTGACCTCAAACAGATGGTACGGCGTCAACTCGCCACGCGGGATATCACGGATCGCCGTGTTCTCGCCGTAATGGCTTCGGTTCCGCGTGACGTGTTCGTTCCGGAGCACCTACGCGAGCATGCCTTCGATGACGGCCCGCTTCCAATCGGATACGACCAGACTATCTCCCAGCCGTACATCGTCGCCCTCATGACCCAAGCGGCCATGATCACTCGACGATCGAGAGTGCTCGACGTCGGGACTGGCTCAGGCTACCAGACCGCCGTGCTCGCAAAGCTTGCCGCTCACGTGTGGAGCATCGAACGACTCGATCCACTCTCACGCGACGCAAGAGCGCGACTCGACCGTCTTGGGTGCTCGAACGTCACGTTCGTAATTGGGGATGGCGCTCGTGGTCATGACGATGCGCGACCCTACGACGCCATCATCGTCGCCGCCGCCGCGCCCAAGCCACCGAAACCGCTGCTCAGCCAACTCGCCCCCGGCGGACGACTTGTCATTCCAATTGGCGATCGAGCGCTGCAGGACCTGACGATCCTCGAGCGCACCGCCGACGGCTACAGCACGACCCACGCCGGACCGTGTCGATTCGTGCCGTTGGTGTCGGAGGAGGCATTTGATGAACATTGAACGCCCAACATCCAACGCCGACGTCCAACGAATCACGTCTCAATCCGGCGTTCTGTGTTGGACGTTGAATGTTGAACGTTGGACGTTCGCTAGCGCTCCAGCAGCCTCCCCAGCTTCTGCAGCCGGTTCCTATCCGTCTGGTCCAGCGTGAGCGGAGTGACCGTGACCCACCCGCGTTTGAACGAGTGGAGATCGGACGTTTCCAGCGAGTCTTCTTCTGCTGGCGACCAGTGATCCCACACGTAGCGGCTGCCACGCGGTGAGAACCGCTCGTCGTAGCGTTGGGTCCCGAGCAGGAGGCTCATCTCCCGCACACGAATACCCTTGATTGCCTCGGGCCCTCCCGAAGGAACGTTGACGTTGAGGAGCAGCCCGGGCTCGAGGGAACCAGATTCCTCGAGCTGCTGCACGATCTGCTTCACGTAGCCGGCAGCCACGCGAAAATCGAGTGGATTTCCGTACGCGACCGATGCAGCGATTGCCGGAAACCCTTGCAGGGCTGCATCACGCGCAGCCGCCACGGTGCCAGAGATCCACGCGTGAGTCCCGATGTTGTCGCCCGCGTTGACCCCGGCCACGACGAGGTCCGGCATCGTATCCATCAGTGCCGTAACGGCGACTTTCACAACCGTGGCCGGCTTGGCGTCGATCGCATACCACTTGATCGCGTACTGATTCCCCAGTTCCTGGATCTTGATGGGTTCGCGGAAAGTGATCCCGTGTCCCGTGCCGCTTTGTTGCTCGAGCGGTGCGGCGACGGTGACGGATGCAATGGTGACCAGCGAGTCGACAAGTGCGACCAAGCCCGGTGCCTGGTAGCCATCGTCGTTCACGATCAGGATACGAAGCGGCCTCTCTGCGTCGGAGGCTTGCGCGAGAAGCGTACGACCAGGTATAACAACGAGGGCCGCGGCGGTGAGGGTGAGGAGGGGTCGGTTCATGCTTCCTTCCTATGTTGGTCCCGTCTATCCACGTGTGGCTCCGTCGACGAGCCGGACACTCAAAGGGAACAGGATCTTCTTACCAAGGTAATGCGATGAGGCGATGGCGGTCCTGGTTAATCGGCGCGACCCTCTGTTGTGGATGGCCAGTGACACTCTCTGCGCAATGGCCCCACGTCGTCCGATACCCCGCGTATCCCAATACCCCTCCCCGGATCGTGTTGTTCATTGCAGACGGCGCGGGAACCAGCTACTGGGCAGCAACGCACTTTGTCGCCGACGTCCTCTCAGTCCACCAGTTCCCAGTTGTCGGCTTGGTCGACGTTCGCAGTTCATCGCACGACATCACTGACAGTGCGGCAAGCGCCACCAGCTACGCGGCAGGCGTCGCAACCTACAACGGTGCGATCGGCGTTGACCCCGACACGTTGTCCGTCCCCACGGTCTTGGAGATGGCTGCCGAGCGGGGCATGGGCACTGGCCTCGTGGCCACGTCGAGCATCACCCACGCCACTCCGGCCGCGTTCGCGGCGCATGTGCCCAGGCGAGCGATGCAATACGAGATCGCTCGTCAGATGGTTGACCACAACGTCACGGTCGTTCTGGGCGGAGGCCGCCGCTACTTCGATCCAGCCGTCCGCCGAGATTCTCTGGATCTCCTCGCTGCCATCTGCGAAGGACACACCTACGTCGGCTCGCACGCCGAGTTCTCGAGCCTGGCCATCGACACTGTCACAGCACTGTATGGCCTTTTCACACCGGAGCACATGCCCGCTGCAGCCACACGCGCGCCGACACTACCCGAAATGACTGAGGCCGCGCTCTCCATTCTCGGGCGCGATCCGGATGGGTTCTTTCTCATGGTCGAGGCTTCGCAGCCCGATTGGCGTGCGCACGACAACGAACCCATCGAGAGAATCGTGGCAGAAATGCTGGATCTCGATCGAGCCATCGCCGTTGCCCTGGAGTACAGAGCGCGGCACCCGGAGACGCTCATTGTCGTCACCGCAGACCACGAGACAGGGGGACTTGCCCTGCAGCGTGACAGCACGGGATCGATTGCGGCCAGCTATACGACCGGCTCTCACACAGCAGCGATGGTTCCCCTGTTTGCGATTGGACCGGGTGCCAGACGGTTCGGTGGGATCACCACGAACGACCGTGTCGGGCGCCTGCTGATCGAGGCCGTACAGCACTGACTGAGCACAGCACCCTCCTGTGTTATCCTTAAGGATCATGGAACGCCACAGCACGAACGGTTGGATGCTCATCGGGGCCGTCGGACTGGTCGCCTTCGCAGCACCGGCAAGTGCACAGATCTCGCTCGAGGCACGTGCCGGAGCACAGTTTTCCTCCATCCTCGTTCGCGACTCGATCAACCAGGAGATCACGGTCGGGGCCAAGCCGGCACCGTCTGTAGGCCTCACCGCCGTGTCGAGGCTAAACGACACGTGGCACCTGAGCCTCGGCATACGATGGTCCAAGAGTGATCTTGCCCGGCGTGAGGCTGGACAGGAGGTCACCATCCTGCCACTCACCGTCTGGACGGGGATGTTGGCGCTGCGCCGGCCGCTCACCTATTGGGCTGCCGTTGAAGGGACCATTGGTGCGATCAAGTACGCCCCGAGTGGTGAGCTGGACGGAACCATCTTCCAGGACAACGCACCGTTACTCCCAGCGGCAGGGCTCGCGGTGCGCGTCGAGAAGGGACTCGGCAGCCGTTGGGGCGTTGGACTCGAAGCGGCCTACGATCTTCACCGATTCACGACACAGGCACTGCAGGCAGCTGACATCCGAGAACACCGCTCGGTGCACCGTGTTGCCGTGAGTGTCGTATTCCGAGGGAATCTCACCAGTGCGACACGCTAGTCCTTTCTGGATCATTGCAGTGGCTGCGACGCTGGGCGCCTGCACGGAGCCCGAGGCACCACTTCGACTCGCTCCCTACGAGTTTCGGCTTGTTGATGCGCAGGACACCCTCGTGTTCCACTGGCCGACTTCGTCACTCCCCGTTCGGTTCTACTCCGAGCCAGTGGGACGACTCCCGCAGTACGTTCACGACGGCGTTCGTGCCTGGCAGCGCCTGTTCCTCTACGGCGAGTTGCGTAGCGTGATCGTGGAAGATTCCAACTCTGCAGACGTGATCGTCGTGATGGATGGGAATCCGCCACCCGATGCACCGTTGACGAACGATCCCCTCCAGACCGTGTGTGAAGGATTCACCCTCTTGCCGCCGAGACAGAGCGACGCGAACGGTACCGTCAGGTTCTCGGCACCACTGCGCATCCAGGTGCGTTGGTTCCCCGGGGCGGATTCCACGGAGGCACAGAACTGTCTGGCGATGGTGACGACGCACGAGCTCGGCCACGCGCTTGGCCTCCTGCGACATAGCAACGACCCCTTCGACCTCATGCACGCGGACCCACAGGTGCGGGCACCGTCGCTTCGCGATCAATCGACGGTGCAGACACTCTTCCATCTGCCCACCGATATCCTCCCCTGGGATCCCGCAACGGTCATGACCGCCCGGGGATCCGGAGAGGTCATCCGCTAGTACCTGCTGCCAATGGCTCTCGCTGGCGATTTCGAAGTCATCCGCGACCCACTGTGGAACAACATCCAGATCGATGCGCGGGCGCTCGGTGTGATCGACAGCGCTCCGTTTCAACGGCTGCGCTACGTTCGGCAGCTCGGGCACGCTTTCCTCGTCTACCCCGGTGCTACACATACGCGGTTCGAGCATGCACTCGGCGCCTACCATCTCGCCGGTCGAACCATCGGCATGTTGCAGGAGCGTGGTGAACTCGAAGGCGTGCCTCAGAAGCAGCTCACTCTCGTCCGTCTCGCAGCCTTGCTTCACGATGTCGGGCACTACCCGTTCTCGCACGCGCTCGAGGAAGCCGGCCTGCCATCGCATGAGAGCCTTGCCGTCCGACGCTTCAAGCATCCTGAGTTGCGACGGGCTCTGGATGCCTACGAGATTCCCGCAGTCGAGGATGCGCTGGCCGATCTCATCGCCGGCACCAGCGATTTGCCGTTACAGGGCCTCGTGGCCGGTTCCCTCGACCTCGACAAGATCGAATACCTGACCCGTGACGCTCGCATGTGCGGCGTGCCGTACGGTACCGTCGACGTCGACCGATTGATTCACTCCATTACGCTCGTAGGCTCGCCACCAGGGGAACGAAGTGTGGGCGTTCACGAGAAGGGACTGAGCGCCCTCGAGTCGCTGCTCTTCGCCAAGTACCAGATGTACCGCAACGTCTACTGGCACCATGCCATTCGAAGCGCCACGGCGATGTTCAAGCGCCTCGTGCGGAGTGCCATCGGCAGCGGGCACCTCGACGCCGAGTGGATCGCCGGATCGACAGACGAGTCACTGATGGAAGCCGTGCGTGAGCTGCCCGACACCGACCTCCCGCGCCGGCTTCGGCGCCGGCAGCTCTTCAAGCGGGCACTTGACGTGCCGGCCGCCGACGTGCCTTGCAACGCTGGCGGCTGGATTGCCGACAATCCGGACCTCCTCGAGCGTGTTGAGAACCAGCTTGCCGACGAGTTGCGCAGGCCACGAGGCAGCATACTGCTGGACTATCCTGCCAAGCCAGCCATGCTCGCCGTGGATCTCCCGCTGCGAAGGCGCGATGGACGCCCCGCACACCTCGACGCGGACAACAGGTCGGGGCTGCTGGGGATTCAGCATATAGCGGATGAACTGCACACGAGTGCACGGCGTCTGCGTGTCTTTGTTGCGGATTCGGTCGGCATGACGCGCGAGAGCGCGTTGGCTCTCGCCGAGCGAAGCGCGGCGGAGCTGGAGCTAGAGTTGGGAGAGGGCCGGGCTCTGCTCGCTACCAGCTAGCGGTCATCCACCTGCGCGATCCCCCGTGGGGGGAGCACCGCCAGCGTCCGCGAGTCGTCTCGCAAGCGCGCGATAGTACTGAGCCTCCTCCTCACGACCCGCATCTCCCATCGACATCGCACACGTTTCCAGTGCGTACAGAATGGGTCCCAGATGCTCAGCTGCGACGAGACCGACTGCGTCGGGATTTGGTCCTTGGCTCATTGTCGAGGAAGGTGTTAGTCAGCAACGTCTATGGCGTCGATCCGTATGACGATCACAGTGATGTTGTCGAGGCCCCCACGCCGGTTCGCTTCGCCGATCAGGGAGTCAACGAGCTCGCCCGGTGAGTATCCGGAAGTCACGATGTTGAGCAACTCCTCATCCTCGAGCATGCCAGTGAGCCCGTCGGATGCGAGCAGGAAGATGTCTCCCGAACGGAGCGTACCGAAGTAGATATCCGGCTCCACCTCGGCATTGGCACCCACACACCGCGTGATCACGTTGCTGTATGGGTGCGTCCTGGCTTGCTCGGGAGTCAGGTACCCGGCGTCGACTTGCTCTTGGACGTAAGAGTGGTCTTTCGTGACCTGCAACAGCTGTTCGTCGCGGTAGACATACGCGCGACTGTCTCCTACCTGGCCGAAGATGTACTGGCCGCCGTTGATCACCATGGCCGTGGCCGTGGTTCCCATACCGCGCTTGTCCTGCTCCACGAGTGTGCGCTGAAAGATCTGTCCGTTCGCGTCGATGATCGACTTCCGGATGATCTCCGCCGCCTCCGGATCCGGTTCGCCAGCCACGTTCTCCAGCGCCTTGGCGACGATCGTGACCGCCATTTCGCTGGCGACCTCTCCTGCCGCGTGTCCACCCATGCCGTCGGCAACGATGAACACCCCGGACTCCGGTACCATGAGGAACGCATCCTCGTTGCCGGATCGGACGACGCCCACATCGGTGCGACCGGCGCACGTGAATCGAACGGTCGGGCCTTGGCTCACGACGCCCCCTGCGATCCACCGCCCGAGGGATCCGGCAGCTGAATCGCATCGATGAGCCGGGTGGAACTGCCCTTCTTCGGATCGATCGTGTCGTCGGTCGGCTCAAAGATCGTCTGGACCTCTCCGAATCTGACGAGTGCGCCGGGCGCGAGAGGAACCTCGCCCTCCGCGCGCTCACCGTCCACAAGGGTTCCGTTTGTCGAATCCAGATCGATCAACACCCAGATCCCTTCACGGCGTTGGAGTTTCGCATGAGTGGTCGATACGCTCTCGTCCACCAGAACGATGTCATTGTACTCGGCCCGTCCCACGTTCACGATCGGGACCTTGATCGGGAATCGATTGCCTTTGAGCGGCCCACTCCTCACCACCACATTCGCCATCACCTTCGGCTCGGAAGGAGCCTGAGCGGGTGGCGGCTCGGGGGCTGGTACCTGCGGCACGTGGGCCCCTTGCTGCTCGGGTGTCGGCTTGCTCGACCGATCGGGTGGCCGATATGGCGGTGCCGGACGTCCCTTGGGTGACCCAGCTGGCCGCTTGATCGCCGGAACCCCGTGCAGCGTGTGACTCAGCCGATGCTCTGCACCTGGAGGCGGAGTCGCTGCCTTCGGCTGCGGTGGCGGCGGCGCCGGTGGTGGCGCGGCCGGCTCTGGTGCTCTCGCTGGTGGTTCCGCAGCAGCTCTGGGGACCGGGGCAGGCTTCGGCTCGGGCTTCGCCTCCGGCTCCGGGGCTACGTCGGCGTAAAACCGGAACTCATGATCGCCACACCGGATCACGTCCGACCGGGACAGGAGCTTCTGCCCGGCCACACGTTCGCCATTCACGAACGTCCCGTTCGTGCTGTTGTCGACCATGAGATAGCCCTTGGGAGTAGCAACCACTTCCGCGTGGCGCCGCGAGATGTTCTTACTCGTGACCACAACGTCGCACCCGGCATCCCGTCCGATGAGCAGTGACGTCCCCGTGACCGCGTACTCACGGCCGTCGGTGAGCGAGACGAGGCGGCCACCAGTACCAGACGTGGGCGCGCGCTGCCCGAACGGCTTCGCTGCGGCAAGCATGGAGGGATCGATCGCCTCCACATACTGGGTGCTGCCACTGCGCCGCTCTTCCACAAAGAGCAACTCTTGGCCAGCGATCTCCACCTTGTCACCGTGGAGCAAGGGGACCGGTTGCGCACCCATCCGCACGCCGTTGACGAGTACCTCGGCACTCTCTTCGGCGAGCCGAATGGACGCTTGGCCGTCCGGGAGACCTACCACGATGGCGTGCCTCGCCGCGACATTCTCGCCAGATACCACCACGTGAGCGGCCGGGTCACTCCCGACGAGCATCTCACCAACAGGTATGGCCTGACGTTGTCCGCCGATTTCCAGATACGCCATCTATTCCCGTCCTCAGTCGCCCTATGGCAATCCTAAGAAGCTAGTGGTCCATTTCGGGCGGGGCAACCGAACTCCGCTCCCAGTCCTTGAGCCACCGCCAGAAGATGAACGAACCGGCACCCACCGTCAGGTACGCGTAGAAGAGGCGCCAAAGGAGGATGTACGATGGCGTGAGCTCACGCGGCACGTAGATCGACATGACCGCGCCTGACAATACCTCAGCAAGTCCCGATCCGCCGGGCGTTGGCGCGAAGTACAGCAGGAAGATGAGGAGGGTCTGGAGCATCAGCACGTCGAAAAACGGCGCCTCGATACCCAATGCCCTGAGAACGATGTAGCCGGCCAGCAGCTTGTTGGCCAGTGTGGTCGCAGTAAGCAGCACACTGGCCCCCAGCGCGAGCCAACCCCTTCCGCTGCTGAAGTACGCGACCATCGCCTCATGGGTTCGGTCGATGCCGTCGTTCAGTTTTGAAACGCGGCCGGCCAGCTTGGGGTTCCCCCGGCGCTCGAAGAACCCCACGATCCCTAGGGCCAGCTTCCGGGCGAATCCTGGGAACAGGATGAGCGCAAGAATCCCGAGTCCGACCGTGATGAACCCTCCCAGGCTCAGCCGGAACAGGTCGTTCAGGTTCGTGACGCCAAGGATCCCGTGCTCCGCCAGCGAATCGCCCGCCCCGAGGAAGACGACGAGGGGGCCGGCTACGACAAAGAAGAGGATGGTGGACACAAAACTCATGAACGTCGCCACCATGCCTTCGGGAACGGGCGTGCCGTAGCGCTTCAGGGCGAAGATACCGAACGGGCCTCCGCCGGCCTGGGAGGGCGTCACCATCATCCCAAAGGCGTTGATCCCAGCTGAGATCACGGCGCCTTTGTAGGTCTGCGCCGGGTAGACATGCTTGAGCAGCACATACAAACGCAGGCCCCCGCCGAACCAGTCCAGCGACGCCACAGCGACTCCCAGCAGCACCCAATGCCACCGGAGGTGCAGCATGGCACCGACGAATTCCCCCAGGTTGCTGCCGTAGAACAGGACCGCGACGAAGACGACAAGAGAGATCAGCGCAAAGATCTCTATCCCGCGTCGCAGAATCTGTGGAGTCAGCAGGTTGGCCATGGCCTGCGAACGTACGACGCGACCTCGGCCCCCGTCAACCAGACGCTTGTAGCCAACGCTGCGATCCCGCTATGCTACGATCCATGTCGGCCGATCGGATCGTGCTCCAGGGTGCGAGGCAACACAATCTAAAGGGTGTCTCGCTGGAGATCCCTCATCGCGAGCTCACTGTTATCACCGGACCATCCGGATCCGGGAAGAGCACGTTGGCGTTCGACACCCTGTATGCCGAAGGCCAGCGTCGCTACATAGAATCCCTCTCGACGTACGCCAAGCAGTTCCTCGAACGCATGCCCAAACCGGATGTGGACCGGATCGACGGTGTATCTCCGGCCGTCGCGATCGAACAGAAGAATCCCACCACGTCCAGCCGTTCGACTGTCGGTACGGCGACCGAAATCCACGACTACCTCCGCCTCCTTTGGGCCCGCGCCGGCACACCTGCGTGTCACGTTTGTGGAGAGCCCGTGACGGTCGACTCACCAACGACCGCGGCAGATCGGCTCCTCGAATCGATGGAGGGCGAGGCCGTGCTGGTCTGCTTCCCCCTCCCCATGGCCTCCCAACCGAGTCATGACCGCGTGCTCGAGAACCTCCACGCGATGGGATTTGTCCGCATCAGGCTCCATAATGACGTGCACCGACTGGACGACCTCCCCAAAAAGGTTCGATTGGACCGAGATCGGTTCGTCGTCGTCGTCGACCGCATCAGCGTCTCACCGTCGAATCGCGGACGTCTCGCCGACTCCGTGGCAATCGCCTTCGCTGAGGGCGAAGGATTGGCGGAGGTCCATGGGGCCGGGGAACCCGCTCGATTCTCGCAACACCCGCGCTGCGTATCCTGTGACACGCCCACTGTGGCTCTCGCCCCAGCGCTCTTCTCGTTCAACAACCCACGAGGAGCGTGTCCAGGGTGCAACGGATTTGGCGCGGTGCTCGAGTACGATGAGTCACTCGTCGTTTCCGACCAGACGCTCACACTTCGGCAGGGAGCCTTGGACCCCTGGACCAAGCCACGCTACACACGACGGCGGCGACTGCTGCGTCAGGCCGCGGAGGACCAGGAGATCCCTCTCGATGAGCCGTGGTCGAAGCTCAAGAAGACACAGCAGCGTTATCTCCTTCACAACACCACGGGCCGATTCAAAGGCGTGTTCCCGTTCCTGCGCTCGATCGAGCGAAAGCGATACAAGCAGTACATCCGGGTGTTTCTGCGGCAGTACCAGCTGGCTCAGCCCTGCCCCTCCTGCGGTGGAGCGAGGCTCAGGCCTGAGGCACTGGCCGTCCGGATTGACGGTCGATCGATCGGGGAGGTGGCTCGGTTCACGGCGGATGCCCTGGCAGATTGGTTCGCAGAGCTTCAGCTCACGGACTTCGAGCGCGGCGTGGCTGCAACCATCCTGCGGGAACTCGAGAGCCGCATAGCGTTTCTCCGGGAGATCGGCCTCGGCTATCTCTCACTCGACCGACAGACGCGCACACTGTCCGGTGGTGAAGCCCAGCGCATCGCTCTGGCCAACGCGCTGGGCTCCCACCTGGTGGACACCCTCTACGTCCTCGACGAGCCCTCGATCGGTCTGCACTCGCGAGACATTCATCGACTCATCGCGCTGCTTCATCGGCTGCGGGACGAGGGCAACACGGTGGTGATCGTCGAGCACGACGCCGCCACCATTCGAGCAGCAGACTACACCGTGGAACTCGGGCCTGGCAGCGGCGAGCATGGGGGCGAAGTCGTGTACGCCGGACGGCTCGGTGGTGCCGACTGGGCCCGGACATTGACTGGTGAGTATCTGAGCAGGGCCAAGTCTATTCCCATTCCGAGCGCCCGGAGGAGGTGTGGGCCACAGTGGCTCACTGTTCGGGGCGCACAGCTCCACAACCTGAACGGCGTGGACGCGACCATCCCCCTCGGCACCCTCTCGGTCGTCACCGGCGTATCGGGATCCGGCAAGTCCACACTCGTACACGACGTGCTGTACCGTCAGCTCGCGGCTCGCCTCAAGGGATCACATGGAGCCAAGGAGCACCTGGGTGAACAGATAGGTGAGGTCCAAGCGCTTTCTGGATGGGAGAGTCTGGAGGATGTCGTCCTCATCGACCAATCGCCTATCGGACGCACGCCGCGCTCAAACCCAATCACCTACGTACGCGCATTCGATAACATCCGCGCGCTCTTCGCTTCCCAACCGCTCGCGCGGGCCCGTGGATACACTCCCACGATGTTCAGTTTCAATGCGCCCGCCGGTGGCCGGTGCCACCAATGCGAAGGGGCGGGACACGTTCAGGTCGAGATGGTATTCCTCGCGGACGTGTTCATTCCGTGCGAGGCGTGCGAAGGAACGCGGTTCGAGCCCGAGATCCTCGACATTCGCATCAGGGGACTTTCGATCCACGACGTGCTCAATCTCACGGTCGAGCAGGCCATGTCCCGGTTTCACCACCAGGAACGACTGGGCAAAGCGCTCTGGCACCTGCAGCAGGTTGGGCTTGGCTATCTGCGGTTGGGGCAGCCCGCCACGACCCTGTCGGGGGGCGAGGCTCAGCGGCTCAAGATTGCACGGCAGCTGGCGACAGCAGGGCGAAAGCGCACGCGTCGGCTCTACATCCTCGATGAGCCGACCACAGGCCTTCACGTGGATGATGTCCGCACCCTCATCAAGGTCTTGGATCGCCTCGTGGATGGCGGGCATACGGTGATCGTCATCGAGCACCACCTGGACATCATCAAGCGTGCAGACTGGATCATCGACCTCGGCCCGGAGGGTGGGGACGGTGGCGGTCGGGTCGTTGCGCAGGGAACGCCGGAGGAAGTCGCGTTGACCGGTACCCACACCGCCCGATACCTGCGCGAGGCCCTCGAGCCAGCGCAACCATCACCGGCCGGTTCCATCCCCGCCTAGCGCTGTCCGCGTGACAGCAGCAGATGGCCTCGACCTCGCTTGCGTGCCCGTGGGGAGCCGGTTAGACTGTCGTGCGCATTCCGGGGTAGCTCAACGGCAGAGCATTCGGCTGTTAACCGAAGGGTTGTGGGTTCGAATCCCACCCCCGGAGCTACAGAATGTCAAATGTTCAATGGCATATATCGAATGTCGAAGTAGCGGGTCGACCTGATGGTCGGCCCGTTTGTGCTTTCGGGCACTCAATGAATCCGCCAACCTGCTGTGCTTCTTCCTCGGGGTGTTTGGCGCGCATCGGTTCTACGTCGGCAAGGTCGGCACGGGGATCCTGCAGCTCATCACCATTGGCGGGTTGGGCCTCTGGACCCTGTTCGACTTCATCCTCATCATCGTCGGAGCGTTCACCGACAGCGATGGAAACAAGATCACGGAGTGGACCTAGCTGGAGGGGATGAGGGGACGATTTGTCGAGACCCCCTGGACATCGAGGATCTACATAGCTATATTGCAATAGTTGCATTAACGGTGACTGAACAGGCGAGACTGCATTGCCGAACTACGACTACATTTGCCAAGATTGCGGAAAGAAGTTTGACGTTCGCGCGTCAATTTCAGCCTACTCCGAGGGTCTCCACCCTCACTGCCCCGAGTGCGGATCAGAAAAGGCGGCCCGCAGCTTTTCAGCTGTCAACGTGCTGACCGGGTCAGGGAACACGGGTGGGGCGCCGAGCGCCGGATGTGGGACCACGGGATTCGGCTGAGGTTTCTGACCCTGCCGCCCAGGTCTGGGCGGGGATCCAAAAGAAACGGGCCGGTCTCCAAGACCAGCCCGTTTTTCATTGCGGTCGGGGGAACAGCAAGCCCGCCCCGACTACTTCGCCCCCTGCTCCAACACGAATTCGGCAACGCTGTCGAATACATCGGTCATGAGGATCACCCCAACCGTTCGCTCCCCATCCGTGACCGGAATCAGATCGACATTGTGCTGCAGCATCGTGCTCACCACGGTGCTCAGCGTATCGTCGTGTGCCACCGTGGCCCGGATCGGTGCCATGACAGCGGAAACGGGCTTGCGAGCCGCCGTCACTGAGGTGGAACTAAACAGCGTGCTCCACAGCAGGTCCGTGGGTGACATGGCATCGGCGAACGGCATCGCCGTGCCGACTCTCTCCTTGGCTCTTTGAAGTGAGGCGTACTGGGGAATCAGCCCGCGCAGCAGGTTCCGCCGATTGATGACCCCGACCATCCGGTCGACATCATCGAGGACCAGCAGATAGCGCGGGCAGACGAGGTGCCCGTCGCTCGACACTACCGAGGAGGCCCCAAGGGCCAGGAGACAGTCCCTGATCGGCAGGGTGTCATGAACGTGAGGGTAACCACTCAGCGGGAGCATCAAGTCCGCTGCGGTCTTCCAGTTCTGGGCCGGGACGACCCCCTCATCGGGTAGGGAAGTCCCCGTTCCCCCAACCTGCTCGACCCCGCGGATCTGTTGGACGAACCGCACCACGGCGCTTCGACGATCAGAATGACCCGCCGGAACGGCGACATCCACCACGCCGTGGTTCACGCTCACCTCGATGTCGGCATCGGTGAACTCTGACTTGAGCGCCAGCGTCGCCCGGATACGCGTCAGCACTGCGAAATCCTTCAGCTGCTGCTGCGTTTCCGCCGTCGACCGAAAATCCTCGCGCCCCAGGAGATCTACGATCAGCTCCGTCGCGGTCTCCATGCTCATGTGACCCAGATTGAGCACTAGGTCATAGAGCGTGGGATCGGTCACGTCGACATTGTACACCTTGCGGACCCAGTTCCGTCTGGCCACATCCGCGCCGTCGATATGCTTGATCGCGGCCTCGCGCGAGATGTTGAGCTCGATCATGGCGGAACGGACGCGGTATTCCTGGGGCGCGATGATGCGGACCTTGAGCACGTTCGGTAGATCTCGCAGCAGCAACTGCCCAACGAGTCCGTGGTACACCACGTTGTCGTCCTCGACCATCTCGGCCAGGGCGGCCTGCGCAGCAAGGATATACTGCTCACGCTTGTGGCTCAGCTTGTCCCAGAAACCCGGAGGACTCTGCAGACTCCTCTGCAGCTCCTCTTCCGAGACGCCATAGCTCTTGGCGGCTTCGACGACGACCTCCCTGCTCAACACCTTGAGGCCCAGGCGGGCGCCGAGGTTCTCAGCCAGGAGTTCGCCACCGCTCAGGGTGCCCCTGGTTATCGTGATTATCGGCATTGCTCTTTGTTTCTTCTCTCTCTAGGCCGGAAGATCAAGGGCCGCGCTAGCCTCCGTCCTTGTCACCTTCCGAGCATTTGACCGTGTCGTCTTCGGTACGTCGTGTTCGCGGCAGTACGACGCGAATCAGCGTCATCCGATCGATGTCGAACGCATCGATACCGTCGACGACGCCCGTCAGGTCGGTGCTCATGTAGCACACGTGCACCTCACGCTTGTCCTTCGGCCGATACATGACGTACGAGCCGAGCGGAGCGGAGAACTCGATGCCATTGCATCCCGTCTGCATGGGTTGATCGGAGTCGAAAGCGTCCTCGAGCCAGACCCGGCAACGACCGGTGTTCGGGATATCGTCCCGCTCGATATCCAGCGGAATCGGCGGTCCCTGTGCTGCCCCTGGGCTCACAAACACCACACCCACCAGCAGGGCCAGGAACGCCGGACGAAACCACTTGTTCATGTGCACCTCCAGTTGAAACCAGACTCCTTCACCCCTCATAGACTGGCCTCGATCGTCGAAGCCTGCAAGCGTCAGGGCTCCTGGCAACGCAGGAGCCGGGCACCCAGCGTGATTCGTACACCACTCATGCCGGCGTTGGACCAGCGGTACCCAACCAGAACACGATCTTCGCGTTTCTGTGGAAGAGTCTGCGAAGTGGCACTGATCATGGTGAAGCGCGAGTTGTGCTCGGTCCTTCACTTGAGCTTCGGAGATGGCCCTGGCCTCGGGACGACGGTGAGCGTGGACGCCTAAGCTGGGAAAGTACACGCGGTGCCCCACCTTGGAAGCCCCGTGAGATCGTCGATTGCGTGAGCTCTACTACCCAGGTTGATTACCCCCAATCACCGCGGGCGCACGTGGCCCACAACCGAATCACAACGAAGCCGAAGAATATGAGAGGTCGCGGCATGACCGACGAAGCAACCACCGTTCAAGGCCTGCCCCGTCTCGGCATGCCAGCACCACAATTCGAAGTGTCTACCACCCATGGGACCATCCGGCTCGACGATTTCAGGGGCAGCTGGCTCGTTCTCTTTTCCCACCCCGCAGACTTCACACCCGTCTGCACCACGGAGTTCATTGGGTTCGCCAACATTCGGGGGCAACTGCAGGAACTCAACTGCGAACTTCTGGGTCTGAGCATCGACAGCGTGTACGCACACATCGCTTGGGTGCGGAACATCGAGGAAAAAATGGGGGTGAAGATCGACTTCCCCGTCATTGCCGACCTCAACAAAGTGGTCGCAAGTCTCTACGGGATGGTCTCTCCCGGCGAGAGCAAGACCGAGACGTCCCGCTGCGTGTTCGTCATCGACGTGAATCAGGTGCTACGGGCGATGATCTACTACCCACTCACGACCGGCCGCAACATGGACGAGATCCTGCGGCTCATTCGCGCACTACAGACGAGCGACGAGAAGGGCGTGGCGACCCCAGCCAATTGGCAACCGGGTGACAAGGTCATCATTCCCCCGCCGCAGACACAGGAAGCAGCGGAGGAGCGCGTGGCCGACGAATCACTCGAGTGCACGGACTGGTATTTCTGCAAGAAGTCGCTCTAGCCGTGGCCTGCATCAACGCTGACGGTTCGCTCACGGCCTCGGCGCGCAAAGTCTTAAGGGCCCTCGAGAATCCACTGACCGCCGCAGAGATCCGTGATGTTACGGGTCAGCCACTGTTCCGGATTCGAGCCAGTCTCAGGGAGATGGAGGGCGCAGGGCTAGTGGCCGGCGCCGAAGACTTCTACAAGATCACGGACGAAGGTCGAGAGCGGTTGCAGGGTTGAGAATTGCCGCGCGAGCGTCTGGCCTAGGCCAGGCGTTCGCGCACTGCGTAGAGAACGAGTTCCACCCGATTCCGCACGTCGATCTTGGCCATGATCCGGGCAACGTGGTTCTTGACCGTTTGCTCACTGAGTCCAAGCCGGCCGGCGACTTCCTTGTTACTCAAGCCCTCCACCATGAGTCCAATGACCTCGAGCTCTCTCTTCGTGAGCCTGGTGGAAGGAGCCTCCTCTTCTGTCTCCGGACGGACCAGCTCCACGAAGTACTTGGAGAGCCCGGGACCGGCCCACAGTTCGCCGGCGGTGATCGCCTTCAGCGCGCTGAGCAGACGATCTGGGTCAGATCCCTTGGGCAGACAGCCCTTGGCCGATTCCCTGAACGCCAGCAGACAGCACTCTCGGAGGTTGTTGAGGGTGTCCGTATCCGGCCACCGGTCTTTGGGGCCCGCTAAGAGCTTGCGCACGGTGCACTCCTCGTCGGTGTGATCCACCATTACGACCACCCGACAGTCGCCGTGCTTCTCCATGACGGCCGCCATCAACGTCTCGTCATTCTGCTGGAAGTGGGAGTCGAGGATCAGCACGTCGGGGCGGTGCTCTGCAACGCCCGGCACAATCCCCTCGAGCGCATCGACGTGCCCCAACACCGTGAATTCCGGCTCGTTCCTCAAGGTCTGCTCGACACCCATGCGGACGAACGGTTCCCGGAGTGCAATCAAGACTGATGAAGCCACAGTACGCGAGTCCTTCGATCGGTAGTACAACTGCCCCAAGCGTTTATGATACCGAGTCCGGGACCGATTTGCGACCGTCTTACTCAGAACTATGCGTAGAAACAACCCGTCCAACGCAAAGAGCCCGGCTCGAGGCCGGGCTCTTCAGGTCAGTGAACGGGTGGACGACTACTTCGCGCTAGTCTTGATCTCGATGCGTCGGGCCTTGGCCCCTTCGGCCTTGGGAAGCGTGACGTTCAGCATCCCATTGCTGAACTCGGCCTTCACATTCGATGGATCGACACTGCGGGGCAACGAGAACCGTCGCTCGAAACGACCATACCGACGTTCGACCAAATGGTACTCAGTTCCCTCTTCGCCCTCCTCGGTTTGCTGCTTCTTCTCGCCGGAGATGGTGAGCACCCCGTTCTCAACACCGACCTCGACATCGTCTGCCGTCAGACCGGGAAGCTCAGCCTGCAGCACCAGTTCGTCCTTCGCCTCCCGGACGTCGACATCCGGACACCAGCCAGCGCCGACTTGGGTCTCCGATCGGCCCAAGACGCGATTGGCTTCATTCCTCACGTTGAACAACTCGTCCCAGATGTTCGGGGCCTGTTTCCGCCAGATCGTCGGATACAACATTGCTATGTCTCCTCGTGCCAATTCCTCGGTGCAAGCGATACACCCTCAGTGATTGGAGTGCGCAGCTCTGCGCGCAGACTCCGTGCGTTCGCTGAATGGTTGTGGCAACTGGGGGGCCAGAAAGAATGCCGCTTTGGCACAGTAGTGGTTTTCGACGGTGTCGTTTCTGGCAGAGCAGGGGGGGCAGTCTGTCACTGAGGCAGATCTGCCGCCGCTTGTTCGATGTCCTCGATCGCCATCATCATCCGGTCCATGTGGGTCCGGAATGACAGGACGCAGAGCCTGAGGAAGAACTCGCCCCTCACTGCCGTTCCGGTGACAAAGACGCGTTTCCTGCGATTGACACCTTCCAACAGGGCTCGGTTGAGCTCGTTCAACTCCTCCCGCTCCAGACCGGGCCGCTTCAAGCGAAAAGCGACGATGGACAGCTCCGGTTCGGCCACGATCTCCACATCGCCGATCTCTCGCAGCCTCTCGGTGGCCCACCGGGTGAGATCGAGCTTCTCATCGAGCAGGTCCCGGAACGCCTGCACGCCAGCCAGCTTGAACGGCAACCAGACTCTCAGGCCGCGGTTGCCACGAGACAGCTCGGGTGAGAGCTGGCAGAAGTCCACGAAATCCGGATCGTCCTGCATTGGCGGCATGTAGGCGCCGCTGGACGAATGTGCACGGGCAAGCGCCGACCCATCGCGCACGAGAAGTGAACCCACGCCGTACGGTAAGAACAGACCCTTGTGCGGGTCCAAGGTGACCGAGTCAGCCAAGTCGATGCCGACCAGGGCTTCCTTCCCCCGCTCGGTCAGTACAAAGAACCCACCGTAGGCACCGTCAACATGGAACCACAGGCCGTGCTCCGCCGCCAGCGAAGCGATGGACGGGAGATCATCCACTGCGCCCGTGTTCACCGTCCCGGCGCTCCCTACGACGAGGAACGGGCTCAATCCATCTGCCCGGTCGGCACTGATCTGGTGCTCGAGTCGGTCGATCCTCATGCGGAACAGCTCGTCGGATTCGATGACACGGACGTTTTCGTGCGGAAACCCAGCCAACATGGCTGCCTTGTCGACGGAATGGTGTACTTGGTCGGAGACGTAGATCGTGCCATTGAGGAAGTTGGCCGGCAGGCGATCCCGCCGAGCGGTCACGATGGCCGAAAAGTTCGCCAGCGACCCACCGGTGGTGAGGATGCCGAGCGACCCCACAGGGAACCCGACCATATCACAGAACCACCGGACCACGTTCGCCTCGAGTTGCACCAGCGCCGGTGTGGCGAGCCACACGCCCACGTATCGATTGACCGTCTCGGCGATCAGACCCGCAAGAGCCGAGTGTGGAAGACCGCCGCCGGGAATGTAGGCGAGATACCCAGGCCCAGCCGTGTTGAACCCTTTGTGCACAGCACGATCGAACAGAAGATCCAGCACCTCCTCGAACGATCCACCGGATTCCGGCATCGGTTCAGCCAGCGACCGTGCCAATTCGGCCCCGCCGTCGGAATCGTGCGCTGGTTGCTCCGGAAGTGTGTCGAGATACGTCGCGATCCGGTCGGTGGCCTCATGCACCAAGGCACGGAATTCATCGCCGGATGGTTCGAGAGTTCTGCTCATTGGGGCTTCGCCTGTCGGGGTGACGCGTCCATGCGAAAGTAGCGTATTTTCTCTACATCCTCACTTACCGAGAGAACAACACCATGCACAAGACCCTCGGCTGTCTTGCCATTGTTACCCTGCTGGCGGCACCAGCCGCCAGCCAGTCGGCGACACCCCAACGTCCGTTCGGCACACTGCGCAAACAAGCTGCGCTCCAGCAGGCGTGGCTGCATGAGCGGTTGGAGTCCGTCCTCCCCGAACTCATGCGAGAGCAGGGGGTGGACATGTGGGTGATTCCCATGCGCGAGTACAACGAGGACCCGATGTTCCCGGCGCTCGTTGCCCCAGCCACATTCGCCGCGCGTCGCCGCACGGTCTACCTCTTCCACGACCGCGGTCCCGAGCACGGCGTCGATCGTATCGCCATCGGCGGTTCGTCACAGGGCGGCGCCTACGAGGTCTTCAGAGCCACGGAACGTGCCCCGGATGGCCGGCCGCGAGAGTTCTGGGGTCCGGCTCAGTGGAAGGTCGTAGCCGACGCCATCAAGGAGCGCGATCCTCAGAACATCGCCGTCAACATCTCGCACACGTACAACTTCGCGGACGGTCTCGCGGCCGGAGAGTGGGAGCAGCTTGCGGAAGCGCTCGGTCCCGAACTCGAGGCGCGGGTACAGCGCGCCGAGAAGATGGCGCTGTACTACCTCGCGATCCGCGTCCCGTCGATGGACCCGGTCTACCGGGAAATGCAGGAGATGGTGCACGAGATCATTGCCACAGCATTCTCCGGCCAGGTCATCACTCCCGGTGTCACGACGACCGAGGACGTCGTCTGGTGGTTCCGCCAGCGTTTCAACGACCTGGGACTTGGCACGTGGTTCCAGCCTTCGGTCGACGTCCAGCGCCGAGGGGGCCTGCCCGATTCCGGCCCCATCGTGATCCAGCGTGGCGACGTGCTCCACTGCGACGTGGGCATCACGGTGATGCGGCTCAACACCGACACCCAGCACATGGGCTACGTCCTTCACGAGGGCGAGGCCGATGCCCCAGAAGGGCTCAAGCAGGCGCTCCAGGTCGGCAATCAGCTACAAGACATCGTGATGCATGAGATGCAACCAGGCCGCACCGGGAACGAAGCCCTGCGCTCCTCCCTGACGGCGATGAGGAGCGCCGGGATCGATGGGACGGTCTACAGCCATCCGATCGGTGAGTACGGGCACGGGGCCGGCCCGTTGATCGGCTTGTGGGACCGGCAGGACGGTGTGCCGGGCAACGGCGATGTGGAACTCCGCCCTGCAACCTGGTATTCGATCGAACTCCAGGCAACGTCGGCGGTCCCCGAATGGGACGGCCAACGGGTTCGGATGGCCCTCGAAGAGGACGCGGGGCTCACGGCCGAGGGCACCATGCAGTGGATCCTGAGACGGCAGAGCGAGTTCCACCTGGTACGCTGAGGGTGACGGACCCAGCGCGGGACTGACCGTCGCAATGCGGCCCCGACCTTGCTAGGTTAGGCTTCCCCAGCAAGTACGTACGACAGAACGCTCGGCTGTTGTAGCCTGTATAGAAGGAGCATGAACCATGATGGATCGTCGCACGAGAGGCATACTCGCCGTGTTCGCGGCCGTCACCGTCGCAAGCGCGTGCGCGGACTCGACCGGGTCCTCGGTTGGAATGGGATCGGTTGAGGTAACGATGCAACAGGTGTCAGCCCCCTTGGCCCAGGTGGCCGAGGTGTTCCTCAGCCCAGATGGCGCCACTGCCAGGGTAGACAAGGAGAAGGTAGACTCGCTGTTCATCTGGGTAACGAGTATTGGATTCCTGCAGGTGGACAGCACAGAGGCCGACACAACAGATGACGGCGAGGAAGAGGAGTACCCGTGGATTTGGATGGACCTCGATTCCGTGGTCCGGATCGACCTCATGGCTCTGCCATCTGAGACCGACTCGGCAGTTGTGATCGGAGACGGCAGCATTCCGGCAGGTGACTACCGGAAGCTCCGGATGATCGTCGCCGATGCCAGCGTGTTCTTCAACGAGATGATCTCGGTGGGGAACACGGCCTACGACATGGATATGGAGCACCGAGTGGACGTTCCGTCCGGCGCGCAGTCAGGCCTCAAGACCAACGCATCATTCACCGTCGAGGCCGACTCCGTGACCGCCCAACCGCTGGGTGTCAACGTGTTGTTCGACCCGGACATGACCTTCAACAAGGTTACGGCCACAGGCTCTGGGAGGGTGAAGATCTCTCCCGTTCTCAAGGTTCGCTGACCCCGACTCGAGACAATCGCAGAAACGCCCGTCCGGCTTCACGCCGGGCGGGCGTTGTCGTATCTTTGGGCCCCCAAATCATTCCGCAGTGAGGACAGCATGAAGAGAGCATCGTATTACCTCGGTCTGTCTCTGGCCGCCCCGTTCGTGGCCGCCTGCGCGTCCAGTGCGGCTGTGCCGGAGCCGGCCACCGTACCGATCGCGGCAGCGCCCGAGACGGTCGTCGTGGCCGCACCCGAGGTCGCTGAATTCGAGGCGCTGGAACCCGGCCGATTCGACATGGGCAAGATGTGGACGTTCGAGAACGCTCCACTCGACTACTTCACCCAGACCTACGGGTTTCCGGCCACTCAGGAGTGGCTGGATCACGTGCGCCAGGCGACCCTCCGCATCCCGGGGTGTACCGCATCTTTCGTTTCCGCCGACGGACTCGTGGTCAGCAATCACCACTGCGCCAGAGGGGCCACGTCTTCCGTTACCGAGGAGGGAGAAAACCTCCTGGACGACGGATTCTATGCCGAGACGCTCGATGACGAGCGAGCCGTGCCGGACATGTGGGCCGACCAGCTCTTCGTCATGGAGGACGTCACCACGCTCATCGCGTCGGCCATCGACCCGACGGCCGGAGATGCGGCGCAGTCCCAAGCCCGCGAGGCACGCATGGAAGCGGTGGGTGACAGCGCGAGCGCCGTGCACGATCTAGACTGCGGCGTAACCTCGCTGTACCAGGGTGGGAAATACTCGATGTACTGCTACCGACGGTACACGAACATCAAAATGGTGTTCGTACCCGAGCTGCAGATCGGCTACTTCGGCGGTGATCCGGACAACTTCACGTATCCACGGTACAACCTCGACTTTTCGTTCTTCCGGATCTATGACGACGACGGCAACCCCCTCCAGCCGTCCCACTTCTTCCAGTGGGGCCAGACGAACCCGCAGGAGGGTGAGGCTACGTTCGTCGTCGGCAACCCCGGTTCCACCGAGCGGCTGAGCACCTTTGCCCAGCTCCAGTTTGCCCGCAAGTACGACGAGCCATACGTCGTGCGCCTCCTAAAGACGCGGACGGACATCCTGGCGCACTTCATGGAGCACCATCCTGAGACACGCGACGAGTACATCAACCAGTGGTTTGGGTGGATGAACGGCCTCAAGCTCTATATGGGCCGCGAGAAAGCCCTCAACGACCCCGAGATCATGGGGCGGAAGCTCGGTTGGGAGCAGCAGTTCAGGGATGCCGTCACGAGCGACCCGCAGCTCAATCGGCAGTACGGGACCTTGTGGGACGAGATCGCCGAGATCAGGGAGCAGATGGAGGAAAGCTATCCCACGATCATGGCGCTCAACGTGAACGGCGCGCTCAAGTCCCAGACGTTTGCTACGGCCGCGGAGATGCTGCAGTACGCCCAAGCCGTTCAGGCAGGTATCAACAACGAGCAGGTGCAGGCGCTGCGCGAGGCTCTCGAGAGCCGGGAGTACGACACGCGACTCGACCATCACATGATCGAGGCAATGATCGGTGATGCGATCATGCTGCTCGGCGAGGATGACCCCTTCGTGGTGCAGGCGCTGGCCGGCATGACGGCGGCCGAAGCCGGGCAGGCCATTGTCGACTCGTCACCGGGTGTGGCCGACCTCGAAGCGCGCCGGGCCCTGCTCGACGATCCAGCTGCACTCGTGGCGAGCACCGAGCCCGCGTTCGCGCTCATGCGTGATGCGATGCCACGCTTCCAGCAGGCGGCGATGCAGTACACGCAGCTTCTTCCTCAGGAGGAGGCGCGCACAGCCAAGCTCGCGCGTGCGATGTTCGACGTGTACGGAACCTCGGCACCGCCCGACGCGACCTTCACGCTTCGGATCGCTGACGGTGTCGTCTCCAGCTACGAATACAACGGCACCAAGGCGCCCGCCTGGACCACGTTCTACGGCTTGTACGACCGTTGGGCCGCCCACAAGAACCGCGACGAGTGGGTCCTACCGGAGCGCTGGCACAACCCACCGCCAGAGTTCGACCGGAGCACGCCGCTCAACATGGTTCACACGAACGACACCGTCGGCGGGAATTCGGGCAGCCCCGTCGTGACGCCGAATCTGGAGATCGTTGGTCTCCTGTTCGACGGCAACATTGAATCTCTGTCGGGCGACTTCATTTACACGACTGATGGTGGTGGTCGGTCGGTATCGGTGCTCACGGTTGGCATTCTCGAAGCGCTGATGCACATGTACGGGGCAACGCGCCTCGCACATGAACTGATCGGGAACTAGCAGCAGATTGCACACGACAGATTGCCGATTGCAGGCTCGAGATCACACGATCTCGAGTCTGCAATCGTATCAACGGCCATGACCACCATTCACGAACTTCCCACTCCTGCCCTGCTGCTCGACATCGACGTGCTCGATGCCAACATCGCGCGCATGGCAAAGCGCACCGCCAGCCTCGGCGTGTCACTCCGACCACACATCAAGACGCACAAGTGCATCGAGGTTGGCGAGCGGCAACGCAAACACGGTGCTAAAGGAATCGCCGTATCGACAATTCCCGAAGCTCGCGCGTTTGCGGAGCACGGGTTCGACGACATCACATGGGCGTATCCGGTGCAGACCGGGCGACTTGCGGAAGCGCGCGAAGTGGCCGATCGCATTGTGTTCCGGCTCACCGTGGATACCCGTGACGCCGTGGCGGCGCTCGATCGTGCAGGATCTCCGTTTCACGTGTGGCTCAAGGTAGACTGCGGGTACCACCGCGCCGGCGTGGATCCCTCGACACCGTACGCCGTGGAGGTCGCGCAGGCCATTCACGAATCCTCCAGCTTGGAGTTTGACGGCCTACTCTCCCATGCCGGCCACTCCTACGCGGGCCCGTCGCTCACCGAGGCACGCGCCGCCGCAATAGAGGAACGGGAGGTCATGGTTGCGTTTGCCGAGCGGCTTCAGTCACTCGGGATCGGGGTCCCCGGAGTCAGCGTAGGCTCCACACCCGGAGTGGTGGCGGTAGACCATCTCGATGGCGTGACCGAAGCGCGCCCAGGGAACTACGTGTTTCACGACCACACCCAGGTCCAGCTCGGCAGCTGCACGCCGAGGGACTGCGCGGTGACGGTTCTGGCAAGTGTGATCTCGGCACAGCCGGGGGCAAAACACTGCGTCACGGATGCTGGAGCGCTCGCGCTGTCGAAGGACACTGGAGAGGGCGATGCGTCGAGGCCTACAATGGGAGAGGTCTTCGAAGACTACGAAGCGGGCACGTTGCGACAGGACGTTCGCCTCACCTCGCTGAGCCAGGAGCACGGCGTCACCAGTGGCTCGCTGAAGGTGGGATCTCGCCTCCGCATCCTCCCCAACCACGCCTGCCTCACCGTGCCGTGTTTTGACAAGTACCACGTGGTACAGGGCGAGGCAGTCGTGGACGAGTGGACGGTGCGCAGAGAACGCTGAAGAACACTCAACGTTCGTACACGATCTCTCCTTCGACCATCGTGAGATCGACCTTCACATGCTCGATCTCGACCGGGTCGATCGTGAAAATATCCCGGCCGAGGACGACCAGGTCGGCGTAGTTGCCGGGCTCGAGAGTTCCGAGATCGTTCTCGAGAAACGCGGCATACGCACTGTTTACCGTGTAACCCGTCACGGCTTCCTCGACTGCGATCTTCTGCTCCGGGACCCAGCCGTCGGGGTTCGCACCGTCAAAGGTCTGGCGGGTTACCGCGGCGTAGATACCAAGCAGCGGATCGATCGGCGCCACGGTCCAATCGCTCCCGAACGCCGTCTTCGCATTCGCATCTTCCAAACCGCGGAATGCGTACGTGGTCTTGATCCGCTCCGGGCCGATCCGTTTGCCTGCCCAACGCCCGTCATCGATTGCATGGTACGGCTGCATCGACGGGATCACCCCATCTGCCCCGAAGCGCTCGATCGCCTCCACACTCAGGTGCTGCGCGTGCTCGATCCGTGGCCGACCATCCCGCTCTCCATTCTGCTGACGGGCTTGGGCGAACACGTCCAGCAACCAGTCGTTCGCGAGATCGCCGATGGCGTGGATGATCAGCTGGAACCCCTGTGCGTCCGACTCGAGGATCGCCTGTCGCAGTTCCGCGGTGTCGGTGACCATGAGTCCCGTGGTCGAGGGATCGTCTTCGTACGGATCGTAGAACCACGCCGTCGTCGACCCGAGTGACCCGTCAACGAACCCCTTGACGCCTCCCCAAAACAGCCGGTGGTCGCCTCGGCCCTCCCGAGCGACATATTCGGCGAGCCGGGAGCGGGTGGAGATCGGGATGACGGAGTAGACCCGGATGGCCAGATCGTTTCGGGCGTGGGCACGGCGATACGTCTCGTGGCCCGTCCATGTGCCCATGTCCGCGATCATCGTCACTCCGCGCTCCACCGCGTGCGCCACGGCGGCCTGGAGGGCCCGGTCGAGCTCCTGCTCGGAACGATCCGGGATGGCACGACCCACCAAGGACATGGCGGCATCCTTGAGGACGCCGGTCGGCTCTCCGTCTGGACCGCGCACGATCGTGCCACCCTGGGGATCCGGGGTCTCCGCTGTAATGTCGGCGAGTTCCATTGCCCTGCTGTTGGCGAGTCCCATGTGGCCGTCGAGCCGGCTCACGAACACAGGCGTTTCAGGAGTGTCCCGGTCGATCCAGTCGCGATGCGGAAGCTCCCCACCCCACAACTCGTGGTCCCAGGTGCCACCGGTGACCCACTCGTCTGAATGCTGGGCAGCAAAATCGGCGATCCGCCGAGCAAACTCATCCTGCGTCGCCGCATCCCTGAGCTGTACGCTCGACAGCTCGAATCCCCCGTCGATGAAATGGGTGTGCGCATCCATGAAACCGGGAACGACGCGCCGGCCTTCCAGCGCAATCCGCCGGGTCTGGTCTCCCGCGTACGGTTCGATATCGGCGTCCGAGCCCACAGCGACTACTCTTCCATCCGAGATCGCGATGGCGGTCGGAGCGCCCGGCCCCGTGAGATCCGTGCCGGGAGCGGCCCACACCAGGCCGCCCGTCAATACCACATCCGCATCACTGCTTGTCATGCATCCTCCCAACGCGACCAGGCCCACTGCCACACCCGCCTTCATCGCCCGCAGACCCCTGCTGAGCGAATACGCCCCACACTGCAATCGCATGAGCTGTCCCCCAAATGGAATTCTAAATATTGAATATCGAGTATTGAATATTGGATCCCGACTATCGAATGGGGAGGGGCAAGGGGAGGGGAAAGCCTCGTACGTGGTGGCAAATGAAGCCGGGGTAGCGGCTGGCGGAAGCGTGGGTCGGGGCCGCAAGACACACTTAAAGATCATTATCAATACATCATCGACACATGTGTGGGAATTCTACGGCAGATTTCCTCAATCGCAGATTGTTGCACGAGTTACATAAGTGATTATTAAACTTGGATTTAACGCATTCGAGGGTACCCAAAATCACCGGAATCGAGTAAATTGTGCGCCGATGAGTATACGACCAATCTATGGTCATCAATCCTTGCTGAACCGGCTGGGTGGCGCACTTGCCTCCAGCCGGTTCCCGCAAGCGGCCCTGTTGGTCGGTCCGCCGGGGGTGGGGAAGCAGCGGCTGGCAGTCTGGGTGGCTCAGGGCTTGCTCTGTGAATCCGGCCCAAAGGCCCCTTGCGGCGAGTGTGCCTCGTGCCACCAGGTCGAGCGGCTGGGACACCCGGATCTTCACTGGTTCGTGCCGATCCCGCGCCCCAAGGGGAGCGACCCGGCCAAGCAGGTCGAAGAGGCAGGTGAGCTTCTCGGGCAGGCCATGGCGGAGCGTCGCAAGGAGGGCCTCTGGCAGCGCCCAGAAGGCCTTGTGAGCCACTCTCTCGCCTCGGTGCGCCTGCTGCACCGGAAGGCCTGGGTGACACCGTTTTCAGGCGATCGCAAGGTGTTCGTCATTGGTGATGCGGAGCGGCTCATCGTGCAGGAATCGAGTCAGGAGGCAGCCAACGCGCTGCTCAAGGTGCTGGAGGAACCTCCGGCGGACACGACCGTGATCCTGACTGCGGCCGACCCCCAGGCCCTGCTGCCGACCATCCGGTCTCGGCTGGTGGCAATCAGGGTACAGCGGGTCGCCGACGAAGACGTCCGAGCGTTCCTGCGCGAGGAAACGGACCTGTCGAAGAACGAAACGTCGCTGGAGAGAAAAACGCTGCTGGCCGAAGGGTGTATCGGTCAGGCGATGCGGGAAGCAGACGAG
>Ga0255055_10000298_pt1 | contig 39121 bp, 32 predicted proteins | sample JV7_2_27_MG_FD_188633 | JGI IMG/M metagenome (GOLD analysis project Ga0255055, IMG submission 188633) | Seawater microbial communities from Jervis Inlet, British Columbia, Canada - JV7_2_27 | ecosystem: Environmental > Aquatic > Marine > Inlet | place: Canada: British Columbia | collected... | reverse complement strand
CCCATGGCCACGCTGGCCACGTATACATAGCCATATGACATCATCATCTTGCCCATATCCTTTTTGGGCGTCTTTTTGCCGGAGGCCGCATACTTGGCAACCGATCCGGTGGGCGTTGCCTTTGAAGCCTGCCCGCCGGTATTGGAATATACTTCGGTATCCATGACCAGAATATTGATGTCTTCTGCGGTCGCCATCACATGATCGATACCGCCGAAGCCGATATCATAGGCCGCCCCGTCACCGACAAACACCCAGTACGACTTTTTGGTAAACAGTTTAGAACAGCCGGCAATTTCTTCCAGAAGATTGTTGCCGTTTTGCTGGCTTAACAGCGCTTTGAGCTGGTCGCCGTATTTCCTGGATCCCTCAGGATCTTTGAAATTATCCAGCCAGCCCTGCATGGCATCTTTAATTTCCTTGGAAACATCGGTATTTAAGATTTCTTTCATTAAATCCGCCACCTTATAGCGTTGCTGCAGGTCACCTAAAAACATGCCGTAGGTAAACTCGGTCGGATCTTCAAACAGGGAATTGCCCCAGGTGGGACCAAAGCCGTCCTTGTTGACACAGTACGGAATCGCCGGTGCCGAGCCGCCCCAGATCGAGCTGCAGCCGGTGGCATTACCGATAACCATGCGCTCGCCGAATAACTGGGTCAACAGTTTGGCATAAGGGGTTTCACCGCAGCCGGCACAAGCCCCCGAGAATTCCAGCAGCGGCTGACAGAACTGGCTGCCTTTAACCGTGGTTCGGCCGACGACATCATCGCGCACCGGCAGCTCCACGCTAAATTCATGAAACGGCACCTGCAGCGGCGTCTGGCTCTCCAGGGGTTTCATGACCAGCGCTTTTTTCTTTGACGGACAGATATCAGCGCAGTTGCCGCAGCCCATACAATCAAGGGTATCGACCTGAATGCGGAAATAGTAGCCCTTGAGATCTTTGCCGACCGCCTTTTTGGCCTCAAAACCGTCGGGCGCTTTGCCCAGTTCCTCCTCGGTCAGCAGCGCCGGGCGGATGCTGGCATGCGGGCAGACCATGGCACACTGGTTGCACTGGATACAGTTTTCCATAATCCATTCCGGCACGTTGATGGCGACACCCCTTTTCTCGTACTTGGAGGTGTCTACCGGGAAAATGCCGTCCGGTTGAAATGCACTGACCGGAAGCTTATCCCCCTGCTGGGCCAAAATCGGTCGCATTACATTTTTAACAAAATCCGGTTCGTCATTTTCAGCTGCGGATTTGCCGGTTGCTTCCGCCCAGGATTCCGGATATTCGATTTCCACCAGATTGTCCAGCGTCTGGTCCACAGCGGCAAAGTTCATATCCACAATCTTCTGGCTCTTTTTAGCAAACAGCTCATTGATTTGTTCTTTCAGGTAAGCGATGGCGTCATCAAGCGGAATCACGTTGGCCAGTTTAAAAAAGGCCGTCTGCATGATCATGTTGATGCGGCCGCCCAGCCCGACTTCACCGGCAATTTTTTCAGCATTGATATTGTAAAACTTGATCTTTTTTTGAGCGATGGTGCGACGCATGTCAGCCGGAAGCTTTTCTTCCATCTCCTCGGGCGACCAGCGGGAATTGAGGACAAATGTTCCGCCGTCTTTGATACCTTCGAGCACATCGTAAATATCCACATAATTGGCTTTGTGGCAGGCGATATAGTCGGCAGTGTCAATCAAATAGGTGGATTGAATCGGGTTGTTGCCGAACCGCAGATGGGAAATGGTCACCCCGCCTGATTTTTTAGAGTCATATGAAAAATAGGCCTGGGCGAACATATCGGTGTTATCACCGATGATTTTTATAGCGCTCTTGTTAGCGCCCACCGTTCCATCAGCGCCGAGGCCCCAGAATTTAGATTGGACCGTGCCTTCCGGCGTCACATCCAGCGATTCTCCGACCGCTAATGAGGTATGGGTGACATCATCAATAATTCCCACCGTGAAGTGGTTTTTGGGGCTGTCTGATCTCATATTATCATAAACCGCCAGGATCATGGCCGGATTAAATTCCTTGGATCCTAAACCATAACGGCCGCTTAAAATTTGGGGTGTTTGGCCACGCTCCATATAGGCGGTGCAAACGTCTTGATACAGGGGTTCGCCCAGCGCACCCGGTTCTTTGGTTCGATCCAGCACCGTTATGATTTTGGCGCTATCTGGAATAGCGGCAAAAAGATGTTCGGCTGAAAACGGGCGAAACAGGCGCACTTTGACCAGGCCCACTTTTTCACCCTGGGTTAACTGATAATTGACGACTTCCTCGATGGTTTCGCACGACGACCCCATGGAGATAATGATGCGGTCCGCCTTCGGATCGCCCACGTAATCAAAAAGGTTGTATTGCCGGCCGGTCAGATCGCTGACTTTTTTCATGTAATCGCTGACGATGCCGGCCACCTTGAGATAATAGGAATTGGTCGCTTCGCGGCCCTGGAAATAAATATCCGGGTTTTGCGCGGTTCCTCTCAGTTCAGGCCGTTCCGGAGTGGCGCCGCGAGCGCGAAAGTTGGCAACAGCCTCAAAGTTTGTCAACCGGGCCATATCTTCATAGTCGATGACGACAATTTTTTGGATTTCGTGTGAGGTACGGAAACCGTCAAAAAAGTGCACGAACGGAATGCTGCTTTCAATAGCGGACAGATGGGCGGTTAAGCCCAGATCCATGACTTCCTGTACGGAAGCGGATGCCAGCTGGGCAAAACCGGTCTGGCGCACGGCCATCACATCCTGATGATCACCAAAAATGGACAGCGCGTGGGCAGCGATGGCCCGCGCGGAAACATGCAGAACACCCGGTAGAAGTTCCCCGGACATTTTATACATGTTGGGGATCATTAAAAGCAGTCCCTGGGAGGCGGTAAAAGTTGTGGTCAAGGCACCGGCTGCCAGCGAACCGTGCACCGAAGCGGCAGCCCCGGCTTCGGATTGCAGCTGGCGAACAATCATGGTCTGACCGAAAATATTTTTGCGTCCTTCGGCGGCCCATTCATCAGCGATTTCACCCATGGGTGAAGACGGTGTGATGGGATAAAGGGTAGCCACATCGCTCATGGCGTAAGCCACATGGGCGGCTGCGGTGTTCCCATCCATGGTTTTCATATCATTGGTTGCCATAGTTTGCTCCTTTGAGTTGATTCGTGTTGCGCGTTCCGTGTTGCGTTTTTCGCGTTGTGTGTTGCGTGTTGTTAATCCATATTTTTTCTTAACCTGCGACCCGGAACCCGTAACGCGTAACCCGAAACTCGCAACACACTTTAATTTAGAAGTTGTTCGAAGAAATCGTTTCCTTTGTCATCGACAATGATAAAGGCCGGAAAGTCTTTTACGGTTATCATAAAAATGGCTTCCATGCCAAGTTCTTCGTATTCAACGGTCTCAACGCTGGTAATGCATTCCTTGCCGATCCTGGCTGCCGGTCCGCCGATCGAGCCCAGGTAGAACCCGCCAAACTTTTTACAGGAATCGGTGACCGCCCGTGATCGGTTGCCTTTGGCCAGCATGATCAAGGAGCCCCCCTGGGCTTGAAAGATCGGCACATAGGGATCCATGCGACCGGCGGTGGTCGGTCCGAACGAACCCGACGGATACCCGGGCGGCGTCTTGGCCGGGCCGGCGTAATAGATGATTTGGTTTTTGAAATAATCCGGAAGCGCTTCTCCGCGATCCAGGCGCTCTTTAATTTTGGCATGCGCAATATCTCTGGCGACCACGATTTTTCCGGTCAGCAGCAACGGTGTCGCTACCGGATACGGTTTCAACTGCGCCAGGATCTGATCCATGGGTTGATTTAAATCGACTTGCACCGCATCCGTTTCTGCGATATCGACCTGCGGCAAATATTGGTCCGGATCTGTATCCAGCTGTTCTAAAAAAATCCCCTTTGATGTGATCTTGGCTTTGATATTGCGATCGGCACTGCAGCTGACCCCCACGCCGATGGGACAGGATGCGCCATGACGGGGCAACCGGATCACCCGGACATCCAGACAAAAATATTTTCCGCCGAATTGAGCACCGATACCCAGCTCTTCTGATATTTTAAGCACCCGGGCTTCCAGTTCAAAGTCCCGAAAAGCATGTCCCGCTTCGCTGCCTTTGGTCGGCAGGCTGTCCAGATACCTGGCGCTGGCCAGTTTTACCGTTTTCAGATTGAGTTCGGCAGAAGTCCCTCCGATAACAAACGCCAGATGATACGGCGGGCAGGCAGCGGTCCCGAGTGATTTCATTTTGTCTTTCATAAAATCTAACAGCCGCTGCGGTGTCAATACGGCTTTGGTTTCCTGATAAAGATAGGTCTTATTGGCGGATCCGCCGCCTTTGGCCAAAAACAAAAAATGATACTCATCTCCCGATACAGCGTACAGTTCGAACTGGGCCGGCAGGTTGCAGCCGGTATTTTTTTCTTCATAAAGGGTCAGGGGCGCATTCTGGGAATAACGCAGGTTGCCTTTGGTGTAGGCGTTAAAGATTCCTTTTGACAGCGCTTCTTCATCCGGGTAGCCGGTCCAGACACTTTGGCCCTTTTTGCCGATAACGATTGCCGTGCCGGTATCCTGACACATGGGAAACTCGCCTTCGGCGGCAATCACCGCGTTTTTTAAAAGCTCCAGTGCAACGACTTTATCATTGGCAGAACTCTCCGGATCATCGAGTATGGCCGCCCATTGCTTCAGGTGCGAGGCGCGCAAAAAATGCGATACGTCGTGAAAAGCCGCTTCGGCCAGGAGCGTTAAGCCTTCCGGTGCCACCCGCAAAAGCCGGGTTCCATCAACGTCAACCGGAAATATATGATCTGTGGTCAGCAGGCGATATGCGGTGGGATCATCTTTCAGGGGAAACATTTCCCGGTAGGTAAAATCAACCATCAAACAAGGCTCCTAAGAAACACCTGGAGTTTGGAGTCAATTAATTAAAAGGATTTAAATAGCAATGGGCGGGGGAACTGTCAAGGTATTTAGATGGGGTTGCGACCGGCTCGATCAGTGGAAAAGTAATTCAAATTTCTTTTCTTTGTGTCCTTCGTGAATTTCGTGGTAAAAATTAATGGTTTTATGTATGGAACTCCGCTCTAACACGCTTTGGCATATAGAATTCCACGGCATTAGAGCTCTAATTTTACACTAATCTATTCTTCCGGTTCCTCTGGCGGTTTCAGGTGTTCCGGAACCTCGATCATGTTGATTAAAAGCGGTTTTAAGAATGACCAGCGGATTCCGATTTTATAGATTTCTTCCATATCCCGGATGGCATCCCAGCAGTTATGACAGGGCGCAATCACCAGTTTAGCACCGGTGGCCAATACCTGATCGCGTTTGATCTTCATGCCGATGTTACGTTGTTCCCGATAACGGCCGATACCGTTTAACCCGCCGCCGCCACCGCAGCAAAAGTTATGTTCGCGGTTCGGCGTCATTTCCCGGAAATCCTCGGCAATATAACTCATAATTTCCCTGGCTACATCCGCCAGACCGCCGTTGCGAATGTAGTTACAGGAATCCTGGTAGGTTACCGGCTCTTTGATTTTCTTGGCCGGATCGATTTTTAGTTTGCCGGTGCGCAGGGCCTCGGCCACCCATTCAACATAATGCAGGCTATCAATCGGCGTTTTGCCGGATTTAAGACCGGCCCAGTATGGGCCTTCAATAACCGTTGCCCGGTAAGCATGTCCGCATTCAGTAACCACCATGCGCTTGGGTTTTAAGCGCTCCATGGCATCATATACCGACTCGACCTGCAATTTGCAGGCTTCCCAATCGCCGGCAAACATGGCCAGGCTGGTTTCCTCCCAGCCTTCGCTGGGAACCGTCCAGTTCTCACCGGCCACATGAAACAAAATGGCGGCTTCGGCAATATCTTCCGGGTAATGCTTGGGCTCCCGGGCATTGACCGTGTAAATAATATCCGCATCGTTTTTGTCCACCGGAATTTCCAGCCCGGGCCAGTCCTCCTCGTATTCTTCTGCCATCCACTCACACGTATCGACCCAGTCTTCGCTGGTAATATCCATCTGGGCCCGGAAGATACGGTGCATGCCGGAGCCGATTTTCATTTCCCACGGTACAAAACCCTGCCCGTAAAGCAGGCCTCGCAGATAACTGAACATAATGCCGGTATCAATTCCAAAGGGGCAATAGACACCGCAGCGCGTACAGCAGGTACACTTGGAATAGGCCCAATCCATGCTCTTCTGCATAAAGGCATTATCCACATCCCCCTTGCGCCGGATTATCTCACCCAGGGTTTTTTGAATCTTATAGGAGGGAACCTGTTCGGGATCCCGCTTGTTGGCAAGATAGTAAAAGCAGCTTTCGGCACATAAGCCGCAGTGAGAGCAAATATCCAGCCAGGTTTTGGTACGTGATTTCAAACTTTTTTGAATCGTTCCCCACAGGGCTTTGCGATCCACTTCCAGTTCATTCATTTCTTGATAGTATTCTTTCCCGCTCTTGTCGGCCAACAGGGCCTGGAGTTGCTCTTTGGTCGTAACGGGTATTTTATTGCAAAGTGTCCCTTCTGGCATGGCTCTAAATCCTCACAGATGATTTAAATTTAATTATTTTCGTTTTGACTGGCATAAAGGCCATATATAACAGGAATAGTGGAATAGTGAAATTTTACCACGCCATACCCTTGCCTTTCATTCCACCGCGCTTAATACCGTAATCCATGCCGATCTGCGCTCGGGTCATAAAGAAAAGTAAGAAATGTGAAAGTTTGGTAAACGGTATGGCAATTAAAAAGATATGGCCGCAGATAATATGTGCCATCAGCCAAAAATAGTAATCCGGCACGCGGTGATAGGCTAAAAAACCGGTAATAAAAGGCGATACGGCAATCAGCAACATCAGATAGTCGTACCAGTTGGTGATAATTCGGACTTCAGGAAGCGCAATGCGGCGCAGGATTAAAAAGACGACCGAAACAATAACAATAACCGTCAAACCGTCCGCCACGGATTCCGGCAATGTCCAGAGGCTGATGCCCCATTTTTCCTTCAATAGGATATTATGGCCCAGCAGAAAAATCGGTGTAAACAGCAAACCGAAATGCATCGTAAAGACCCAAAGCGTAAACCAGGGGTTCTTGCGCCAGCTTCGGGTTCCGTATGGAAAAATCCAGAATAATATGGACCGCAGCGCCCCTTTGACACCATAGGATATATTCTCGTTGTAGGTGACCCGGTCAAGTTTCCAATCAAGGCCTTTGATATAACGCACGCCCCGAACAATCAGACCGATAATAAAAAATCCGAATGATATCCATACCATCGGGCCGGTTAAAAACTCATACATGCGTGACTCCTTTATTGATCTATTTACCGCCTACTACTCTAAATCCTAATACAAACAACTCCAACAGAATCCATCTCAAAGATGTGGATCAGGGTTCAGGGTAAGACGTCCCGTGAATTGAAAACGGAGCGTACACGGGAGTACGCGAGTATTTCAACTCGGACGGGACAACGCAGCCATGGGCCCTTAGACGCATTTTTGAGATGGATTCTATTCTTCATCATCATCCCGCTGGCTCAGAAACAGCCAGAAAAAGGTGACACCCAATAGCGCACCGATGATTAAAATGTAGGTGATGCTTTCCGTATGAAGCATATATTCCTGCAACGTGTGAATGCTACCTTCCATAATAATATCCTTATTTGTTAGTCAGCATTGCATACGATCTGCGACTATTTATCGATGCGTATTTGTTTTAATATCGAAGGCTCAAAGCTGAATGCTGAAAGCTGAAAGCAAAGATGTTCTGACCATCTATACCTTTGCGCTTTGAGCCTTGAGCTTTTAGCTTTTAGCTATTTGCCTCCAACCTTAATCCGCCGCAGGCGGAGCTCCTTAAAGCCGTCAAGCCGCTCCTCGAGTCCCCGGCTTTCAATCGGGGACGCTCCATTTTTAATGTTCCTCATAATCCGGATGCGTATATAATATCGGCATACGGGTAACGATAAAGCGAAAAACAATAATGCCGACTGTCACCAGAAAAACCGAAATGACGATTTCCATCCAGTGCGGATAATAGCGTTCACTGGATGGCAGGTGCCAGTTAAAAGCCACCACAGAGATATTTAAGCGGTTAACAATAATTCCCAGAACGGTCCAGGCAGCCGTCCATTTAATCAGTTTTAAATTTTTATCACGCACCCCGACGGCATACAGAAAACAGGGCAGCGCCACAAAACCAAGCAGTTCGACCAGAAACCAGAGACCATAAGGAGTTGCCAGCAGGTGCCAGTTATTGCCTTCTGATATACCGATCACCTTCGTAATAAAATAGCCGGCCAACACCAGCGATGCGGCTTTGCCGAATCCCAGGGCCACCGTATCTTTTTCCTTCAAATGGGCCTCGTCCATTTTATGGGCGAAATAATGATGGGACAGGGTGCTTTCAAATATAACCATCGACAGACCGGCAATGATCGCCGACACAAAGAAATATACCGGCAAATAGGGCGAATACCATAGCGGATGCAGTTTGGCCGGTGCGATTAAAAACAGCGCACCTAACGATGATTGGTGCAAGGTCGATAGAATAACGCCGAAAATCGTTAAAAGAATCGTCAACTTAACCACAATACGACGCGCCCGCTTCAGACCCAGCCATTCCATGGCAGCCGGTGAAAATTCGATAAAAAGCACCGTGAGGTAAAGCGCGACACAGGCTGCCACTTCAAACAACAGCGAGGTGGTCCCCTGCTGGATGATAAACGGGTAAGGCAATCTCCAGGGCCTGCCGACATCATAATTCAGTGCGATAACCACCAGAGTATAGCCCAGAAAGCCGGTCAGAATCGCCGGGCGGACCGCTGAATGGTATTTTTTCATACCGAAGAGGTATACCGCCGCCGAGGTAACGAATCCCCCGGCCGCCAGAGCCACACCCACCAGTAGGTCAAACCCGATCCAGATCCCCCAGGGATTATAATCGGACAGATTGGTAACTGCGCCCAAGCCGCCTGTAAAGCGCAAGACCGTAACAATTAATCCCAATATGATAATAATTCCAGCAACCACATTAAAGGGGGTTAAAAAAGATTTGCTGGTTGTCGCAGCTTCATCAGACATCAGGATTCCTCCTCGCTTGGCTTTTTATCCGCTTCTTCTGGTTGCGTATCGGAAGCTTCTTCCTCCTTGGGTTTGGCAGCCTCTTCAAGCGCCTTTTTTACCGCATTTTCGATCTCTTTTTGTTTTAATTTCTGTACCTGTTCCATTTCCTTGGCATGTTTGTCTTTGGCCTCAGCATTGGCTTGCTCAACGGCACCTGCAACCGCCTGAGCCGTTTCCTGGTTCGTAATTTTCTCTTTGCGCTTTGACATGGCATAAATGCCGGTGAGCAGCACCGGCCATAGCCCGGCAACAATCGGCACCCCCAGCAGCGCACCGGAGGTCAGTTTCGGTGCCGGCGTGAACCCCAGGTCCTCGCGCATCCCGACCTCTTTGAAAGGCACCGCGGACAGATACAGCCAGCTGGTACCGCCCATTTCATTTTCGCCGTAAATGTGATCCACATACCGATCCGGGAATTTGGCGATGCGCTCACGGGCGATCTTCAACAAATCGGTGCGTTTGCCGAAGGTCAGCGCTTCTGTCGGGCAGGCCTGGACACAGCCGGGAAGCAGCCCTTTTACAATTCGCGGATAGCACAGGGTGCATTTCATAACCCGCGGTTCCAGGGCTTTATCGTATTCGTAGGTCGGAATTTCAAAAGGACAGGCAATCATACAGTAGCGGCAGCCCACACAAACCGACGCATCGTAAATCACGGCTCCATTGGGGGCCTTTGTAAACGCCCGCACAAAGCATGCCGAGCCACATGCCGGCTCAAGGCAATGGTTGCACTGCACTTTGCGATACAGCGGTCCCTTGACATTGACATTACTGACGGTGTCATAGCGATTGACAATCGTGTAAGTTTTGGCGGTGGTTCGACGCTTGGTTTCCAGAAGTGAAAGATCATCGAACGGTAGATCCGGAGCCGGCAGCTCGTTGACGGTGTTGCATCCTTCTTCGCATTTGCGGCACCCAATACAGCGGGTGTTGTCAAACAACACTCCCATGCTGTTCGGATAACCGCTAAAATGCTTGTTTGAGGCCGCGTTGGCGGTTTTCCCCAGCGCCGTTCCCCCGGCTGCAGCACCCAACCAGCCAAGAAACTTTCTGCGTGTGATCGACATAATTACCTCAATTTTTTTAAACTGCTAATAATTCATCAGAAGCTACTTCAAAAATGCATTAAAGAAAGTGTGCTAAAGTTCAAAGTGATCTAAAGTGACTAAAGTTAAGGAATTCTATCATTTTAATAATAGATGCTGGAGCGACACGCGGCGCAAGCGCCTGCGCTGCGCGAGCGACACCGAAATTTTAGGCACTTCCAACTTTAGTTCACTTTAGTCACTCGTTGTTTTTGTGATAGCTTTCTAGCTTTTTTTCTGATGGCAGGCAATACAATTGGTTGCCACCGGTTTTTCAATACCCATCGCCTTGTGGCATTCCATGCACTGGCGATGGTAAGCCGCCATGAGTCCCGGCTTGAACGGGTCCCGCTCATCAAAGGGCCGACCATGGCAGCTGGCACAACTGGGCGGCTTTTTGGCCACCGGGCTATAATGATGGCAACCCTGACAGAGCGTGTTTTTATCTCGATGAAAATAGCGTACCAGCCCGTTATCGTTAATATTGCCGGATAACGTCTTTACAATTTTGCGATGCGGCATCTTCACCGGCCCGTACTGGCTCACCAACGTCTTTACCTCGACATTTTCCGGTATATCCGACTCAGCAAACGTGTCGGTTCCGGGGTTGCGGGAGTCAAGCAGCATGGCTGCCAGAACTTTCTCCTCGGTATATTGAAGGCTTTCGGCAACCCGGGTCGCATCCGCCATATGACAGGCTTGACACGCATTGGGATCCTGCTGGCGGATCCTGGCAATACCGGCATGACAACCGGCGCATTTGGCATCACGCTGGTTTAAATCATGACAGCCCAGACAGCTCCTATTTACATTGAGACGGTGCATTGACTCCTCAAGCGTTACTTGATTGCTTTCTTTGGTCCCCTGCAGCGTGTGGCACTGGGCACAAGCGTTTAAATCGGCGTGATGGCAAACCCGGCAGGTATCATTATAATTTTCATGGGCCTTGTGATTGAAAGGCACCAGGTTCATGCGGGTCGCCGGGATTGAATTCTTGATTCCGGACTTGGAGGTGCGCACAAAGACCGTATCCGGCTGGTTGCGCTTCAGGCGCGGTACAATTTTAAGTTTTTCAACCAGCTTTTGCTGGGCAGGGTCGTGACATCCGCTGCAGGTGATGGGACCGGCATCATTGAATTTGGCCAGGGTTTTGCTATGACAATCAATACAGGCAAGATGCGACGCCTGCCGCAATGAAATCCGGTTTTCTTCGGTGATGTCTCTGTGGCAATAGCGGCAGGTGCCTTCTTTGCCCTCGGCATAATAAAGCTTCTTGGTGACTTCATTGAACTGATGATGGCAGCGTTCACATTTTTCGTTTTGCGCTTTTAAATGCCTGTAATGTAAGGATCCGTCCATGCCGATCGGCTGCCATATGGAAACAAGAGCTGGTCTCTCCAGGTGGCACTCGCCGCAAACCACCGGCCCGCTTTTTTCCCTGGCATCAGCCCTTTCTTTGTGACAGGCAATACAATTGGCATGGTAAATATCCATCACTTCCTGTTTGGCGGTATTCTTAAGCCGCATAAATTTGGCGATCAGGCGATCATTTTCAACCAGATGACAGGTGGTGCAGTCCTTGTTTTTTGTTGCCAGCGCTTCAGTGTGCTTCTGGTGAAGAAATGTCACCGACGGTCGTTCCAGCTTGCCAAAGGCCTTCATGGAATCAATGCGAATGATGTCTGCCCGTTTTTTAGCCGCGGGTTCAGATGGTCTCTTGGCCCCGTAAATTCCGGTACCGGTCAGGCAAATTGAAACCGTAAAGACAATAAGTATGATTCCAGTCCAGCTTAACCGTGCTTTTCCCTTCTTCATATTTTGCTTCCCTGTATGCATTGTATTCAGCAAATGTTTAAATAGAGACACCTATACTTCTCACTGACAAATAACGCTTTCTTTTTCGTTATCGAGCAGATCTTGTATGGTGGTTTCATCATAAACATTTAAAATGGCAACTTTAACCCGGTTCCACATGGGAAAAAAAGCGCAATCACCTTTAAACGGGCATTTCGTTTCCCGAACTCGCACCACACAGCCGAGCTGGTCAACATCTCGCTCCAGAAAACGCATAATGTCCCCCACCGTAATTTCCCGGGGGGATCGAATTAAAAAGTAGCCCCCGTAAAAGCCGCGCTTGGAATCCACCAGCCCGCTGCCTTTGAGCTGGTTGAGAATAACTTCCAGAAATTTTCCGGGAATTGCCTGTGCTTTGGCAATTTCAGAAATTTTTTTGGGTCCCTTACCATTATGTTTGGCAAGTTCAAATATCGCCCGCAAGGCATATTGATTTTTCTTGGTGATGAGCATGGCGTCGCTTTCTCGACTTCAGCTATCGGGAAGTTTGTCGACTATTAGAGTCGGGAAGTTTGTCGACTATTAGAGTCGGGAAGTTTGTCGACTTTAATAGTCGAGAAGGTGCATAATGTCAAATATTTTTTTTTAGTTTTTAAAACTTTTATGCTTAATAATATTAAGTGGTTATGAATAATTCCTACGGTGTGGGATAAAGAAATATCACGTTGTGGTAGGTTGGGGAAATCGAGGTCAGAGGTCAGAGAACAGAGGTCAGAGAACAGAGAATATCGATTGTAACTCGATATCAACAAATTGCCTTCTGTTTTCTGCACTCTGACTTCTGTCTTCTGTCATCTGTCTTCTGTCATCTGTCTTCTGAAACCTGACACCTGAACCCTGAAACCTGTTATAAAAAAAGGCAGCGCCATCTCTGGCCCTGCCTTTTTTGTGTTTGCGCCATCATTTATATACTAAGGATGCACATTAGACTCGCATGCACCCGCTACTAACATATAGATAGTGTCCATCCACGAATAGTGGATGGCGCTACGAAGTTTCCAATACATAAATGAGGATTTTTTTCGTTGGGCAAGGCCGCACAAGGGTTTGTGGCGAGACGTACTTCCTGTACGTCGCAGCCGCAAACTCGCGGAGAACGCAGCCCGGCGGGAAAAAGACCATTTATGGATGGAAACTAGCTAATGGACACTTCATGTGCTCCGTCCATGGGATCTCTGAACGGTATCGTGACCTTCAGAACCCCATTTTCATATTTCGCAGATGCGTCTTTGGCATTTACCGGACAGCAGAAAGCCGCCGTGGTAACGTAGTCAAAGTCTTCCCTGAGAGCGTTGAGACTGAAGCTGTCATTAAGCATTTTCAGATTGATATCTTCTTTTTTAACCCCCGGGATGCAAATTTCCAGATTTAAATTCTTACGGTCATCATCCACATATGAACACACGTCTGCGGACATCTTAAATTTTTCTTCTGCCATAGCAATCACCTCCCTTGAGTCACCGCAGAAACGATTAGATTCGTTTTGAAAAATAATCTTCCAACATGAACCCATCTCAAAAATAGGATTTTGGTCCAAGATCGCGGCGGAGCCGAGTTTCAAACCGGAGGCATACTGTTGTATGTTGAGGATTTGAAGCGAGGCACCAACAAAGATATTGGGCCAAAAGACATTTTTGAGATGGGTTCATATAAATTATGGTAATGCACAACCGTGCAAAAGCAAGCGTTTGGTACCCGGCCAGGGTTTAAAACCGGCTTTTAGTTCGATATTGACAATCCAGCCCGGCAGTCTATTATGGCGGTATCAAGAACCCCTATCAATTGTCGATTGACGATTGAATATTTATGGAATTGCGTCTATTTTCATTTTTTTTGACATTCTGTATTTCTGGAGGAGGTAAGAATGCTGGTTAATTCTTCTCTTTTCATTTTCACAAACCTAAGAATTGAAGGTTTAAATGAAAACCTGATAATAAAACGATAGAATGCCTCCAATATTCAATAGTCAATCGACAATAGTCAATCCAAACGATCTTCAATCTTCAATCCAGGTTCGTCCCGGTTAGGAGGTTAAGCGTGCAGGTTATCGGGCTCACCGGCGGAATCGCAACCGGAAAATCAACGGTTTCCGCTATACTTAAAAAAGCCGGCGCCGAAATAATTGATGCCGATCGCATTGCCCGTGAGGTGGTCAAAAAGGGTCTGCCGGCTTACCGGGAAATCGTAGAGAACTTTGGCGAAACCGTTCTGTTGTCTAACGGTGAAATCAACCGAAGCATACTGGGCGATCTTATTTTCAACGATCCTCGCAAAAAGCAGCTCCTCAACCGGATTGTGCACCCGCACGTCAGAAGAGAAACAAACCGACAGCTCAAAGATATGGAAAAATCCAGCCCGGATACGATTGCCGTTCTGGACATACCGCTGTTGTTTGAAGCTGAAATGCACAAAGATTTATCCGAAGTGATTGTCGTCTATGCACCTGAGCATATCCAGGTTAAGCGTTTGATGAAAAGAGATAACATTTCAGAAGCCGATGCCGTCGCCCGGGTCCGCTCCCAGATGCCGATTGAAGAAAAGAAGAACCGGGCCACCATTGTTATCGACAATTCAGGCACCATGCAAGATACCCGTAAGCAAACCCTCGAAATTTTTAAAACCTTGAAAGGATAAAAGCAAATTATGGACATTGTGGTGCCCAAGGAAATTCATCCCGCTGAAACCCGGGTGGCATTGATTCCCGAGCATGTCGCCCGGCTGGCAAAAAAAGGAGCACACATATCGGTAGAAACCGGAATTGGACAGGCACTCAACATCTCTGATGATGACTACCAAAAGGCAGGTGCATCTCTGGTTGCCGACCGCGATAAATTGTTTCAGACAGCAGATATGGTGCTGCGAATCCGTAAACCGTCCTTGGAAGAAGTCGCATTGCTGAAAGCAGAGAGTATTTATGTGAGTTTGATGGATCCGTTTAACGAACGGGAGTTGATTAATGCCTTCATGCAGAAGGGTGTGTCGGCTATCAGCATGGAGATGATCCCTCGAATCACCCGGGCGCAGAAAATGGATGTGTTAAGCTCACAATCAAATTTAGCCGGTTATGTGGCGGTGATTATCGCTGCCGAACGCCTGGACAAAATTTTCCCGATGATGATGACGCCGGCAGGAACCATTGCGCCGGCCAGGGTGTTTGTCATCGGAGTCGGCATTGCGGGCCTGCAGGCCATTGCGACCGCAAAACGGCTGGGTGCCCGGGTGGATGCTTTCGATACCCGGCCGGTGGTCGAGGAGCAGGTCAAATCTCTGGGGGCCCGTTTTGTGAAGATTGATCTGGGAGAAACCGGCCAGACCAAGCAGGGGTATGCCAAAGCACTGACCGCCGAACAAATGCAAAAACAGCACGAAGGCATGGCTAAGATTTGTGCGGCTTCCGATGTGGTGATCACTGCCGCTCAGGTATTCGGCAAAAAGGCACCGCAGATCATCACAGAAGATATGATCCGGGGCATGTCGAAGGGATCGGTGCTTGTTGACCTGGCCGTGGAGACCGGCGGAAATATCGCCGGTTCGCAGCCGGATGCGGAAGTTGATATGGATGGCGTGCGAATCATCGGCCTGGCCAACCTGCCGGGAGAGGTGGCGGTCAACGCCAGTCAGATGTTTTCTTCCAATTTGCATGCGCTGGTTGATGAATTTTGGAATGAAGAAGAAAAACGCTTCGTCCTGGACCTTGAAGACGAAATTATCAAAGGATGTGTGATTACACATAAGGATGAAATTATAAATGAGATGATCCGGAATCACTATCAGCAGTGAATTAAAAAATTCGCAATGGACATATTGGGTTGTGCATTGGTTTAGTACTCTGTTATGCTCATGAAAAATACAGAAGGGCTAAAACAATATTGCGCCACAAGGGGCTGGATAGAGGTGGGAAAAATAAAAATCGAAGTTAATCTATTCGCCACACTTTCACAATATATTCCCGGTGGAAACAAAGGGCCGACCCATATCGTTGACGTCGAGGAAGGCGCAACTGTCAGTGAACTTCTGCATCAACTGGGGGTACCGACCCAGTCTGTGAAATTGATCTTTCTGGATGGGATACATTCCGATCTTGATGCGGTGTTAAAAGAGGGAAACAGGCTCGGTGTTTTTCCTCCGGTCGGAGGTGGATAGGGGTTATCTAAACGTCTCGGAATTTCTACAACTAAATGACAAGCGCTGCCATATCTCGGCCGAAAAGCCCAATCCGGTCGCCGGAGCTCACCGCTATATTTAAGTCCCAGTCAAATGGATTACTACGTATTTGTTGATATCCGATCCATCGCGCCATGCCGCTGCGCGCCGCCAATAGTTTCCCGTTCAAAAAGATACTGTAGATATCTTTAGCAGAAATTTCCATGCGGGCCAAAAGCGATTCAATTGTTTCGTCGGTTTGGGGAGATATGCTTATGACATGTTCTTTGGCCGTATCCAGGTTGCCTGCATATCGGCGTAATTTCCCGTACAAATGAATCTCGACCATAACGTTTTCTCCATGCCAATCTTAATCCACTTCGACCCGCAGGAAGACCGCCTTCTTCTGCCAGTCTATTTGGAAAAGTTTCTCAATAGATAGTTTTTTGTTGTTTATTTCCGCCAGTCGGCATCCGGTCTGAAAATCATGCCTGTATTTGTTCAAAATATTCTCAAGATCTGTTCCAGAGATCCAAATACCCTGCTCGAGAAAAAGCGGACCGATTTCTTTGGCGGTCAGATTAAAGAGTTTCAGCTTCACCTCACCGGTTTGATCATTACCTGTTATATCTTCTTTGGGATGAGAAATTTGAGCCCGCATCGTTGCATAATAGCCCCCTTTACGTAGCATGGCACCCACAAGACCCGGCATGGCTGCAGAGAGAGCCAGGGTTGATCCATCTTTGACTAGGGTGGAACTGACATTATCTACAGCTTTTCCATCTAAAAAAATGGTTTGGATTCTTTTTTCTAAATACTCGTCGGGAATACCAAATTGCTGGCAGATCAGTTCTTTGATGCTAAAGCTTCCCCGAGTATTGACTATGAAACCTTGCGCCAGCAGTCTATAGAAGCTTGGTATCAGCTCTTTTTCGACGACCAATCTAAGATGTGACTCAGACGGATTTACAATTGAAGGTTTCGGTGTTGATGGATCAAAATGTTCCATACGCAAACCCAAATTTCTAAAAGTTTATTATCCACCTGACAGACAAAGATATGGGGAGTCCTTTTAAAGAGCTCCCCATATATTCAAAACCGAATCTAATATCGGCTACCAGTTAAAAACCTGATCAAGATCTTCATCTTTTACCTCGAATGTCACATTATGAGGCGGTAGCGCTTCTTTTTTGAAGTATTCGGGCAAGCGGTCATCCTTTTCTGTAAAACCGGCCCGGGTGTTGAAATCTCTTTCCGTTTTGAGGATCGCTTTACCTTGCTCTGTGAGGTCCTCTGCCGAGAGGCTCTGACCTGTAAAAGCGTTTATCAAATCGACCAGGGCCTGGAACGTATCCGGCTGATCCAGTATCGCAAAGGCGATAAACAAACACATCCCCGTCGAATCTGTGAGCATAGCCGTCGCGATCTGTAGATTTCTGGCAAGTTCCATCTGTCCTTTCGGTTTTAAAGGATCCACAGTTCCGCCGACGTCAAGGAGGTTTGCTGTCACTGAATAACCGGCCGTGTGATCGGCTCCCATGGGGGTGGTGGCATAGGTAACCCCTATACCTTGCACTGCACGGGGGTCATAGGCCGGCATCGCTTGATTTTTAACTACCGGAACTCTTTCAATACCGAAAACTTTTCCAGTCACTGCTGCACCATTTCCCAGGATGCGCCCTAAATGGGTTCCTTTGCCTACCTCATTTATCAAATTGATGGCTGCTTCAGCATCACCGAACTTAGCTATTCCAGCCTCCATGGCCACGGCAACGGCGGCTCCCATTTCAATGGTGTCCAACCCAAAATCATCATCCAGGCGGTCCAGCTGAGCAATGGCATCCAGGTCGTCGATGCCGCAATTTGCGCCGTGGGCCCAGACCGTCTCGTATTCGACCTGTTTGGTCACGTAGTGGCCGTCTTTGTCATAATATGTTCCTGAGCATCGGATGACACAGCCTCTATGACACCCATTGGTCGCAGAGCCTTTACCACCTCGGGCATTTTCAGTTTCAGCCAGGGTTTCTCCACTAATGTTGTTGACTGCATCAAATCGACCTGAGATGAAGTTGTTTGTTGGATAAGCGCCGGCTTCGTTTACTACGTTGGCTAATACATTCGTGCCGTAAGTGGGAAGAGATTCACCTGTAAGCGCATGTTTTCTCAGGCCGGCAACCCAAGCCTTATTGGCTTCTTTAAACTTGTCTGGATCTTTGGGAGAGCGCATTTTCATACCGGCATCATCCAGAATGATAACTTTTACGCCCTTGGACCCCATGACCGCCCCGACCCCACCGCGACCGGCATGACGGGTGGGTCGCATTTCCATATCCGTCAACGCTATTGTAGCCGCCGCCATTTTCATTTCGCCGGCAGGACCGATGGATATGCAAACTACCTTTTCACCATGATCCGCTTTTATTTTATCAACCAGATCATAATTACCCAGCATGCATAAACTGTTGTCAGGGATTATCTGAACGCCGTCTTTGTTTATCATGATTTTATAAAGCGTATCATCTTTGGGCTTGCCTTCCAGTATAATGGCGGCATAACCGAGCCTGGCAAGTACCTGGGATCCTTGCCCGCCTGCATTGGCTTCCTTGATACCACCGGTCAGGGGGCTTTTGCAGCCAATCGAAATTCGTCCGGACATCGCCGCCGCCGATCCGCTGAGCATACCCGGGGCGATAACCAGTTTATTGTTTTCACCCAGTGGGTAGCACAGCGGCGGCACCTCTTTTGAAACAATGCCTGATGTCAACCCACGCCCCGCCAGCCCCTGGTAACCGCCAAGGGATTCTTCAGTGTACGTGGGGTCGCCATCCGGCCCCATGTTAATACGTAAAATCTTATCCATGTGGTACCTCCTTATCCCGAAACAGTTTTTGCAGCATCTAATAAACGGCACAGACTGTAGAAACGATAACTGATGCCTCCAATTCGTTTCCGTTAGCCCAGAATATTTTAGTATTCGTATTCCCGGGCAATGTCAAGAAAAACCAAAGTGAATATGCATGAACGAATTTTGGCTGTTTTTACTTTCAAAATCTTTCATAAAATCGATTAAGGCTTCGAAGTCGGCCGGAAATTCAAAATCAATTTCAATGGCGGGAAAAAGATCACCCTGACTTTACAGGGATAATACCTTACAAAGACATATCTCATCAATCATTGAAAAGGGGTCAAGGTTCTGATAATTAAGTTGCTTGACCCTTTTTTCTGTCAAAAAAGTGTCACCATTTTCACAAGTTGAATCGGATTTGAAAAAAATAAAATTTATATTAAAAATAACATCAATAAGTTATGAGATAATTTTATCCGATTTATAATTTGGTGCTTGGAATTCGGAATTTTAAATTTTAATGGGCAAGCGCCGAAAGGAATGAACATCATGTCCATTGGTCTATTAATCTTTGTTTTTATTCTGGCCATTTTCCTGGGTGTGGAACTGATTAGCAAAGTGCCGTCGCAATTGCACACCCCGTTGATGTCGGGAACCAATGCCATTTCCGGCATCACCATCGTGGGGGCACTCACGGCCGCCGGAACCGGTGCCGACACCGTGGCCTCCATCGTGGGCACGATTGCACTTATCCTGGCCACCATCAATGTGGTGGGCGGGTATCTGGTTACCAATCGCATGCTCGCAATGTTTAAACGTAAAGATGCGGAGCCGAAATGACGGACTATACCGAAGTTCTGATTAATTTCGGATACATCGTTGCTTCTGTGCTCTTCATTATCGGAATCAAGATGCTCGGCAGACCGGAACGTGCCCAGCGCGGTAACATGGTCTCTGCCCTGGGTATGCTGATTGCCGTTGTCTCGGCGCTGTTTGAGTGCTGCCTGTCGTTCTCATTGGTCATCGCCGGCATGGTCGTCGGCGCCTTTATCGGCGTAATTGCCGCGCGCAGAGTTAAAATGACGTCCATGCCGCAGATGGTGGCGATTTTAAACGGCTTCGGCGGGCTGGCCAGCCTGCTGGTCGGCTGGGAAAATTATCACAGTATGCCCGAGAGCAACCTCTTTATCACCATCGCCATTCTTCTGGCCGTGCTCATTGGCGGCGTCGCCTTTTCCGGAAGTGTGATTGCCTATGGCAAACTTTCGGAAAGACTATCGGGCAAACCGATTTTCTTCTACAGTCAACAAATCGTTAACGGAACCATTATCATTGCAATTTTATTGTGCGGGGCAATCTTTGCATATCATCCGGCGGCATCATTTTCTTATGTGATTTTCATCGTCATCATCTGCCTGTCTCTGATCCTTGGCGTGCTGGGGGTTATCCCCATTGGTGGGGCCGACATGCCGGTGGTTATCGCCCTGCTAAACAGCTATTCCGGTCTGGCGGCCAGTGCAGCCGGCTTTATCATTCTCAACAATGTTCTCATCGTCGCCGGCGCACTGGTTGGCGCCAGCGGTCTGGTTTTAACCGGCATCATGTGCAAAGCCATGAATCGTTCCCTGGCCAATGTTCTGTTTGGCGGGCTGCAGGCTGCGGTGAACGCAGCCGGCGCCGAGCAGCAGGTCCAGGGAGAACCGCATCCCATCTCCCCGCAAGATGCCTACTTTATCCTTGAGGCCGCTCGCTCAGTGGTGTTTGTTCCGGGCTATGGTATGGCCGTTGCCCAGGCACAGCACGCAGTTCGCGAGCTGGGCGATATTCTGGAGAACAACGGCGCTGAAGTTCGTTATGCGATTCACCCGGTGGCCGGTCGAATGCCGGGGCACATGAATGTTCTGCTGGCTGAAGCCAATGTCCTTTACGAACAGCTGGCGGAGATGGATGATGTCAACCCGATAATGGAGGCCATTGACGTTTGTGTGGTTATCGGCGCCAACGACGTGGTCAACCCGGCCGCCAGAGAGATCGCTTCCAGTCCGATCTATGGAATGCCGGTGATCAACGCTGACAAGGCCAAAACCGTGATGGTCCTTAAACGCTCCATGGCCGCCGGATTTGCCGGTGTGGACAATCCCCTTTTTGTCAGGCAAAACACGCGCATGCTCTTCGGCGATGCCAAAGCTTCACTGCAGCAGCTGATTTCGGAGTTCAAGGAAGCCTGACAACCGGTCCCCGGCTGTCAGCTTTCAGGTTCAGCGTTCAGGGTTAGAGGATAAAGGCCAAAGGGCCGGTTTCATTAGTTCAATTGGTCTGATTGGTTCGATTGATGAAACTGTTTTCTTGGTTTGATTGGTTTAATTAGTTGTATTTGTTAAAGCGAACCAATTGAACGAATCGAACTAATCCAACCAATGGAACAAGTCGTTTTTCCTTGAACCTCTGAACCTTTGAACGTTGAACCTGGCGACTGACACTTGAATACTATGGATGCAAAAATAAAGCTGATCGCGGCAAAAATTAAGCAACGCGGCAAAAATATCGTATTTACAGGAGCCGGTATTTCCACCGAAAGCGGCATACCGGATTATCGCAGCCAGGGCGGTATCTGGGACAAGTTCCGCCCGGTCTATTTTGACGAATTTATGAGTTCCCGCGACGCACGTGAGAAATACTGGCGGAAATGGAAAGCGCTTTACAGGGGGATTACCCGGGCCGAACCGAATACCGGGCATGTATCCATTGTAAAACTTTACCGCATGGGCCTGCTGAGTGCGGTGATCACTCAGAATGTGGACGGGCTGCACCAGGCATCCGGGCTGGCGGATGAAAAAATAATCGAGCTTCACGGCAATACCCGGCGTATCCGATGCATGACCTGCCGCAAAATTACGCCCACCGAAGAAATTCAAGAACGTTTGGATTCCGGCGATCCGGCTCCGGATTGTAAATGCGGCGGCTATTTAAAGCCCGATACGATTTCATTCGGCCAGGCCATGCCGGTAGTCGAGGTTGAAAAAGCCACCGCTCTTTCTCAGACATGTGATTTTTTTCTGGTGGTGGGATCGACGCTGCTGGTTCAGCCGGCAGCTTACATGCCGATTTACGCCAAACAAAATAGCGCCTTTTTGGCCATCGTCAATCTGTCTGAAACACCCTGCGATAATATATGTGATGTGCTCATCCGGGAAAAAGCCGGTGAGGTGTTGCAACGGATTGTCAGAGAAGTGGAAAAGGGAGGATAAGGTTTCAGAGGTCAGATGAGCCGCTTTAGCCCTTTGAGCTATGGCGCGGCAGATACCGCCTTCGTCCTCGTACTCGTCCTCGTCCTTCGTCCCCGATAAAATTCTGATCTACGAGGACGAGCATGAGTACGAGTACGAAAAGAATCAGAGTAGATCGCATGTATCTGCCCTGCGCCCTCAACCTTATACCATGAAGCTCGTATGAAACTACAAAGTTTCTTTTTCGATCAAACTGGCCGCTTCGGCGCCCAGCGGCGGCGCCGACACCTGACCCCTTGTGGGTCAACGAACTTTGAGATTATCAATGACCTTGACGGTCCCGCCGGTGCTGCGGGAAATCTGAATAGCCCGATCCTTCTGATACCGGCTGCTGACGATCCCTGTAAGGGTGACAACACCCAGATAGACGTCGACATCGATATTCAGAGAACGCACCTCGGGCTCGGCGATCAGCTTGGCTTTGATTTTATTACTGATCACATTATCATCCCAGACTTTGCCAAAACTTCTTTCACCAATCTGAATATTATTCGTGACGGACTTTACTGCCGGCACACGATGAGCGATTTGTGAAGCACGGGCGGATTCTTCCCGGGTAGCGACGGCTCCCGTTAGAGTGACGTGGCCGCCGATGGTATCGACATCAATTTGCCGGGCTTTAACGATATCGTCTTTCAGCATTTCATGGTTAATTCGTGTGGTGATCGTGGAATCATCCATCATGCGTCCAACCGGGTTTTCGCCGGCTTCATGTCTCCCGACGCATCCGGAGATGACAAACAACAAAACGACAAACAAAATCAACTGCTTTTTCATGACCAATACTCCCTTGCTATGTGAATTTTATTTTAGTGTTATGTCCCGCAAGTAATTTACAAAACATAGATTGAGTTTATTAATGTTAATTCGTTTTATTTTAGGTGTCCGGAATAAGTAGGTTTCGGGTGTCAGGTGTCAGGTGTCAGATAACAGATGACAGAAAGCAGAAACAGTCTGTCATTTGTTTTCTGTGCTCTGTCCTCTGTATCTTCATGGCACCTGACACCGGAACACTGACACCTGACACCATAGACATTGTGTTGTTTAAAGAACTCAACTTAACTAAAATATACCACACGACTTTTGTAACATATTTGTGGGACACAACATTAGCAAAAGGATGCAAAAATTATGCTAAAACACGATCGAAAAAATAAACTATTAAATTTCAAATACTTATGAGGCAATAAGCCCTCAAACCGTTCAAAGAAGTGTATACAAAATGTCAAATAATGGTTATGAATATGTCAAATAATTGATGAAAGCAGGGACGAAACAAATGCAGATCGTAAATAATCTTCATGCCTTTATCTGGCAGTCGCCGACAGCTAACAATTGCAATGCCTATTTTATTGACGGTCCGACCCGGATTCTGATTGACCCGGGCCACCGGGCCCTCTTCGACCATGTTGAACGCGGATTAAGGGATTTGGGTCTGAAAATCGATGATATCGATCTGGTCATCTGCACCCATGCCCACCCGGACCACCTTGAAGCCGTCCCGCTATTTAAGGAAAAATCCGCCCTATTTACGCTGAATGAGATAGAATGGGATTGGGCGGCAACCATTGGTAAACAAATGAGTGCTGCCTTTGGAATCGATATTGATGCCCTGACGCCGGACTTTTTTCTGAAAGAGGGGACGCTTTCCCTTGAGGGTCTTGAAATGCAGGTTTTCCTGACCCCGGGTCATTCTCCCGGTTCGATCTGTCTTTACTGGCCGATGCAAAAGGCACTGTTTAGCGGAGACCTGGTATTTAAGGACGGACTTGGACGTACTGATTTGCCCGGAGGCGATGGGGCCCTGATCAAAGAAAGCATTAAGCGCATGTCGCGCCTGGAGGTTGAATTGCTGCTATCCGGACACGGCGAAATCATATCCGGAGCTCGGGAAGTAAAGTCAAACTTTGACCACCTTGAAGAATTCTGGTTTGGATACGTCTAATTCCGGCACACAGAAGACAGAAATCAGTTCTCCGTCAATCTGTTCTTTTGCCGATCCAGCTTTTCTTCAAACTTTGCCCGTATCTTCCCGAAATTTTCTCGCCAGGCTTCATCGATTTCCAGGTTGGGAACAACTGCCGAGCCTGAAATAAAATGTGTTTTCGCAAGTTTATCTTTTAAGGTTTTAGAGCGTTTCTGAGCAGCTGTGTCGATGACCTCATGAAAATCCTGCAAAACTGATGCGATCCCTTCAAAGTCGGACACCTTGAATTGCGCCAGCAGTTCAAACAGCTTTTGATTGTCCTTGCCCAGTTCGATCTGTCCGCATATTTCTTTAATCAGATGTTCGTTTCCCGTTCCCATCAGGCTGTATTCTTTCTTCAGAACTTGGTATTCGGAATTGAACCGGTCGAATGATATCGCCTCATCCTGAAATTTATTCAGCAGGCCGCGGATATGGCTCCCAATCTCTTTATTTTTCTGCTCCAGTTTTTCTTTATCACTGAGGCTTAGATTCTTGGTTTTTTCCATAACCAGATCTAAGGTGCTTTTAATCTCTGCCATACCGGTCCTCTTAACGTCTCGGAATTTCTATAATGTTTTTCAATGCGATGCAAAAAGGACACAATATTCCAGCCTGCTTATCTGGAAAGTCCAAGTTGCCATTAGATAACCTCTCTGTGGGAGCGGCTTCCAGCCGCGAAATTAAATGATCTCCCGCCGCCGGGATCCCACATTCAATACCACTTGTTCTTTCTGGATAACCCAATATTCCAGTATTCCACTTGTGAGCGATGCGAGCTAAATTCCTAGACATAAGTTTCACTGCGGCTGAATTAAGCGGTCCAGGATAAATCCGTGGAAGCTGTCCCCGCTGCCGGCGATAAAGACCCAGCCTAAATGAGTCAGGCACATGGTACAAAAACTAATCCTCCAGGCATAACCGCTGAACCAGGTAAACTCCGTTGAAGGTGGCCCTGCGTAGCCGCACCCCTGTGCATATTTAAAGCAGCCAATTTCAAAAACGACCCCATGGGGATTGGCAAAGGTGTGATGGTGCGCGCCCTGGATCGTAATGCGCTCCGCCGGCCGGGTGATGGCCTGGTGGCATTGGCGGCAAAGGATGTATTCTTCTTCTTCGGGAGATTGTTCTGCGGCTTCCTCTTCAGCCAGTTCCGGTGCCTGCTTGCCATCTTTTTTCCTGGAACGCTCACGAAATAAAGGTGTATGAACGATCTCGACCGTTTCCATTTCACCTGTCCCTAATTCAGGGTAAATAAACCACCCTTCATGTTATTTGAAAAGCGATTTTTTAAGAACCGCTTTATTGTACGCACCGATGATGTCCCGGCGGCTGACCACACCCTCCAGTTTGGACGGTTCATGCACAGATACAACCGGCAGAACCGCAAAATCTTTTGAGCTGATCTTTTCCAACGCCGTCCACAGATTGTCCTCCATGGAAATGGTCACCAGATCGGTGGTGGCCAGATCCCTGGCCACAACCAGGTCTTTCAGGTTTTCGTCAAAAATCGCTTCGCTATAGTCATTAAACGATAGGATGCCGGCCAGCTCATTTTGGGCATTGAGCACCGGAAAGCTGTTGAACTTGCTTTTGGATATCTTCTCGGCCATTTTCCCCAGCGGTAATGCTTCCGGCATGGTTTCAACATTTGCGTTCATCACCTCTTTTACAAACATTGATTTTAAGACATTGACCTCTTTACCTTCTTTGATATCGATGCCGCGTCTGGCCAATTTTAAGGTATAAATTGAATCCCTCAGCAGATGCCCACTGGCGATTGTTGCAATGATGCATGCGAGCATGAGCGGAAGAATGATTTTGTAATCACCGGTCATCTCAAACAAAATCAAAATGGCCGCCAGGGGACCATGGGTGGTGGCGCTGACCACCGCACCCATACCCACAATGCTATAAGCACCTGGAGATGCGGTGATGTTGGGGAACAGTTGATTAACCACGACTCCGAAGAACCCCCCGGCCATGGCTCCCAAAAAAAGTGACGGGGCAAAAATTCCGCCGGAGCCGCCGGAGCCGATGGTGATGGATGTAGCCAGAATCTTAACCCCCACCAGAACCAGCAAAAGCCACCAGGCCATCTGCTGCATCAACGCCATGTCAATGGCCCCATAACCAACGCCCAGAACCTGCGGAAAAACCAATGAGGCGGCCCCCAGAACCAGCCCGCCGATTATTCCCTTGAGATATTCTGGAAATTTAATCTCATCAAAAAAATCTTCGATTCGATAAAGGGTTTTGGTGAATGTCACCCCCGCCAGGGCACAAAAAAGGCCCAATACCAGATATATGGGAAATTCCCAGGCGCTGACCAGCTCATAGGCCGGAACGATAAAGGCGGGCGTATCACCCAGAAACCCACGTGAAACGGCGGTGGCAACCACGGAGCTGATCACAATCGGGCTAAACGTCGCCAGGCCGAAATCGCCCAGAATCACCTCCAGGGCAAACATGGATCCCGCGATCGGGGCATTAAATGTGGCGGCAATTCCGGCGGCCGCACCGCATCCAACCAGCGCCCGCATACGGTCTGGTGAAACTTTTATAAATTGACCCAGGACCGATCCGATGGCCGAGCCAATTTGAACGATCGGGCCTTCCCGGCCGACAGAGCCGCCGGTGCTGATACAGATGGCGGAAGCCAGCGATTTAACCACCACCACCCGCTTTCTGATGACGCCGCCCTTGAGCGCCACAGCTTCCATAACTTCCGGCACACCATGCCCCTTGGCCTCTCTGGCAAAAAAATAAACCAACGGGCCCACAATCAAGCCCCCGATTGTCGGGATTGCCACACGATAATACCATGGAAAATTTACCACCAACTCCAGCAAATCGTTCTCACCACCATAAGCCAGGGTTTGAAAGAAGTCGATCAAATACCGAAACCCCACAGCCCCAAAGCCAGCCGCCAGTCCCACAATGACTGCCAGTATCACCATAATCGTGTGTTCATTGATCTGGATCTGTTTTAGATTTGAAAATTTTTCAAAAACCTGGGTTTTCATCGACATAATAACATCTCGGAATTTCTATAACTGAATGAAAATAAAGGGTATTTTGGAGACACCAGTTTTTGCCTCAACCATGGAATAATGGCCTCCGGCTCATAGAGCCTATGGCCCGGAGAGAATAGTGGAACGATGGAATAGTGGATTTTCAAAGGATATTATCCATTTGTACTTAATCGTCAAGAAGAATTTTGCCATCTACCCAACCTTGCAGTATCCCAAAACCCAATTTTCCATTATTCCAGCATTCCACCATTCCAATTGGGGCGAAGCCCCAAACTTGATTTTTAAGATTGACTTCGTCCCCAAAGCCCTGTAAAAGAAGTATTTTCCATACAAAACGACCTAAATCATTGCGTATACATACACAGCGATTTGAAAGTTTGACCGCTTTGGATAGCCTTCATGCCGGCAATTCGCCCGTAAGATGCGCAATTAATTGGGGCGCTGTGTATAATCAAACCGATGACTTGACATCAAGAAAAAAATACATATATTTGCAGCAATAAAAGTAACATAGAGAGTTAACTGCCTGATATTTTTTATATCAATCTCAAGAGGATGAATATGCCGTTTTATGAATTTCAATGCCCGGAAGGCACAATAACCGAAAGCCTGGTCCCCATGGGTACCGCGCACATCAAATGCCCCAAGTGTAACAAGCGGGCCAAGAAGATTATGTCAGCCTGTTCGTTTAAATTGCTCGGGGGCGGATGGTATGCCGATGGGTATTCTTCAACAAAGAAAGCCTCGGGTAAAACTTCTACCAAAAGCGCTAAAAAGGAAACTAAAAATAAAAAACCGTGATCGAACCTTAGCTTGAAGGTCAGTACAAATCCGGCATAAAATTTTGTCACCCAACACGTTATGTGAAAGCCGCACACCCTACTTTTCCATTTCATAAAAGTTTAAGCATCCCTCCTGTGGTTCTGCGACAGGGGGGTTGTTTTTTTCCGGCAAAGTCATTTTCTTCCATTTCAATACCGATCGCCTGGCGCTCGGATGACCCTATCGCGATGCAAGAGGTGAAATGTGGAATCAAAATGTGAATATTCAAGCATACAAATCCCCAACGATCCCAAGTATGCAACCGCAGCTGCCATCTATGTATGCGAAATCGCCCGTACGATCGGAATGCAAAAACCAGAATTAGAATCTCTCGAAAAAGGCATTATCGAAGCCATCAACGCCCTGATCGGGTATTCCTTCGAAGCCGGTGAAAAAGGTATCCTGGAGGTATTCTGTGAACGCATTGCTGAAGGTTTTAAGGTGAGCCTGCGGGATAAAGGACTGCCTTTCGGGGCTGTAGATGCAGAATTATCAATCACTGAAGGTCAGGTTGGCGACCTCCCCGGAATGGCAGAACCAATTTCCCATCTAAAGCAATACCTCGATGAAATTCGACTGCACAATCTGGGTCCGCAAGGCAAGGAGCTGGTTTTAATAAAGCATCTGAAAAATAAAAACATCACTGACTATTACGCCGCCTGTGACCTGGAGCCATATGAACCATCACCATCAGCAGCGCCAATTGCCCTGTCGGCCGATCAATTAAAATGCCGGGTCCGGCAGATGAAACCGACCGATGCCGCCGAAGTATCAAAAACCATATATAAAACTTACGGCTATACCTATCCCCACGACTATGTCTACTATCCCGAAGAAATTATCGCCCTGAATGAAAGCGGCCGGATTTTCTCTGCGGTTGCCATTGCCGGTGATAAAGAAATTGCCGGATATGGTGTCTTTCAAATCTGGCAAGAAAACCCTCAAATCGTTGAAATGGCCCAGGGTGTCGTCAAACCGGAGTTTCGCTCCCTGGGGTGTTTTCGCAATATAACCCAATATCTGTTAGATCAGGCAAAATCCCGCGGCCTCAAAGGCGCCTTCGGGGAGGCGGTTACCAATCACACGGTTTCGCAACATACGGTTCATGGATTCGGTTTCAGAGACTGTGGATTGAGACTGGGATTGGTACCGCCAAACACCTTGTTTAAAGGCATGAATGGCAAAATTCCTTATCGCGTGAGCAATCTGGTGCAATTTTTATATCTGCAACCGCCGCCGGCGCTCTCTATAGAAATTTATGCGCCGCCGCATCACAAAGACATGCTTGCCGCTCTGTATAAAGAACTGGGTGTTCGGCCTGAGATTAAAAAGGCGCTACCGGCGAAAACGAAAAAGGCCGCAGCGACATCGATCGTTAAAATAAAGCAGGTCGCATCAATGAGTTATGCCCGCATTATCATTGACCGCTATGGCCAAAATATCGTCGACGAGTTAAAAACCAGCGTAAAGGAACTGTGCCTGAATAAAACCGAAATTGTAAATCTTTTCTTAAACCTGTCCGACCCGCTGGTTTGCACATACACGCAGCAATTTGAGAAGCTGGGATTTTTCTTTGCCGGTATATTGCCGGGCGGGTTTACGGATGGTGATGCGTTGATTCTGCAGTATTTAAACAACGTGCCGATCGATTATGATGTCATTCAGGTCAAATCCGCCACGGCCAAGAAGCTTCTGGCCTATGTTCGAGAACACGATCCAAACTTAGCGTAGGTTTCAGGTGTCTGGTGTCAGGAAACAAGGATTTGTTAAATTAGTTTTATTTGTCTAATTGGTTGGTTTATAGTGGTTGTCAAAAAAACATTCCGGTATTCAACCGTTTTTTTCTACAACCGTACACGCGTTTATGCCCCTATTCCTTAATTCGGAACATTATTATGGAAAGCGGTATTTAGTGATTGTCAAAAAACGTTGCGTTATTCTACCGTTTTTTTCTACAACCACTTATGCCCCTATTCCTTAATTCGGAACATTATGATGGAAAGCGGTATAAACTGAACCAATTGAACGAATTAAACCAATAAAACCAATAAAACGTTTGCTCGACACCTGAACCTATTTAGACGGTGGGCTAAAGTTCGCTACGTAGTAATCGTCGATGATTCCTTTCGCTTTGAGCGATTCCCCGAAGTCCCTCGCAGATTTTTTATCCGGAAAATGGGAAACGCGAACCTGGTACCATTTTTTTTTGGCGCTGATCGCTTCCCGCCAGTAGGCATCCAAACCCTGCTTTTTCAAATTTTCCACGAGTTTTTTCGCATAGGCCGGTTTTAGATAGGCCGCCACCTGCAACGTGAATGGATCCGTAATTTTTTCAGGCGCTTTTTCAATTTTCTGGGCAACCGGTGTCTCGGTCTTTACCAGATGACCCACCGTGTTGATCACCAGGACAACGACTGCCGTGGTCAATCCCGCCAGCAGGATGCCGCTGAGCACCCGTCTCGATTTTTTGGACTGCCGGGTCCGCCGGCCGGCAGACCGTATCTGTCGGTAAATCCAGACCGGCAGGCCGGTAACATCTTCGTAAAATGTCTGCAGCACTGCAGCGGTTGTTTGCAGAAAAGATACCCGTTTCTGAATCGGCCGCTGAACGACTTGTTGGTCGGCAAGCGCAACGGGGGGCTTAAACCCGGCACTCATCTTTTTTATTTCAGCCGGATCAATGCCGTCCAGGTAAGTGTAGGCCTGTTGCAGCAGCGGTTTGTTGCGCTCTGTAAGCGAAATCCAGCGCACACACGCAGCAATACCCCTTAAGATGGCAGGGCGGTGATCGCTTTCTTCAATCGCCTTGAGATAAATCGCCAGTGCCCATTCCTCCGCGCGTCTTTCCTTTAAAAAAAGGTCTGCCAGGTCTTTGAAGAAGTCAGCGGGCAACTGTTGATCGGCAGTCAGCACCCGCCGGTAGGTTTGCAGTGCCGGAAAATCGGTCCTTTCCAGCATTAGATAATACCGGGCAAGTGCGGACTGGACGGTTCGATTTTTTGGCTGGGCGGTGCCGATTAGATAGGCCAGATCCTGATGTTCTTCCCTCAAGCCTTCGCGACTTTCGACCTGCTGTATCCAGTTCTCGGCAACTTCTTCATCTTGCGGATTTGATTGCAGGTAAGATACCAGAAATTTTTCGGAGTCGTAAGCTTTTCGGGCACGGGCCAGGTAAAACCGGGCAACGCGAGCGGTTAACACGCCGGACTTTTGCTTTTTTACAAGCGGTGAAATCAGAAAACTGTCGAAAACAGCCAGAGCCCGCCGAAACCGATTTTCGGCCTCGGAAACCATGCCATCTCTTTCAAAAACACCGGCCTCATGGATTAGCCGTTCAACCGAGCCAAGCCCCCATCGGGTCGAAACCCACCCGATCAGCAGAAACGCTGTCACAAGGATGAGCGCAACCGGCAACAGTGCCCATTCGAGCCCGATTCGGGCCTGGAAAGACGGCAGCACCCACAGGCAGGCGACACCACCTAAAAAAACCGTCAGCCAGATACGCACGGCGATATGTTTAAAAAAAGAAAGCATTGTTGGTATTTAGTGTTTAGTGTTTAGTGTTTGGTGTTTAGTATTTGGTGTTTAGTGTTGGTGTTTGGTGTTTTGGGGTCAACCAGTAATCTTCAGCGGATCAGAAACTAAACACTAAACACAAAATACTAAACACCTGTTAATTATTACTCGGGCGGCAGATCTTCCTCTTTAATAGCAGATTCATCCGCCTTTTTTATGGTGGGCTTTTGCCCCTCCTCAACGGCAGGTTTATCCGGCGCTTGAACGGCAGGCCTGTCCGCCTCTTCTGTCGCGGACTTGTCCGGCGCAGCAGCAGCAACCTCTCCGGAGCGCAAAGCGACCTGCACCGGATTTTGTGTCCAGTGACCGGCGATTTCACCGCTAACCGGGTCAACCGTTTCAAAGTGTATGTCGGATGGAACGCTAAATTCCCGATGGGGTTCGCCGTCGGTGGCCTTGATCATGAAATCCGCCCAGATCGGTGCGGCCCCGCGGCCGCCGGTAATTCCGACGCCGTTCGCATCGCGCATGCGGAGGCCGCGATCATATCCCACCCAGACTGAAACACTGAGAGTCGGCGTAAATCCGGTGAACCAGGCATCACGAAAATCATCAGATGTACCGGTTTTCCCTGCGGCCGGCAGATCGAAACCCGTGCGCCGGATGATTCGACCGGTGCCTGTCGTCAAAACCCCGCGCATCATGTCAACAACCTGATAGCCGATGCCGGCGTCCAACGAACGCTGGCCTCGAACAATTTGTTCTTCCAGCACTCGACCCAGAGGGTCCTCGACCCGCAGGATCCAGAACGGTTCATGTCGAACACCGCCGGTTGCATAAGTGGCAAATGCCGAGGCCATTTCCAGGGGACTAACGCCGGAAGTCCCCAGCGCCAGCGAATACACGGGTTTCAAGGAACTGTTGATTCCGGAGCGGCGGGCCACATCGATCACCGCATCCGGACCGACACGTTCAACCAGCTGGGCGGCAATCGCATTGACGCTTTTCATAAGCGCCTGTTTTAAAATCATGGGACCTTCATATTCGCGTCCGAAATTCTGAGGCGTCCAGTCACTGGCACCCGTGACCGGAATCGTAATGGGTTTGTCCACAAAAACGTTGGCAGGCGTCAAACCCAGCTTTTCAAATGCCGCATAATACAGAAAGGGTTTAAAACCGGATCCGGGCAGACGATTGCTTTCCACCGCTCGGTTAAATTCCGTTTCCGAATAATCTCTTCCCCCCACAAGGGCTTTGACGGCACCGGAGTTGCATTCGACGGCCACCAGCGCTCCCTGCGGGTGAGTCAGTGGTCTGGCGCCGCCGGTTTCATCCCCGTCGGCAATTCCCATCAGCTGATCCAATTTTTTCAATCCGTTTTGCAGAGATTCGATTGCCCAGGCTTGCTGCTGGGGATCCAGAGTGGTGCTGACCTTCAACCCGCCGTGATAAACCACCTCCGGGCCGTAACGTTCTTCAAGATCGTTTAAGACCAGGTCGAGAAAATAGCTGCCTTTGGGTGTGCCGTCAGAATGAGCTGCCAACTGCAGTTCGGCCTGAAAAGCAGCCTCGGCTTCTACAACTGTCGAGTAGCCCACGGCTTTCATGCGTGCCAGCACCAGTTGCTGTCTTTTTTTGGCGCGTTCAAAATATCGGTAGGGGTTATAGCGGGTCGGTGACTTGGGTAGGCCGGCCAGCAAAGCGGATTCTGCCAGATTAAGCTCCAGCGCAGGTTTGCCGAAAAACGATCGGGCAGCCTGCTCAATTCCATAAGCGCCGACACCAAAGGGAATTTGATTCAGATAGGCTTCCAGAATTTCACGCTTGCTGTATTGGGTCTCGATTTGCAGGGCAATCAGCAGTTCACGAAATTTGCGCATATAGGTTCGCCGATAGCTGAAAAACAGATTCTTGGCGAGCTGCTGGGTGATGGTTGAAGCCCCCTGGATCCTACCACGCTCAAAAAGAGTTATCCACAGCGCTTTCAGGGTGCGCAGTTTATCAAGGCCATGGTGCTCCCAGAAACGATGGTCTTCAGTGGCAATCATCGCTTTGATAAAGAAAGGGGAAATCCGGTTGAGGGGAACGACTTCCCGGCCGCCAATGATCATTAGCCTTTCGCCGGTCGCCGCAAATATTTCCGTAGGCGGTGTTTCGATGATACGCCCCAACGGCTCCGGTACCTGAGGCAATTCCCGCACCGCCATAAAAAAAAGAGCAGCCGTCAGCAAAACCCCCAGACCCGCCAGGGTCATGCCCAGGTAAAAGATAATGCTGAAGCGGCGCAAACTTACGGCAAACAGGCTCATTGACGTGTCCAGTGTTTTTTGGGGTCATCGGTTTCACCGGCCGCATGATCCATATCCATACCTTCCAGACGGGATCGTAATCGCCAGACCGCCCATTCATGGCCCGGTACTAAAACGACACGGTGCTGGGTGCCATCGAAGAATTCAAAGCCCAGCTCAATAAAGCCGGACAGGGTTTCATCAGATATGCCGACTCGCACAATTTGCCCGGATACTTCCAGCAGCGTCTCCGGATGCGGCACCATGCTGCGGCGTACCTCTTCGGGAAAAGATTCCAGAGAATTGAAAAACTGACCGGCAGGATAGATACGATTTTTAAAAACCGGCAACTGATCCAGAGATTCCGCCAGAGCCACTTCACCGCGTTTCAATTGGGACAGCAGAACGGAGCCCAGTTCAAGCTGCCGCAACACCCGGTTGTTGGCATCCAGCAGGTAGATCATCAAACCGGCACCGGATTTTTCAAAGTAAGTCCGGCGCCAGTGACCGGTACTGAAAAGTCCAAGCAGCTCAAAAGGGGAGATAATGTCAGGGACCATAGACGGTGCCAGCCGCAAATAAAGTTTGCGGAAATGATCGGCTGAAAGCATCACCCCTTTTCCGGGGGCGACATTTTCGGCAATTTGCGTAAAGGTGGCCGCACTGCGGGCTTCACGCTGCAAGGTCTGACGGTCGGTTAGGATTTGTTCGAGGGTTTGCTGTGCAGTTCGGGTTTGACGGCTTTTTTCCCAGATAGAGCCGGATTCAGGGCGCTCTAAATTGGTGGTCATCAGATACGACCCTAATATGCGCTCCATCCAATCAAAACGAAGTTCCAGAATAAAAATGGAGCTTACCATAATAATCATCAAAATGGGCCGCAGTGCAAATACTCTTTTTGCCCATTCGCTAAAATCTCTTGGCTCAGCCCATTCGGTCATGATAAAGATAAAATTGTTGTATTGGAAATCAAGGTTTATTTTACAGGCGCGATTCTTTCCTCTATTCTAAAAAAACCTGTCTACAGTGTCAAGAATGCAAAAATGAAGGTTTGTCTGACAAAAACGCTGCGGTTTGCTTTAGTGATTTTCGGATTTTTAATTTTACCGACCACCCGCGGCCTGGGTGCCGTCATTGTTTACGACCGGGTGACAACCGTCGGCACACCGGTTTATTTAAAGGTGTTAACCAAGGGAAGAATTTTTGCCGACGGCGGAAGATTGGTGGAGTTTTACCTCGATGATAAAAGCTTCGGTAAAAATTTAACCGGCGGAGATGGCTACGGGTATCGGAAATATACACCCCAGCGTGAGGGAATCATTAAAGTAAGAGCCACCTCGGACGGGGAGAGCGGGAACGGTCTGGTACTGGTGATGAAAAAAAGCGAAAAGGCTGTTCTGATTGAAATCGAGGGTGGATTCAAAGATGCATTAATCTCAGATATAGCAGCCGGAGTCAGTCGCCAGGCCGTTAAACAGCTGCTCAAGAAATATCGCGTTATCTACTTGAGCCGGCATACGGGCATTCGGATAGCTCGAAGCTGGCTGGATAAAAATGAGTTTCCGGACGCACCGGTTTTACGGTGGCGGGGCGAGCAGACACTTAACGCCTTGAAAGAAAAAAGCGTCAAGCTTTATGCCATCATCGGTCCCGCCAGTGTGATTGCCGCAGCTGCCGACCATATAAAAAAACGATACACGTTTGATCAAAACCAAAAAGAGCAGACCGTAAAAGACTGGCAAGAAGTGATGCAGCGGTTGTCCGAAAGCGCTTCCAAGGATCCCCCGAAAACCAAAAAGAAAAAATGAGACGGGTCTAATGTATATGAATCCATCTCAAAAATAGGATTTTGGTTCAAGATCGCGGCGGAGCCGAGTTTCAAACCGGAGGCATACTGTTGTATGTCGAGGATTTGAAGCGAGGCACCAACAAAGATATTGGGCCAAAAGACATTTTTGAGATGGATTCATTTTATTTTGGCCCCAAATATTTGTGGATGGTTCCGTCACCGGCCACAACGTAAACCGCACCATCATTTGCCAAGGCAATGGATGCCAGACCGTTTCCGCTAAAATTGGTATCCTGACTGCGCGTCGATAAATCGTGGCTGAAGGTAAGCAACGCGCCGGTAGATACATAAATACAATTTTCGGTTACCGCCGGGGAAGCGTAAGTTTGACCCATCAAGGCAAATTTGCGCGGCAACTCTCCATCGTAAATGAGGGTGCCATCAAGTTGGTGCACAACCTCAATATGATCCTTTGCAATAATGAAGATGTTGTCCTCGGGGGTTGCCGCCGGAGTCGCAAAAACCGGCCGACCGGCATCATGCTCCCACAATTTGACACCGGTTTCCATATCATAGGCCAGCGTCTTTCCATCCTGTCGTCCGAAAACCATCATACCGTTGGGTAACAGAGCGGTAGAGGAGTGTTTTTCAAACGCATGAAATTCCCTCCAGACAACAGATAATTCATCATCCCATTCATAGGAGCCGATGCTGCACAGGTTATCTGCAATCGCTACCAGCGGTACTTTTCTGTCCGTAAAAACGGCCAAAGTGGGATCGATAAATACATCCGGCAGGTCATTTCTGCCGCCGCCGGTTTCAGCAGGTTTTACGGAAAGAAATTGCCCGACCGCTGAAAACGTATCAAACACATCCTCACTGCGGGCACGCTGGTCGGCGCTGCCCCAGTTACATCGGCCTAAGGCTTTGCGATCGAGCATGTCAACGGTTTTGCCGTTGTCGCGCAAAACCAAAAGCTGTCCCTGCGGGTCATCATCAACGACAGCAGTCACGTAAACAAAAATAAGCGTGTCATCACCCCATTTCAAAACCTTGGGGGAGCTGGATGTAAATCCGTCATCCGCAAATGCGAATGACCAGCGAATTTTATTGAATTCATCGACCTTATGGAGAACACTTCTGGATCGCCGGTGGGCTAACGGGTGATTGGTAATAACATAAATATCTCCATTTCTGGAGATTGCGGGGGTGGAGACAATATGGACAATTTTATCCTCGGAGGCGAATGAACGGCGCCAGCGTTCATTCCCATCCTCTGAATTGATGGCCACCAGTTCGCCGTCCACCGTACCGATATAAATAACTTTCCTCCCATCGATATCGACTCCGATGACCGGAGAAGAGCTCGTAATTTTATAGGGCGCGGAAATCCAGGCCGAAGAGAGCGCAAACCCGCTTTCCACCGGTATGTAGCCCTGGCCCGGCAGATTGCCGTGAAAATGTCTCCACTTCGGGATACCGTCGCTGGAACAGCCAACCAAAATCAAGAGGCAGCATGTTAAAATAGCGCCGCGCAAAAAAGAGGTCATGTTAGGATCCTCCCTCAGATATTTGTTCTACAGGGATGGCTTCTTGTAAACTGGGAGGAGATACATGTCAATATCTTCCTAAAAATTCGGCTGATTAAAGAAAAAGGCCGCAAAACCCTTGCAGGGCCAAAAATCTGTAAGCGGATTAAAAATAAATCAAGCTCATCGTTAATAATATAGGCAGTATTGCTCCGGATGCAACCGTGCAGTTCCCATTCTCAATTGGAAGGGAGGTTTTACAGGCAAGTGAACTAAAGTTAGAAGTGATCTAAAGTGCCTAAAATTGAGGAATTCTGCCCGTCAAGAGCCTCCCGTCGAGAGCCTCTGGGTCGAACGATCATTTAAATATAAAAAAGATGAAGCGAAGCGATACCGCAACTTTAGGCACTCCAAACTTTAGTTCACTTTAGGCACCTATTTTTCATTTTTTAAAACGACTATCGCCGGTAGTGATAATGACCGGAATGCAAGGCGTGAAGGACTTCTACGGAAAATAGCAACGCCAGTGATGAGTAAAAAATCCACATTAAGATGACAATGACGGAGCTAAGGGAGCCATATAAAACACTGACCTCGGTGATATGACTGATATACACACTGAAGAGTTTGCGGGCCACGATCCACAGCAGGCAGAAGACAACTGCAGAAGCCAGTCGGTGCCGCAGCTGTATTTTTACATTCAGAAACAGTTTGATGGTGACCATATAAAAAGCAATCAGTACCACTGCAGATAAAAGGTTAATGCGGTGGGAAGTAAAAGCGGTCATGGCCAATTTGGAAACCTGATTAACGTAGGGCGTATTGTTTGCGGCATTTAAGATATGGGATATGACCGTTGAAAGGATAATCAAGATGAAATTGGACATAAAAAAAAGTAACCCGGCAAAAACGCTGACAATAACATAAAACGCCTGCCCAAAAAGCAAATGCCGCGGTGGAAGCTGGAATATTTTGCGGTATGATGTTTCCAGCGATTTGAAAAAAAGGCCGCTGATAATCGGCAGCATCAAAAAATTGATGGCCTTAAAGGATCCGTATGCATCCGGGTTAATGACATGGGCCTTAATCCATTTTTTCGTTACGAAGGGAATGACATGGTTTATTTCTTCTGCGAGTACCTCCGAAATATTGCCGGCCCAGGCGGCATTGGAAATAAAGAAACCTTTAAACAGATCCAAAATCAGGATACTCAAGGTGGTAAACGGAATGATCGAAAGTAAAAAAACAAAAGACACCGATAAAGACAGCGTCACACAGTCATCTTTAATAAATTTGTTTAAAGAGGTAGAAAAAAGATTATACCCCGGAATGTTTAAACTCATGACTCGTGTTTTCATTATCCTTACCAGCAGGCTTTCAGCCTGCCCCCCCGTCTTCCTTCGAATATATTTCAGCCAGTTCTACCCTTCCATGAGTTCGGCGGTCAGGTCTTCACGCACATCATATTCAAGGGATTTTATGTTTGGGAATAGGCCGACGAGAATTTTTTTTGATTTTTCGATGCTGCTGATCGCTTGATACATCTTGCTGTTTTCGGTCTTGGTCAGATCCAGCTGTCCGCTGATTTCATCAATGTCATCCAGTACGAAATCCAGTTCGTTGATGACCCGTAATAAATCCTGAGCCTCCATAGTTAACCTCCTTTTTTTTTAAATCCCCCTTACCAGAGAATTTATCGGCAACCAAAGGAAAAACTTGAGCAGTTTTCTATTTCATAATCCTGGAATTCTGCAACCTCATGTGCTCAAGGTTGGCTGCTGAAATTGCTTTCTAATAGATTTTGTGATTTATAAACAATTTGATCCGGTGCG
>Ga0255055_10000297_pt1 | contig 39146 bp, 35 predicted proteins | sample JV7_2_27_MG_FD_188633 | JGI IMG/M metagenome (GOLD analysis project Ga0255055, IMG submission 188633) | Seawater microbial communities from Jervis Inlet, British Columbia, Canada - JV7_2_27 | ecosystem: Environmental > Aquatic > Marine > Inlet | place: Canada: British Columbia | collected... | reverse complement strand
CTCACCGGCAACCGGAAACTCGTCGAGGAAGCAGCGGCCCGGGCCGAAGCCGGCGGCGCAGAGATCGCCGTCTTCCCGGAGCTGGTCCTCACCGGATACCCGCCGATGGATCTGCTCGAGCGCGACGGTTTCGTGCGCGATCAGATCGCCGAGCTCGAGACCCTGGCGCCCGCCTCGCGAGGGATCGACCTGGTTCTGGGCGTCGCCGTCCCGGCGGAAGGAGGCGGCTCCAAGCGTCTCGCCAACGCGGCCGTCCTGCTGCGCGGTGGCAAGCAGGTGGCAGTCCAGGCGAAGAGCCTGCTGCCGACCTACGACGTCTTCGACGAGAACCGCTACTTCATCCCGGCCGACCGGCGCGAGCCGGTCGCCGCGCGAGACCGCGGCTCTCTCCTCGGTCTCACGATCTGTGAGGACGCCTGGATCGGGGAGATCCCCTACCCGGCGGATCCAGTCGGGGACCTCGTCAAGGCGGGCGCCGATCTGGTGCTGAACATCTCCGCCTCACCCTGGCACGTCGGCAAGCCCGCCGAGCGGCGCCGGGTGCTCGCGGAACTCGCCGCGCGCCACCGCGTTCCCATCGTCTTCACCAATCAAGTGGGAGGCAACGACGAGCTGATCTTCGACGGGGCCTCCTTCGTCGTGGACGCGGAGGGAGAGTGTCGCGCATCGCTGCCGCTCTTCGAACCGGCCCTCGAGATCGTCGAACTGCGGGACGGAGGATCGGGACAGATCCCCGAGGAGATCGTCGAGCCGGAGCGAATCGCCCAACTCGAAGCGGCCCTGGTGCTCGGAATCCGCGACTACTTCCGCAAGCAGGGCCTTCCGCCCGGCGCCGTCGTCGGGCTCTCCGGTGGAATCGACTCGGCGGTCACCGCACACCTGGCCGTCGAGGCGCTGGGAAGCGATCGCATCGTGGGGATCGCCATGCCCGGCCCCTTCTCCTCGGAACACAGCGTGAGAGACGCCCTGGCACTGGGGAAGCACCTGGGAATCGAGATCCGAACCGTGAAGCTCGACCCGATCTACGACGCCTTCCTCGGCGTCTTCGCCGAGCTTTTCGGCAAGCGCAGCGACTACGGCGTGGCCCAGCAGAACATCCAGGCGCGGATTCGCGGCTCGATCCTGATGGCCGTCTCCAATGCCGAGGGGCGGCTGGTGCTGGCCACCGGGAACAAGAGCGAGCTCTCGATCGGCTATTGCACCCTCTACGGAGACATGGTGGGGGGTCTCGCGGTGCTGGGTGACGTCTACAAACGCGACGTCTACGCCCTGGCACACCACGCCAACAAGAACGGGGAACGCATACCTGCGAGCACCATCTCCAAGCCTCCCTCGGCGGAGCTCGCGCCGAACCAGCTCGACAGCGACGACCTGCCTCCTTACGAGGTACTCGACCAGGTTCTCCAGCAGGCGATCGAGGGTGGGCTCGGCGCCGCGAGCGTGCGCCCGCCCGAGGGAACCTCCCCGAAAGTCACCCAGGCCATCGTCAGGCGCCTCGACCGAAACGAGTACAAGCGGCGCCAGGCCCCGCTGGTGCTGCGGGTATCCGCGAAGGCATTCGGAAGGGGTCGGAGACTACCCATCGTCCACCGCTACCAGGACGGAGACGGCTAGGCGACCTCGGGAGGGATCTGCCGGACGTGCTCGGCGCGAGCGCCGCGAGGGCCTTCCTGGATGACGTACTCGACGTTGTCCCCTTCGGAGATCGAGTCGTAGTCGGATCCGTTCATACCGGAGCGATGAAAGAAGACCTCCTTGCCGTCGTCCCCGCGAATGAATCCGAAGCCGCGATCACGCACCATCTTCTTGATCCGGCCCTTCGACTTCGGTCCGGTGGGAGCCGGCGTCGGGCCGGCGGCCCTCCGGGCGCGGGTACGCCCACGCCCTCGGGAACGGCTCGCGTGGTAGCGCTCGCCCAGGACGAACTCGGTAAGGAAGAGAACGCTGGGAACCACCAGGTCCTGCAGCTCCTCGGATGCGGCCGCGAGCAACACCTCGTCCTCTCCGACTTCCACGACGCTGTAGCGAAGGCCGGTATTCTTATGGGTGCACTGAGCCCCCGGTTCGATCTCGTCGAGCGACCGCATCGCACAACCTCAGTCTCGTCGGTCTCGGCCCAGAGGGGACGGGAAAGCCGCAGGAGGGGCCGCGGGAACCGCGGTACCGCGAAACAGCGAGAGTAGACGATCAACAGCTGCCAGTCAAATCACCGAGCTCTCGGCTACAATTCGCACTGCCCGAATTCCCTGGAGGTGCCTTGCGCCACCGCGCCGTCTTCTTCGACCTCGGTGGAACCCTCTTTAGCTACGCGGAGGTGCGTCCCTACTTCGACCGGATGCTCCAGGAGCTGGCAAGACGCCACGCCATCAACGCACCGATGGAGGAGATTCGCCGGATCTACCGCACCATCATCGCGAGGAAGATGGCGGAGTTCCTCCCCCGCCCCTTCTACCTCCACCGGGATCTCTTCGGAGAAGCCCACGTCGATCTGCTCATCGCGCTCGGGGCAGATCCCGACCAGATCGACGAGCCCGGCCTGTACGAAGGCCAGAGCGAGGTCGGCCTCGCCACAGTTCAACCCAGGGAGGGAGTCGGCGAGACCCTCGCCGCCCTGCGCCGAAGGGGCCTACACCTGGGAGTCGTGAGCAACATCGACGATGACCAGTTCCGCCCGCTCTGGGAGCGCTTGGGTCTCGGCCCCTACTTCGACGCCGTCACCACCAGCGAGGAAGCCCGCTCCTGCAAGCCGCATCCGGGAATCTACCGCCACGCCCTGGGCAAGGCGGGAGACGTGGCGCCGGAGGAGGTGGTCTTCGTGGGGGACGCACCGGAGTTCGACGTGGTGGGAGCCAAGGCCCTGGGAATGACGGCCGTGCTGATCACAGACCTCCCGAACCAGGTGGAGCGCGCCGAAGAGCCGGACCACGTGATCGAAGCGATGCCCGAGCTCCTCCACATCGTCAGCTCGTGAAGTCGCTCGCGCCGCTGATCTTGGCGCTGATCCCAGAGAGCCTGCTCATTCTCCCAGCTCTTCGAGCAAGCGTTCGCGATCGCGGTCGAGAGCGGGTGCCGGCTCCCGCGTCGGGGGATCCTCGAACGCGGAGAGCTTGATCGGATTGCCCGGCATCGAGATCTCGCCCGCCACCCCATCCCGCACGCGGATCACCATGTTGCGGGCGGCAACCTGCGGATCCGACATCACCTCCGCAATGTCGTTGATGGGACCGCAGGGAACGCCGGCGCTTTCGAAGGCTGAGAGCCAATCGGAGCGGGAGCGCTCGCGGAGAGTTCCCTCGACCTCGGTCTTGAGTGCGTCGGCGTTGTCGGTTCGCGCCTCGTTGCTGCAGAAGCGCGGGTCGCCCGCCAGCTCGGGATGTCCCAGGACATCGCAGAGCTTTCGAAACAAGCCGTCATTCCCCGCGGCGATGATCAAGTGCCCGTCGGCGCTCGCGAAGGCCTCGAAAGGAGTGATCGACGGATGTCGCGAGCCCAGAGGGCCGGGCACCTGACCGGTCGCGACGTAGCGCGCGATGGCGTTCTCCAGGAGTGCCACCTGGCAGTCGAGCATGGCCACGTCGATCTTCGTACCCTCGCCGGTCAGCTCCCGGTGGTAGAGCGCCGCATTGACCCCGATGGCGGTGAAGAGGCCGGCGGCGATGTCGCCGATGGAGGTGCCTACCCGCGTCGGTCCCGATCCGGGCTGACCGGTCAGGCTCATCAGCCCACCCATGCCTTGTACCACCAGATCGTAGGCGGGACGTTCTGCGTAGGGTCCCGTGTGGCCGAAGCCCGAGGCAGCGGCGTAGATCAGGCGGGGATGCCGAGCGTGCAGCGTCTCCCAGCCGTAGCCCATCTTCTCCATGACCCCGGCCCGGTAGTTCTCGACCAGGACGTCGGCGCGGGGGAGCAGCTTCTCGAAGACTTCCCGATCGGCCGGATCCCGGAGGTCGAGGGAGATGCTCTCCTTGCCGCGGTTCAGCGACATGAAGTAGGCCGATTTCGCTCTGACGAAGGGACCGATGGACCGCGCGTCATCCCCATCACCCGGTCGCTCGACCTTGATGACTCGAGCGCCCAGGTCCGCCAGCACCATGGTGCAATACGGACCCGCCAGCACGCGGGTCAGATCCAGAACGGTGACACCGGAGAGCGGGCCGCGACGTTCCATCAGCTTCCCGAGCGCGGAGCGTGGCCTTCCCGTCGCGCCTCCGCAAGATCTCCCGCGTTCTCTCTCAGGAGGGCGCCACCGTTCCGGGCGCAGACGATCAGCGCCGGCCGAGCGCCCGCGCGAGGGCGATCTTGCGGAGATCCGAGTAGACGACGTCCGCAGCCTTCGTCGATCTCTTTCCCGCTGTGGCCTTCTTGGCCTTGGGCGCCTTGCTCCTGGCGACCTTCCGCGGGGTCGTCTTTGCGGTCGTGCTCTTTCGGGTGGCCTTCTTGGCGCTGCTCCGGCGGGTCTTCTTCTTGGCGGCCATCAGTACTCGCTCCCTCTTCGACTCGGTGACGAGTGGAGAGAGCAGCTTAGCCAATCGTCCCGGACAGTGCGCAACGGAGCTGTCTTCAGTAGAAGGTGCACCGGGTGCGGTGGCGGGGGCGAGCCTTGATGTCCGGAAGCTGTCCACGGCTCCAGAGAATCCCGTCGAGCTCGCGGGGGCGCACCTCGAAGCCACGTCGCGCGCAGGACTCGCTCAGCCGCTCCACGGCGTGGAGCGCTACGGCGCGGATCTCCACCTCCTCGACACTCTGGGACTCGATCAGCTCCCCCTCCTCGATGCGCGCGACGAGCCGCGGATCGTAGACGAGCACGCCGAGCATCCGGAGCACGTGGGGGACCAGGTTGTCGGCGAAGAGGGTGAGCCGATCGAGATCGTCGAAATGACCGAGCCCCTCCCCGCCGAGTGCGTTGCCCAGGTCCAGGCAGGTGATCTGGGCGCGCTTGTAGAACGGCACCTCGAGCTCGCCGTGGCGGGCCACGTCTCTGTAGAACTCCATCGTCGCGAGCTGGCGAACCAGCCGCTCGGCAGAGCCCGCGGCCACCTCGAACGGACCCTCGAAGCGGCCGCCGTGGTGTTCGAGGAGAAAGCGCCCCAAATCGCGGAGCGCTCTTGCGAAGAGCCCCATCAGCTCATCGACGCCGGGCTCGGGGTCCTGGCCAAAGAGGCGGGCGCAGTCGGCGGCGGTGAGCCGCAGCAGATCCTCGGCGCTCCACGGACCCTTCGCCGCGAAACGCTCGCGGAGCGAGGTGGCAACGGTGAGATAGCCGGAGAGGCCGGGCCGCTTCCTCAGGTGGGGGAAGTACCCCGAGCCGAAGTTGAGCGCGTCCAACGTGATGACGAAGGCGACGGTGCTGGCCGGGTCCCCGAGATGGTGATGAGCCGGGTCGATCCCCGGCGCCGGCGGTGGCTGTCGCGCCAGGAGGCCGGCAAGGGACTCGAGACCGTCGTCGTCCATCCGAACCGCCTCCGCGTGCCGCGCGACCTCGGCGCAGGCAGAGCGAATTCGATCGAAGAGGGTCTCTCCTCCCCGGGAAGCGGTCATCCAGGAGGGCCCAGCACCGAAATCGCAGCGGGGAGCACTTCGATGCTGGCGGGCAGGGTTCCCAGAGGCTCGCCATCGATCTCGACCCACACCTTACCCGGCGCCGCATCGGCCTCGATGCACTGGCCGCGGTGGAGGGAGACCTCGGGAACTTCGAGGTGGGTGCCGCGGTAGATGCGCGGCAGCTCTCGGAGCAGCCGAGCCTTGGAGAAGCCCGGAATCACGACCACATCGAAGAGGCCGTCTGCTGGCTCGGCCCGGGGCGCAACCTGCATGCCTCCCCCGAAGAAACGGCCGTTCGCCGCGGTCCCGAGAACCAGGGGACCATCGTGGACCAGCTCTCCCTCCACGCGAATGCGGACCTCCTCGGGCCGGTACCGCGTGATTCCGCGAAGCGTTCCGAGCAGAAAGGAGACCTGACCCCCGAAGGCCTTGGTGGCGCGATTCACCAGCTCGGTGATCAGGCCGCTCACACCGAAGCTCGTCACGTTCAGAAAGTGGGCGGTGCGCTCGCGGCCGCTGCGATCCGTGTAGCGAACGCGACCGGCGTCGACCTTTCTAACGCGTCCGGCTGCGATTTCCTCGAGGGCGCGGTCCAGCTGCCGGGGAACCCCGAGGGTCCTCATCAGGTCTCCGCCGGTCCCCAGGGGCAGCGGCGCCACCTCGGCGTACTCGCCGAGCTCCGCGCCCAGCAACCCGCTGACCACCTCGCTGGTGGTGCCGTCACCACCCGCCACGATGATGCGCTCGATCCCGGCGCGCACACCCTCCCGGGCGATACGCTCGGCATCGCGGGGAGCTCGCGTCCACTCGACTTCGAAGCCTCCCAGGCAATCGCGGAGCCTCGGCTCGAGTGACTCAAACCGGCGCCTGGTCGCGCCGCCTCGGCTGTGAGGGTTCACCACCACCAGGGTGCGCACGGACATCGGGGATCCAGCTTACCCCGGATGGTTCCCGAAGCTCGTGGCGAGGATCAGGCGGCGTACTGGATCTCGGGTGGAGGTGCGATCTGGTACCGGGTGCGGACCGCCGAGACGTAGCTCGCGGCCTCCTCCCGGGCTCGTTCGGGATCCCAGCCGGCGGCCGCGGCAGCGGTGCGGGCGATCTCGTCCAGCTCCGGGAGTCCCTGGCCGATGGCGAAGAGAGCCAGTCGCATGCGGTGCTCGAGGAGATCGCACAGGGTCACGGCGCACTCGGTACGGAAGCACCAGGGGATCTCGGCATAGGTGTAGCGGCTGCTTCCGATCGGGCGGCGCAGGTCCGCTTCTGCCACGCGCAGAAGCTCCTCGGCGTCGAGCCCGTGGGTGCGCACCAGGTGCGCGACCCGGTGGGACGCCAGCCCGTAGCGCGCTCCGAGATCCGCCTCCAGCTCCGCGACGTCGAATTCCTCCTCGCGCAGCGGGAGGCTCCCGGTGAGGCTCGGACCTGCCGCGGTCCGCTGCTCCCGCGGAAGTCGGCGCAGAGCCCGCTTCACCACCGCCTCGGCCATGGTGCGATAGGTAGTGAGCTTGCCCCCCGTGACCGAGATCAGTCCGGACGGATCCTCGTAGATCTTGTGCTCCCTGGAGACCGAGTTCGACGGGCTTTCTTCGTCGCAATCTGCCACGAGGGGCCGGACGCCGGCGAAGGCGCAGCGGATGTCGTTGGTGGTGAGCGCCAGGCGGGGGAATGCGTCGTTGGCCGCGGAGAGCAGGTAGTGGACCTCCTCGATGCTCGCCACCGGCTCGTCGATCTGGTCGGTGAAGGTGTCGGTGGTCCCGATCAGCGCCACCTCGTCCCAGGGAACCAGGCAGACGCGGCGACCGTCGCGGGCGTCGAAGACGATCGCGCTCTCACAGTGGACCCGGCTGCGCGGGATCACCAGGTGCACCCCCTTGGCCGGGCGGAGCTCCGGGCATTCGATGGGCCGATCCAGCCCCCGCACCCGCTCGACGGCGGGGCCGGCGGCGTTCACGACCACATGCGCCCGGATCTCGCGACTCTCACCGCTCTCCTTGTCGCGCACCCGCGCACCGACGATCTTGTTCTCGTCGCCGCGCAGGAACTCGAAGACCTCGGCGTGGTTCACCGCCTCGCCCCCGAAGCGGCGAGCGCTGACCAGCGTCTCCAGAACCAGCCGCGCGTCGTCCACCTGGCCGTCGTGGAAGAGTCCGGCCCCTCGAAGCCCCTCGCGCCGTAGATCCTCGGAGAGGTCGACCACCTGCTCCGGACCCAGCATGTGGAAGCGCGCAGAGGAGCGGAAGCCGGCGAGCCCCCAATAGAGGGAGAGAGCGGCGCGAACCTGCCACAGGGGCGTCCTGCCGCCCTCGAAGACCGGCCACAGGAAGGGAATTGAGCGCACCAGGTGTGGATTCAAACGGAGCAGGAGATCCCGCTCACCACAGGATTCCCGGGTCATGCCGAGCTGGCCCTGGGCGATGTATCGAAGACCTCCGTGGATCAGCTTGGTGGAGCGGCCCGATGTCCCAGAGGCGAAGTCACCGCGCTCGACGAGCATGGCGCAGAGCCCGCGGGAGGCCGCATCCCTGAGGATCCCCGCACCCGTGATGCCGCCGCCTACGATCAGCAGGTCGACGCCGTCGCGCTCGGCTCTCTCGAGAGCGCTGGTGCGCTCGCGGACCGACCAGCGAGGCGCCGTCATGACTGCACCCCCGGGCCCGGAGGGCGACTCGAAGCCACTGCGCTGGGCTCGCGCTCCCGAGTGCCTCGCGCGGCTTCGCCTCGCCCCTCCAGCGCCGCGCGGGTCTGCGGTCCGATTCTGCCCTCCGCCTCGAGGCGCCCCATCTCGCCGACGATGGCCGACTCGCTGTAGGCGAGCATCCGTTCGAGGACGCGCCGAGCTCCGACGGGGTCACGGACCTCGAGGGCGTCGAGGAGCTGGGCATGCGTCTCCAGGGAACGGCTGAAATCGCGGCCCTCGTTGTAGTAGAAGGGACCGAGCCGGTGCAGGAGCTTGGTGAAGAGGTTGCTCACCAGCTGATACATGAGATTGCCCGTGGCCTCGCCGAGCAGGCGGTTGAGCTCCACGTCCAGTGCGAGCGCTCGAGTGGGGTTCATCCCCTCCGCCCGCTCCTTTGACAGCAGCGCTCGGGCGCGTTCCAGCTGCTCGTCGGTGCGGTGGCGGGCCGCCAGCTCCACCACCTGGAGGGTGATGTGGCGGCGGAACTCCAGGATCTGGCGCAGCAGATCCCCGGTCACGGTACGGGGATCGCGGAGCAGGGCCTCGATCACCTCGAGGGAAGAAGACTCCGAGACCCCCTTGACGAAGGTGCCCAGGCCGTGGCGCACCTCCACCAGCTCGAGAAATTCCAGCCGTTTGACCGCCTCTCGAACCGAGGTCCGGTTGACCTCGAAGGTATCCGCCAGGTCCCGCTCGTTCGGAAGCTGCTCTCCGGGAGCCAGCGCGCCGACCAGGATGCGAGAGCGCAGCTGCTGGAAGACGCCGTCCGCGCGGCGGAGGGGAGGCCCCAGAGACTCCAGTTCGAACGCCATTCCAGACTCCTTGGCTGTCCTTGGCAGGCACCTGCCGAAACGACACTCCGAGTCGCAGCGCCGCTCAGCCGGACATCGGACGTTGGAGGTCCAACCTTTAGCAGATTCGACAAAAAAACGCAAGATTACGGTGACTTGCGCCGACATGGATCCAGCTGGACTCAGCGGCACTCGTCGCAGAGGTGTTCCAAGTGCTAGCCCTCCCTCAGGATGTTGAGGGCGGACCCGGCCTTGAACCACTCGACCTGGTCGGCGTTCAGCGTGTGGCTCACCCCGACGGTATCGGACGAGCCGTCTTCGTGGTGCAAGGCCACCTCGAGAGGCTTGCCGGGTGCGAGATCCCTCAGGCCGCGGACGCTCACGCGATCGGCCTCACCGACTTTGTCGTAGTCGGCCGGATTCAGGAAGGTGAGGGGCAGAACCCCCTGCTTCTTGAGGTTCGTCTCATGGATGCGCGCAAAGCTCCGCGCGATCACGGCGGCCGCACCGAGCCAGCGCGGCTCCATGGCCGCATGCTCCCGGCTCGAGCCCTCGCCGTAGTTCTCGTCGCCGACCACCACCCAGCGCAGCCCCGCGGCCTTGTAGTGTCGGGCGATCTTCGGGAAGGGGATCCCCCGCTCGCCGCTCGACTGGTTCAGCCCTTCCCCCACTTCGCCGGTGAAGGCGTTCACCGCACCGATGAACATGTTGTCGCTGATCCTGTCCAAGTGACCGCGGAAGCGCAGCCAGGGGCCGGCCATCGAAATGTGGTCGGTGGTGCACTTTCCCCTCGCCTTGAGCAGTAGCGGAATCTCTTCGAAGTCATCCCCATGCCACGCAGAGAATGGCTGGAGGAATGAGAGTCGCTCGCTGTCCGGGGCGATCTCGACGGTGACCTTCTCGCGATCGGCCGGCGGGGCGATGTAGCCCTCACGGTTGGTGATGAAGCCGCGCTCGGGTACGTCCGGAGCCGCTGCGGGCGGCGTCAGCTTGAAGCGCTCGCCCTGCTCGTTCTGGAGTTCGTCGGCGATCGGATTGAACTCGAGGGAACCCGCCAGGCCGTAGGCCACCACGACCTCGGGGCTCCCAATGAAGGCGAGAGTGTCCGGGTTGCCGTCGTTGCGCTTGGGGAAGTTCCTGTTGAAGGAGGTGAGGATCGAGTTCGGCTCGCCCTTCTGCACATCGTCCCGCTTCCACTGGCCGATGCAGGGTCCGCAGGCATTGGCCAGCACCACGGCGCCGATCGCCTCGAGCGCTTCGAGCTGACCATCGCGCCGGACGGTCTGGTGAACCTGCTCCGAGCCCGGCGTGCACAGAAGCCTGGTCTTCACCTTCGCCCCGTGCTGCTTGGCCTGGCGGGCCACGTCGGCCGCCCGCGAGAAGTCCTCGTAGGAGGAGTTGGTGCAGCTTCCGATCAACACCGAGGAGAGATTCGGCGGGTAGCCGTTCTCCTTCACGTCCGCTGCCATGCGGGAAACGGGCCGGGCCAGGTCCGGCGTGTGGGGACCCACGATATGGGGCTCGAGCTTCGAGAGGTCGATTTCGACGATTTCGTCGAAGTACCTGCCCGGATCCCGCTCGACCTCCGGATCCGCCCGGAGCAGGGCCCGCTTCTGGTCGGCGATCCCGGCGAGGGCCTCGCGCCCGGTCGACTTCAGATACAGGGCCATGCGCTCGTCGTAGGGGAAGATCGAGGTGGTGGCGCCGAGCTCGGCCCCCATGTTGGTGATGGTGGCCTTCCCGGTACAGCTCAGCGAACGCGTCCCCGGGCCGAAGTACTCGACCACCCGGTTCGTTCCACCCTTCACCGTCAGCACGGAGCAGACGCGGAGTATGACGTCCTTCGGCGAGGTCCATCCGTCCAGCTCACCGGTGAGGTGAACGCCAACCAGCCTGGGATACAACACCTCCCAGGGGAAGTCGGCCATGACGTCGACCGCATCGGCGCCCCCGACACCGCAGGCGAACATTCCCAGCCCGCCGGCGTTCGGCGTGTGGGAGTCGGTGCCGATCATCATCCCACCGGGGAAGGCGTACTGCTCGAGAATCACCTGATGGATGATCCCGGCACCCGGCCCCCAGAAGCCGAGGCCGTAACGCGCCGAGGCCGAACGCAGGAAATCGTAGACCTCCCGGTTGGTGATTCGCGCATTCTCCATGTCGGCGTCGGCGCCCTGGTAGGCCTGAATCAAGTGGTCGCAGTGAACCGTGGAGGGCACGGCGGACTCGGAGCGGCCCGAAGCGATGAACTGGAGGAGCGCCATCTGGGCTGTGGCGTCCTGCATGGCCACGCGGTCCGGCCGCAGCTCCAGATAGCTGGTGCCCGCATCGAGTTCCTGGCTGGAGGGATGCGCGAGGTGGCCGAGCAGGACCTTCTCTGCGTAGGTGAGGGGACGGTCGAGGCGCCGTCGGATCACTTCGAGGTTGCGCTCCAGGCTCTCGTAGACGCGTCGGACGAACTCGGGAGTGGTCTCGATTGCAGCCATGGATCCTCCAGCCTCCATTCCATGAAAGGGGGCAGACGTTAGCAATTCCTGTGAGCTGTCGGCGCAGGGCGGGGTCGGTGAGCCCCGTCCCTGTGACCACCCGAGGCCTGTTAGGATGGTCCGCATGGAGCCGCAATCCCGGAGCGTTCCCGGTGCAGATGGCCTCTCGATCCACCTGCTCGAGTGGAGCCGCCAGGGCGTTCCCATCCTCCTCGTCCACGGCTTCGGCAGCGAGGCACACATCTGGGACGACTTCGCACCAGTCGTGGCTCCCTATTACCGGACCCTCGCGGTGGACCTGCGCGGTCACGGCGATTCCGACCACGACCCCGAGCGTCGCTACGACTACCAGAGCCATGTGCGCGACCTACAGGCCATCATCGCAGCGTTGGGAATCGACCGACTCGTACTGATCGGCCACTCCCTCGGGGGCCGGATTTCGACTCTCTTCGCGGCAAGGCATCCCGAGCGAATAGCGGGCCTGGTGATCGTCGACGCGGGCCCCGATCTCGATGCCCGGGGCGTCAGCCGCATCAGTATCGACGTGGAGAGAAGCGTCGATCTCACTTTCGCCTCCCCGGCCGCGTTCGAGAGCGCGCTGGCCCACGCCTACCCCGGGGCGCGGCACCCGGTCCTCGCGCGAATGGCCCGCCACGGAGTGCGCAAGCGGGAGGACGGCCGTTACGAGCGCAAGATCGATCCGGCCTACCATACGGCCCGGGGCGAGCTCACGGCTGCAGCAGCCGACGCGCTCGAGAAGAAGACCGCGAAGGAGCTCTGGGAGGCCCTCGCCCGGATCCCCTGTCCGGTCCTGGTCGTCCGCGGCGCCGCCTCCGATGTCCTCGATCCCGACACCGCCGAGCGCATGGTCGAAGAGGTGCTGCCCCACGCCCGGCTCGCCGTCGTTCCCCGCGCCGGCCACTCGGTCATGACCGACAACCCGGAGGGTTTCTCCGAAGCCGTCTCGAGCTTCGTCCTGGGCGAAGAGTAGTCAGCGCGCCTGGCTTCGATTCACCAGCGCGATCAGCGCGGGGAGCACCATCAGGTTCGCGATCAGCGTGAGAGCGATACCCAGGGTCAGGAGCTGTCCAAGGCTCGCCATTCCGCGATGAGAGGCGAATGCGAGGCTACCGAAGCTGGCGATGGTAGTGAGAGCACTCCAGAACACGGCGCGGGAGGTGCTGGTGGCGAGCAAGTCGGCCTGCGAATCGTTGGCGGACCGGTGGCGGTGGACCATGTGAATGCCGCTGTCGACGCCGATTCCCAGCAGCAGGGGAAGCACGATCACGTCGGCGAAGTTGATGGACAGGCCCGCGAGCACGGAGATGGCGCCGGTCAGCAGCCCGGCCAGGGTGAGCGGCGCCATCACCAGCGCGAGATCGCGGAGATTCCTCCAGATCAGCCACAGCAGGGCCGCGATCAGGACGAACGCGTAGGCAAACGCCTGCTGGAGCGCCGCGACGATCACCCGCGCCGACTCGAGCATGTAGACCGAGACCCCGGTCGCATCGGGGGTCACACTTCGCACCTCTTCCACAAACCTCTCGAGTACGGCGTCGTTGTTGAGGTTCCCGGTGGGGTAGACCTCTATCCGCGCCCGACCGTCGGCGCTGATCATGCGCTCCTTCATCGCTCCGGGGAGATCGGCCAGCGACACCCCGGAAGCGGTGAGTGCGAGCTCCAGGCGCTCGAGGCGCTCCAGGATCGCTCCGACCAGGCTCGTCTCCAAGACCGCGACGGCGGCCGCCCCGCCCTCCGGGTCCCGGGCCTCCTCGAGGAAGCGGTCGAGGGTCGCGCCCAGCTCCCGTGCGCTCTCCACGATCAGGATGGACTCCTCTTGGGTCTCGAGCCGTGCGACGGCGGACCGCAGACGCTCCATGGACTCGACCTGTTCGGGGAGATCCGGCGGATCGCGGACTTGGCCGCGAATCGGCAGACCCAGAAACAGCGATACGTCTTCGAGAATGCGAAGCTTTGCCTCCTGATCTGCGGGCACGTAATCCGTCAGGGTGAGCGCGCGATCGACGCTCCCGAGCCCGCCCAGGCGAGCGGCCAGGCCGTTCGCCTCGGCGAGATCCCGCGCCAGGACCTCGATTCGCCACGGATTGACCTCGCCCTCCTCGACGAGCTCGTCGAAGGTCCGAACCGATTCGACTCCGGGGTCGCGCACCCGGAGGGGATTCGCGTCGAAGTGAAGGCGGGGGACCACGGCCAGAGCACCCATCGCCAGCAGCGCGGCCACGGTGCACACGAGCCGCGGATGGCGAATGGGAAAGCTCGGGAGCGTGACCTCGGCGTCCCAGAACCGCCGGGGCTCCTCCTCGCGACCCCCCCGCCGGCCGATGCTGATGAAGGCCGGAAGCACCGTCAGGCTGGCGAACAGGCTGATGAACATGCCCGTCCCCGAAATCAGGCCGAGCTCCGCGACTCCGACATAGCCGGTGGGGATGAACGCGTAGAAGCCGATGGCCGTGGTGAGGGCGCACAGTACCAGGGAGCTTCCGACCTGTCGGGCCGCGTCGCCGAGAGCCCCTGGGTGATCGAAGCCGGCGGTGCGGGCCTCGCGATAGCGAAGCGTGAAGTGGATCCCGAAGTCGACGCCGAGCCCGATGAAGAGTACGGCGAAGGCCACGGAGATCAGGTTCAGGTGGCCGACGGCCACGGCCGCGAAGCCGGCGGTGCAGGCCAGCCCCACGGCGAGGGTGAAGAGCGTCGCGAGGATCAGCCGCAGCGAGCGGAGGGCCAGAAAAAGAATCGCGGCGACGAGGAGGAAGGAGGCGAGCCCCGCCATCGCCGCCTGCCCCCGCACCGCATCGAGCTCCTCGGCCTGCAGGACCATGGTTCCGGTGACCCGCGCGCGGACCGCGCCATTCTCGTTCCAGCCGAGCTCCGCGAAGATCTCTCGGAGCCGTCCAAGACCGCCGCGCCCCAGTGCGAACTCACTGAAGTCGATCCGCGGCTGGACCATGACGTAGCTCCGGGGGCCGAAACCACCCTCGCCCCCCCCCAGGATCAGCTCGCCGAACACACGGGGCCGGGCGCGAAGACGCGCGGCGTCGCGCACCGCGCTCCGCACTCCGTCGAGCACCTCGGAGAGCTCCAGACCGCCCCCGCGGGCGCCAGGAGCCCGATCGATGATGGTCGCCAGCACATCGAAAAGGCCGCGGAGACTCCGGTCCCGGGAGAGCTCCGCCAGGAAGGGCTGAGCCGCCGCCAGGTGATCGGCGAGCTCCTCGAGCTCTTCGGTCGAGAGGTAGAGGAGCCCGTTCCGGTCGAAGAAGGGGTCGACGCCGGGTGCGTAGACGCTCGCGAAGGTCTCCCCCTCGCCGTCCAGGCGCTCGACCAGGGCCTTCGCCGCGTCCTCCGCCTCGATGCGGCTGGGCGCATCGATGACGACCAGAGCCACGTCGTTCAGCAGCGGAAAGGTGCGATCGAGTTCGTCGCGCAGTTGGCGGAAGCGCAGGAACTCGTCGAAGAGCTCATCGCTATCGGCGTTCACTCCCAGGTGACCGGCCGCGTAGGCGAGAGAGCCGGCGCTCAGGAGAAGACCGATCCCGATGGCCCAGGCGGCGCGCCGCCGGACCCCTTCCACCCAGGCGGCGAGGGCATCCCCGAGAGCTGCATCGATCCGCGTCGCCACGGCCGCAAGAGCTAGCAGAATCTTCCGCTGAGGGGGCTAGAATCCGCTCGTGACCCGGATTCTGACCATCCTGGTTCCTGTCCTGCTGGCCTCGTTCCACGCCGCGCCCGGCCACGCCGAGGTTGCGGAAGCCAACGCTACCGCGGCCCGAGCCACTGTGGAGCGGTTCTACGCCGTGCTCCTGGAGGTGATGCGGCGCGGCGAGGAACTCGCTTACGAGGAGCGCTACGCCCGTCTCGACCCGGTGGTCCAGCAGGTCTACGACCTTCCCTTCATGTCGGCAAAGACGCTGGGAAGGTACTGGAAGGGCCTCTCGGAAGACGACCGCGGGCGTTGGATCTCGACCTTCACACGCCTCACCGTCTCCACCTATACCGACCGCTTCGATGAGTACTCCGGCCAGCGATTCGAGGTCCTGAACGCCGAGCCCGCCAGGTACGAGACCATCATGGTGCGAACTCGGATTCTCCCCGTCGATGAGGAGCCCGTCGAGCTCGATTACCGGCTTCGCGGCGCGGACGGGAGCTGGCGAATCATCGATGTCTTCATGAACGGCACCGTGAGCGAGCTGGCCCTGCGACGATCCGAGTACTCTTCGGTGGTCAAGCGCAAAGGCTTCGAGTCCCTCGTCTCTTCGCTGGAAGAGAAGATCGCTTCCCGCTGATCATTCGGAGCCGAGCAACTCCTGGATCCGCGCGTCGCGATCCAGCAGGTAGGCGCTCCGCAGGGCGGCGTAGAAGTCGACGGAGGTGTCGCGGAGCGCCTTGAGCCGCTCGCGCTCGATCTCGTAGCTGGTGAAGCCGTCGCTGGCCGAGATGGCCAGCCGAGCACCGGGGGTGAGGAGCCAGGTATCGGGGCGCAGGGCGGCGTCGACGACCTCGCCGAAGGCATCGCGGACGGTCGAGGGACCCATCACGGGAATGACGAAGTAGGGACCACTGTCGAACCGGTAGACGGCCAGGGTCCCACCGAAGTCGCTGGTGTGTCCGTCGATTCCCCAGGCCGTCGCCGGGTCGAAGACGCCGGCCACCCCCACCGTGGTGTTGATGAGGAAGCGCGCCCCGGTCGTTCCCGCGCGCGTCGGCTTCAGCTGGAGCAGATCGTTCACCAAGGTGACTGGCTCGCTCAGATTCGAAAAGAAGCGACGCACCGCTCTGCGACCCGGATCGGGCACCACGAACTCGTAGGCGTTGGCCACCGGGTCGAGGACCCAGGTGTAGACCACCTCGTTGAAACCGAAGATGCCCCGGTTGAGCGGCTCGAGGGGGTCCCGGTCAGCCGGATCCGGCGCGTCGTCCTCGAAGAGCCAGTCGGTGTCCGCGGGAATCGGACCCAGCGCCGCCCAGGCGTTCGCGCCGGCGGAGGCCAGTGCCACGAGGCTCCCCGCCAGAATCAATGCCACCGAGATGGAGGGTCGGCGCCCCACCAAGTCATCCCCCGCCCCGGGCGGGGGGCCCCGGGTACAATATATGTTAGGGCCGCCCGCGCCCCGCGACCACCATCTGGGCATCGCCGCACCGCATCGGATCGCCGGCACCCGCCTCCCGGGGGGCGACCGCGTGCACACCACCGAAGTAGACGTTGCGCTCGGACCACTCGTTGACGGACCAACGTCCGCCGAGAGCCTCGATCGCCGCAGGTGGAAACCCCGGCTCGACCTGGACCTGGGATCCGTCCCAGTGCGGATTGTAGACCTCTGCGGCAGTGAGCCAAGACCTCGAGACCTGCCCGCGTTTCTCACCCGCTCGCGTAGCGACCTGGTGAGAAATGCGGGCTAGGATCGGCAGGTGGGCACCGACCCTGACCGCGGCGGATTTGCGGTTCCAACCCCGGCCCCCCGAGCCAGATCGGAGCCCCGTCATCCGCAAGAGAAGGAGTGCACATGCAGCGCTGGTTCATCCTCTCGGCGATCGGCAAGGACCGGCCCGGCCTCGTGGCAGACCTCTCCCGCCTCGTGCTCGAGGCGGATGCAAACCTGGAAGATTCGCGGATGACGATCCTGGGCACCGACTTCGCCATCATCCTCCTCTGCTCCTCCACCTCCGACAGTGCGGGCGACCGTCTGGCCGTCGGCGTCAAGCGGCTCGAGCGCGATCATGGCCTCACCATTCTGCTTCGACACCTGGAGGAAGGACCGCGGCCTGCCATCCCGGCGCCGGGCACCAAGCTGTATCGCGTGGAGGCGTCCGGCGAGGATCGGGCGGGCATCGTCGCCTCGATCTGCGGCGTCCTCGCCGAGCGCAGTGTCAACATCGTCGATCTCTCCACCCGGAGCCAGCCGGGCCCCGGCGGCTCGCCGCACTACGAGATGGTGATCTCGGTGGAGGTTCCAGACGATCTGGAGAGCCGCGAGCTGCGCGAGGCCCTCGAGATCGAGGCCAACCGCCTGGTGATCGACGTCGCACTGATGCCGGCCTAGGAAGCGGGGGCGTTGCTTGCGTCCCCACTCACCCGCTCAGTTGGGTCAGGCTCCCAGGCCCGCCACGGCCAGGAAGGTCTCGACGAAGCGGTAGGTCAGCCCCCACACGACGTGCCTCTCCGGATCCCCCACGAGGATGCCGGGATAGATCTCCGCGCCGGTCAGCGGATGCGTGTACTCGACCCGCCGCGCCGGATCGCAGAGAGCCGAGAGGGAGACCCACAGGGCCTCCTCCACCTCGTCGCTGACGCGCAGGGGCCCTGGCGATCGGTGGTGATAGACGAACGCGGAGATCACGATGCCGGCGGGGCGACCGCCCCCGTGGAGCCCCTCCAGGTCGTCGAGACGACCCAGCTTCTCCGCCTCTTCCAGAGAAAGACCGACCTCCTCCAGGGTCTCGCGCTCGGCTGCCGACTGGATCGTCGCGTCGGCCAGAGCAACGCGGCCACCGGGAAAGGCCATTTGACCGGACCAGGGGTCTCCGGGATGGCGGGCGCGCTCGATGAAGAGCACTTCTGGCCCCCGATCCTTCCTCTCTCTCAACACGACAGCTACTGCGGCCTTCTGAGATTGTCCGGCGGAGAGAATCCGGGGAGTGTACTGGCCGAACCTGCTTCGAATGCGCTCGATCGTCGGCACCCGAAGAGGATAGCGGACACCGCCGAGCGGGAGTCTGCTCGAGGTCTCGGCTGCGCGTCTGGCGGCAGTGCTACGCTCGCACGCCATGGCGGCTCTCCCCTCTCTCTCCCCCCAGGCACAGCGGATCCTCGAGCTCGCTCGCAACGACCGCACAGCCGCCTGCGACGCCATGGCGAAGCTCAGCATCGAGGCCCAGACGGCCCTGGTCTGCGAAGCCCCGGTATCGCGGCGGAGCGAGCTGATCGAGCTGGCACCGGAGCCGGAACTCCTGATCCCGGCATTGCCACCTGCCGAACTCTGCTTCACCGCCAAAGCGGTGGGCCTTCACGACGCGGGCTGGTTGATGGCGCACGCGACCGCGGAGCAGATCGCCGCCTGTCTCGATCTCGACACCTGGCAGGATTTCGCACCCGATCGCTCCAAGCTCGACGATTGGCTCAAGGCCTTCGCCGACTCCGGCGACGAGACCTTGCTGCGCTCCACGCGGGCGATGGACATGGAGCTGCTCACGCTGCACATGAAGTCGCGGATCAGCGTGCTGCTCAAGGCCGGCGAAGAGGGATGGGTAGATCCGGCGAAAGCGCGCACCCTCGATGGTCAATTCTACTTCGTCGCTCTCCGCGAGGAGGACGACCTGGCGGAGGTGGAATCGCTGCTTCTCACTCTCTTCCAGAACGACTACTGGGTCTACTTCCGCCTGCTTCAGGGTGTGATGTGGGAGAACGTGTCGGAGACCGAGGAGTGGGCACTGCGCTGGCGAACGAACCGCCTGCAGGATCTGGGATTTCCCACCTGGGAGGAGTCCATGCGGATCTTCGGGTTCCTTCGCCCGGAGCTGCGGAGCGAGCTTCCCGAGGGCGAGCGCTACCTGGAAGTGGGTGAGTGGCCCCTCCCGATCTGGATGCCGAACCTACCCATCGCAGCCCACGCGGAGCGATCCATCTTCCGGGCGCTGGCGGAACTCCGAGAGGAGGAACGGCGCCCACATCTCTACGCCTTCCTGGCCCTGGCCAACCGCATCGCCGTGGCGGAGCAGATGGCTCTGGGCGACGCAGAAACCATACCGCGCGCCCTCGAGAGAGCGGCCGAGGTAGCGAGCCTCGGCCTCGACTACCTGTCTCGGGAGAACGGAATCGATCCGCCGCAGGTGCTGCGCCGGGTGACTCTCGAGCGCCTGTTCAGGGTCGGGCACAACTTGACCGAGAGCGGATCGCGCAACCGCCCGGCGTAGGTAGCATGAACGGGCCCACGGGAGAGAACTCCCGCGGGCCCGTTTGTTGCGATCGACGATCCGCGCTAGAGGTCGACGGCCTTCAGCGTCTTGCGCTTGTTCCCGATCGCACGAGCCTCGGCGCTCTTGATCATATCGCGAACCACACTGTCGAGGGCTGCGTAGAACTCGCCGCCCACATTGCACTTCTTGGCCGCCGCCTTGGTCCGGGACTTCGAGATGATGAGCTCGACGGGCTTTCCCGAGCGCTTGGCTGCGGCTTTCCTTCGTGTTGCCATTGAACCTCTCCCACACGCCGATCTCTCGGCGTCAAACCCCCCGGCGCGTGCTACGCCGTGGTCGGCAGCGTCGAATGTTAAGCGTTCCGCCGAAGTAGTCAAACGAAAAACGCACTCAGAAGGGCTGGGAACGGCGAATTCGGCCACTCGGGGAGGGCTCGGTCGTCGACGAGAAAGACGGCCGGAGCAATGAAACGCGATTTCGCAAATGGGGGAAGCACAGGGGATCTTGCGATACGCTGCGCGCCGGATGCAGGGACGCTCGGAGAAATTCACCCGGCGGAAGCTCGATGGGGTTCATCTCCACGGCGTTCACCACGGATCGACGGGGCGAACCAAGCTGGTCCTCCTCCACGGGGCGGGGGCAAACGCGCACTGGTGGGACCACCTCGCTTCGGGCCTCGCCGGGCCATTCCATGTGGTCGCGCTCGACTTCCGGGGCCACGGAGACTCGGACTTTCCCGAGGAACTCCGGGCCGGTGCGTTCTCCGACGACCTCGATGCGCTCCTGGAACACCTCTCGTCGCCCGAGGCAATTCTCATCGGGCACTCCCTCGGCGCCCACGTGGCCGTGGAGCATGCTGCCCGCAGCGCGAAGACGCCCGCCTTGATACTTCTCGATTTCACCCGCGGTGCGTCCCGATCCCGTCAACGCGCGACGCGGCTCGCCCTCACCCTGACCCGGAGCTACCGGTCTCGCGAGGAGGCAATCAGGCGGTACCGATTCCTTCCGGGAGTCGTCCAGGCCGGCGAGGAGACGCGACGGCAAATCGCGGCTCACTCGGTGCGGCGGGAGGCCGACGGGCGCTTCGGCTACAAGTTCGACCCGCGCTGGTTCGGGGTGCCGCCGCGGAGCCGGCCGGACCTCCGAGACATCCGTTGTCCGACCCTCCTGCTACGCGGGGAGGACAGCGCGCTGCTCACCCGCGAGGGCGCCCTGGAAATCGTCTCGGCGATTCACGATGCGCAGCTGGTGGAGATCCCCGGCGCAGGCCACCACATCCACATCGATCGACCTGACCTGGTTCTGGCGGCGATGCTGGAGTTCCTCAGCCGCCACGGCTTCGCCGGTGGGCCTCCTCCCAGTGGCGTCCGTCGAAGGTCGTGAGGGGGATCGCGGCGATGTCGACCCCTTCGACGCAGCGGAGATTCACGTCGATCTTCTCCGGGTCCGAGCGCGGGATGTAGAAGGGCGCGACTCCGCAGACCGGGCAGAAGTGGTGACGGGCAACCCGGGTATTGAAACGGTAGGTCGAGTAGCTCCCCTCCGGCGTGAGCAGCTCGAAGCGATCGGGCGTCACGTACCAGTGCACGTACCCCTTCATGTGACAGATCGAGCAGTTGCAGATCTCCGCTCCCTCGATCTCGCCGCTGACCCGGAAGGCGATCCGTCCGCAATGACAGCCGCCGCGGTGGACCGTCACGATTCGAGGATCCTGTCGCCCCAGGTCTCGCTCTTGTACCGCCAGTATTCACGCCGGGCCTCCTCGCTGGCCAGAAAATCCTGGATCGACACGGGCTGGTAGCGCTCCCAGCACCCGCCCGGCGAGCGGAAGTCCGGGATGCCGGATGCGGTCGAGATGCCGGCACCCGTGAGGACCACCACGCGCCCCGCTCCGCGCCAGAAGCGGGCGATCTGAGTCACGGCATCCATGCGGCGAGTCTAGCCTGCATTTCTCACCAGCTCGCTACTGCGGCCGCCGAAGTCAAGGGGTCGCACGGATCGACGCACCCGACGCTATCCTGGGAGCCATGAAGGTCATCGATCTCCGTAGCGACACGGTCACCCAACCCACCGCGGCCATGCGGGAGGCGATGATGGCGGCCGATGTCGGAGACGACGTGTACGGCGAGGACCCGACGGTGAATCGCCTCCAGGAGCGCGCGGCGGAGCTGCTCGGCAAGGATGCCGCCCTCTTCTTTCCCTCGGGCACCATGGCGAACCAGGCGGCCATCCACTCGCTCACCCGCCCGGGCGACGTGGTGCTCGCCGCACGGAGCTGTCACATCCTGAAGTACGAGTCCGGCGCGGCCTCGGCGCTCTCGGGCATACAGATCAAGACGATCGGCGCGGACGGAGTCTTCACCGCCGCCGACGTCCGAGAGAATCTGCATCCCGACGAGCAGCACTTCGCTCCGACGACGGTCGTGGCCGTCGAGAACACCCACAACATGGCCGGCGGACGGGTGTTCCCGGCGAATCTGCTCAAAGGAGTCGCGGGGGCGGCCCGCGACGCCGGACTGCGGCTACATCTGGACGGTGCCCGGCTGTTCAATGCGGCGGTGGCGAGCGGAACCGACCCGGCCCGCCTCGCGGAACCCTTCGACACCGTCTCCGTCTGCCTCTCCAAGGGGCTCGGGGCCCCGGTCGGATCACTGGTCGGCACCGGTTCCGAGCGAATCCAGCTGCTGCGCAGGATCCGAAAAATGTTCGGAGGCGGAATGCGCCAGGCTGGCTTCCTGGCCGCAGCGGGGCTCCACGCGCTGGAACACCACGTGGAGCGCCTCGCCGACGACCACGCGAACGCCAGATTCCTGGCCGAGGGACTGGAACGGCTCGGGCTCGCCGTCGCGGGGAAGCCGGAGACCAACATCGTGATGTTCGGCTTCGGGGATACCCTCGCCTTCATTCGCGCAACCCGGCCGCGCGGTGTCCTCATCGACCCCACGAGCCCGGGGCGCTTTCGCGCGGTCACCCACCTGGACGTTTCCACCAGCGACCTGGAGGAGGCCCTGGAGCGGGTGGGCGAAGCGCTCGAGGAGATCCGGGGCTAGAGGCGCAGCCGGAAAGTCTACCTGCATTTCTCACCAGCTCGTTACTGCGGTCGCCGAGAGCGCCGCGGAGCTAATCGGGACCCGATGAGTCTCCCGGTTCGTTCCATACTTCTGTGTCGGGATGAAAAGCCTTCCAGGCGAACCAGTAGGCCTCTGTGAACTCCACGCCGTCGGCGACTTCGTAGCTGAAAATGCCGTCGTCGGTGCTGTAGGAGAACTCGATCTTCTTGCCACCGAACTCGTCCTCGACCTGCCCGCCCGCCTTGGTGACGAGAGACCCGAGATATGCGCGCGGCCGGCCACCGACGACCACCCCGAGCACGAGCTCCTTGGCATGGAAGCGATCGTCCCGAGCCTTCACGGGAAAGATGACCTTGTCCTGGGTCATGTAGCGCGTGTAGCGACTGTAGCGGTAGTCGATTCTCTGGGGACGAGGCCGCGACATCACCCGCGAGAGCGGGTGACGGGAGAGCCAGGTGCCCAGGAGTTCCTGGCGGATCGGGACCCGCGCGAGCTTCTTGCCGGCCGCGGGTCCCGCAATCGCCTCGCCGGTGAACTGGAGCCAGAGGCTCTCGGTCTCGCGGTCATAGAGCAGGAAGTTCGAGTTGTAGACCAGGCCCGAGACGCCGAAGGTAAGGGTCCTTCCGTCGACCTCCCTGCGATACGCACGTGGGACAGCAGCCAGCGGGTCGTAGGTGACCACCACGGTAACGCCACCCACCTCGTCGTTCACGATCTGATGTGGCTCGAGCAGGTGGACTGGATAGACGTGGGCCTCTTCCCCTACGGCAACACCGAGCACTGGATTCCGCACCGCCACCCACCGCGCCTCCTCCACGGCGACGAACTCGGGCTCATCGACGCTCTCGATCCCGTCGCGGGAGGGACCGCCTGCGAGAATCTCCTCCCGAGGCAGCAGCGCGCTCCCGAGATCGAAGCCGTTCAGCGAGTCGTTCACGGCGGTCGCGGGTGGTGTGGCGAGGAGTCCGATCGCCACCTGAAGGAATCCGCCGGCGAAGAGCTTGCGTCCGCGCGCCATCGCGCGCAGTCTAGCGCGGGAGAGGTGTCCAAGGGGAGGGATGGTAATGACGACTGGAGGTCCCGAGATCCCGGGGCGCATCGAACCGGAACGCAGCGGCTTCAGGCTCTTCCTCTACGTCCTTCTGGCACTGGGAGGCCTGGGTGTGCTCACCTGTGGCGGGCTGCTCTTCTTTGCCGCGCGCAACCCCGCGATCCGGCAGTTCGTCGAGACGATGGCTGGATCCCAGTCTGCACCCGGGACCGAGCAGCTGCGCGACGCCGGGTGCGCCGTCGCCCAGGTATTCGACTTCAAGAGCGCTCTGGAGCTGATCTCCGAGTTCGACGATCGGGAGATGAGCGAGGCCGAAGCGCTGATGGACTTGACCATGGTCCAGTGCGTGCTTCCCAAGTCGGACTCGAGCGGGCTCGGATGTGACGAAGTGGCGAAGATCTACAGCGCCGCGGTTCCGGAGCCGCCGGAACGGTTTCTCGTCCAGGTGATGGTTCAGGTGTCGTCGCAGGTCCCTTGTCAGGTGGTCTACAGCGCGGATGGCACGCCCATCGCGCCGCTGGATCAGTACGACTCCGACGCATCGGCAGAGGCGGAGCTCTGAATCATACGCGCTCGATGGACTCGCGAACGATTGCGAGCAGGTGATCGAGGGCTTCCTCCGGGATGTTGAGGGGCGGCGTGACGTAGACCACGTTCCCCATCGGCCTCAGGTAGGCGCCTCTGGAGCGGGCCTCGTCGTAGACCCGCCATCCAGCCTTGGCCAGATAGCCGCTGTCCCCCGTGAGATCCACGGCTCCGATCATTCCCAGAGACCGGGAGCGAGCGACCGAGGGCAGCTCCGTCAGCGCTGCGAAGGCCGCGGCGATCGCAGCCGCCCTGGGTTTGGCGCGCTCGATGACCTGCTCCTCCTCGTAGATCCGCAATACCTCGAGCGCCACCGCCGCACCCAGCGGATTCCCGCAAAAGGAGTGCCCGTAGTAGAAGGCGCGATCGGCACTCCCGAGGAAGCCCTCGAAGATGCGATCGGAAGCCAAGGTGGCCGCCATCGGAAGCACGCCTCCGCAAAATCCCTTTGCGATGCACATGAGGTCCGGAACGATGCCAGCGTGCTCGCAGGCCCACATCGGACCGGTGCGTCCGTATCCGGTGAAGACCTCGTCGGCGATCAGCAGGACGTCGCGCTCGTCGCACAATTCCCTGGCCACCCGCAGGTAGGCCGGATCGTAGATCTGCATGCCGGCCGCACCCTGGACCACCGGCTCGATCACCATCGCCGCGAGAGTCTCACCGTGCTGGTCGAACACCCCGGAGAGAATCTCGGACGCACGCTCGAGACTGCCGGCCTTGGTGGGAGAAGGAACCCCGAGGTTCTCGCGAATCGCCCCGGCGAAAGGCCGCCGGAAGAGCTCCACCCCACCGACGGCCGTCACCCCGAGGGTCTCGCCGTGGAAGGCGTCCTCCAGAGAGACGAAGCGCTTCCGGGAGGGGCGACCGTTCTGGGCCCAGTACTGGAGAGACGCCTTGAGGGCGACCTCCACGGCGGTCGATCCGTCGTCGCTGAAGAAGACGTACTCGAGACCCGCGGGCGCCGCATTGCACAGGGCCTCCCCGAGCTCCGCGACGACTTCGTGTGTCATCCCCGCGAGCGCGCTGTGGCAGTTCCGCTCCGCTTGCCGCTTCAGGGCCTCGACCAGGCGAGGATGATTGTGACCGAGGGCGGCCACCCACCAGGACGAGTTCGCGTCGATGTACCTGCGGCCATCCACGTCGTAGAGATAGGGACCGGAGGCATGGTCGACGACGATCGGGTCGACTCGCGCCCGGTAGTCGTCCATCGCCGTGTATGGATGCCAGATTCTCTTCTTGTCGAGGGCAACGATGGTTTCGCGACTCATCGGCCACGGACGGTAGCCTAGCCTGCGTTTCTCACCAGCTCGCTACTGCGGCCTCCGATAGCACCGCATCTTCGCGACCTTCTCCCTCAGGCGGCGTCGTCCTGAGGCACCGCCACCAGCGGTAAGCTGATGCGGAAGATCGTCCCGCCCCGGGGCGGACACTCGACGCTCATCCTCCCCCCGTGGCGCTCCACGATGCCGTGGGAGATCGACAGACCGAGGCCCGTCCCCTGACCCACGGGCTTGGTGGTGAAGAAGGGATCGAAGACGCGGCTACGCATCTCCTCGGGAATTCCGGGACCATCGTCCTCGAATTCGAGCAGGACGCCCTCCGGAACGGATCTCGTGCGGATGCGAATGGTCCCCTCCCCCTCGAGGGCGTCGCAGGAGTTCATGATCAGGTTCATGAACACCTGATTCAGCTGAGCCGGGAAGCACTTGACCAACGGCAGCTCCTGGCAATCGCGCTCGAGGGACACGCCGTCCTTGAAGCGGGGCTCCATCAAGCTGAGGGTGCGATCGATCTCTTCGTTCAGGTCCGCCTCGGACAGTTCCGCCTGATCCATACGTGAGAAGGTGCGCAGATCCAAGATGATCCTCTTCACCCGCTCGGTCCCTTCCCGGCTCCGCGTGAGCAGCTTGGTGATCGCTTTTCGCACCTTCTGGGTCTCGTCCCCGGTTTCGTCGGCCCGGATCAGCCTGCCGATGTAGCCGTCGAGAAGCTGGAGATTGGCGTGCACAAAACCGATCGGGTTGTTGAGCTCGTGGGCGACTCCGGCCACCAACTGGCCCAGCGAACGCATCTTCTCGCTCTGCATGAGCTGGTCCTGGGCGCTCTTGAGTTCCCAGCTCCGCTCCTCTACCCGCGCTTCCAGCGTCTCGTTCAGCTTCGCGATCTCGTCGAAAACCTGGGCGTTCTCGATGGCGATCGCACTCTGGTTGGCGAGAGTGCGGAGAAGCTGCCTGTCGTCTGCACCGAGGCGCTCGCCGGAGAGCTTTCCCCCCACTGCGATCACCCCCAGCAGATCCACTCCGAACAGAATCGGTACCAGAAGCTTCACGTCGAGGTTGTCGAAGAAGTCGCGGCTCGCATCCCGGCTCTCCGCATCGGTGGCATCGTCGAAGTCGCCGCGTGCGAGCTCCTGGCGTCGCATCCACAGGTGTTTTCCGACTGGATGGTCCACCGACAGACGGATCTCGCGAGCTTCCTCGTCCCAGTCACCGCGCCAGGCGACCGGATGGAGCACGCGCTCGTCCTTGGCGAGCAGCAGGACCATGGCCCGATTCACACCCATGGTGTCGGTCAACGCGACGAGCAGACGGTCGCTGATCTCGTTCAAGGAGAGCATGGCGACCATGGCTTCGGAGATCTCACGAACGGCGGTGCGGTAGCCGGCGCGGTCGCGATCGAAGACCCGGTCGACCAGCGCCTGGAGACGGTTTCGAAGGGGATTGAAGGCGAGGATCGCGAAAAACAGAAACGTGACCGAAAAGTACGGCGAACTGGCCTCCACGTTGAAGCGCGCAAAGGCTGCGTCGGCGAAAGTGATGAGCAAGGCGAACAGACCCGTGATCGCGAGCGTCGCCGTGCCGTAGGCCGCCGAAGAGCGCGCAAGTCCGCGGATGTCGAAGAACTGACCTCGAACGATGCCGTAGGCCACCGCGATCGGGAAGACGGCGAACCACAGCAGTGCCAGCCAGACGGGGAAGGTAACGCGCAGCAGAAAGACTTGCGTCGCGAGCATCAGCAGCACCGGGACGAAGCTGACGAGAGCGCCCAACAGCACCACGTCGGCACTCGCAGCCGCCTCGGACCCTCGCAGTCGGATCCGCTCCCTCACCACGATCAGGACCGAGGCCAGCGCTCCTCCGAAGGCAACGGCGTAGCTGAAGGTGGGGACCACGGCTTCCGGAATCCCCAGGACCGTGTCGCCGACTGCCATCAGAGCGATGAGGCCGGCGATCGGATAGGGAACGAAGCGGATCCAGGGACGGCGAACCACCCAGGGAGGTTCGAAGGGCAGGGTCGTGAACAGATGGAAGGCAGCCGCACCGACGAAGGGCAGGTTGATGAGCATCCGCTCGTAGCCCCAGATGGCGTCGTAGGTGTGAAAGGATCCGAAGAGCTGTGTCGCAATCGCCGCGGTGAAGAGAAGGAAGGCCCAGGATTCCGCCCGGTCCGGCCTGAGCTTCCAGACGAAGAGGCCGAGGATCAGGTAGGCACTGCCCACCACCATCAACGCCGCCATGATGGGCAGCAGGAAGCGATCGTAGGTCGTGCTCCGGGTCTCTGCGTAGAGTTCGACCGGGAACTGCTCGCCGGTCGAGGTCTCGATCACGTAGCGGATCGGAACCCCGGCCCGGAGATCGTCCCAGCCCCGATCGAGGTACCACTGACGAACCGGGACTCCGTTCACCTCGAGGACCCGATCGCCTTCCTTGACACCAGCCTGGATCGCCACATCGCTGCACCAGCTGACCAGCGCAACACCGCTGAGTGCCGAGGTCTGGATGGGCGGGTCGACGCTGCGCTCCGAGGAGAGCTGCCCGTAGATCGCGAGCACGAGGGCCGATGCAGCCCAGAGCACTGCCAGCAGTGCAGTGGCCCGTCGGATCCGCTGTGTCGCCATCGGGCTCACCGCGCGTCCTCCACGGAGGCCTCCAGCGGTAGCTCGATCACGAAGGTCGTCCCCCGGTTCGGCTCCGACTCCACCCACATGCTTCCGCCATGGCGCTCGACGATCCCGTGGGAGATGGAAAGGCCGAGACCCGTTCCCTTGCCGACGTCCTTGGTCGTGAAGAACGGATCGAAGACGCGGCTCTTCACCTCCGGGGACATCCCGGGACCGTCGTCCTCGATCTCGACCCGCACCCCGCCGTCGACGGGGCGGGTTCGGATGGCGACCTCGCCCTTCCCCTCCAGGGCGTCGCAGGAGTTCATCAGCAAGTTCATGAAGACCTGATTCAGCTGACCGGCGAAGCAGCGAATCGGGGGCACCGTGCCGTACTCCCGAATCACCTGGATGCCGTCTTTGAGCCGCGCCTCGACCAGCACCAGGGTGCGATCGAGCTCGTCGTTGACACAGATCTCCTGGAGGTCGGCCTGATCGGTGCGGGAGAAGGTCCGCAGATCCTCGACGATCTGCTTGACCCGATCGGTCCCCTCCCGGCTCCTGGTGAGGAGCTTGCGAATCGCCTGCCGGATCCGTTCCCGATCCTCGGGCTCCATGCCAGGCCGCATCAGCTTCCCCACGTACTCGTCCAGAAGCTGGAGATTCGCGTGGACGAATCCGATCGGGTTGTTGAGCTCGTGAGCCACGCCCGCGACGAGTTGACCGAGAGAGCGCATCTTCTCGCTCTGGACCAGCTGGGCCTGGGTATCGCGGAGCTCCCGGGTGCGACCCTCGACCCGGCCTTCCAGCGTCTCGTTGAGCTTCGCGATCTCGTCGAAGGCCCTCGCATTCTCGATCGCGATGGAGCTCTGATTCGCGAGGGTGCGCAGCAGCTGGCGTTCGTCCACACCGAGGCGCTCCCCGGAGAGCTTTCGACCCACCGCGATCAGGCCGAGCAGATCGACGCCAAAGAGGATCGGGACGAGCAGCTCCGCGTCGAGGGTGTCGAAGACGTCACGACAGGCCTCGCGGATCTCCGGATCCTCTTCCCCGTCGAAGTCTCCTCGGCTCAGTGAGGTGCGCCGCATCCAGAGCTGCCGACACAGAGGGTGATCGGAGCGAAAGGTGGCGCTGGCGGCCTCCTCGTCCCAGCTGCCGCGGGAGGCTTCGGGGCGCAGGACCTCGTCCTTTTCGTCCAGAAGCAGCACCATCGCACCCTCGACTCCCATCGTGTCAGTCACAGCCACGAGAATGCGATCGACGATCTCCTTCACCGAGAGCATGGAGACCATGGCCTCGGAGATCTCGCGAACCGCCACCCGATACGCAACCCGATCGCGATCGAAGAAGCCATCCACCAGGCGTTGCATCCGAACCCGCAGCGGGTTGAAGAGAAGGATCGCGAAGAAGAGAAAGGCCACCGAGAACACCGGCGAGCGCGCGTCGACGTCGAAGCGCGCTACCAGCGCATCGGTGAAGGTGATGAGGAAGGCGAAAAGCCCGGTGATGGCGAGCGTTGCTGCGCCGTAGGCCGCCGAGCTCTTTGCGACCATGCGGATCTCGAAGAGCTCCTGACGGACGATCCCGTAACCAACCGCGGCCGGGAACATGAAGAACCCGAGCAGCGCCACGTGCCAGGGGAAGGGCGTGCCGAAGTAGTAGTGCACCATCAGCACGCTGATGACGGGCAGGAAGCTCAGCGCGCCGCCCGCGAGCATCACGTCCGAGCGATCCACCGCCGCATCGCGGCGACGATTTCGCCGTTCGTAGAAGAGGATGCCGATGCAGATCAGCGAGAGGCCGACCGTGAAGAAGGTCCCGATGGGAGCCAGGATCCCGGCGGGAATGCCGAGGTAGGGCTCGAGGACGCCGAACGCGGCCAGGAGAGCAGCCAGCCCGTAAGCAATCGCCCGAATCTGGGGATGCCGCACGATCCACCCCGGCTCGTTGGGGTAGGTGGTGAAGAGATGGAAGGCCGTCGCGCCGATGAAGGGAACCGTGATCAGGTTGAGGACCACCCCCACGGCGGTGTTTGCACCTGCCAGGAAGAGCTGCGCGGCGACGACACCGCAGAAGATGAGCAGGGCCCAGGGCTCGGGTCGATCCTGCTTGAGGCGCCAGACCCCCACACCGATCGCCAGGTAGATCACGGCTACGAGGGCGATGGCGAAATCCAGGACCCGCTGGGGAAGAAACGTCTGGATGTCCGGCGGCACCGGCTCCAGATCTGCGCTGACCTGGCGGCCGTCGCGCTTTAGCACGGTGTAGACGTTCGCCACTCCGGCGGTGAGGCGGTCCCGGCTACGCAACCACCAGCCGATCGGCTCACCGTCGACCATGATCAGGCGATCCCGAGCCTCGAAGCCCGCCGCCTCGGCGGCGGGCGTGAGGGTGTGGATCACGACCTGGCCGGCTGCGCCGGACGAGGTGAAGGGCGTGGCAGGGGAGCGCGACACGAGCAGCTGACCGTGGACTCCCGCCACGAAGGCGAGCAACACCCACGCGATGGCCAGAGCAGCCGTCGCCCGTCTGAAGCGAAGCGTCGCTCTCGGGTTCATCCCACTCCAGGCACCCGCGGAGATTCTAGTCTGAGGGTGCCCGCAGTGTCAAAGGAACGGCTTCAGCGACTCGCGGGGGCCTGCTCCCGCTGGCTCTTGGCCTCGGTCTCCACGATCTTGATCTCGTGCTGCGGATCGCGAACGGTCCTGTAGTTGTAGCCGCGGCCGTTGAGCACGACGGGCTTTTCGTCGCTGCTCTGCATTTCCACCCGGAGCCGCTCGGCGATCTGGGCGGAGACCGCGGATGGGTCGAGCCGGGGCTTGGGCTCATCCCCCACCTTGCAGGCACTCGATCCGCGACCGCTCTCGACAGCAGCCGGGCAGGATCCGGAGGAAGCGGCATCGCCGTCCCCGGCGCGCGCCACCCGGACACCCGGGGAGGAGAGGGCCAGCATCCCCGCCAAGGCCAGGATGCCGATGACGGTCTCCGCTCCGGATTGAAGTCGCATTCGGGCCTCCGTGCTACACCGTCCCCTTCGCGCATCGGCCATCACGACCGCCCACTTGATGCAAACCCACCCTCCTCGCGCCGAGAAATGCATCTCCTGCCGGCGGCTTGCCATCCGGCCGCCGGTGAGCTGCGTCTCTGCACCGCACCCTAGCCGGCATTTGTCACCTGCTCGCTACTGCGGCCGCCGGATCACCCCTCCGAGCCTCCTCTCCAGGGACGGACCGCCGTCGGATCACGTACGCGCGCCGCGAGCTCGGCGACCGTCTTCCCCGCTCTCGGATGCACCCACTTCGGCGCCAGCTCGCACAGCGGTTCCAGTACGAAGCCCCGCTCGTGCATGCGCGGATGGGGGACGATCAACTCGTCCTCGTCGATGCAGCGGTCGGCGAAGAGCAGCAGGTCGAGGTCGAGTGTCCGCGCTTCGTCGCGAGCTCCGCGGCGGACCCGACCCTCGTCCGCCTCGATCTGGAACAGGCGCTCCAGCAGGTCCCGGGGCTCCAGTCCCGTTTCGATCTCCGCGACCGCGTTGAGGTAGAGACCCTGAGGCGAAGGTCCCACCGGATCGGTCTCGTAGATCCGCGACACGGCGAGCCACTGAATGCCGCGCGTCGCGCGGAGTGCGTCGAGCGCGCGACGCAGGTGGGCCTCCCGGTCGCCCAGGTTCGAACCGAGCGAGACGAAGGCCCGGCTCATCCCGGCAGATCGCCACCGCGGGCGCGCAGAGCCGCTCCGCTCGCGAGCAAAGTCCTTCCTGCCCGGACCCTCGCCTCCGAGTGATCGGGAGCCATTCGCGGCAGTCTGACATAGGGCGCGCAGACCCGCCCTAGAGGCGCAGCCGGAAAGTCTACCGCGGCACCGAGGACGCTCCTGCGTCGCCCGTCTTGGGCCAAACTCCTAGACTTCCCGCGTGTCGCATTGGAAGACGTCGCCCCCGGAGCTGCTCACCGCCGTGCCCGGACCCCGCTCGAGGGAGCTCGCGGCCCGTCTGGCGAAGGTCGAAAGCCGGAACGTGACCTGTCTCGCACCGGTCGCACCGATCTTCTGGGAGCGCGCCTCCGGCGCGAACGTCTGGGATGTCGACGGCAACCGGTTCGTCGACCTGGGCGGAGGATTCGGCGTGGCGAACGTGGGGCACGGTCACCCCAGAGTGATCGAAGCCATCTCGAGCCAGTCGGGTCGGCTCCTCCACGCCATGGGCGACGTGCATCCCGCCGGGGTGAAGGTGGCGCTCCTGGAAGCCCTGGTGGCGCGTTTCCCCGGCGGAGAACCCGCCCGCGCCGTGCTGGGCTCCTCGGGAACGGACGCCGTGGAGAGCGCTCTCAAGACGGCGATGATCTCCACCGGCCGCTGCGGCGTGGTGGCCTTCGAGGGTGCGTACCACGGGCTCGGACTCGGCGCCCTGGACGCCGCCTGGCGCCCCTTCTTCAAGGAGCCCTTCGAAGGGCGTCTCCCGCGATGCACGGTCTTCGCGCGCTATGGCGACGCGGACGACGTGGTGCGCGCAGCGGCCGAGTCCGCGCAGCCGGTGGGAGCGGTGCTGGTGGAGCCGATCCAAGGGCGCGGCGGCGAAAGGATCCCACCCCGCGGCTTCCTCCGGAAGCTCCGTCGCCGATGCGACACCGAAGGGTGGCTCCTGATCGCCGACGAGGTCTACACGGGCTTCGGCCGCACCGGGCGCTGGTTCGCCTGCGACCACGAGAGCGTGGTTCCCGACCTCCTCTGCGTTGCGAAGGGGCTGGCCTCTGGCATGCCCATCTCCGCCTGCATGGGTCGTGCGGCGGTGATGGATGCCTGGCCAGCCTCGGAGGGAGAGGCTCTCCACACCCAGACCTTTCTGGGACACCCGCCGGGCTGCGCTGCGGCCCTTGCCTCCCTGGCGGTCCTCGAAGAGGAAAAGCTCGTCGCGGGGGCCGCGGAAAACGGCGCCGCCGCGCTCGAATTCCTGCGAGCCGCGCTCGGCCGCGAGGCCCGGGTCGCAGACATCCGGGGGCTTGGACTCATGATCGGCATCGAATGCGACCGATCCGAGACGACCGCCCGCGCCTGTTCGGCGGCGCTCTCGCGCGGAATCATCCTTCTCCCATCCGGCGACGACGCCCGCGTCATCTCCATCACACCGCCGCTTTGCATCGAGCGCGATGCGCTGATCGCCGCCCTGGAGATCCTGGCGGAATGCATCCGATGAGCACCGCGGATCCGGACCGGGCGGAGCTCGACCGGCGAATCCTCGCCTGGATGGGTGAAGAGGAGGCCGCCGAAGACGAGGCTCGCTTCGAGGAACTCGCCCTCGAGCTCTTCGCCCACCAGTTCGCCCGCTGCGAGCCCTTCGCGCGATTCTGCCGCGCTCGGGGATCTACACCGAAGAACGTCGAATCCTGGCGAAAGATCCCGGCGGTCCCGAGCGGTGCCTTCAAGGAGATGGAGCTGCGCTCCTTTCCACGCGAGCACGAGCGTCACGTGTTCCGCACCAGTGGCACCTCCACCCGGCGACGGGGGGAGCTTCACCTGGACACACTGGCGCTCTACGAGACCTCCCTGCTCCCCACCTTCGAGCGCCACGTGCTGCCCGATCTCGGCGAACCCTCGGAGCGAATGCGGATCGCGATCCTCACCCCCTCGCCCCTGGAGGCGCCCGATTCGTCTCTCTCCCACATGTTCGGTGTGGTTCTCGAACGGCGCGGGGACGAAGAGAGCGGCTTTCTGGTGCGAAGAGGCGAGCTTCAGATCAAGCGCCTGCTCGACGGGCTCGAACGGGCGACGGCGAGTGATGTCGCGGTGCTGCTCTGCGGGACGGCCTTCGCCTTCGTTCATCTCCTGGAGGCGATGGAGTGCGCAAAGCGCCGGATCGCACTGCCGGGGGGCTCGAGGGTGATGGAGACGGGGGGGTTCAAGGGGCGGTCCCGGGAGCTACCGCGGGACGAGCTCTACCGGCGCCTCCATCGCGCCCTCGGCGTGCCTCCCGACAGGATCGTCAACCAGTACGGCATGACGGAGCTCGGCAGCCAGTTCTACGACTCGGTGCTTCGCTTCCCGGGGACGTCGCGGCGCAAGCTCGGACCGCCCTGGGCTCGGGTGCGACTCATCGACCCGGAGAGCGGTGACGAAGCCGCTTGCGGCGAGATCGGCATCCTGACGGTTCTCGACCTGGCCAATACGGGAAGCATACTCGCCATCCAGAGCGCAGATCTCGGGCGTGCGCTGGGAGAGGGTTTCCAGGTGGTGGGAAGGGAACCCGGTGCCGAAGCCCGCGGCTGCTCCATCGCGGCAGACGAGATGTTGCAGCGGCGAACCGCGAGCCAGCCGCGAGAGAGCGGGCGCGACCACCCGTCATGAGCGCTAGCGCCCAGGACATCCGCGCGGCGCTGGAGCGGCTTCGCGTCGCCGGCCGCCGACTGCGCAATCGCCCCGTCCGGGAGACCATCGATGCCCTCGCGTCGGTGCTCGAGACCTGGCGTGAGCCGGAATCCCGTGTGCGGCGCGCCCTTTGCACGGAGTACGCCGAAGCCACCAGCTTCTCGCCCGCGATGGTGGAGGCGGGCATGGCCCGCGCGCTCGCGGGGTGGACCGGAGATTCCCTGCGATCGCTGCTGGACCGAGAACTCGGTGGAATCGAAGTCCTGGAGGGTTCTGCGCTCCGGAACGCCTCCGGCTTCGAGGTCACCTCGGTGATGCTGGCCGGCGTGCTGCCCTCTCCGACCCTGCTCGGACTGCTGGCTCCACTGCTGCTCCGCTCCCCGGTGCTCGCCAAGACCTCCGCTCACGATCCGGTGACCGCCGGGCTGGTGGCGGGCTCCGTCGCAGCGGCGGATCCGGAGCTGGGCGCGTGCCTCGAGATCGTTCGTTTCTCGGGAGGCGATCGCGAGTGCGTCGACGCCTTGCTCCGCGCCGACTGCGTGGTGGCGAGCGGCTCCGATGAAACCATCGCCAGCGTGGCGGCGAGGGTGCAGCCACCGCGAAGACTGGTCAGCTACGGCCACCGGCTCTCGGTGGCAGCTCTCGCCCCTGATCGGCCCACCGACTCGGCCGCGCGCCTCGCGGAGGACGTCGCCCTATGGGATCAGCTCGGCTGCCTGTCACCGCTGGCGGTCTTCGTGGCGGACGGCGAGCGAGGCGGAGCGACGGCGTTCGGCGCAGAGCTCGCGGAAGCTCTCGCCGATCTCGAGCAGCGCTGGCCTCGAGGCCGGATCTCTCCCCGATCCTCGGCGGCCATCCGACGCGAGCGCGACGAGGCCGAGATGCGCGCCGCCGGCGGCGCGCCGGTTCGGCTCCACCGGGGCGCTGGAAGCAGCTGGACGGTGGTGGTCGAGGCCGACTCCCGGATCAGGCCGGCACCCCTTCATCGCTTCGTGCGAGTCCACCCGGTCGCGGGAGTTCCCGGTCTGGTGGAGGCCCTGAAACCGGTGAGACACCACCTGGCCTGCGTCGGGGTCGGCGGCTTCGCGGACCGGCAAAGTGAGATGATCGCCGCGCTCGGCCAGCTCGGCGTCTCCCGGATCTGCCGGATCGGCACCATGCAGGCCCCCCCTCTCTCGTGGTGCCACGACAATCGGGGCGTACTCCTCCCGCTGGCGCGCCTCTCCGACGTTAACGGGGCCGTGTTTGAGTTGTGACTTTTCGGGCGACTTGAGCGGACAAGCGTCATTGATGAGATGGCGTCTGCGAGCAGCAACGTAAGTCCCCGAGAAAGAGAAGGTTGGTGCCTCCCGGCCTCGTCGGACATCCTCGAGTTGGGAACAAAACTGCCGGAAACGGTGCTCTCCGGAAAGGCGTGCCACTCAAGCGTCTCTCTGGAGCTGATCTCGGTGGGCTGAGGCGGCAGACATCAGACCACCCACTTATCGTTATGACCCCCCCCCCGCAGTCGATCCCGCCCACGAGGTCGACGTTGCCGAGGTGCCGCCCGAGCCGTGTACTCCGGGCAACGGCGACGCCGTGAACGTGCGATCACGCGATCGCGAGACGCGCTCGACCCCAGGCACGGACTTCGCAAGTACGCCCGGCGCAATGTCCGCCGAGTCGGTCGCTTCCTCCGACCACACGCTCCCCGGTCCGGACGCGGGTGCGCGCTACACCCCCCACCGCCCCGAGCAGACCCTCCTCCACCGGACGATTCGCGAGCAACTCGGGGGCTTCCTGGCCCGGTCTGCCGAACGCGGGCATCCCGTGCCCCGCTTCGTCGAGCAGGAACTCCGCGCCTTCCTGCGCTGCGGCGTCCTCGCCCACGGTTTTTTGCGCCTGCGCTGCGACGACTGTGGCTGCGACCGCCTCGTGCCCTTCTCCTGCAAACGGCGCGGCTTCTGCCCCGCCTGCGGCGGCCGTCGCATGGCTGATACCGCCGCGCATCTCGCCGACCGCGTTCTGCCCGAGGTTCCGATCCGGCAGTGGGTGCTCACGCTTCCGTACCCGCTCCGCTACCGCTGCGCCTACGACGCGAAGCTCGCGAGCGAGGTGCTCCGCGCCTTCGTGCGGGCCCTTTTCGCCGAGCTGCGCCGGCGCAGCCGACAGCACTGGGGGGTTCGAGCCCAGCAGTGCGGCGCGGTCACCTTCATCCAGCGCTTTGGCTCGGCGAGGGCGCCCCCGGAGTCGAGTCGCCAGGCGCGCGAAACGAATCGCGCCCCCCGGGCGCCCGAGGCGCGGCCCCCGGAGTCGACCCGCGCGACACCGCACGGAATGGTGGAATCCGCTCCCGCCACCCCCGCCCCGAGTCCCCGCAGGGGATTGACATAAGATCCGTACTCGGACATTGCGCAGGTTCCCAGCTTGGAATCCCTATCTGCTTGCTCGCCGCGAAGAGCAGGATCAAGGTGATTCGGTTCCAGGAGAGCGAGACTCGCGTCTATCGCGTGAACCTCTCGGCCATGGAAGACGGAAGACCTCCAGACCAATATCTTGCTCCAAGACGGCGACGTGGTCGTGGTGCCTCCGACCGTGTCCGCCCAGATCGGGCACTTCCTTCGCGGCATCTTCTATCCGATCCAGCAGGTCTTCGGGCTCGGCGCCCGAGCGGCGACCACCGTCTATACTGGCGGGGCCTTCTGAGCGCACCGCTCAAGCTCTCCTCCGCCCCCAATTCCCCGGGGGAAAGAAATGCCCGGCGTGTAATTCCCGTCACATCGGCCGACACCACCCCAGCCGATCTTTCTCGATGGACTCGAGCGAGAGGGCGTCAGTCCAGGTCTTGGAGGTGTGTGGGCCATGAAACGAAGCATCCATCGATCCGCCTGTGCCGCGCTAGTGCTGACGGCGCTGGCCCTGACGGGATGTGAGTGGAAGAAGCTGAACGTTCTGATCCCCGACTTCGAGAGCAGCGTGGTCCAGGGAATGCAGCTCTGGCGAGCGGAGGACGAGGCGAGTCCGATCTGGAGCGAGGCCGGGCAAATCGTCTTCGGAGACCGCGTTTCGAGTGGGGGCTGGGAAGGGGTGGAGTTCGCGATGCTGGACTCCCAGCACCAGCCCATCGAGTACACGTTTGCCGCCACTCTGGTTCGCGGTGGAGACGGCGACAGCGTCACCGTGCACTTCGTCTTCTCGAATTGGAGAGAGCCGCCGGGGTGGATCCGGGCGAGCGCCTTCAACGCGGCGGGCGAATCGGATCTCTCGGACGAAGCGGTCTTCCTCTAGCGTTCAGCTGGCGCCGGTTCTCAGGAAGACGGCGGGAATCGTCTTCAGCATGATCTTGAAATCGTTGCTGAGCGACCAGGTGTCGATGTACTCGAGGTCGAGCTTCACCCACTGCAGGAAGCCAATGTTGTTCCGCCCTTTGATCTGCCAGAGACAGGTGATACCCGGCCGCATCGAGATGCGCCGGCGTTCGCTGTCGCCGTACTGCGCGACCTCTTGGGGGACCGGCGGACGCGGCCCCACGAGACTCATGTCCCCGACGAGCACGTTCCAGAGCTGTGGTAGCTCGTCCAGGCTCAAGCGGCGCAGCACGCCACCCACCGCGGTGACGCGGGGATCCCCGTTGATCTTGAAGACGGGGCCGTCCATCTCGTTCAGGTGAGCAAGCCCCGCTTGCTGCTCCTCCGCACCGTCGCACATGGTGCGTAGCTTCCAGCAGAAGAAGCGCCGCCCGTTCAGGCCGCAGCGGATCTGGCCGAAGAAGACCCGCCCCGGCGAATTCACGCGGATCGCGATCGCGGCGGCGAGGAGCACCGGTGCAGCGAGCACCAGGCCGATACTCGCCCCGATCAGGTCGATCCCGCGCTTGACCATCAGCCTGCTCGGGCTGTGGTGAACCTGCGCGAAGCTCAGGGCTGCCAGGCCGTTGAAGTGGGTGATGTGAGATGGCGGCAGGTAATCACCGAACAAGTCCGAGAGCAACGTGATCGGGACGCCCATCTTTCCGCAGACATCGACGATCGGTTCGATGAACGAGAGCATCGAGCGCGGACAAGCCGCGATGACCTCGTCGATGACGGTATCGTGCAGAAGCCTGGGTACCTCGATCAGCTTGTGCAGCTTCTCTGGATCGATTCGCTCGTCGACCGGCGCGTCGCCGTCGTCCACGAAGCCGACGAGCCGGAGACCCCACTCCGGGTGCGCAGCAATCGCTTCCTCGACGCCATGGGCGCGCGGCCCGGAGCCGATCACCAGGATTCTCCGGTAGTTCTTCCCGCGGCGGCGCAGCCAGCGCAGTCCGGCCAGGATGGCGAAGCGCGTGGAGCCGAGGGCGACGAGTTGACCGACGCCGCAGATCAGCGGAAATGCCGGAGAAACCGGGGCTCGGAGCAGGAATGCAGCCGCTCCGAGGACGAGGATGGACGTGGCGCCGGCGGTCAGGAGATCCGAGCTGATGCCGCCCCCGGTCCCCGCAGGGGATTGACATAAGATCCGTACTCGGACATTGCGCAGGTTCCCAGCTTGGAATCCCTATCTGCGCGCTCTCCGGCCACGGCCGCACGAGCGTGTTCTCGAAGAGGGGCAGGCCGAGGTGGCGGTCGCCGGGCAAGCCGTGGGCCACGATGGTCAGGGCATTGATGGCTGATTCGGCCTCGCCGCCCCCGTTCTCCGTGTTGGCGCCCGGCCCTGCGTCCCAGCAGGCAACGACCGGGTCGTCCCTCCAACGCGGCGGGGGCCGCTCCCATTTGAATGACTGTCGACCGCTTCGGAGACAAGCC